>ERZ1740058.254-NODE-254-length-45886-cov-12.960616_pt1 | contig 45886 bp, 45 predicted proteins | sample MGYA00581745_ERZ1740058 | MGnify/ENA primary metagenome ERZ1740058 (study PRJEB43018, sample SAMN04849742) | marine metagenome | isolation source: floating plastic debris | place: Pacific Ocean | collected 2008-08-30 | study: EMG produced TPA metagenomics... | reverse complement strand
TTGCTTCCTCCCAATGAGCATGTGCTTCTAAAGTTGAAGCCACCCTATCGAGGAGGAATCGTCAAAAACAGGGCGCGGTGCCATTGCTTTTTTGAAAGCAATGTGCATCACTCTTCTTGTTCAGTTGGGCAGAGGGCTTCTCGTAGGTTCTCAGGAATTTGCTCAAAGTGGTCGAGGAGAAAGTCCATCAAGGCTAGGTGGCGCAAGTCAACAATGGTCGGGCGACGGTAACTCCGGCCTTTGTGAAACCAACGACGCACTGTAGACACAGAACGCGAACAGATAGTGGCTATTTCCTCTTGGCTGACCTGCCACTTGGTGTAGAAAGCTTGAGGCGTCATGCCAAGCTGACATTGACTGTACCGGTCAAGTAGGTTTTGCTCGCGAGGAGTAAGGGGACGAGGTGTAGTCATAAGGCGGGTTCCGTTTCCAAAGGTTCAAGGTCGTCTTCCCAGGCAATGTCAGCTTTAACCCAGGCAGCACTGGGGGAATCAGGATCTAGCCAGATCAGGTAGCACCAATGCCAGTGACAGCGATGAGGAGCAAAGCTGTAGAACCTACCGATGACCATGCCCCAATCGGTTGTGTCGTGTTGGGTTTTCCAGCAGAGGCGATCGCCGTACAAGAATCTTGGAATCTCAACGTTAGGGAAGGTGATAGGTAGCTCGCTGGCAGGAGTTGGAAGATGCAGTTTGGTGAGGGGCGTAAAGGTGTCGAGGGGTAGGTGACGAATGGCGTTGAGATAATTAGCAAGAAGACTGCCGTTCAGGTTCTTGCAGAGGGCTTGGATGAGAACGGCCGCCAGGGTTTCAGCTTCATGGGTTGTAAGAGCTGTCCAACTAGCATCGAAGCTAGCGTCGGAATAGGCATTGAGGCAATGAAGCAAATCGGTAATGGCGAAGTCCTTTAAAGCTTGCTGATAGCCCGCTTGATAAAGCTCGAAAGTTGGAATGGCAGGAACACGAGGGCCGGGGTGCAGTTTGCGGTCGTCCCTCTGCTGACTGGGATGGGGAGGATTTGACATAAGACAAAACCACTCCTAATTGATAAGAAGCCAGACTAGAACTGAGACTTGTAGACAGTCTTTATCAATATCAATATAAAGTAAATTCGGCAATTCGTACAATATATAATTGCCGAATTTTATGTATGTCTCGCAAAGCTCGTTACGATGATTGGGTTGCTAAGGCTGTGCAAGCGATCAGAATATGAGATGGCCAAAAAAAAGAAGGCAGAATTGCGTCTCTACATCACACCTAGCTTGGACAGGTTACTGAAGACGCTATCTGGCCTTAGTGATCAAACAGTGAGCAGCATTGTTGAAGACACCCTCAGAGAGAGCCTGCCCCACAGGTATCAAGATTTGATGGATGTTCATAATCTTGGAAAGCTCTTAGAGGAAGAAGATTAGGCACTAATTTAATGTGCTGTAATGCCCAACCTTCTGGCTAGAAAGACTCTCCGTTACCTTTGCAAGGAACACTAAGATAGAAGCAGCTTGCTTGCCAAGCTCTCCGGCCAGATTAGTGATGTGCTTGCTGAGGTGGGTGATGACTCAAGCCAAACTCAAATTTGCTAGTTTTGAAGACTATCTGATCTGGAGTGATGCCCCAGAAAACGCTATGGAAGAGCAGTTTGAGTGGATTGATGGAGAGTTAGTTGAAGTGCCGCCAGAGTCAGGCCCTAATGATGCAATAGCCAATCGAATTTTCTTCTACTTAGTCTCTACTGGCATTGTGCCTCTGGATTTAATCCGACCCGGCAAGTGTGAAATTCAGGTTCCTGTCCTACAGCGTAAAGATGCTGCCAATCGCTATCCCGACTTGGTGATTTTACGAGAAGAACACCTGGCCTTAACCCAAAAGCGGCTCACCATCAAACTTGACATGCCGTCACCACGTCTGGTCGCTGAGGTGCTGAGCCCAGGGAAACGGAACCGAGAGCGGGATCTATTTCGCAAGCGGAATCAGTATGCGGCGCGAGCAATCCCTGAGTTCTGGCTGATTGACTCCGAAGCCCAGACAGTGACGGTCCTGCGTTATCAGGACGGAGTTTACAGAGAACTCGGGGTAAGTCGAGGTGATGAGCGGATTCCATCCTCTGAGTTTCCCGAGTTGCCCCTGACAGCGGAACAGATATTTGGAACCGGGCAGTAGAAAGCGAGTGCGACTGGTTTGGCTCAATAGTCTTCGCCCCTCTAAGATTGGTCGCACATCCTTTGAGATCGACCAGTGGCATCAAGATTGACCATGCTCCACTTTATGTGAATCCTCTGCTCTTACCCGCCGCTGAGTAAGCTCCTGGTGCAGCTCTTGGCGAATCAGGGCAAATCTTTTCACATCTTCCTGCGTCAACCAGGACTCAATCTGGTAGAGCGTCTGCCCACCCTGCCGATGTGTCCGTAAGTTAAGTATGGTTTCCGGCAGGTGGTTAGCATCGCCCCTAAATTCGATATTTAGATCGCGTCCCCGCTCCACGATCGTGTAAAACTGCTTGCCCTCAAACACCCGCTGTCCCCGAGGCTGGTCTCGACAAAACCGCTCCAACAGCAGTACGGCAGTCCCCGCAATCTGTTCCTGGGTCTTGCGGTCAACTGGAATGGGAGTCCTGGGTAGAGGCGGGATCACGTCAAGTCATTGATGAAGGGATTCAGTCCTGCCATGATGGCGGCATCATCTCCCAAGAACTCTCGTAGCGGCTCATCTACGGGACCAGCAACAGAAGAAACCTGAGTGGATATGTTCGAGACAATCTCCGCTTTATCAGACTCTAGTTTTCTGAGTGAGACAGAACCATTGGTCTGCGTTGGGGCAGCAACTTGGATGTTTTGCCCTGGATAAGGTAAAGAGCTAAGGCTAGTTGGGCTATTGGATATGACGTCCAAGGACAGCAACTCAGGAAGGAACTGTTCTTTGATTTCCAGAATCTGAGACGTCAACTGCCGAATCGATCGCATTGCCTGCCGTCGGACTTCATCCCCCGGAGCTTCCACAGCTGCCATCGCAAAGGGGCCATAGAATCCGTTCAATGCTGATCGCGTTCGAGCATGAAGGTCATGGCGCGATCGCGCCCGACAATAGTCAATGACTGCTACGTCCAATTCATTTTGACTAGAGTATTGAATTCGGGCTTTGGTTCTGAATGCTTGGGTCATATGTCCAAGTCCTTAATTTTCGGTGAGATAGTTGAGGCGATCGCTAACGGGATTGAGCGGGTGCTGTGCTGTACATGAATGTTTTGAACAACCCGTAAACATCAGCCCAGCGAACGCTGGTAATCAAGTCCGGCCCTGCTGTCCCCTCCTGCCCTCGAAGCACATCAGCCATTTCCGGCCTTAATGTCCCAGCCCAGGTGATTTGCTGAGTAAGGCCCCGCTGGTCAAAAAATTGCTCTAACTCTGACCGAATGAAATAGGCGGCACCGCCACCCACAATCACTTCAGCTTCAGAAGCAGGCAACCACTCCACCAGAAACTGGTTGACTCGCTCCAGGTAAAACTCACGGGCATAGATGCAGGCTTGAGTCAAATTGAGGGCTTCCTGCCGACCGGGAATCTGAAATGTTTCATGCTCCTGAAGAATTGCTTCGAGCAAAGCTGGGTCATCAGGAGCGACACCGGGCAGTTCGGTGGCACATTGCTTCAGGTATTCCACGAATCCGGGGCCTTGGGAAGTGCTGTTAGTTTCCTGGGGAGTACTGCCCTTCTCAAAGGTGAGGATGGAGAGATTGCGGTGGCCGAACATGAGGACGACGACGGTGCGATCGCGAATACTGACACCTGACTTAGCCAACTGCAATCCCTTGGCCAGGTAAAGTCCAGATCCTTCTGGCTGCATCTCGATTCGCTTTAGCTGCCCAGAGAGGACTTTGCCGCGAAAGCTGAATTCTGAAATGGCTCCCTGAAGCTGGGCTTTGAGTTCTTTCCGGTCTTGCCAGTACTCTTCCAACGGCAGCAGCAAACCAAGTTGAACGTTGAACTCACCCCCCGAGTTTTCGGAATTCTGTTCAGTGAATGTCTTGTCGGCAATAACGCCTAATGTCGCCAGGATTTTGTAGACAGCGCGATCGCGTTTGGGAAGTGCTAATCCAGAGTCACCTTTTTGAGCGATCGCTAAGGCCCCAACTGCGTAGGTGCCGTTACCCACCGTGATGTAAGCACTATCTTCCGGTTCCTGGCTCGTGAGTCCGCCTAACGTGAGGCGATCAAGTCGAGTGGGATTGAGCCGAGCCACTTGCGGAGCCAAGTGCAGCAGTTCAGGTTTGTGATGCCAATAAAAACACTTGGTTGCCGAGCTACCCATATCGATGTAGGTCTGAATTTTTGCAGTCATAAATAGAAGCCAATAACGACTTGTCATCAACAACATGAAGGCATTTAGAGAGCCTCGTTATTGCTAAATGACACTCTCATTTTGACGAGCCGTTTTAGTTCACGATTTAATCACGGTTGGATTGTGATTTCTAGTAAATTCAATCAATGACATGATGCAGATTCCCAAGATAATTCAGTGTTTAAGCACAACTTGATCACGACTTAAACACGACTAAAAATATTTAGAAGCCATAATCGAAATAAATTGAGCCATTATTCATGGCTTGAACACGACTCATTCACGACTTAAGAACGACTTGACGAAAGTTTCTGATTTCATCCTGCTGAATTCCTCACTAATGTGATTTTCAAGAACTAATTTCACAGTCTTTCTATTGCTTAAAAGTCGGCTCTCTACCTGAGCTAAAACTGGAGACATTAGCTCACGGTTCTTGGCAGAAAATCCCTGGAAGAGAGTCGAAGGCAACTGAATATTGGGGGCTACGCCACTCCACTGCGTTGCGTTGCTCCGCTTCCACACACCACGCCCAGCCCTGGGCCAGGGGATTCTGGAAACCCCGCTCAGCAAGGGATGCAGTCGTGGTTGAGAATCACCGCTCATGTATTGAATTCACGGAAAGACTGATGGGTAAAGGATTTAGCGTATCGCTGCCCCTGGAAGAGGCGGCAGCGGTGGAAAAAGAGGCCAATCGGCTGGGGCTCCCCGCTGCCAGCATCATTCGGTTGATGATGCGTGAGGGTCAGCAACGCCACGAACTAGAGCACCAGATGGATGACCTGAAGGCCCGCATTGAACGATTGCAGGTGCAGTTTCAAGGACTGCAGATTTTGCTGGAGACGATCGCCCTGGAGCAGGCCAATGCCCGAGGACCGCAAGCGCTGGAAAACCGGAAGGCACTGATCCAGGAAATTCGCAAACGCCAGGACCGTGTCGGCAGTTAGGAGGTAGGCCATGCTTAGCCTGACAGTCATCAGCCCCAACCAGGGGGAGACCTACTACACCGCTGAAAACTACTACTCCAATGAGGAGAATCAGGCTAACTCAGCTTGGTCGGGGAAAGGGGCCAGATCGCTGGGGTTATCCGGGCCGGTGCAGGGCGAAGCCTTTAAGAACCTGCTCAAAGGCAACAGTCCCCAGGGCGACAAGACCCTGTCGGGACGGAAAATCAATCCCGAAAAGCATCGGGCAGGCATTGACCTGACCTTTAGTGCGCCGAAGAGCCTTAGTCTGGCAGCCTTGGTCGGGGACAACGAAGCATTGGAGCAGGCCCATCGCACAGCGGTGACTCGAACCCTGGCAGTCATCGAGGAGCGGTATGCCCAGACGCGGGTGCGAACGGAGGAGGGCAGAAAAGCGATCGCTACCGGCAATCTCATTGTGGCCCAGTTTCACCACGACACCTCTCGCGAGAAAGACCCGCAATTGCATACTCACTGTGTCGTCATCAATGCCACGCAACTGAAAGACGGACGCTGGCAGTCTCTCCACAATGACGTTTTGTTCAAGCAGCAGAAACTGCTGGGGATGATTTACCAGAACGAACTGGCGGTGGAAGTGCAGCGGCTAGGGTATGCCATTTATCCCAGAGCTAACGGTCAGTTTGAACTGCAGGGGTATCGACCGGCAGACCTGCAAACCTTTTCCAAACGGCGGGAGCAGATTCTGGCAGCGGTGCGCGAGCAGGCTACCGCTCAGGAGCGGGAGTTGGCCACCCTGATGACGCGGGCACCGAAGGGTAAGGAAATTCCTCGGGAGGAACTGCGGGCTTACTGGCAAGCCCAAACCCAGGTGTTGCATCTGGAGCATCCGCAGCCTCAGGTTCTGTGCTGGAAGAGTGATGCGAAAAAGGGGATGCGGGCCGGGCTGAATCATTGCTCGGAGCGAGAGGCGGTGTTCAGGCGGGAGCAGGTGGAACGCTTTGCCCTGGAGAATCATCTGGGGCAGCAGTTCTTCGAGCACTTGCAGCAGACCCTTGATGCCGATCCGGAGGTGATTCATACCTACGATCAGCGGTTGACGACGCAGACAGCAGTGCTGAGAGAGTTGGAGACGATTCGGACGGTGCTGGAGGGCCGGGGGCAGGTGGGGGCGATCGCATCTGAAGATTGGGTCGCGTCAACGCTGGAGAATCAGGAGCTAACCCAAGGCCAGTACGAGGGAATTTTGCTGGCAACGACCACCCGCGATCGTATCATTGCCTGGCAGGGGGTTGCAGGAGCCGGGAAAAGCTTTGCCCTGAATCAGTTCCGCCGGATTGCGGAGGCTCAGGGGTACACCGTTCGAGGCTTTGCCCCCAGTGCGGAGGCGGCGAAGTCGTTGGGGGACTCGGCCCAGATTCAGCAGACGGAGACGGTGGCGGCGTTGCTCTGTGCTCAGCCCCAGGAGACACCTTCTCCATTTCCTTCAATTTGGGTGGTGGATGAGGCCGGATTGTTGAGTGCTAAGGATGCCCTGGCGTTGTTGACCCAGGCCCAGGAGCAACAGGCGCGAGTGATTTTGATGGGAGACACGCGGCAGTTGTCGGCGGTGGAGGCGGGGAATCCATTCAAGAGCTTGCAGCAGGCAGAGATGGCGACGGCTTATCTGAACCAGTCCTTACGGCAGAAGCATCAGCAGATCAAGGTCGGGGTGGACCTGATTGCAGAAGGCAAGATTGCGGAAGGGATTCATCACCTGAAGCCGTACATTCATCAGGTTGGCAGTGAGGAGGCCAGGGTGCAGGCGATCGCCCGTGACTATCTGGCGCTGACGCCGGAGGAGCGACAGAAAACCCTACTACTGGCCGAGACGAATCGGGAAAGGCTAGCGATCACTCAAGCGATTCGGTCTGGGCTGAAGTCAGAGGGGCAGTTGGGCCAGAGCATTCTGATGCAGCGGCTCAAGGCCAGAAATTTGACCTCGGTGCAGATGGCCTATGCCCACCACTTCCAGATCGGGGATGTGCTGATTCCCCAGGCCAGCTACAAGCAACTGGGTTTAGAAAAGGGGCAGCATTACCAGGTGCTGGCGACAGATAGTCACAGCAATGGGTTGATGCTGCGGGGGCAATCCGGGACAGCGTTACGGATAGATCCAGCTCAGATTAAGCGGAAATCGATTTATGAGGTGGAAGAGATGGAGATTGCGGTGGGCGATCGTCTGCGGTGGACGAAGAACCAGGCCACGCTGTGCCGCCGCAATGGGCAGGAGCTTGAGGTCTGTGCGATCGAGGATGGGCAGATTTTGATTCGCTATGGCACTGGGAAAACGGAGAGCTTGAGCAGTTCGGAGTTGGCCCATCTGGACTATGCCTTGGTTAGTACGACCTATGGAGCTCAAGGCAAATCGGCGGAGCGAGTGATTGGGGCTCTTGACCGATATCTGGTGCAGGAGAGCTTTTATGTGACGGTGAGTCGAGTCAAGCATGATCTGAAGCTTTATGCCTCAGAGGATCTGGATGTTTTGGTGGAGCGGGCTATTAAATCTAGGGTTAAGGAAAATCCAAGTGATGCTGGATTGAGCCTCTTTAGGCCAGAGGGCACCCGTTTACAACATCTAGAACATCTAGATAATGATAGGGCTTTGGATGTTCTCTCCGATCAAACCAGCCTTATGTCCACAGGAATCTACTCTAAAGTTGCCAAGGCAAGTCAGAATAATTTGGAGCGATAAAAGTATTTGCTTTTTAACGCACAAAAAGAACTATGACGGAACTGGGTGGCTGATTACAAATCAGCAGAGTAGATTTTGAAAGCCTTTCACGAAGAGGATTTGCGACTCCCTGAAGAATGATGAACTGAACTTTGTACTTAAACCGCGCGCAGTTTTGCTTGGGTTTGCGCAGAAATGAAATTGGATGAGTAGAACCCAGCGGGTCGAACCAGACATACGCTCGACTTATACAACTTTTCCACAATCAACTACTTGCTAAAAGGTGCTCCACTGAATGCGTGCTCGATCATTTAACAGAGCGTTTGACGGCGTTGTTGCATAAATAGGGGTTACGGAGCGGAATGGACTAAGGTTTGAGTACCACCAAAAACCGCAACTCCATGAGCTACCGCATCCGTAACTGGTCTGAGTATAACGCTGGTTTGAAGCAGCGAGGCAGCGTCACGTTCTGGCTGGATGAAGCCGCGATTGAGGGTTGGCAGGAACCGGCCAAAAGCAGTCGGCGAGGGGCTTTGCGCACCTATAGCGATATTGCAATTGCGACCTTTGAGACGCTCAAAAGTATCTATGGCTTAGCGGGCCGCCAAACGGAAGGATTTGTGGGTTCGCTGTTGGAGTTGATGGATGTGGATTTGCCGGTGCCGGAGCACAGCACCGTCTCGCGCCGCAAGCGTCACCTATCAGTGACGTTACCGGTCGTACCATCATCGAGGTCAGTGCATCTGGTGGTCGATTCGACTGGCGTCAAAGTGTATGGCGAAAGGGAATGGAAAACGCGTCAACATGGCGTGAGCAAGCGGCGCACTTGGCGCAAACTGCATTTGAGCGTTGATGAAGCCACGGGCGAAATTCTGGGGGCGGTAGTCACGACGAATGGGGTCCATGATAGTGCCGTGTTTGCCGACCTTCTGGAGGCCACCGATGCCGACATTGAGCAGGTTTCAGCTGATGGAGCCTACGACAAGCGGCGCTGTTATGATGCCATCCAAGCGCGGGAGAAACCCGTTAAGGTGGCCATTCCGCCGCAAAAAAATGCCAAAATTTGGCAGCACGGCAACTCGAAAGCACCCCCTCATCCCCGCGATGAGAATCTCCGCGCCATTCGCAGGCAGGGCCGCAAAAGCTGGAAACGACAAGCCCACTATCATCGACGCTCACTCGCTGAAACCACCATGTTTCGCTTCAAAACGATGTTTGGAGGCCAGGTGCGTTCACGCACCTTTGATAATCAAGCCACAGAATTGCTGCTGCAATGTGCGGCCTTGAATCGGATGATTCAGATTGCTAAGCCTGATACTGTTTGGGTCGATGACTAACCGCGATAGATTTAAGAGGGGAACTCTGGCTATTTTGCATTCATGCAACAACACCGCGTTTGACTCATAAGCCTGGAACGTCTTCATTACTTAAATTAGCAACGCTACAGCGAAACGATGCCAGATGCTCTCTATACTCTGGATAATGCCGATAATGGTGTCATTGTAAACGCCTCCGGAGTATTAAAAACTCCGGGGGCGCCAGTTTGATTCTGTTGCTATGCCCTGAGCCGTTTAGCTCATGGTGGCAGCGCTACGGCTGTAACTTGAGAAGTTGTGAGGTATTTTTCCTTGAATGTGACTTTCATAACGACCGGCATTGCCATCGGATAGGCCGACTTCAGTGGCTAGCCGCATCATCATGCCTTGTTCGCGGCGGCGCATCTGTTGATGACGACGCATGAACAAATTTCGTGACAAAGCGACAACCGGATTGCTGGTCTTAAAGATCGCGGTTAACTCTTGGCTATTGTCTTGATGGGAAAGTTTCATTTCATTGCCTCTATGCAGCGAATCAGTGGTTTGAGGCGCGTTCCTTCAGGGGTGTCCCTTACTTCCGTCTTTTTGCGGCCCATGTCGTCACAGTGTGAGAGGCAAAAAGCGAACGTTTGTTTTTGTATCAACAGTTACATTGTAGCGGCAATCTAACGTTTCGACAGGGCGGGAGATCGCCGACCAGGGTTCCCCTTGCCGAAACAGCTTTGAGGGCTAGTGAGATGGCATCCGTAAAAACGCCATACTGAATGAGTAATCTAAGCTTAAGGGGGCAAAATCCTGATCTCACAATTGCTCAACTGCTCGGATGGAGGTTGTGGATGCCACCGTTAATGCTCCAACGCCAAGTTGAGGTTGATGTGGCCTGTTCGGTAGAGCAAGTTTACGACCTGTGGAGCAACCTGAAAAACGTCCCCCGTTGGATGCCGTTGGTCAAAAGTGTGAAACCGCTACCGGGTCAGCCTGATCTCTGGTGCTGGCAGTTTGGGTTGCGGTTTCCCCTGATCGTCGAATGGGTATCTCGCATTGAGCAGCGCATTCCAGGACGACTCATCGCCTGGAAGTCCGTTTCGGGACTTCGCAATCAGGGCAAGGCTGAATTTTTTTCCAGCGATCGCGGCTGTCTTCTGCGCCTCACCCTCGCATTTGCTTTGCCGGGGGGCATTGTCGGCAAGGGATTAGAGAAGATGGGTATCGATCGCTGGCTAGAGGAAAACCTCGTTGATAGCCTCAACCGGTTTCAAACCCAGATTGAAGCGGAAGTCCGACGTCAAGCCGACGATCACTCAAGCCGCCAGTTCCCCCCAGCCATTCACAGCGAGAATGTATGCGATTAACCGCCGGGTGCCAACTGAATTTTGAAGCGCAAGCGCCTGCGCCACTGATCCTGATGCTGCGGCCTCAGAGCGGGGCGAGCCAAAGGATACTTGCAGACCAATGGCAGATTGAACCCGAATTGCCGACGATCGAATATGTCGATCTCTACGGCAATGCCTGCGATCGCCTACTGATACCTCCAGGAAAGTTTCAGATCACCTCTAAGGTCACCGCCGACACCGCTGACACGATCGACGTCAATTCAAACGCCGCCTTTATGCCTGTCCAGTTCTTACCGGACACTGTGCTGCACTTTCTCCTGCCGAGTCGGTATTGCCAATCCGATTTACTGGGCGAACTGGCCCGTGAAATTGTGGCGGATATTGCCTCTGGCTATGACCAGGTCGAAGCCATTCGCCGCTGGATTCATGAGCATATCGACTATCAGTACGATACGAGCGATGCCTCGACCTCCGCGATCGACACGGCGCAAACCCGTCAGGGCGTCTGCCGCGATTTTGTCCACTTGGGCATGGCCCTTTGCCGTAGTCTGACGATTCCTGCCCGCATGGTGGTGGGCTACCTTTACCAGCTCGACCCGATGGATCTCCACGCCTGGTTTGAAGCGTTTGTGGGCGATCGCTGGTATACCTTTGACGCCACCCAGTCAGAACCGCGAGGCAATCGAATTTCGATCGCCTATGGCCGCGATGCCGCCGATGTCGCCCTCGCCAATCAATTCGGTCTGTTAACCCTGACTGACCTGCAAGCTTGGGTGCGGCAAGGCAACCCGTAGGCGATCGGCAGCCGTGACACCCCTCAAACGAGAGACAAAACGATGCCATTAAGACCAATGACCACTACCTTGAAGCACCATAGAACACCCAAATAATTACCCCTAAAACTTTAAATTAATTCCATGAATCTCAACGTTAATGGATATTCTTAGGCGTTAATCTCAACGCATCTATTTTTGTTGATAGAAACAGCACCTCAGCCCATCTAAAGCATCATCAAATTTTTATGGCACCGACAAAGGAGTATAATAGAAAGGTAAAATCTCAAAGCCAGATGAATTAGTAACTCAAAAATCATATTTGAGTAACCTGTCATATTTTGTCTGAGCTTTCAAATAAGGTATTTTGTGGTTAACACTCCTTCTAACTTCGACATGGCTGTTGCAGCTTATCAAGAGCGTTGCAGTAACGATTCCATTATTTTCCAGCAGCCTGCTGAGAGTATTCAGGACAGATCAATAACATTATTTATTGCGTACTAGTCCCATCGGATATGTCACCAGATTTGATGTCCGCCGCCATCGGCTTTTGATCTAGGCCAGGAATACCGATGGTTGCATCATTGAGAGTTACCAAGGTGCGGGAGGAAAATTTGCTTGTCAGGTAGCGTTGGCGATCCTGGAACATATATTTTCTATTTCGTCTGCACCTGTTGGTGAATCGCTCTCAATATTTCTCTCAATATTTTGTGAATTTTACCTGGATTTTTGAAATGATGAACGCCAAACTCATGAACACCAAAGAGCTATTGAGCCGATACGCTGCTGGTCAAAGAGATTTCCAAAATCTCAATTTAGTTGCTGCAAATTTCCGAAATGTTAATCTGAGTGGAGCTAATCTCAGCGGTTCCAACTTGACCAAAGCTAATCTTACACGCACCAATTTGAGTTATGCCAATCTAACTGGCACAGTGCTCAAAGGAGCTGTGTTGCTCGACACCAACTTGCATTGTGCGAATTTGTCTCAAGTTGATCTGGCAGAAGTTGATGCGAGTAAAACAAATCTTCGGAAAGCCTCTTCAACTCAAGCCGTTAACTAGCCCCAAACAGACTCTAGAGCGGGTTGAGGATATAGTCATCTCCTCAGCTGCTAATAGCTAAGCTAGAGTACAAATCAACCTAAAAACCAACGGATGAAACTTTCATCGGTTGGTTTTTTGTCAGTATTAAATTTGTTGAGCCGAGTATAAGCCAGATTGCAAACGAGCCGAAAGCACCAGCAATTTCAGCCTATTGGCTTATTGGTGAATGTCACCATCAGGCATTTTTGTACCCTTTAAATTGGCAAAGCTGAAGTTAGCCCCTTCTATGTTTGCCCAGCTTAGATCAGCGCCTCGTAAATCAGCCCAGCGTAAATCGGACTGACTCAAGTCGGCCCAGCGCAAATTGGCATGACGCAGCTTGGCCCTTGATAAATCGATACCTGTCAAATTGATACAAGACAGGTTGGCAGAGCTGAGATCTACATTATTAAACTCTCGCTGGCCGGTAGCGTACAACATCTGGAATTCAGCACTGCTCAAGCGCTTGATATCGGAGTGACTCATAGCATGAATTGATAGAACGAATGACCATAAACATTTTCCTCAAACCCTTAGTTCTCCAAAATTGTTTTGCCGGAAATCAGGCATAGAAATACAGCAATGGCTACATCGCCAGCGTAAGCTACCTGAAGCAATATGCCGAAGTAAGCTGGAATGACCACAGGGACAAGCTTGTAAATCTGACATAAATTAACCGATGGAATTTTTGGCTTCTAGCGATCGTGATAACTCGTGCGGCAAGGGAAAAACAGGCTTTGCCAAGAAGATGCTTGAATTTATGGTGGTGGAAGTTGGCATTTAATTGAAAATGTCAAAGATTAGAATCCGGTAGGCATGGCTCAGGCACATGCCTACCAGAAGACGGATAACGATGACGGCTAAAACTCAGAATTTGGCTAACTACTTAGCGGCAGGACCATCATGCCGTTTCGGATCTTTTTTCTCCTTCTTGTTTTTCTGAGAAGGCTTTTTAGATTCTCGACTATTTCTTTTTTTGTCGCCCATGCTTAGACCTGGCAAAAGGTTTACTTGATTGGAACTTTAGAGAATTGAAGAGTTTACTCTTTGGAAACTCGCTCTCAGTCTCTATGACTCAACTATGAAATACTTTCAGAAGCTTCAAGGGATTCAATTTTAGAATAAAAGCGCACTCTTTGCTGAGAGAAAAGCATATAAACAATTCCTCACAGACATCCCAAGATTAGGTTTCTTAGTCAACAATCGTGCCTGCTAGCTGCGTTATTACTCCGTCGTGATCTGATGCAGCTACTTCCAAAGTATGGCATCAAGGAGTTTTGAACAACCTTATCTTCTATCGCTTAAAGCTAAAGTGAAATATCTAGAATATTAGTGCTATGTATCGCTTTACAAGAAAAGGTTAGATTGCTTGAAAACTGTATTGGTTACAATTCTAACGCAGTAAAATTATCAGTGTCAGTGGCGTGTGATACGTTCACTATTCTTGAGGTGATGTCAGTCTTTTCATTAGAAAATATTCTAGCTAATGTAAAGAAACTTCAAGCCAGAGAATCGGCTTGCTTCAGCCGTGATCAAGCCTGATAGGTAGGTTTAAGTTTGAAGTATTTACCTCATCAAGCGTTTCTACTGTTATCATTGTTGTTATGAGACTTACTTTCTTTCGGTTGAAAATTGTTTGGCAAACAGATTCTCTGAATATAAATCTCTTCATCCTTCAATTTCGGAGAATCATTCATGTCTATTTACGTCGGCAACTTATCTTACGATGTCACGTCAGACGCGCTCTCGCAGGCGTTTGGCAAGTATGGCACTGTCACCAATGTACACTTGCCTACTGACCGCGAAACTGGCCGAATGCGTGGATTTGCTTTTGTTGAGATGCAGGCAGACACAGAGGAAAGCACTGCTATCGAAGCCTTAGATGGTGCCGAGTGGATGGGGCGTACGCTCAAAGTGAACAAAGCTAAGCCCCGCAGATAAAGGCTTGCGAGAGGAGGCTTTGGCAGTTGAGCCGTATCGTGCGCTGCTTCAGCAGCGTTTCTCCTATTGCATGGTCTGCGTTAGTCAGGCGATCTGACAAGTAACCGTTCGGCCATACTCGTCAGGCATCTGAATTTTGCTGAAACAAAACAGCCAGTACTTTTTGGCTAATTTTAGAAGGGACTTAGATGACCCAAGTCACTCCGGGGGAAAATGAGCATATTGAGTCTATCCTTCGTCGTTTTAAGCGCAAAGTTTCCAGTGCTGGGATTTTCTCCGATATAAAAAAGAATCGCTTTTTTGAAACTCCTGGCGAGAAACGTAAGCGTAAAGAAATTGCAAAGCATAGGCAAAGAAAAAGGAAATTTCGCCGCTAATTCTATGCCACAATATGATACCTCGGACTCGATACGTTCTTATCTGAAATCGATTGGTCGAGTGCCTCTATTAAGCCATGAGGAAGAAATTGCCTATAGCAAACAGGTAAATGCCATGATGCAGTTACTCAAGCTTAAAGGGCACTTAGTAGAAGAACTCGGATATGAACCTTCTTTCAATGATTGGGCTAGTGCAGCAGAGGTTGACATTTCGGAGTTAAAAAGGGTTCTGTTTGTTGGCAACTGCGCGAAACGAAAGATGATTGAGGCAAACTTGCGGTTAGTCGTTTCTATTGCCAAGAAATATACTCAACATGGTCTTGATTTTCTTGATTTAATTCAAGAAGGGAATATTGGCTTAAATCGGGGCGTTGAAAAATTCGATCCAACAAAAGGATATCGACTGAGTACCTATATTTATTGGTGGATTCGCCAAGCCATTACCCGGGCGATCGCTATGCAGAGTCGCGTGATCCGCCTTCCTATTCACATTACAGAAATCATCAACAAAATCAAGAAGTCACAGCGCAATTTATCTCAGCAACTAGGGCGTGTAGCTTCCATTGAAGAAATCGCTGAGCATTTAGACCTCACACCCGAGCGCGTGCGGGAATGCCTAAATCATAATCGCCAAACGCTCTCCTTAGAAATTCGCCTGGGCGAAAATAGCGATACAGAACTAGCAGAATTACTGCAATCTGAAGCCGAGTTGCCCGAAGAGTTTGTGACTCAACGTTCACTGCGCTCAGAAATGGAGCAGTTAATGGATGACCTGACACCTCGCCAGCGAGAAGTCCTCATGCTCAGATTTGGCTTCCAGAATGATAGGCCGTTGTCTTTAGCTGAAATTGGTGAACTGCTGAATTTAAGTCGTGAAAGAATCCGGCAATTGGAGCAACAGGCCGTGCTGAAATTAAAGCGACACCGTACGCAACTAAGGGAATATTTGGGACTGGGATAATCTCTGCTTTGTTCAAGTGTTGAAGGGTTTTCAAAGGTGAGCCGAGTGACAACCAAGGGAACAATTTCGCTTTACATAGGTGAGGCGATCGCGGTTTTGGAACTCGGTCGTTTAATGTGATGGGTAAGCCCTAGCTGTTCTAAGTCCAGAATCGACCACCAGGTCATAATCCAGCGCTTTCATAAACGCCTTGGCGATAATGAGATACTCCTCAGAAATATTGGCGAGATAGGCGTTTTTGGGTAGTCCCCTATGGATCGCATCTCCCCCATTGATTTTCGGTTTATTTGAGACCCTCTAAGGCTGAGCGAAATCTCAGCCTGGAAAACATAAAATTTTATAAATAACAGGATTGATGTTTATTTACTATAATAAATGCATTGATAGCGACGGCGCTACACGTTGCTAGAACAGTTTTAATGCAAATGCTAAGAGAAGCGCATTGTGGGCGACCTTTTCTGTAGAAGGCTTCCCGCACGATCTAGCCGTGATTGCTCTCTGAGAAATAATCGCTTTCCGCTCAATGGGAATTGGCAATGCCAATCTTGAAAGGATTGCATACTCAGCTTCATATCAACTCATCCACACCTTTGCCCTTAAGGAGAAAGCCCATGTTAGCCCTGACTAACTTCCCCCTGACAACCCTTAACAAGCTCATTCCAGAGGTCGCTTCCCCTGTTCATATCCAGTTTGATGACGGCATGAGAACTCGTCATACCTGTCCTTGCTGTTCCTCCATTCTGCTAAGGCATATCAGTCGCAGCCGGGTGTACTGGCGCTGTAGTCATTGCCGCGCCCCGATGTCAGCTTGGCGGCAGTCTGAGTAAACCTAGCGAGAGGAATTGTGCAGCCCACGCTGCCCGAATCGGTCAGCTACAGGTCGGTCACCAATTTCAAGATCGGCCAAACCCTGCTCGATCTAGAGTTTGAGCGTTCTCAAGAAGCCACCGCCTGCCGGGTGGTGCGCAAGCGGGGCAACCTGCGGGTGGTCATCGAAGCATGAGCCCCGGAATCAGTCATCGGGGCCGCTTATCCAGCCCCGATGAAAAGCCTTTACCATGACAAGTAATCGTAAAGACCACATTTTTCCAGCAGTCTCTTTTCGTTAAATCCTGATTTTAATATGAGCATTTTTTGTGATGGCCAAGCGATCGCTCCAGGCCTCGTCGGTGGGTATTCAACAGGTTAAGCGGACCTTTGCCCTCAAAGGGTGGACCCAAGACAATTTGGCAGCAGAGGTGAATCTCAAAACCCGTCAGCCGATCTGGCGCTTGTTTACTGGGCAGCCGGTTGATCGGCAAGTATTCATAGACGTTTGCCAGGTTCTAAATTTAGACTGGCGCGAGATTGCTGACAATCCGCCCGCCGAATTCCCTGACCCTGGGGAGTCTTTAGAAACTGGAGCATCAGATATCGATACGTTAGTGGCCCAGGTGCGATCGCAGCGCCGAGACATGCTGCAACAGCGGTGCGGCATTTTGCAGCTCCTGGATGTGCATCACCCGATCAACCTGGATGACATCTATGTTGATGTCAACATTTTGGAGGAAGTTGCCAGCCAGCAGTGGAGCGATCTCAGCACCCTCAATAATCTGGATCTCACTGATTTTGATCGGGTGGCGTTGGGGCCAGTAGAGCGATCGCAAATCCCTGGTATGCAGGCGGTTGAAATCTACACCAAGCTGCGGGTATTGGGTAAGCCAGGGGTGGGCAAAACCACGTTTTTGCAACATCTGGCAGTGCAGTGCAATCAAGGTGAGTTTGCCGCTGATCAGGTGCCCATCTTCATTGCTCTGCGAGAGTTTGCAGCAACGGCCAGACGCCAGGGAAACTTTAGCCTCTTTGACTATCTTCAACAGACCTTTCTGACGTCGGGCACTGCCGATCCCTTGACGCTAGAAACCCTGTTGCAGGCAGGGCGGGTGCTATTACTGATGGATGGCATGGATGAAGTGCCGAACTCAGATATGACCCTAGTCATTAATGAAATTCGTCGTTTCTCAGACCAGTATTACCGCAATCAGTTTGTCGCCTCCTGTCGCACCGCCGCCCAGAAACTCTGCCTACGGGGCTTTACCGATGTGGAAATTGCCCCCTTTACCCCGGCTCAAATCACGACCTTTGCCCAAAAGTGGTTTGCCACCCTCAGTAAAGCCGGCACGCTGCCAGGACCGGCGAAAGCCGCTCAGTTTATGCAAAAGCTCGACTTGCCAGAAAACTGGCAATTTCGTCAGCTAGTGGTCACTCCGTTGTTTCTGCATCTGGCCTGCTGGATGTTTCAGGGGGATGAAAAATTTCCGGATAAGCGCACGGCATTTTATAAACAGGGGTTAGACCTCCTGTTGGGTAAATGGGATGAAACCAAAGGAGTAGAACGCGATACGGTCTATCGAGGCTTCTTATTGCCCCAAAAAATGAGGCTGCTGAGTCAGTTGGCGGCAGCGACCTTTGAACAAGGGCAATACTTCTTTGAGCAACGCACGATTGAGCAATATATCGAAGACTATCTGCAGAATTTACCCGGCGCCACGCTAGAGCCCGAAGACCTTCAGCTCGAAAGCGAAGCCATGCTCAAAGCCATCGAGGCTCAGCATGGATTGCTGATTGAACGGGCACGGGGCATTTTTTCGTTCTCTTACCTGGCGTTTCAGGAATACCTGACTGCCCGCAAGATTGTCGCCACCCATAACCTGCGGGCCTTAGAGCAAGCGCTCGGGGGGTTGGTTGGCCATATTACTGACCCCCACTGGCACGAGGTCTTTTTGTTGACGGCGGCCATGTTACGGAGTGCCGACTCGCTGGTGCAGCTGATGAAGCAAGAGATTGACGCCCTGGTGGCCCAAGATCCTCACCTGCAAGACTTTTTGCAGTGGGCCAGCCAAAAATCTCGGACCATCCCCCAGGGAACTAAACTCGCCACGACCCGAGCGTTTTATCTGGCCCTCGCCCAAGACCGACCCGCTGCGCCTAACTTCGCCTTGGCTAGCACCCTCGATCAGGGCATCCTGTTGGATGCGGCGTTAGAAAATTTGCTGACCGAGTTTGCCCGCGATCGCAGCCAGGATTTTGCCTATGCCCATGCCTGCAGCGAGGCAATTGGGAACATTCTGACAATGGTTTTAGATGCCGGGTTCTATAAATCGCTACAGCAGCTTAAAGACGAACTGCCCGTACCCAATCAAACCCAGGAGCACCGCCAAGCCTGGTGGCAGGCGAACTATCGACGGTGGGTCGAACAGTTGCAAGCCGCGATCGCCCACTACCGTAATATTCATCATCCCTGGCAGTTTACCCCAGAGCAGCAGCAGGTCTTAAAGCGCTACTACGATGCGAATCAACTGCTGGTGGATTGCTTGAACAGCAATTGTGAAGTGACGACAGCCATTCGAGAGGAAATCGAGGCGACCTTGCTGTTGCCTCAACAAGCTTTAGAAGACCGTGAGTGGCAACAAAATTGATGTAAATCACCTGCGCTTCTCTGTAAAACGTACCGTTTGAGCTTGAGATCAAACTTTAAGTCAATCATGACTCGGTCGGGCAATTTTATAAGGCCGGTCATTAATGTCGACGAGACTTGAGCCATTCAAGTTTTGTATCGTAATCCACCAATTCAATCAGGAAATAGAACATCCACCCTTGACCATCAAGTTAGAGACGGAGCGATCGCCTCGATTCCAGTTTGTGTTTAGCTCACCATTGAAGTAAGGGGACAACCATGGGTTTAGAAGATAAAGCCAAAGCTAAGGCAAAAGATATCGAAGGTAAAGTTCAAGAAGCCGCTGGTGATTTGACTGGCAATCAGGAAGCCCAAGTCAAAGGAAAAGCCAAGCAGGCAGAGGCCAAAGCCCGCCAAAAAGCAGAAGAAGTGAAGAACGACGTGAAAGAGACCATTGACTAATCGATTTTAGGGCGGGGATAGCAGGTATGGAGACCGCATCTGTTGTCTCTATGCCTGACCACAACGCTTTGAGAGATTGTCCGCAACTTTGTGTGCGTAAAACAATTAGCTCCTGTCAAATCGATGAGATTCCCTTTTGAACACTTTCAAGATGAAACCCTTCATAAAACCACTTCAACAACTTCGGCGCTTTACGCTATCCCTGAGTCTGATGGTTGTACTGACCATGATTACAGTATTCGGATTGGGAACCACAGACAGTTGGGCCGCATCCCTATCGCCTGCCACCACCACGGCTTCTCAGAGCCAAGTTGTCGCTTTGTTTGGCTGGGGCAAAGCCAAGGCCAAGGCCAAACAGGTGGAAGGCCAAGCCCAGGAAATGCTTGGCGATGCCACGGATGATCCAAAAGACCAGGTCATGGGCCAAGCCAAGCAGGCCGAAGGTCAGATCCGGGGGGCTGCCGCAGATGTGAAAGACCAGATGCAGCCTCAGGGTAGAGCTAAAGCCGTCACCAAAAATATTGAAGGCAAAGCTCAAGCGGCAGTCGGGGAGGCGACGGGTGACCTTGGTGATCAAGTGGCGGGCAACGCTAAACAATTGGAAAGTCAGGCCCGCAATGCCGTGGAAGATGTCAAAGACAGGGTCAACTAAGGAGGGCAAAGATTATGCCAAGGCTCAGTCGATTACCCATCAGGCGATCGCCAGTGCCCGCCAGGCTCAGGTGCTTGACCTGCTGCTGAACTCGGTTTACAGCGAAAAAACTCAACTTTCGTTAGATAATTTACAGGCACCTCAAGTGGGTAATGCCGCCCTGTAAGGCAAAGGTCAGGAATTGATACTAAGAGAGCATTCGTTCGAGTTTTATTGTCTAGCCTTTTTGGCTATCATCCTGTTCCGGTATTTTCTGGTCGCGGGCAGCACCTATTGGTTTTTTTATTCGCCGTTCAGTGCGTCTTTTATGAATCCCCAAGTGCCCCATCACCAGCCCTCCTGGCGGATCATTCGCCATGATATTAAGCTATCGGTGATCTCAGCCGGGGTGTTTGCGTTGGCTGCCTCAGGGGTGCTGACTAGTTATGGACAAGGACTCACCCGCCTATACAGCGACCCTCAACAATACGGACTGTGGTACCTAGGGGTGAGCTATGGGTTAGTGCTAGTGCTGCAAGACACTTACTTTTATTTCACCCATCGCTGGTTTCACCACCCTAAACTCTTTCGCTGGTTTCATCAGGGGCATCATCGATCGCGCTACCCCACCCCCTGGACATCCTTTGCGTTTGACCCGCTAGAGGCGATTGGGCAATCCCTGTTTCTGCTTGGCATTGTGTTTGTGGTGCCGTTGCATTTCGTTACCTTAATCGCTACCCTCACGACGATGACGGTGTGGGCCATACTGACCCACTTAGGGCTTGATCGTCTGCCCGCCCTATTTCCTCACCATTGGCTGGGGCAATGGTTGATTGGGCCAGCCCACCATTCGATTCATCACCTCAAATACACCGTGCATTACGGGCTTTATTTCACTTTCTGGGATCAACTCCTGGGTACTCAAGACGCTGGCTATCAGAAGGCCCTAGCTGATCGTCCGGGGGGCAAGGTTGCCCCTCCCAGGGGGCCCACCAGCGACAGACCCCGTCGGCAGAGCTGAAATTTGCTGCATGATGTTTTGGCGATCGCCCGGCTGATTCGTTTAGGGTGGCTAAACATGAGCGATCGGCTCTCTATTTGTGGCCATGACCGGACAGTAACCGAGGCAGCGACGCCCCGTAGCAGCGATCGCGCCACTCAGACGCGGCTGATCTTTGCCTATTGTGTGGTAATCAATCAATTCAAGCAGCAAGTAAAACCCCCTCCCTTCATAGTGAAGACAGAGAGAAGTTTGCGGCCCTCTGGTTTTCTGCATCAGACTCGCGACTCGATTTGCTGGCAGCTAAATCCACGGCGGTTAGCGATCAGTTTGGTCAGCTTACTCAACTATTTAGGGGTTTCCATCATGAGCATTATTCAACAGTCGATCGCCCGAGCCGATGGAGAGATGCGCTATCTCACCCCCGGCGAGATGGATCAGATTAAGGATTTTTTGAGGGGTGGCGATCGCCGCTTGCAATTAGTCAAAGCCCTGACAGAAAGTCGCGACGCGATCATCAAAAAAGCGGCCAGTGAATTGTTTTGGGGACAGCCTAATTTAGTGTCACCTGGGGGCAACGCCTTTGGCAAAGAAATGACCGCCACCTGCCTGCGGGATATGGATTATTACCTGCGTTTAGTCACGTATAGTGTGGCAACGGGCGATGCCACTCCCATTCAAGAAATTGGCGTGATCGGAGCCCGGCAAATGTATCAGTCGTTAGGCACACCGCTGAATGCCATGGCCGAGAGTGTGCGTCAAATGAAGGCGATCGCGATCTCCCTCGTATCGGCAAAAGATGCTGATGAAGTCGGCACTTACTTTGACTATTTGATCAATGCCCTGCAATAACGCATTCTCAAATCCAATCATCGTAATTTGCTGATCCAAGTTTGCATGCGATGTCGAGAGTCGAGAGTTGCCCAGAGTCGCACCCCGTCTACAAAATCATGGTGCCTGTCTATTTGATTAACGCTTTAAGACAAACGCATGGATTCGTTAGGTCGTTATCTTATCCTCCAGTTGGGTTGTTAACTTCTTCAGTCATCTTAATGCTTTGGATAATGAGTTTAGGACTCCTTTTATCCTTAGATAAAACTCAGCTAACGTCGGCATGGATTTTACCAGCTATTTTAGGCAGAACCTTTATTCAGACCGGATTATTTATCGTGGCCCATGACGCCATCCATGGCTCTGTGTCTCCGCGTAATCGATGCTTAAATCATGGGTTCGGGAGATTGGCCGCCATCCTCTACGCATTTCTCTCTTATCGGAAACTTGCGCTTAAACATTGGCAACATCATCAACATCCGGGTCAAGTCACTGATCCAGACTTTCATGATGGCATTCACCATAATATGTTTGCTTGGTATTTCAAATTCATGCAAGGGTACTTAGGTGGCAGACAGAGCGTTGATCTATTTTTGGGTATGGGTCTAGTCTTTGGGATTTTCTATTTTGGACTTCATGTCTCCATAGCAAATTTATTCTTATATTGGCTATGCCCAATCATCATCAGTTCTATTCAGCTTTTTCTCTTTGGCACTTATCTACCACATCAGTCAAATACAACTGTCAATTCTCACCATGCAGTCAGTAGTCACTTTCCTGTCATTTGGTCATTCTTAACCTGCTATCACTTTGGCTACCACTGGGAACACCATGAATACCCCAGGGTGCCTTGGTATCAGCTGCCATCCATGCGTCAAAGCTATCCATCGAGATAACTACCCAAAACGGACATTTTAGCAAGCTGCATTTTGGCGCTCTCATTGTTAGTGTGAGTTTCAATCTTTAACAGCAACAGCGCTATATTTATTTAGGCATAGCGACTGCTGTGTTAGTAGTTTCTCTAGTGCTAGTTTCAACTTTTGTAAGTTAAATAGCTGGGCTAATTCCAATCTTATGAGGTTGCTCATTCCAATTGCGTTGCTGCTCTTGCTGATCGCATGACATTTTCCATTTTGGAATGAGTTCAACCCAATAAATCGTGTTTGGTTGGCGCAGTTAAATATAAACTACAATGGAAATATAAGCAGCAATAACGCTACACATTGTGAGGCAGCCAAAATGGATTCCAGATTAGTCATTAAGCATTCAGGACGCAAGAGGAACTTCAAGTCTACGGAGCAGAGAAGGTTTGAGTTTACTCCAACAAAGACATCTGAAAAGTACAATCTGCTTGGCATCGTTAATCTCGTGCTTGAAAGTAAACAATTTGGAATGCCTGTGATGAAGCGCTCGGCTCAAGAAACAGCTTCTACTGGTTTTGACCCTCTTTCTTTGAAAGAAAAACAGGATATTCAAATCTGGGGCTTTACTTCTAGTGCTGAGATATTAAACGGGCGTCTGGCGATGATTGGCTTTGTGACTGCTCTACTGCTTGAGGCCTTTTCTGGCCAGGGCATCCTACACTTTTTTGGTTTAATTTAAGATAGACAATTTCACTTGATTTCAATGCCTAGGTTGCTCAATTCTTAGGGTTAGTCCAAATAACTTTAACTTTCACTGCCTGGAGAAATGTGCTGAATAGATGGAATTAATACAGTAATTCATAACCGGTAAAAACGGATGAATACGAACTAGAATAAAGATATCAACAGCGACGGCGCTACACGTTGCGAGGCTCCATTATGGATGCCCAAGAAATCCTCCGAAGATATGCCACTGGACAAAGAGACTTTAGGTCCCAAGATTTAAGAAATCTAGTTCTAACTCACGTCAACTTGAGCGGTGCTGACTTTACTAATTCAAAGTTCAGTGGATCAGACTTGAGTGACTCAAACCTGACTAGGGCCAATTTCAATTGGGCTGCCTTGAAAGGTGCAAACCTATCAGGCGCAAATATGGAGGGAGCCAAGATGCCTGATGGTCGGATGCACAACGACTTTTTGGAGTCAGCTAATTATTTCGGTATTTAGCTAATTTCCTGTTTGTAGCAAATTCAAAGGATAACTAGTATGACTAAAGAGAAAAAAGGCAACAGAGAAGCGAAGAAACCAAAATCGACTGCTAATGTTGCTAAGAAGCAAAAGAAGGATCCTAAAAGACATGATGGTGTTGTGTAGGTTGATTGGGTGACCAGCAACAGTTCAATGAAAGCTTGACTGTTTTTAGGGGACTGACGATCGCGGTGCCAATGACTCCTCCCCAGGCAACTTCTGACTGCGCAACCCTACAGCCCTAGAGTGCGGCTACAAAGCTTGGTTTCCATGCTGTAAGAGACCCAATCTCGCTCACTAACCCCTGAAGGCACCCGATTCTCGCTGTACTGAACCGATGCTCTAGGAACGCTATCGTGAGCCTCATGTAAACAGTGAGTTTCCTTTTAGTCTTCGGGTTTTTAATCTTCAGATCACAAACTTTGGAAAATAATGGATCAAACCGTAGAACTCACCTTAGAACAAGAGTTCATGCTCAAAGATTTTGCTTTTCAGGTACAAAAAATGTCTCTTGAGCAGGCCCGAGAATTCTTGATTGACCAACATCGAAACATGTTAATTCAGAAATTAATCTTCCAGAACTTGTTAAAGCATGAGTGGAATTTAGATCCCGATGTCGATCTAGCCATTAGTTAAGCTCATCCCTGGATTAAGAGATGGGTTGCCCCCTACTCGTTTCAAAGGTGAGCTTAATGCTCTTCAACTGTCGAACTGATCTGCACTTTATTCCCTATCTGGTATAACCGTGGCTAAACTTTTTCGATTCATTTCCCTGCCTGAAAAGATCCAGAACCAAGCTGATGTTGGGGCACTCAAAAATCGACTCGATTGGGGCGAACCGGCCCTGACGGTGATTGATGTTCGCGATCGCCATGCCTTTAATACCAGTCGCATTATGGGGGCGATCGCGATGCCCATGATGGAACTGATGAACCGGGTTCAAGCCAGCCTTAAATTGTCGCGGGATATTTATGTTTACGGCGAAACGGATGCACAAACGACTGAAGCGGCTGAACGATTGCGAAACGTCGGTTATCAGCACATTGCTGAACTCAAGGGCGGACTCACCGCTTGGAAAAAGGCTCAGTATCCCGTTGAAGGGGTTTCCACTTTTTTCGGTTAAGTCCTGAGTGATCTCCATGAATTGAGGCTCCCCCTGCTCGATCGTATGAGTAGTGGGAGTTTCCCTTTTTTGGAGTTGTTTGAAGCAGCTTGAATTTTGATGTCGTCGTTCATCAAATCAAACGCGAAATCAAACATGTTGTTGTCACGCTTTAAGAATATTGCGTTGGAAAAACAGCGAGGTGGTAAGGGGCTGTCCCAATCGGCTACTGGCAAGTCAAGCGATCGTCGGCAACCCCTGTCTATTCTCCACTCACATTTTATAAAGGTTTATATGGCGACGTTAACCAAAGGCACCCTCGTCACCATTATTGGCGAAGCGGTATTGCAGGAACGCCTGATTCATTTACTCAAACAACTCGGAGTCTCAGGTTTCACCTTGATTCCCACCAAAGGCGTCGGCAGTCATGGCAAGCGGATGGGCGATATCGCAGGCTACAACACCAACATTGAAATCAAAACCATCGTTAACGCCACCATTTCTGATCAGTTGTTAGAAGCCTTGAGGCCCTTTCAAGCCACCCACGCGCTGATTGCCTTTCGGCAAGATGTCGAAGGCTCATTTGATTAAGCGGCAGTGGATTCGATTTTCCACCGATAAGAGCCCCGACCAGCCCCCAATAATAGGCATACACCATGAGCCCCTGGTACCGTTTAGACGCTGCCAATGTTTTACAGCAGCTAGAGACCAGCCTCATCCAAGGGTTGAGTCCATCAGAAGTAACTCGTCGTTTGCGGCAATACGGCCTGAACGAACTCACCGAGCAACCAGGAGAAACGCTTTGGCAACTGTTGTGGAAGCAGTTAACCGCCGTCATGGTGGTGGTGCTCATTGTCGCGGCGCTGATTTCCCTAGCGCTACAGGACTACATTAACGCCACAGCCATTTTTGCCATTGTGGCCTTTAATGCCATTTTGGGCCTACGGCAAGAGTATCAGGCGGGACAGGCGATCGCCGCCCTCAAAAAGCTCGCCGTTGCCACTGTGAAAGTTCGTCGTGACAGTCGCATCCAGGAAATCTCCGCTCGGCAGTTAGTCCCTGGAGACATTGTCCTGCTGGAAACGGGCAATCTGGTAGCGGCTGACTATCGCCTGCTGGAAACGGCTAATCTGCGCATTCAGGAAGCTTCCCTCACAGGTGAGTCGGCCCCCACGGATAAACACAGTCAGTTCTTGAGACCAGCCGGGTTGACGGATGACGACTATCCCCTGGCCGAACCTGCCCTGGCCGATCGTCCCACCATGGCCTACATGGGCACCACCATTACCTATGGTCGGGGCGTGGGCGTCGTCACCGAAACGGGCAATCAAACTGAACTTGGGCAGATTGCCACGGCGATTCAAACCGTCAAACCCAAACCGACCCCCCTAGAGCAGCGACTCGATCAACTAGGGGTGCGGCTGGCCATCATTACCCTGGTGCTGGTGGCGGTCATCTTTGGGTTAGGGCTGCTGCGTGGGGAAGAGCTATCGCTGATGTTCTTGATTGCGGTCAGCCTCGCCGTGGCCGCCGTGCCCGAAGGCTTACCGGCTGTGGTCACGATTACTCTGGCCTTGGGAGCCAAACGAATGCTGAAACAGCACGGCCTGATTCGCAAGCTCCCGGCTGTGGAAACTTTAGGGTCGGTGGCGGTGATTTGTGCTGATAAGACGGGCACCCTCACCCAAAATCGGATGACGGCGACGTTTTTAGCGGTGGCGGGGCAGCGGGTTGATTTGACGAACCCCTTGAGGCGCGAGGCGATCGACACCTTTGATGATCTATCTCGTCTGCTGCAAGAGGAGCCGACCCTGGCGTGGCTGCTCACCGGGGCTGTCCTTTGCAACGATGCGATACTAGAGCCCCATCCCGACATTCCCCATCAGATACATACCGTGGGGGATCCCACAGAAGGGGCGCTGGTGATGACCGCCGCCCGCCTGGGGTTGGGCAAAGCCACCCTAGAGCAAGTTCTCCCTCGCGTGGCCGAGCAACCCTTTGAAGCTAATCGCAAACGGATGACCACAGTTCACCCCTTGCCAACTGAGTCGATGCCGTTGCCTGAAGCCCTGGCCATTCTCGTGTCTGAGGTTCACAGCTTAGGCGATGCGACCTGTATTGCCTTTACCAAAGGCAGTGTGGATAGCGTGCTGACGGTGTCTAGCCACGTCTGGGCCAAAGGAAAACCGCGCCCTCTCGATCAGGCTCTGCGACAAAAGATCCGGGCAGATAATGACCAGCTGGCCCAGGACAGCATGAGGGTTTTGGGCATTGGCTTTCGCCTGCTCGATGCGCAGATTGTGGATCGACAAGGCCACCTGGCGGCGGGAGCCGTGCTCGAAGAGCAGCTCACTTTCATCGGTCTGATAGGCATGATCGACCCTGTGCGCCCAGAGGTCAAAGCGGCGGTATTGACCTGCCAAACTGCTGGTATTCGACCCATCATGATTACGGGGGATCATCCCCTCACGGCTCAGTCCATCGCGCGGGAATTGGTGATTGTGCCCAACGAAACGATTCTCACCGGGCCGGAGCTATCTCAACTATCCACCGCAGAATTGACCCAGCAAGTTGATGAGGTCTCGATTTACGCGCGGGTGTCGCCCCAACATAAGTTAAACATTGTGCAGGCGCTGCAAAGCCAGGGCCACATCGTTGCCATGACGGGGGATGGGGTGAATGATGCCCCGGCCCTCAAGCAAGCTGATATCGGCATTGCCATGGGGATCACGGGCACCGATGTCGCTAAAGATTCCGCCGATATGGTGTTGTTAGACGACAACTTTGCCACCATTGTTGCGGCGATTCGCGAAGGGCGCGTCATCTACGACAACATTCGCAAGTTCATCAACTACACCCTGACGGGTAATGCGGGGGAACTCTGGGTGATCTTGCTGGCTCCCTTCTTGAGGATGCCGCTCCCCTTGATTCCCCTGCAAATTTTGTGGGTGAATCTGTTGGCGGATGGCATCCTGGCTTTGGCGTTGAGTGTGGAACCGCCCGAGCGAGAAATCATGCAGCGATCGCCCCGACGGCCCACAGAGAGTATCTTTAGCCGGGGCGTGGGGCTCAATATTATCGGTGTAGGGCTCTTACTGGGCCTGGTGTTACTGGCGATCGCCAACACCTACTGGTCAACTGGACAGGCCAGTTGGCAAACCATGGTGTTCACGACGCTCGCATTCTCCCGCGTTGCCCTCGCGGAAACAATGCGATCGGAACGGGATTCGTTTTTCCGCCTGGGGTTCTGGTCTAATCGACCACTGTTAGGTGCGGTGGTTCTGACTGTGGGGCTGCAAATGCTGGTGGTGTATAGTCCAGTATTGCAACCCATCTTCCAAACGACGGCGCTGTCGGCTATTGATCTCGCCATTAGCCTGGGGTTGAGCACCGTCGTATTTTGGGCGATCGAACTTCAGAAGTGGTTCGTCCGACGGCAGTCGCCCCTGCCTCACTCAGCTGCCGTTCCTAATACGTGACTGATATAGCCGTGATCGCGGATCGTCGTTCAATCTCTCTCTTGCGACAGAGCACCCAAGCAACTAATCCACCCCGTACTCAAACATCAGGCTGTCATACTCAGCCTTGTTAGCCGTCCATTCATGACAAATGCGGCGACTAGCCATTCACAAATTCAGGTAATAAACCCATGGCTAATATCATTGACACCGCCGCAGGTTCAGATGATTTCAATACTTTAGTCACCGCGATCAAAGCCGCTGACTTAGTCAAAACTCTCAAAGGAAAAGGACCTTTCACCATGTTTGCGCCAACGGATGCAGCCTTTGCCAAACTGCCCAAGGGTGCTTTAGACGAGCTCCTTAAAGACACTCCCAAACTCAAGAAAATTCTTACGTATCATGTGGTCTCTGGACTGGTAATGGCAGCTGATGTTGCTAAGCTAAATGCGGCCACCACTGTCGAAGGTTCCGATGTTCAAATTGACGCTTCTGAAGGCGTCAAGATTAATGATTCAACCGTAACGACTGCGGATGTAATGAGTGATAACGGCGTCATCCACGCCATCGATACCGTTCTTATGCCTGCATAAGCGACGGCCCTGGGAAGCGCGATCGCCTCTCAGAGCGACTGACAACTTTGGGTTACAGGAATAGCCGTCTTTATATGTAGAAAGACTCAATCAAATGTAAGATCTTGTAAGTCACATAGAATGCAGTGAAACCCTACATCTGAAAAGGTTACGCTAACTCATTCTACAAATAACTCAATCGCCATTGTTTTAACTTTTATCCTATTGGGCCTCCAAATTTGAACACCAAAAATATCGTCAGCAACAAGCTGTTAGTGCCGATCGCTCTAGTCATATTCGTCCTCTTTATTGGACTCAACTGTTTTGCGATTCTCAATCCCGGTCAGGCGGGCGTGATTAGTGTCTTAGGTAAGGCTAGAGATGGCGTGCTGTTGGAAGGCATTCATTTCAAGCCGCCGTTGGTTTCTGTAGTCGATATCTACGACCTGACGGTGCAAAAGTTTGAAGTTCCGGCTCAAAGTTCGACGAAGGATCTCCAGGATCTAACGGCCCGCTTTGCCATTAATTTTCGCCTCGATCCCCTTGCTGTCGTTGAGATTCGGCGAACCCAAGGAACCTTAGCTAATATCGTTTCTAAAATCATTGCTCCCCAAACGCAAGAATCCTTCAAGATTGCGGCGGCGCGACGAACCGTCGAAGAAGCGATCACGAAACGGAACGAGCTTAAACAAGATTTTGATGAAGCACTCAGCCAACGCTTAGACAAATATGGCATTCTCGTTTTAGACACCAGTGTCGTTGATTTAGACTTTTCCCCCGAATTTGCCAAGGCGGTAGAAGAAAAGCAAATTGCTGAGCAGCGAGCAAAAAGAGCCATTTATGTCGCTCAAGAAGCTGAGCAAACCGCCCAAGCGGACGTCAATCGAGCCAAAGGTAAAGCCGAAGCACAGCGACTGTTGGCAGAAACCCTAAAAGCCCAAGGCGGGCAACTGGTTCTACAAAAAGAAGCCATCCAAGCTTGGAGATCAGGCGGATCACAAATGCCGAAAATCTTAGTGACGGGCGGAGATGAGCAGGCCAGTGCTCCTTTCCTGTTCAATTTGAGCAACATTGAGCAGTCTCGTGCAGAGTAATTCTCTTCACTTCTAGAAGTCTTTAAACCGCTCTGAATGCTCGCAACTTATTGTTTGTTTGGCTTTGCGATCGCTGTATTAGCTGATGCGATCGCGCCAATGATTTCCTTTGGCTTCTTGACCTTCACCGAGGCACCTTTGGGAGTGTTAATTTGGACTTTATTTATCCCATTCTCAATGCGCTGGGGCTGTTAACTTTACTAATTACTGGCGTTTTAATGTGGCTACAGTTCCCTAGCCGCAAGCGCCATAACAATACCCACTAAAATCACGCTTTTCATTTACCGTTCAATCCCTGCTGTTGTTGGAAGGTTCTGTTGTAGCACTGTTCTAGTCATATTTATCTGTTGTGCAAGAGAGGCAAAATCTCTAGTCATAGCAACTACTGCTCTATCGGATAAAGGTGCCCCTTTGGCAACATCGCGAGCGACTTCTGTAATCCGACTCAAGTAGGGATCTGGTCTACCTAGCCTTTTTGCCGTTAAATGCCACTGCCAGAGTTGATTCATCTCGGTATGGTTTGCAATGGTTTGAGATGTTCTCTCAGATATGTCAGGCTTTGCTAAGCGGTCATTCCAGTCCTTGCCATGCTTAGGCATTAATCGTTCTACCCCTGGCAACTGCTCTGCGATGCGCCAAGCCATCAGCGTACCCGCTTGATCAGCATCGAAAGCGGCGAATACTCGTCCGCCATCGTGAAGAACTGGTTTCAACACTTCAATCGGGACTCCTCCAGAGCCATCTGTAGACAGATAAATTGTCACTTCTGGCTGAGTCTGTCTTCCTTTATCCAGCACCGCCAACGACATCGCATCGATAGGCGACTCTGTGAGGAAGACTCGCTGAACTGGACCGTGCCCTGTACCAATCCAAAACCAGCCCTGGTCTCTGACCGACCCCGGAGTCAGTCCGTGATAGTGATTGTCTTCGCCCCAAGTGCCCCGTAAACTGGCCCCGGTCACGTCTCCTCTTTTCCAGGTATTCTCCTTCAGGCCATGCCGAACAAAAACCGCATTTTGATGAGCATCGCCATAGACCAATCCCTTTTCATGCAGCCGCTCCACCAAGATTGCTGGGAGCTTGCGAGTCTCTACCAAATACTCTCGAACCGCATTCCACCTATGCTCATTAGCGGCTGGCATTTCCAGCGAACGCGGCTCTCGCTCTTCAGAACGCTGGTAAGTGCTGACATGGACTGGACGATGTGAAAGGTCTTGCCCCGACAGCCACTCTACAGCGGCTTTGAACTCGACATTTTGAACATGCATCACCAGGTCAATTGCGCCCCGCCCGCCCTCATCCGCCCGCCAATCCATGAAGAGAGGACCACTGATACTGATGATGTGGTCACCATCGCGCCACTTGTGCTTGTCGTAGCGATCGAGTTCCAGTCCCAGATTGGCCGCAACGATTTCCAAGTCAATGCCGCGCACCTCATCGGCAACGTCTTGAAGAGAGGGCTGCGGCAACGGTTGCTGAGACGGGACTCTCACCGTTTTGGGTGTTGGTGTCGTCGAAATTGATTTTTGGGTTGAATCCTGCCAAGTCGGATCATTTCCCAAATGATCGCAATGCCCATTTTGAGGGGAAGAACTGAACTGATCGGCGTTGAAGAGACTCTGTACTTGAAACTCAGGCTCTTCGGGTTCTATCGCAGCCGTCGTCTGGGCAGATTCTGGTTGCAGGGTGGGAGTTGGTGTGTCCTCGATTGCGAGTTGATCTGCTTGCTGAACATGAACTGTGATTGCTCCGTCAATGTCCTTGATCGCTACCGCACTCACTTGCCTCAACGGCTCCAGATACTTCTCCAAACTTTTCACTGGGAAACCGGCTGCCGGAATCTTCTCAACATCAGGAACTGTGGGTGTCTGGCTGGTTAGAATCAGATCGAGGGTTTGGGCTAACTGTTGTGCATCGTCGAAGAAGGTTTCGTAAAAGCGGCGATCGCTCGTTTGCATCAGCACCAGCGCTTCAGGATGCTGATCTTTGACTGCTAAATATTGCTGGACATCGGCGGGTAACGCCTGCCGGTTGCCCTCAACTTGCTCACCCGTTGGCTGCCCACCTGCTGCTGTAAGCGTCTCCTCTTCCTGCGAGTGTTCTACCTGCGCTCTGGCTGCTTCAGCAAACCCCTGATGATTGATGTTGCGGGCAAAGAGGCGGGCAAAACCGCGATCGCAACTGCGAAACTCTCCTCCAAAGGACTGCACAGCAGTTTCTTGCAGGGTTAGGTAGCCGCCCTCAGCAATGCCGAACACCATCTCGGTATCGATGAACATGTCGCCGTTCTGGGTCAGGTAGTGGGTGAGGTAGAGCTGGTCGCCGTGACGCTCTACCACTAGGGGAATGTAGGGCTCATTCTCAATGCGTAGGTGAAAGTCCTCGCCCTGCAAGACTGCTTCAGCCAGTCCAGCAGTGTGCAAAAACTTGGCCACTTGCTTCTCAGCGCCACCAGTCTGTTCCTTCAGGGGAGCAATGCGCTGAGCATTCTGGGGCAAATCTGGTTGTGGAATGGGATTCTCAAGGTTGGGCTGTGAGGGAACCTGAGCGTTTGCTGCTGTCTCTACCTCTATCTCCCGTTCAGGTCTCATGTCCTGGTCAAGCTCAACCTGCTCTTCAAGCCCGATAGGTTGTGCCTCGGCTGGCTCTGCAAGCAGACTTTCCAACCGCTCACGGGTTTGCGGGGTCGGTTCCGGTACATAGGGTACATAGTCACCTTGTTCTGCAAAGGTGTTGGATTCCACCAGTTCCAAAGTCGGCAGTGCTTCATCCAAGTAAGCCCGCGCCTGATCCTTGAAATCAAAGGCAGCCAGGGTGAGTTTCTTCTCCTGCATTACCACTGCGAGCACCTGGTCGATGCGATCGGCGGTCACCACCGCCTCCATCCGATCGCTCACCGAATAAAAGTCGGATCCCACCGCCGCCAGAATGTCCTGATCCAGAAAATACTGTCCGCCCACGCTGGTGGCCTTGGGCGTCTGCAACACAAACCCGTTGGCCTGACTGCCCGAAAGCCGCGCTGCTGCCTGAGTCTTGATCACCAGAAACTCATCCAAGGTCTTCACCACCCCCTTGTTCCCGGTGACTGCCGTCAGAAACGCTTTCACCTGATACGGTTCACGGAAGGCGACCGGTTCCGCCCGCAGGGACTCCTCAATATCAAAGCCCGCAGGCATCATCAGTCCTTGGCGAATGCGCCCTTGATGGTCGGTGTAGTTGAGAAACTGACCGCGCGGGTATTTCTCGAAGGCCCGCAGCAGATTGCCAGTAAAGATTTGCGCTTCCCGTCGCTGCTGGGCTTGCTTGTGGTCAAAGGCTGCATAAATGTCCAGGCCGTCCCAGTTCGTGGCTTGAGGCAGAAGACCCACCGAGTTGTCCTTATTCGTGTTGACTTTGGAGAGAGGAAAGGTGATCTGGCGAGAATGGTTGTCGGTAAGTACCTGGAGTCGCCAGTTGGTGGGGGCAGCCGGACTGCCCTGCCGCCCTTTCTGCCAGACATTGGCCACCACCCCGTAGACGATATGACTCTGCTCGGAGACGAGCTGTACTGGAGTGCCGGGAGGAAACCTGGTCAGGATGTCGGTAATCTGGTGGAGTTGGCTCGCGAGGCGATCGCTCAACTTATCTCTGGCCTCTGGCGTTTTCTTGGTCAACATCGTGCGGCGACGATAGTCCTGCAACTGCTGCCGGAGATCTTGCAAGGTGGCCTCTGCCTGCTGTTCTGCCAGAGCCTGCACCTGGTCAAAGTCGTGGTCGGTGACGGCTTTGATGGCTGCCACCCCCAGCACCTCCCGCACCGTATTCATCACCTGCAGTTGGGTGAGAGGCTTCACCGGAATTTTGGCGTCTACTACCTCCAGATACACTGGCCCGGTGAACTCGTTGCGGATGCCGCTGTCGTCGGGAATCACCTCCATGCGAGCGATCGTCCGGGCATCGAGATCCAACTGTTCCGCTGACAGGACATTTTCGCCCATCGCCTGTTTCTGGGCAATCAGGTCTTGGGTCTCGGACTCAATTAGGCTGTAGAGGGCCTCCTGCTCTTCGATGGGCAGCAGGGGAATCCGCCCGGTTACTCGGCTAATCAACTCGATGTCGGAACTGCCCTGGAGATTTTCGGCAGGGTAGGCCAGTCGTGCTTGCAGTTCCGGGTCATCTTCCAGAATTTCCTGTACTACCGCTTCCCCGTAGATGTTCATGAAGTCCACTACATTGGTGACGGACAAATCCGAATCGCGGGAAGCCGTGGTGTTGGCGTTGAGGGAGGCCATCTTTTTGGCCAGCAATGCCCCCAGCCGTTTCTCCGCAGGCAGGTCAGACATCAGCAGCGTGAAGCGTGGCTCAATCACCTGACCAAAGCGGTTAGCTCGCCCCAGCATCTGCATCACCTGGTTAATGTCTCGCTCGGCCTGGGCCACAATCATGTGACGGGGACGCTGGTCGGCAAACTTCTCGGACGCATGGAGGCTGATGCCGGTGGAACCGGAACGATTCAGAATCACCACATCCAGTTGCCCATGATTGAAGCGATTGACCACTTCGATTTTGCCTTGGGGTTTGGTTTCCTGGCTGGAGCGGCGACCATAGGTCATCGAGCGATCGCCCCCGTACTCCACGATGTTTTTACGGCCTGTGACTTCATCGACGCTGTAGCCTTCCTGGCGCAGCCGCCATTTGATGTAGTCGATGGAACTGAGGGGCACCTGGGACAGGTCGGTGTCGGCTATCAACTCACAGGCGGCATCATAAGCCGCTACGCCATCGGCTCCCAGTTCCTCATCGGTCAGACGGCGGCGGTTTTGCAGTCCCTCAAAGTCTTTGAGAATCACATCGCGCGATCGCTCCAGGTAGCGCCCCAAAACATCGCCAAAGGAAATGTCGAGTTCATCCCCTGGTTCTAAGCCATTATCTTTGGCGTACCAGTCGATGAAGGCATCCATCGTTGACGCCACCGCAATCAGGGGTTTCTCGCCGTTTTGTAAAGCTTGAATCGCGGACTGCACGGTGGCTTCGGCTTTCTGACAGAGCAGCCCCTGATCGATGGCGTTGTGCATCAGCGAAGTGAAGTTGGTGGAATGCACACCCACCTGTCCCACGGCATTATCTACGCCCAACTGCTTGGCTTGCTGCTTCAGTTCTTTCCGCAGGTCAGTCAATGCCGCCACTTTAGCCCGGTCAAAGGCATCTACTGACCGCATGATGGCAGAAATGCCGTCTGCTACTTCCCGATCTACCGGCACCACCTGAGCCACAAAGGAGATGTTTTCAAAAGACCGCTCCCGGCGCAGCAGTTGACCCGAGGCCACAAACTTGGTGGCCATCATTTGTTGCAGGGGAATGCCCCCGGTCTGAAGACTCCGCTCCAAGCTGCTCAGGCTGGAAACCGCCTGCATGGCATCACTGCGACGGGCATAGAGATCCATCACTGCCGGGTCTTTAGTCGCAGTCGCGCTCATAAACACCGCTCCAGCACAGTGGTCGATCAGCTCCCGTACAAACTCCGAGCGATTGGGCGGGCCGCTAGTTTTCCAGGACTGGGATTGTCCCGTACTGCCTCCAGCCTCATGGGATTCATCGAAGACAAAGATGGCTCTGGGAGCTAAAGCACGAAAGAACTGACGGCGCAGGGGTTCCTTATTCTTGATAGTTTGCAGTTGGCTGTAGGTGGTGAAGATGGCCCCGTAGTCATGCCCCAGCTCCCCCTGCTGCACCAAGCGGCGCATCTCGGTTTCCTGCTCGCTGCTGCTCCCCGTTTTGAGTACGCGACCGTCATTCAAGCGTAAGGTCAGGTTGTTATTGGTCAAAAACGGAGTGAACCCTGATTTGCCGATATCCGCCAGGTCATTGATCATGGCGTTGTACAGGTCGGGCTGGCGGGTGACAAAGATGGGGATGTAGCCCTGCCGCCGGGCATCAATCAGATTGGCGGCTCCAAATCGCCCCTTGCCATTGCCCGTCTGGTCACCGTTGAGGAAAATCTTGCCGCGATCGCGTTGGTCAAAGGCCAGTGCCAAAGAATCGACCTGCTCGGCGTAGAGCACTTGCCACATCGCTGCTTTGGAGTCATAGCCCAACCGCTGACTGACAAACTCATCGATGTTTCCATGAGCTTGCTCTACTCGCTGCAGGGCCACCTGAGCCGCAGCGGCCATATTGGCGGGAATCAGCGTTTTCGGTGACGTGCCCTGACTGCGGGGAACATAGGGAATGTTGTGGACTTGAGTTTCCATTTTGGGAGCGGGTTCTGGAGTGGCCATAGGCAATTGCCTCAACTCATCTCGGCGGTCAGATAACTCAGCCAGGTTTCCAGGGTCATCTCCTCGTCGTGTTCCGTCTGCCACGCCTGCTGGCTCGTGGAATTGCTGGGGAGTTGAATGCTGATCGGAAAGCTCCAGCCGTTCTGGAGGTCGAAGCGGGTTCTCAGGGTTTCGTTGTGGTGAACGAGGGTCTCGCTCCAGTCCTCGGCCCATTCCGGCAGGGGGCGCAGTTCCTGAGTGTTGGGGAGAGTCAGCAGCGGCGGCATCTGCTGAGAATAGAGAGTTTGCAGGGCTTGGGCGAGGCGGCGAGCGGTCTCTGGCTGGGTCTCCTCGGTTGCGTCCATCCAAGTGCGAATCATCCACTGCACCCGCAGACTCATCAGGTGCTCGTAGAGCGCTTCGCTCAGGAGCGTCAGATCGGGAGGCACCCGCACCAGGAATAAGCCCTGATCGCCCATTGTCTGGGGTTTCCAGATGTGGGTGTAGCTCTCGTAGTTCGGGTAGGTAGGGGGATGGGTAGCGTAATCTCTCATGAGGAATCAGCTCCTTGAGTTCAGCAAAGGACGTGTAAACCGGCGGGACAACCGCTGCCGGTAAGGGGCGTTCGGATTGCCCTTGTCCGGCAATCACCACGACATCAATGGGGAAGCCAGCGCCTTGCTTGCGATACAGGTCACCCGAGAGGGAAAAGTGCTGAATGACGCGGTACTGCTGATAGAGCGGATAGAAGAATCCCCGACTTTCCAAGATGTTGTACCGGTCAGAGCGCAGGTCTTCTTCCTTCCCCAGCTTGCCGCCTAGAATGAGCACCGCGCGGCCATCCGCTTTCATCGCCTTGAGTGCCTGGAAGGCGATCGCCTGATCAATCTGCGTCGTGCCTCGTCGATTGCCCGGTAGAGCAAAGCGTTGGCGGTGCCCCTGTTCATCTCGCACGGCCCCAAAGGGAGGATTGGCAATGACGACATCATGTTGGTGGTCGGGTTGATACTCGGCAGCGTCGAATTGAGTGACGGAGTAGCCCTGTGCTCGCAGGTCAGCGGCCCGCTCTGGATTGAGTTCATTGACGGTCACCTTTGCAGGGTTCGTTCCCAGCAGCAATGCGCCATGACCAGCGGTGGGTTCATAAACACTGGTGTTCGGAGTAATCCCCGCTAGCATCGAGGCCAAGAACGCAATGGGAATCGGCGTGCTATACGCCTGCTGTAAGACACTGGTGGAGGAGCGGACATTGAGGGCCGGTTGGCGATCGTGCAACTCTACCAGCTGATCGTAGATGTCGTGGGTGGTGGCCGAGGTTTGGAGGATTCCCTGTGCTGTCCTCACCACCCCAGCTTCAATAGCTTCATCTACCTGCTTGGCCAGCGCCGTGCCGGGATGAACGGGCTCACCCAACACCTCAGCCGCGTGTTTGCGAGCCTGGGTGATCGTGGCAAAGCTTTCCCCCGCCCCCAAGTGGCGAGCAAAGAATGCCACCAGTTTCGGCTGATGTGCCATCCCCATCGCCTACTCACCCACCGCGAGTTCCAATGGCGGATGGCGTTGCTGACGATGCAGCGGAGTCACCGTCGCAGGAGCGTGCAGCTTCAAGTCCTGGCTGAGTTCTCGGTCGATGAACCGAAAGTAGGTGATGTCTTTAGGCGTCAACTCCGACTTGATTTTGCCGTTATCGATGCTGAGGATGGTGCCCCGCTCAGCCGCCTGCAGCTTGAGGCTATGGGGCGTTTCTTCGATGCGGTACTGGCTGCCACCCTGAAAGACGCGCTTACCCTGAACATTAGGCCGACTGCCAGTGACATCCAACAGTTTGCGAGCGGTTTTGGTCAGGGCTAAAGCAGTCAAGTCACGAGTCAGTCCGCGATCGCCTGCTGGAGCGAGGTTGCCCAGTTGACGCGATCGCATTGGCGGTTCCGAAGAAATCCCCTCTAAGCCTTGAAGGTGAATCTGCTGACGCGCTTTCAAGAAATCTGCCTCCTGGGACGCACCCATGTCGTTCTTGAGAATGTCCAGCCCCCAGCGGGTCTTGCGGAACATCATCAGGTCTGTGCCTTCGCGATCGGTGAGGGTGACCATGCGGCCTTTGGCGCTGAGGGTATATTTCTCCGACTGATAGGTGCCTCTGCCAGGGCTGCTAGATACACCATATTTCTGGAGCAAATCTACTGCTGTGGAGGCAACCTGGCGACTACGAATATTGGCGGCAATGGCCACGACCTTATCGGTTAGCTGCTGGGACGATCGCCGCATGACGCGAGTGGTCTGCTGCATCCATCTGCGGGTTGCAGTTTCCACAACCTGCTGGTTCTGACGATCTAAGACATCCAGAATGGAGACGACATTAGGAGAGTGCAGCTTCAATGGTTGAGCCGCCAATGGCTTTTGATCGGAGATGGCCGGTTCTGGCGTCGTTATGGACGAAGGCACTACCGATTCTGGTAAAGGAGCAGGCGTTTCGTGCTCTTGGGTTTCAGGCCGTTCAAGGACTTCTAGAGAAACGTCTGCGGTTTCAATCGGACTTTGATCGACCTCTAGAACTGGATCTTCCTGTTGATTGGCACTGCCAGGGTGCAGTTGGTTCACCTCAACAGCCCCTTTGCTCAGCCGGTAAACCAACTCGTCTCCAGCTTTAATATTGATTGTCCCCTTCGTCTCTGTAGTCGGTGGCGTGTCTGCTTGCTGAGAAGCATCAATAGCAGCTTGCAACAGCTTCAACTTGTTGAGGCTGAGCTTGTCGATGGGGTCTTTGTCGGCATAGCCCTCGCGATAAACAATCTCGCGGCCCAGTTTGATTTCAATCGGTTCCAGGGTGTTATGTGGTAGCTCGTCTAGGTCATCCAACGATTTATCTGTTTGAGCTTCAGTTTTCTCGTGCTGGCGAGCGGCCTGAAGGCGCTCGCGCAACATCTGGATAAAGGCTTGCACTGCCTCTGCTGTAGATTGAGCGGTGACAGCGGCGACTTCGCTAGAGGCGAGGGTGGTGTGAGCATAGTCCTGCTCAATTTGTTTGGCTTCGCCCGGATTTACAAAGGCTTGCATGGCTTTTCCTCCATTGCTTGTAGGGTTTCAAGATCAAGTTGCGGAACAGCGGGGAGACGGTTGATCACTTCCCGCCCTTGCACGGAGAAATAAGCGATTTCACCATCGATTAGCCACTCCACCAATTCCGGTTGGTAGTCGGCAGCCACGTGGGGACATTGATAGGTCATCTCACCGTCCTGCCACTCCAGAACCGTGACATCATCAAAGAGCACGACGATCGCGCGTGGCACGTAATCATCTGTGAAAGGCAGCTGATCAAACACGGGTAGCAACTCAGCGGCGATCTCGGGATGCTCCATTAACGCCGCCAGCGTTTCAGCGGAAAGCTTTGCGCTCAGAGTTTGAGCTAGAAATTGTTCGAGGATTTGAAGATGGGATGTCACAGGGCACCTCCTAAAGCAAACTGCCGTACTTGTCGATCAGATCAGCGGGGTCGGGATAGGCGGAATTGACCGGGGCAGGGGGTTCCGGCAGCATCGATTCCACTAGCTGTCGCCGTCGCTCCAAGTCTTCTGTGGTGGGGACTCTTTGGGGACTGCGCTGCATTAGACGCGCTTGAATCTTGGCCCAGAGCGCTTCGCTGGCCTCAGTCGCCTGCAGATCTACTTTAGGAATTTTGATGGTCTGCCGAATGGGAATGGCGGCTTCCCCTTTGGAGGTGAAACCTGGATTGATCAGGACGCACTTGCCTTGGGGCAGCCGCAGAAACTGGCTCGGCTCAAACAGCTTGCGGGTACGTTCCTGCTCAGAAATCGTGGTGCTGGACTTGCCGCCACCGCGATTGCGAGATTTCTGCTTGTAGCGGATTTCTTCATCTCCCAAAAAGTCGGAGAACATCCGAGCCGCTTCATACTCCTGGGGATTGAAGATGGCTTTAGTGGCACAGGCCCCGAGGATAGCTCTGGCTAATTCCCGACCGTAGGTTTTCTCTAACTGCACCAGATTTTGAAAGCCCAAGATGACCGATAGCCCGTCTTCCCGGTTCTCGTTCAGCCATTGCACTAGGGTCGGCAGGTAAAGCGTCGGCAGCTCATCGATCGCCACAATCAGCGGATCTTGCCGTCGCTTGGCGACATTGCGAGTAACGATCATGTGCAGCACAGTGGCCACCAATGGCCCCACTACATCCCGCCGTTCCCGATCCATTCCAAAGATCAGCAGCTGCTTACCTTTCAACTCCAGAGGAATGGAAGTGCGACCACAGAAGCTACCCAGCACCCCTTCCTTCATGAAGCGGGTAAAGGTTTCGCTCGCACTGCCGACAATACCGCTGGCGGTTTTCTCCGCATCCTTCACCCCAATCAGCTGGTTGAACGAGACGCGAATCCAACTGTTCATGTCCTTTGCTGCGGCGATGCGGTTCCCCAGATTCGTTAACCCCAGGACCGCTTGAGCGGTCATGATGTCGGGATACTCGGTAGACTTCGCCAGCATTAACAGGGCTTCGGTGAGCTGATCGCCCGCAGCCGCAAAGAAGCCGTCTTCATTGCTCTGGGTCATCAGCCGAAAGTTCTTGTTCAGTACTGTGGCAATCTGTCGCGCCATTTCGGCATCGGACTCGCTGCGCAGGAAGTCGATGGGATTACACACGCCGGACTCGGGAAAACCAGGAGCCAGAACATGCACTTGGTAGCCCAATTTGGCGGCATAGGCCGCATGGCGAGCACTCTGAGTTGGGTATTTGAAGTCGTAGAGGGCGACGGGCAGTCCCTGCTCTAGCGCAGAGCGAATCAACGGATCGATGACGCTGAAGGTTTTCCCGGAACCTGGTCCCCCACAGACGGCCACGCCCCGTTGTAAGTCCGGCAGGTAAATTGACCGGGCATCTTTCTGGCGTTTGGGCTTACCAATGTAGAGCGACACGGCATTATGCTGACGGGCCGCGAGTTGCTTCACAGCTCGTTTGCGAGCCGCTCCTTTTTCTTTGGCGCTGCCGAAACGACTGGTAGCCAGCTTGCCTTTCTTGCGATCGCCCCACAGGGCCAAGACTCCCACCAACACGAAGCAGCCCAACAAAATCAGGCCATTGCGGGACTGAAGTGAGGAAGCCAGTTGGGAAAGAGACTCGCCAGCAGCCGAATCAACCTGAGCCAAAGTTGGCAATTGCTCAGTAAAAGTCTTCATGGCAGCACCTCGTAGCTATCGGTTGGCAACTCAATGCCCAACTGCTCCAGCGCCCAGATGTGCTCAGGCGGAAACTCGCTGCGGGTGCCTTCCGGAGCGCTCGTGAGATAATCCGTCAGCTGTTGCTGGTACGCCTCCCGACCACCTTGCTCTTCGAGGACGCGGGTGTAACGCTGTAGCGCTAACTCCCGTGCCAGTTGGAGCGGAATATAGTGGCTGAGCACCGGATCAGCTTCTGGCAAGAGCGATCGGCAGGTGTCTTCAGCGTTTAGGTAAATTAGGACCTCTTGATAGACGTCCTCGCTGTTATCTTCCCAAGTGGCTCCCAGTAAGTAGTAACTTCCGGATTCCGTTTCCACCAATCCCCATACTTTCACCGTCTGAGTTGCAGGAGGCAGGCAAGTCTGTACGGTTGCCGGAATCTCGTCTGAAGCCTGCGCTAGGTTAAACCCCACCAGAGAGATCAGACCCATCAGCAGAACGAACACACTGGATAGAACAATGGCAATCTTGCGCTGTCGTTTCATGGCAAAGACTCCTAGCTGAGATAGTTCATCGGGTTCTGAGGCTGACCGTTCTGGCGGACCTCAAAGTGAAGATGCGGCCTCGTCGAACCGCCACTGCTGTTAGCTCGCCCTACCGGATCACCCTGAGCGATGATGTCGCCCTGTCGGACGAAAAAGCCCTGTAGGTGGGCGTAGTAAGTCTCCGATCCATTACCGTGATCGATGATGACAAGCCTGCCGTAGCCGCTAGTTAGAGAGCCGCTGATGCCCGCGAAGGTGACCTGACCGCCATCGGCAGCGCGGATGATCGTGCCATTGGGCGTGCCCAAGTCCGTCCCGGTATGAAGGCGGCGATCGCCATGAATCGGATGGGTGCGATAGCCAAAGCTACTGGTGATGGGGTACCCCGGTGCGGGGTTGATGAAGGTGCCGGTGGCGATGCCAGCAGTCCCTGACGGTCTAGCAACAGGAGTAGGAGCAGAACTGGTCTGTCCCGTCTGAGGGTCAATACCTTTCGCAGCAGCGACTTCAGCAGAATCAGTGGTTGAAAGCCCTTCCTTAATTTGACCTAGGAAGACCATGCCTTCCTCTTGGATCGGCAGCCAGGGAATGGGACCGATGAAGTAGGGCGTACAACCCAAGTCCACAAAGGCATTGCGGACACACATACGGAAGTAGAGTCCCGTTTCAGCCGTACCGATAGCTTCATCGGTTTCCAAAACCGCAACCTTGAAGGCATTGCCGAAAGGATGACGCCCGGTGGGTTCTAAACCGCTGTTTGCAGACGCTAAAGCACCTCGCCCGCCTTGAACCTGCTGATACTTGCCGGAAATCCACTGGGTGCCCTCCACCAGCTCGGGTTGAGCCATTTCCAAGTGAGCGCAGTCAGCCTGACAAGGCACGTTGAATCCTTCGACATAGCTGCCGCTGATGGTGTTCGTGCGGTCTCCTTCAACGGGACCAAACACCACATCCACCATCCCCACCATCACGCCCTGCTCGACGATGGGATTGGGAAAATTGGCAAAAGAGACATCGGCCAATCCGGGAATCTGGTTAATGACCGATTGCTGCCAGTCTTGAAAGGTTTCTAGGGGCGCGTCGATGAGTCCTGGGATAACGCCCAAATCGTACTGTTCCAGGTTGAGATCTCCCAGGCTCAATTCCGCCAGGACTTCGTTTTGAACGACATCAGCAATCGTCTGCGGCACGTCAACTTGCCCCTGAAGCAAGTCGGCGATCGGCTGGACGGCTGGGACGGGTAAATCGGCGAGATCTGGAACGGCCTGCACCAAATCCGCAATCGTCTGCCAACCGACCAGCGCCAAATCGGCTAGCCTGAGCGCTTCCCAATCCAGACCGACCAGAGCCCCAATGTCGGCCAGCGAAAATCGCTGTAGCTGAAAGCTGTCCTGGAAATCGCCCAGCAGCATATATTCTTCGGCAGTCTGTCCGGCCTGCCAGAGGCGAGAGGGGTCATAGCCTAGCTCTCGAATCAGGTCAGCAGGCGCTTCAAATGAACCCGATGCCAAAATCGCGGGGAGCGATCGCAACGTAATTTGCGCCCAGTTAGGCTTGATACCCAGCATCTGGTCTTGAATGACTGGGACGGGCGAACCGGGCTGAGTGCTGGAGTGAGCGGGCGCAAGGGGCAAAGTATTGAGGGCGATCGCGAAAATCAAGACAAGCAATCCCATCACAGACCACCCGAGGCGTCTGCGCCTGAAAATTGATGAGTTCATGGCCTTAACCAGAATGAAGGACTAACGGTCACTCGAAGTCAGCGGCGGATCATCGCGAGCCCTGGCTCCCCACTCTGCAAGTTGAGTAATCAGCTCTTGAGACACTCCCGCTTGTTCTGCGGCGACCGGAATCTCTAAACCTTGCTGAGTCAGCTCCAGAAAGTTTTGCAACCGCTGCCACAAATCCTGTTTGGGACGAATCAGGTCTCTCGATGCCGCCATTGCTAAGCCTCGCCGCACATCACCAGGACCGAACAGCGAATGAATGGGGGACGATGGCTGGACGGCAACGGTGTGGTAGTCCGGATCGCCATCACCGAATTCGATGCGAAATTCATAGAGGTGGCGTTCCCCATTTGTCGCTTCGGTAATGACGGTGAGCAAGGTGCCGCTAGCGCTGGGCAAGTGCTCAAAGTCCAGTCCCTGAATTCGTCGCAGGTGAATGACTGAGGGGTTGCCGGAAACACAGTCTGATTCCGCAACGGCAGGACACAGCGGTTCATCAAAGTCCAGAGCGACCCGAGCCGGATCATCAATCCACACCTGCACGATATGTTCATGGGTGGGGAGGAAGCTGAGGTTCGTGCCATAACCTGGCCAGAGATGGACAATCGGCGTGACACCGATGAGACCTTGAGCCCGATCTGCAGAAATTGCCACCACCGACTGCGCCTGAGCGAATGGCATGGGCAAGCCACTGAAAACTAGTGCCCCAACAAACATCCAGGGAATCCAGCGTCTGTTCATAGCGCCACCGTTTGATTGATGTACACTTCGATTTCCAGTCCGGGCGGCAGATACCAGATGGTGGGCCGATTAAGAATTTCCTCCAGGGCCGCTTGATTCCGCTCGTCCATCTGCTCACTCAATTGACCAAAGGCCCCTTCGAGCAGGCCAGCCAGAATGTTGGGGTCTCCAGTTTCTTGGGTGACGGTGCTGCCCCCGACATTGCTAATCACGGAGGAAGATTGAGGACGATTGATCAACTCAGCGACCCGAGAGACCCCGGACATTGCTGCCATATTGAGGTCCATCCGAGCGATGTCGCTGCCAGGGTCGCCATACTTTTGGGCGATTAGGGGCATCCCCTCAAGTCCTCGCAGTTGAATTGCGCCGGTGGGGAGTGCCACCTCGCGATCGTCCTGAATGAACGAAACGACAGTTAGTTGAGCCAAGCCACTCTCATCCACCGAGTCCACCTGCACGACCAATGCCGTTTCCGCCGGAAGACCAATCGCGTCCTCAGGAGTCAACAACGGCTCTGTCAGTTTCACTACGAACTGAGGCGTTTCTGTTTCTGTCGCCGCTGCCCAGATCAAGGGCGTCTCCAAAACTGCCTTGGCTTGAGTGCCCGTAACGAGCGCTGCCGATGATGTTGGCAGAGGGTGTTCCTGTAGAATGGCGGCTTCCTCGGCATGATTGATCGCTGGCCAAGTCGAAGCGGGAGTGAGTACACCTGAGTGGGGAATCTGTCCTGGCACAGCTGACTGAATAGCTGAAGAGCCATCGACTGAATTATGCGTGGGGAGTTGTTCGGGGACAGGAAGGGATGAGGTTGCCTCAGTGGCAGAGAGTGATGGCCCTCGGCGATAGCTGCCAACTTGAGACAAGGCCATCCACTGCTCCATCGGATCCTCTTCTGGCTCAGGAGCTGTTACCGCTGGCGATGGCTGAGCGGCAATGGTTCGAGGAGCAGGGGTGGGGCGAGGCGGTGGAGCCGGACGCTGCACGACCGGTTGAGGCGATCGCGGGGCGGGTCGCGGCGGTGACGAAAAT
>ERZ1740058.252-NODE-252-length-46236-cov-6.437669_pt1 | contig 46236 bp, 36 predicted proteins | sample MGYA00581745_ERZ1740058 | MGnify/ENA primary metagenome ERZ1740058 (study PRJEB43018, sample SAMN04849742) | marine metagenome | isolation source: floating plastic debris | place: Pacific Ocean | collected 2008-08-30 | study: EMG produced TPA metagenomics assembly... | reverse complement strand
CCAAATCAAGAAGACGCTAAAAAGGTCACAGAAGCGCTGATGAGGAAAAAATTAGCGGCCTGTATTCAACGTCACGATGTTCAGAGCACATACTGGTGGCAAGGAGAGATAGAAACTGACTGTGAAATCAGGCTGATGATCAAAACTCGCAAGTCTCTTTTTGAGAAAATATCTGCCGTGATTAAAGCTGAAGTAAGCTACGAGAATCCACAAATAGTCTCTGTTCCAATCGTTCAGGGCAGTCAAGATTATCTCAATTGGATAGACTCTGCCATCTCTTGATTCTTTTATTAATAGAATCTTCTCGCTGCTTACGGAACAATTTCTACAACGGTACCTCTAGTGACGAACTTATAAATTTCGTCTACGTCTTGATTCTTTAAGGAAATACAGCCCCACGTCCAGTTCGAGCGCGTATCGACTAATCCATCTGCGTCTGCGGGTACGCCGTGAATTCCGATCTGTCCACCAATAGTTGACAACAGACCAATTTCTCCAGCCGCTTTCGATTGAAAGTGTTTTTGCCAGGATGACGGTGTGGGGTAATCTAGCCAGATAAACTTTGACCACTCATCGTGTGGGTACAAATCGCGAATGCGAAAGATCCCTTCAGGCGTTTTGCGATCGCCTTCGATTCGCTTGTCCCCCACTGGGTCTGTGCCAAATACTGACTCATAAGATTTAATGGGCTCCAAGTCATAGAACACCGTTACGCGGTGCTGAGATTTTTTAATTAAAAGAGAGACTTTTTGAAGATCTATCTTTTCGTCTACTGTTTTTTCTCCTGATATCTTTTCTTCTAATATCTTGTCTTCTAGCAGAGCAGCTAAAGGCTTGCTCGAATTTAGATGTTGGCTTTCTGCCGTCCTTGGATGCTTCGGGAGTGGATCGCTACAGTGAGGCAAACACAGCACTGCCGGAATCTGTGCTAATGGCATAACAAGATCTAACCGGCTTAGTAAAACATATGCTGTCATCACACAGCCCATCATTAATACGCCAGTTAGCCATTGCTGCCGTGTAGTTTTCTTTGGTGCGACCGCGCTATTCTCTATCACGTATTTGCTCCACATCTACAGCCTGCTCAATTAAGATCTTGTCCGATCATGATTCGATGTCCATCTATGGTGCGTAGGCCAAACTCGCGCATTTCCCAGGGCTCACTGCGTAGCGGCTTAATGATTTCTACGTCATGAGAGAGTACGTTCTGGTATTCGGCGTCTACATCATTCACCACAAAATACTCAAAATAAGAGTGGTCTCCTAGCTCAAGCGCTGGAATGGCATCCGGGCAATGCCCAGCCATGATTCTACAGTAGTCTCTTACGTACATTCGCCAGCCTGGATCGCCTATTTCCTGTATTGAAAACCCTAGTACTTTCCGGTAAAAGTCACTTGATACTGAACGTAGTGTGAAAACTTGACTGAACCGCAGTCGGCATCTCCACAGTTGCATTCTTCAATTACTCTAAGATTGGGTATTTGAAGCTTGTATGTTTCTCTGTCTTCAGTGCTAAGAGTCTGCTCTTGAGTCAGTGCATCTTCAACCCAGTGACGTTCAATTTCAGTCAACTCTCTACGCATTGATAAATAAGTATTGCATAGCTAACTGCACCACCACTTCAATCAAGTTCATTATTCTATACCCCTTAGCACTCTTCTGCTTTGAGCTGCGGCGCTACTTGACGATAGATAGGTGGAGCGGGAACAACCGACTTGTTCACAGATCTCATTAATCGTCAGCTCACCAGCTTTAGCCAGTGCGATGGTGAAGCCTTTCAAGGGAATTGCCATCGCACTGGCTCTCATCCAGCGCCTTCGGACGGCCACCCATTTGACCACGCGCACGGGCCGCAGCTAACCACGCCATCGCTCGCTCTCTGATTATATTGCGCCTATATTCTGCCGTCGCGCCGATTGCAGAAAAGACTATCTTCCCTTGACGCGGTAGAGGTATCGAAGACATCTTGGATGCTGGGGAAGTTTGCACTCCGCTCCTTCAAACCCTCAACGACGCTCAGTAAATCACTTAAAGAGCGACCCAGCCGATCAAGCTTTCAGATAACAAGCGTGTCCTTCTTGCAGATTTAGTCAAGCGCTTTATCCAATCTAGGCCGCTCAGCCTCCGCACCGCTCACTCCGCGATCACTAAAAATCTTCTCGCAACCAACTTCTTTCAAAGCATCTGTTTGCAGCTCTAAATTTTGGTCAGCAGTCGCAACTCTGGCGTAGACTATTTTCGCAGTACTAAAACTCGTAAATCGCCTCTACTTCTGACACTTTGATTGTGATACAGATTTTGGTACACAAAAACAGTCCCAAAAGCGGCTTTTTTAGGGTTCGCTAGATAGTTCCAAAAACGGCATCCTGTTTTGACTTACCTCAAATGTTCTTTTGTTAAAAATTATCTGGGAAGGCGCGTAGAAGATGGAGTGTAGTCGGTTCTATACTCACCGCCTCAACATAGGCCGAGGTTAAGTAGGGGCGGTAAGATTCATCGCTAGAGAGGTAGACTTTGCCGTGAGCGATCGCAAGCGTCACTGCAAGGTTAAACACCCATCTTTCTGCGGTCTCTATTTCATCAGGGCTATTGCCTTGAGGCGAAACCAAATCCAAAATGATGCGGGTCAGCTCGGTTGTGTGTGAGATATTTTCGGCTAAGTAGAAGTACTTTTGAGGGTTCTTTAGCCATTGAAAAGCCATTGCCTGTTCTAAGACGATGGGGGCTGCGATGTCGTAGGTGCCGCCCATGATGACCACAGGGCTTTGGATATTGTTCATTCCGCCTTCTCCAAATAGATTGGTTAGCGGGGCAAACGCAATTACTAGGCCAACTCGGTCATCTTGAAGACTGCCATCTGTTAGCAGTTGAATGTTACCGGGAGAGGATTCTAGCTCTAATAATCTGCACTGAATCAAAAGGGCAACATTTGTTGTATCGGGTGTAAAGTCTGAATCTAAATCGCACTGTTGGTGTAACCGGGCTAAATCTACAGTGGCACCGGCTGCGCTTAGCGCCGTGTAGCCGCCAAAAGAGTACCCCATAAGGCCAACGTTTTCGAGCTGAAGACGGCCCTGAAACTCGGTATCGTTTTTGTGCTCAAGGGTATCGAGTAAGAACTGAATATCTAGGGGGCGATTGATGAATTCCATTGCCTCGAAAGATTCATGATTGAGGCCTTCGGCCAAGTCATCTCGATAGGTTTTGTTGCTGCCAATATGCTCTGGCACCGCGACGACAAATCCATTAGCGGCTAAACTACGCGCTAGCGTGACTGTGTCAGATTCGGTGCGAGTCTCGCCGTAGCCATGAGAGAAGATCATGACCGGAATAGAGCCTTCTATGGCATCGAAATTGTTAGGTAGGTATAGATCTGCTGGATAGGTGCGCGATCGCTCTTTGTCTTCTAAGGTCAGCGATCGCACCTCTACGGCAGAGGCATCGGCATCCGCTAATACAGGCAAGGCAGCATAATTAAAAGCAGATTCTGAATCGACATCTGAGGCAGCAACAGATTGAGATTGTTGGGTTGCGATCGCAATTAAACGGTCAGTGCTCTCAACATTGGTAACAACACCTTGATACAGCGCCAAGATTTTTGGCAAGTCCAGCCGAATTCCATCCGTAGGATAAAAGCGAATGATATTGATTAGCGAAAGTCCTTCTGGATCTGCGGCTGCTAGGGTGAGTGCTGCTCGCAGGGCCTGCCCGCCATTTTGACGTCCTGCGGTTTGTACCAATGCTCCCAGCGTCTCTAAAAAAAGTTCGCCAATCGGTGAATGTAGCCATTGAGAGAGCACAAATGGATCGCTAATTTGGGCAAAGGTACTCGATTCTAATGAGGGCACAGGGGTGCTCAGAATCGTTTGAAGCTGCTGCTGGCTTGATGGTGGTAAGTTACCCAGGTAGGGCATGAGCGACTCATCGAGTGTGCCATCTACGGCGAATGATTCTAAAGAGGCGGTCGGAATAACACGCCCAAAGAGATCGTAGTCAAGATAAATATTTTCGGCTGACTTTGCTGGTGAGCCGCCTGCTAAGCCCACAAAGCAACCGACAGCGGCTGCGGAAAAAAATGACTGGCTAAGGTTTGAACAGAGTCTGTTGACAAGCATAAGATTGGCCAAACTGTTGATTTGTGCGCAGAGAGAAAAAGCAGAGAAAGAACCAGAAAAGAACGTAAAGAAAAACCTAGAGAGAAAACCTAGAGAGAAAACCTAGAGAGTGCGCTTAAGAAACCACGCTACATGCTGTTCTTTTCCGTAGGTTGGAGCGGCTTTTGATTTCTCGCAAACGCCCAACGCAGCATAGGCGGAGCAACAAAGGTGGTGGCAATCACCATCAGCACAATAGCGACATTAACCGCGCCCGTGACCGCGCCCGTCGCGGCCCCCAACCCGGCAAATACCAGTCCCACTTCACCTCTAGGAACCATGCCGTTGCCAATCGCCAAACGGTTAACGCTGACTTTGGTAAAGACGACATATCCGGCGGCTAGTTTGGTCAAAATTGCCACAACTGTTAAAAATAGGGCAATCACTAGGCCCACTCTGCTCTCAGGGTTGGCAAAATTCAGCACGCTCAGATCGGTCTTGGCTCCAATCGTGACAAAGAATACCGTTGCAAACAGGGCAACTAGGGGATCACAAGCCTGTTCTAAGGCTTTGGTTGCTTTGGTATTTCCTAAAATGATGCCTGCGGCGAAGCAGCCAAGAATCTCTTCTAAACCAATTGCGCGGGCGATGAGTGCGACGATAGATAAGAAGAGAATTGCACCGATCAGGACACTGTAAGGATTTTTGAGTGAGGAGAGAAAGTTGATGTATCTAGGTCCAAAATATTTATTGAGCGCGATCGCACTCAACACAAAAATCGTCGCACTCACAATAATACTCAATACGCTAGAAACTTCGACAGTCCCATGCTCAGCAATACCTAACGCTACTGCCAGCACTGCAATGCCCAAAATATCGTCGAGAACCGCCGCCCCTAGAATAATTTTTCCTTCCTGGGTATTCAAAACCCCCATATCTTGCATAATGCGAGAGGTAATGCCGATACTGGTCGCCGTTAGCGCCGCCGCCGCAAAAATAGCCGGAACCGTTGCCAAGTTAAAGAGTGTTGTCAGGCCAAAAAAGCCAATTGCTAAAGGCAACACAACCCCGGCTACAGCTACGGTTGCAGCTTGAGGCCCAACTTTAATCAATTCCTTTAAATCAGCTTCTAGTCCGATTTTGAACAGCAACACCCCAACACCGACAGAAGCATACTCATTAGTCAGTATTCTGATTGGCCCGGAAAAAATCTCTTGCACTGTTGCCGGATCGCTACCAGAGATAGATTGAACCGCTGATACGAGCCAGGGCGCGACTTGCCCTCCATCAGCAAGCATCAACAGATTAAACCCCGAGACGCCAATCACAAAACCTGCAATCAGTTCGCCTAGCACAGCAGGCAACCCGATGCGGACACCCATTTCGCCAAACAGCTGAGCCGAGGTGAAAATGATGACGGTCACGAGCGTAATGGCAACCGCTAGCGCCTTGGTATAGGTTTCGCCTTCGGGGCCAGTTGCGATAGCCAGTAGGGTCAGGTCGTGGATGGGAAATGACGTAAAGAGAGAATGATTCATGATAAAAATGATAGAAAGGATTGTTATTTTGCGACGACAAAAGATTGTTGTAAGCAAGAATGACGAAAAACAAGAATGACAAAAAACGAGACTTACGAAGCGTCTGTAGCCGTTTTGGGTGTGAGCTGTAAATACAGCCCTGGAACCACCAACAAGGCAATCAGCGTGGCTGACACCAGGCCAAAGATAATGGCCATGCACAGCGGAAACCACTTGGCGTCGCTGAGCGCTAACGGAAACAAACCCACAACTGTAGTGATAGAGGTTGTGATAATCGGGCGGAGACGATCGCTAGCTCCCATCGCTGCTGCATGGCGGACATCAAACCCTTCTCGGCGCCGTTCGTTCATGGTATCTACCATCACAATGGCGTTGTTCACCACAATGCCTGTCAGAGAGATAATGCCAATCGCAGAGGGAAAAGAGAATGGCAGCCCTAGCAAAACGTAGCCAAAGATAGTGCCAATGAGTGCAAAAGGAATCGTCAGGATGATAATGACGGGCTGGGTGTAAGAGCCGAACTGAAGTACCAGCACAGCAAACACCAGAAAGATAGCCGCCGCGAGCATCAGACCTGCTGAGCCAAATGTTTCACTGCTGGTATCGGCATCACCACCAAAGCGATAGCGATAGCCCCTCGGCCAGCGATCAGGATTGTTCGCATCAGCCGGATCAAACTGCATCGCTTCTAGCTTGGGCGTCAGCTCGGTCAAAATTTTGCTGTCGTAGTAGCCTTCACCCGGAATCACTTTGGCTAGAACCGTGACACTTCTTTGCGTATTTCGATGGGTAATAGAAAGCGGAACAGCGTCTTCGACTAGCTCTAGTAGCGCATCGGCAGGTAAGACTTCTCCATCGGGCGCAATGAAACGCATCGTCGCAAATTCATCGAGCCGAGACGGCCCACCTACGTTGCCCTGCTGTGATGGCCATTGCGTACTCAGCCGAATTTCTAAATCTTCTTCTCCGCCGCCCACAGAAAAGTCACCAACCTCGTTGTCAATCATCAAGTAGCGGCCCTGCAAGCCGACGTCTTCTTGGGTGATTTCATAAAAGTCTAGCGCTTCTCTTTTGGGTACAAACTTGTAATCTTCGCGCAAGTTACCCAAATCATCTCGAACATCCATGGTGCCAGGAATTTCTCTCAGGGTTTGCTGTACCTGCGCAGACAGCTCTCTGAGCGTTTGTAGGTCATCGCCATAGAGTTCTATTTGGATCGGATCTTCACCGCCCCCCGTGCGCTCGTACTGAACCGCTAACACAGCGCCAGGATAGTCTCGTACGATGGTTTCGTTGAGTTCTGTTTGGAGTTCGCGGGCGTAGTTAAAAGAATCTTGCTTTCGCTGCGATCGCTCTGTAAAAATGGCAGATAGTCCGACAAAGTAATCGGCTTTCTCTGGCTTGAGTTCACTAGAAGCAACCATGTTGCTGCGCTGCCCTGTGAGCTTGACAACATTTTCAAAGACCCTAGTTCCGTCTGGATCGCTGTAGTTGCGAAGAAAATCACCGATGCGATCGCCCACTTCTTGCGATCGCGCTAACGTCGCTGCAGGCGGCAGCTCTACATTAATGCTCAGCTTTCGGCCTTCAGTATCTGGGAACAAAGCAGACGGCAGCGTGGTAAAAAGCACCATAGAACAGACAAACAAACCCACGGTTCCCAGTGTCCAAACTCTCGCAACGCGGCGGCTAGGGATTGTCACCTTCAAGCTCCATTGCGTAAATTGGGCAGAGACTTTTTGCGTCAGTCGGTCTATAAAACTCGTTGCATTTTGCTCACTATGACCCCTATCCAACAAAAACTTAGACAGCGGCACAACCACCAGCAAGGCAATGATGTAGCTAAGCACCAAACAACTAATCGCGCTAATCGGAATCAGGCGAACAAACTTACCCATCGTGCCCGAAATCGCCATCAATGGAGCCATCGCCAAAATCGTCGTCAGCTGCCCAGAGAACGAAGGCGCTGCGTAGGTTTTAACGGTTTTAATCGCTGCCTCAGAAAAGGTTAGCCCCTGAACATATAGGCCGTCGTGCATCCCCTCTAGCATCAGAATAAACACATCGACCAGCAGACCTAGCGCCAGAATCATCCCAATCATCACCATGGTGTTGAGGGTGTAGCCCATGATCCAGAGCACCAAAATAGCCCCTGCAAACGTCAGCGGAATCGCCAGTCCTGCAATTAACGCTTCTCTCCAGCTAAGGGCCACCAACAGAATCGCAAAGACACAGAGTGACGCTTGAAAGACATTGCTACCCAGATCGTTCAGCTCTGCGCGAATTTTGTCGGCGTCACTGCTGAGCACCTGGTATTCCATGCCGTGGGGCCATAGCTCAGGGTTCTCGCGGGCGGCTTCCATTGCGGCGATCGCATCATTTACCACCTGAGTGGTATCACTGCCAGGCACCTTCACCACATCCAGCGTCACCGTCGGCACAAAATCTGCCCCCTCCCAGCTAACCGCCGCCCGATTATCTTCTCGCTCTAGCCCCTGATAAACATCCGCCACCTCCGATAGCCGCACCACCCGGTTGTCATTGAGTCTTGCAACAGGTAGATTTTTAAGATCTTCAAGGGTACGAAAGCGACCATACAAGCGCACCTGCGCCCCAATATCATCATCTCGAACCAAATCCCAAGATGTATCAATATTGCTCCCTTCAATCGCGCTGCTCACCTGCGTCGCCGAAATTCCCAAAGACGTCAGGCGACTAGGCCGCATCTGCACATGCATCACATCTTCTCGCCTACCTGCGAGATTGACCTCTCGCACATTTTTTACCGACACTAGCTCTTCTTGCAGCGCTACAGCGGTTCGGCTCAAAAGAACAATATCAATGCCTTCGCCTGCCAGTGTCATCGACAAAACAGGTGCATCTTGCTGGGAAATCTGTTCAAAGTCCGGCTTTTCTCGGCCCGTACTCTCCAGTGGCAGCTCCGGTTCTGCGTCGTTTATTTTTCCACGCAGCTGTTGAATAGATTCTGCGACAGGTGATTCGGCCTTAAAAGAAACGTTAATGATTGAAAAAGAGTTAAAGCTGGCGCTGGTAAAATCATCCAACCCCTGAAGGCTTTTAATCTCTTCTTCTATTTTGTCGGTGACCTGATTTTCAATCGTTTCGGCATCGGTACCTGGCCAAACGGTTGTAATCATCGCCCGCGCAATCTTAATGTCAGGATCGCCCTCTTTTACCATGGCGAAATAACCCATCAGGCCGCCCGCCATCAGCATAAAGCACAGGAGAATACCAAAGATTTGACGGGTAAAAAAGAAGCTCATCCAGCCGGGAACATCTGCCGACGGTTTAGCTGGGCTATTCTCTAAATCTGGAATCGGCTGGGATACCTCCTGAATAGTCACTGCCCTGCCTCCTGATTCACAATCTCCACAGGCGTGCCATCCACCAGGCGATTTTGGCCTTCCGTCACAATCAATTCATCCGCCGCGACGCCAGAAACAATCTCAACCCCGTTTAGACTTTCTATCCCTAGTGTCACCTCACGGCGCTGCACTATCCCAGTCTCTTCATTCACCACAAAGACATAGTTACGCTGGTCTCTAGCCAGCACAGACCCTAGAGGAACCACCACCGCATCTGCCGCCGCTGCCGTTTCAATCCAAACGTAAACGCGCCCACCGACCTTAAGATTTCTTACCTGCTGAAAATCTCGAATGCTCACTTTAGTGCCGCGTCCTTCTGGCGTTTGCGAAGGGCTAATCGCAAATACACTACCCTCGGATCCCCGTTCCTTCGCAATCTCCAAAAGATCTGATTGGCTCGCACCAGCGGCCTGCGCCGCACTCACGGCTTCTTCCAAAACAACATAGGCTTTTTGCCCGGCGCGTACGGCATTCGCTTCATCACTCTGAATTTCTAGCTCCACCTCATAGGTCGAAGGATCTACCACCACAATAGGGGCTGTTTCTGTGACGTTTTGCGAGCTGCTCGTATCGAGATATTGGGTATTCCAATATTCACCCTCTTGAATGTTGATATAGGCAACCACGCCGTCAATGGGTGAAACGAGCTGCGTATCTTCAAGATCAACAGAAGACTGTGTCTTTTGAGCTTGAGCTGCGGAAATAGAAGCCTCGGCGACTTGAATATCGTTTTCAGCCGAGCGGACTTCTTGCTGGGCAACGGCCACAGCCGCACTAGATTGGTCTACTCGATTACGGTAAATGTCGCGATCGCTCTGCGCAACGGCTCCTTCTTCAACCAGCGTCTGATACCGTTGATATTCTGTTTCGGCTAGGCCTAAGTCGGATTGCGCCTTGGCCAAATTTGCCTGCGTCTGCACTAACGCGGCTCTAGCTTGTTCTTTCCGGTTAATCGCGACCTCAATGTCGGCTTGACTCGTATCAATTCCCGACGCTTGTCTGCGGTCGTCAATGGTCGCTAGCAAATCGCCCCGTGCGACAAAATCACCTTCCTTTAGCGGTGTCGCATTGTTTTTTGCCACGTAGGTAATGTTGCCGCTCGCATAAAAGTTCAGCACCCGTAGCTGCACCGGCAAAGAGATACCTTCGTCAAAGGTCCATCCCTGGGCCAATCCTTTTTTAGCATGGGTTACACGCACCGGCAGACGGACCGGATTGCTGATAAGTTCGGATGTTTCCTCATCGGGAGGAGAGACAATACCCTGATAAATTTTCCAACCAGCCACACCTGAAAGGCCCACAAGGGCTAACAAGATTAATAGCCGTCGAGTTTTCTTATTGTTGATTAACAGACCTATTTTGTTAGTCGGCTTATCAGCGGACTTTTCATCGGAAGCTTCAGTCGGAACTTCAGTTAGAGCCTTGTCTGGAAATTTAGAAAAGATAGTAATCGGTAGCATGTCGAAAGACTCCATTTTTCAATGTAGAAAGGTCAAAGGATCTTCTCTTTACGCTGCAATTGCTGTCGCCGCATTAGGAATAGGCAGGAGGACTAGGCAGACTACGCAAATTCTGAAAATTAGAGGTTTGGTTTGTCATGGATCTTGTTTGCAATGGTGAATACAAAACATGAAGCCATTGGATATCGATACCAAGTGTTCCTATGTTCAGCTACAATGTGAGCCAGGCTCATGTTTTGATAATATGAGCTCAGTTCATGTTTGTCAACACGTATCGAAGATAACTGCAGAATACGCAGAGTCCACCGGCGCTCTCCGTTGTCAGAAGGTGGCGTAAGCCCAAACAGGCCCGTAGTTTGAAGCGAGTAAATCGGATGCTAGATGTCGCAGAGGCCGCATTTGTTGAACGCGGCTATGCTGCTGTCACCACAAAAGAAATTGCGGCTGCTGCTGAGGTCCCGATTGGCACGCTGTATCAGTTCTTTCCTGATAAGGGGGCAATTTTGCAAGCCTTAGCAGAGCGTTATACAGACTTGTTAGATCAGCAGCTACAGCACTTTGCAACAGAAGCTATGCTGTCTCTGCCTCTCAAATCTTATGTAGAGCAGTTCATTGAGAGCATCGACCGCTTTTTTCAAGATACGCCCGGATATCAGGCTGTCTTTGCTGAAATTACAACAGTGATGCCAGAAACTGATGAGGCCGGTGATCAGCAATTGATTCAAACGTTCACCAGAATACTGCCTAAGCTCAACGACCATTTGAGTGCTGAGGACTGTGAGGCCATCTCATTTGTCATGGTTAAAGCGATAGGCAATTTAGTTTGGCGTGCGTCGGGGCAAGAACCAAAATTCAGACAACGTTTAGTAAAAGAAACGCAACAGCTTGCTTTCAATTATTTGTCACCTTATCTATTAGCAGCCGCAGGATAGCAGGCAAGTATTCTTCGGTGATAAGGTTAACTAGGCACGGTTGAGCAGAGACGGAACAGCACTGAGTCGCCAAAATATAGGTTGGTCGCTGGCTGCTAGGCTAGGAGCGATCAACTCCCTCCCTTGCCTCTCATGGATTGCCCTCACTGTCACTGGCCACGTGTCTCATCACTTCAGCGAAAAACAACCTGGGTTATGACATGTTTCAGTGTAAGCAGTGTCGTCGGACCTTCAATGAGCGCACGGTCACACCGTTCAATTTTATTGAAGTCCCCACAGACATCATTTTTCAAAGACTGTTCTGCCGCGTCAGTAAAACATATGCTGTCATCACACAGCCCATAATTAATACGCCAGTTAGCCATCGCTGCTGTGTAGTCTGCTTTGACGCGATCGCGCTATTCTCTATCACACATTTGCTCCACATCTGCAGCCTGCTCAATCAAGATCTTGCCCAATCATGATTCGATGTCCATCTACGGTGCGTAGGCCAAACTCGCGCATTCCCCAAGGTTCACTGCGTAGCGGCTTAATGATTTCTACGTCATGAGAGAGTACGTTCTGGTATTCGGCGTCTACATCATTCACCACAAAATACTCAAAATAAGAGTGGTCTCCTAGCTCAAGCGCTGGAATGGCATCCGGGCAATGCCCAGCCATGATTCTACAGTAGTCTCTTACGTACATTCGCCAGCCTGGATCGCCTATTTCCTGTATTGAAAACCCTAGTACTTTCCGGTAAAAGTCACTTGATATTTCCAGGTCGGGAACTGCTAATACAAAGAGCGATCGCTGAATCATGGAGGCATTCCTACTTATGATTTGTTAGCTATGCGTTAGAGATTTCAGTAGCATACGAAATCTCTAACGTGTGAGTTTAGTGGTCAGTGAGTTCCTTAAACATCACCAAAGCATTGGTAAAGCCTTGCTGTGGATGATTAAAGGCGCCGGGCAAAGTTCCGATGGTTGAAAATCCTAGCTTTTGCCACAGGTGAATTGCAGCCTTGTTTGTGGCAACTACAAGGTTAAACTGCATAGCCCTAAATCCTAGTTGTTTGGCGGCTTGCTGCGAATGCGCACACATTAACGTTGCAATCCCTTGTCCTCTAGCTGCTGCTCCAACAACATAGCCACAGTTGCACACATGTGCCCCTAGCTGAGGCTGATTAGGTTTGATGTAGTAGGTTCCCAGCAGCGTATCTTCCCCGTCAACGGCTACGTATGTTGTCTTTGGTCGATCTACCCAGACGTTGTGAGCTTCTGCTTCGGAGATATCGGGTGAAAAGGCGTAGGTCTCTCCGGCTCGAAATACCGGCTCCAATATTGACCAAACATGAGGCCAATCGACAGATTCAAAGCGTCGAATGGTAACCATGGGCGCTATACCTCAAATCAAACAATCTAAGTATACGTGGAGAGCTGGGTACTCTAGCTGCACATGGTAGCTACACATGGTGTGGTTCGAGGAAGAGAACAGCAATGAAGCAGCCAAGCTTTTTTCTGGTTGGGGCACCTAAATGTGGAACAACCGCACTCTGTAAATATCTCAATCAGCACCCTGAGATTTTTATCTCTCAGCCAAAAGAACTCTATTATTTTGACGCTGATTTTAAGACAAAAAAATACGCTAATTCTCTAGACGAATACCTCGCTAAGTTTGCCGCGGGGGACGGCAAGATTTGTGGTGAAGGGAGCACAACTTATCTCTATTCGAAGGTTGCCGCTAAAAATATATATCGCTTCAACCCAGAGGCCAAAATTATTGTTATGCTTCGTAATCCGCTGACGGTGATGCATTCTTTTCACTCTCAGCTGCTGTTCAATGGCTCTAGTGAAACGGTTCAAGATTTTGCGATCGCAATCGAACTAGAAGCAGAACGGAAGCTAGGCCACCATATCCCAAAAAGGTGCCAAACCCCTGAGCTGCTGTTGTACCGTGAGGTGGTTCGCTTTGCTGAGCAGATTGAACGATATTTCACTGTGTTTGGAAAAGAACAGGTCAAGATCGTGATATTTGATGACTTCCAAGCAGAAACGGCTACCGTGTATCGAGAGATTCTTGAGTTTGTTGGTGCTGACTCTACCTTTGAAACGAGCTTTGTCAGAATCAACGCCAACAAAAAGGCGCGTAGCTCTGTTTTACAGTCACTGCTGAAGTATCCACCTGCTAAGCTACTTCAGCTAGGCAAATATCTGTTACCCGTTCCTCAGTCTTGGCGACGTCGCGCTTTAGAGCAAGCAAAAGCCAGGCTGACGCAGCTGAACACTCAAACGGTGTCTCGTTCGCCCATAGATCGTCAGCTGCGTCAGCGCCTTGTAAAAGACCTTCAGCTAGATATCCAAAAATTAGAGTGTTTGCTAGGGCGAGACCTGAGCGCCTGGTACTCGGAAGAGGGCGCTACGACTTCAGACCTTGAGTCCGACATTCATCACGGTGCTTGATCGCTGCTGCCAGGTCTGTTTAAGGGTGTCTAAGAAGGCGAATACCGGTGGGGTTTGCAGCGCGTCCGCTAGGGTAATGACGCCGATGACTCGCTGTAAGGGGGCCGGCAACGTGCAGATGGCGACATCTTCGGGAATCGGCTCTGCGGCCAGCTTGGCAATAATTGTTATTCCCAGCCCTCGGCGAACCATACTGACGACCGTTGAGTCTTCTTTGACTTCGTAGGCGGGTCTGATCGATTGACCATGCCGTAGCAGGTACTGGTCTACGTTGTAGCGGCAGCCATCGTCTGGTAAGGGCAAAATGAGCGGAAATGCCGATAGCTGCTCCCAGCTCAGTGGCTCATCGCCTTCAGGTGCCTTTGCTTTGGGCAGTAGGGCTATGTAATCATCGCGAAATAGCTCCCAGGCATCAAACGCCTCGTTGACAGGCAGATAGGTGAAGCCGATATCTGCTTCCCCACGCCGTAAAATTTCTTCTGCTCCGCGCACGTCGTTGCCTTCCCCGATGGAGACGCTGATGCCAGGATACTGCTGTCTAAACTCTTCAATGACGACGGGTAATATGTGCGTTGCCACGCTGCGAAAACCCACAACGCGTACCAGGCCAGCCTCTAGTCCTTTCGCATCCTGCGCCTTTTGGCCAATCTTTTTGAGATGCGAAAGCATCGTTGTCGCTTCTCGGGTGATTTGTTCCCCTACAGGGGTGAGAACTGCACCCTGCCGGCCTCGGCTGAGCAGGCTAACGCCCAGCTCTTCTTCTAATGTGGCGATCGCATGACTTACCGCCGACTGTGATAGGTCCATCTGAGAAGCTGCGTCGCTGAAGGTGCCTGTCTGTGCGATCGCCACCAGCGCCCGCAGCTGAGATAGCTTAATCCGATTGACATTAATCTCTGCCATACAGTCTTCTACAGAACCCGACACCTCATTATCTTTAGGGTAAGTCACAATACCCTTCATAGACGTATCTGAATATTACAGTTCTAGAGATTACAGCTTCGAACGTGACATGCGTCTATGACATGAGTCCTGACGGGGGCAGCCCTACGCTTTATGGGACGTGTGGGAATGGGGAGTATGGGAATGGGAAGTGTGGGAAGATTTTGGCTGCGATCGCGGCAGCGCAATGACAAACTGTGTCCCTTGCCCAAGCTCACTACTGACTGAGAGCATGCCTCCGTGTTTTTCAGTCACTATCTGGTAGCTAATCGAGAGTCCCATTCCCGTCCCTTTGCCGATTGCTTTTGTCGTAAAGAAAGGATCGAAGATATGACTTTGAACAGCCTCAGGCATACCTGGCCCATTGTCAGTGATGGTGACAATGGCGTGCTTGTCGTCTGTGCGGGTGGTAATCGTAATTTTGGGTTGGTCGGTTTGCTCTAGCGCATCAATAGCATTGGCCAAAATATTCATTATGACCTGGTTAAGCTGACTCGGGTAGCATTCTACCGGCCCAGACAGCTGGTAGTTTTTAATGACTTCAACAGGCTTTTGTTTGGCATTGGCCTTCAGCTTATGGCTTAAGATAATCAGCGTACTGTCAATACCGGCATGCAGGTCTACACTCTTGACTTCGGCCTCGTCTAGCCGTGAAAAATTGCGTAGCGATAGAACAATTTCTCGAATGCGCTGAGTGCCAATTTTCATAGATCCCAATAGCTCTAGAAAATCTTTTTGAATGAATTCAAAGTCCAGCTCTTCTAGCATGTCCGCTAGCGCTTCAGAAGGCTGCGGATACTCTTTCTGGTAGAGCGCGATCAGATCTAGCAGCTCAATGGCGTAGCCACAGGCTGGCTTGATGTTGGCATGAATAAAGTTCACCGGATTGTTGATTTCGTGGGCAACGCCTGCCACCATTTGGCCCAGGCTAGACATTTTTTCACTTTGAACAATTTGTGCCTGGGTTCGTTTGAGTTCTGCGATCGCGGTTGATAGCTGTTGAGTTTGTTCTGCTTGCCGCTGGCCGTACTCTTCTAGCTCGATCGCCGTTAGCTTTAGCTTTGTAATGTTAGTCGTGGTGCCTACGACTCGGTACACCTGTCCTGATTGATCTTGAATCGGGTTGAGTTTGGTTGCCCACCAAGTCGGCTTTCCCTCAATTGTAATGACTTCTTCATAGTGAATGGGCTGTCTTTGCTGAGCGCACCGTAAGAAGTTTTGTAGCGTCTTTTCGCCGTGGTCTGCGCCAAGAACCTCTACAGGAGTTCGTCCTAAAACAGCTTCTGCGCTCAGTCCAGTTGCCTGTTCACAGGTTGGGTTCCAGCCAGAACAGCGGGCCTGCCCGCCGTCGTCCTCATTGCTAATATCCCAGGCGAAAATGACAATGTCTGCGCCGCTATAAATACTGCTTAAAAACTGTTCGCGATCGCGCAGCTGGGCTTCTGCCGCTTTTTCATCGCTAATGTCTCTCGCAATCGTAGACATATACTTCAGCGCGCCCGAATCATCCTTATGCGCAATCATCACCTGTGAAACAGGAAACGCTTGCCCCTCGCAATTCAAGAATACAGATTCTCCTTTCCAGCTGCCTTTCTCTATGATCTGAGGTATGACAGTTTCTTGAAAGATTGCCCGCTCTTGAGGCGGAAAAACCTCGGTCACGTGAAAGTCTCCACCAGAGCGCCCTATCAGCTTTTGGCCTGCCGTATTGAGGTATAGGCTATTGCCCTGTGCATCTGCAATGCCCACTAAATCAGGCGTTGCTTCTAGAATAGCGAGCAGGCGATCTTGATCTTTTTGAATTTTTTGGTGCTTGCTGATGTTGTGAATGCAGGCCATTACTCGAACTTGACCACTCAAGGTTATTTTTCTCAGCGAGACTTCTAGATCTAACCTGGCACCGTCAGAAAGGCGTTTGGCTGGCCAGTTAACATTAACGGGCTTGCCCGCTAGCGCCTGTTCCCACAGCTCTGGTATCAGATGCACCGGGCTCTCTGCAACGGCATACTCACGGTCAATGCTATAGCGCAGCGCCTCCTCTCGGCTGATCTGGTGTATTTTGAGCACGGTCTCATTCACGTCTAAAATCTTGCCGTCTACGTCGTGAATGAAGATCGCTTCTTGAGCATTATCGATAATGGTACGAGCGTCTTGGAATGCCGCTTTTAGCTGCGCTTCGGTTTGCCGAGTTTCCGTTATCTCCGTCGCCTTAATTAACAGCTGATAGACAGCGGTCGCTCTATTTTTTATCGGTGTAATGGTTATCTGCCACGTAGCTGGTGATGAAGGCTCTTCTGCCAATTGTTCAAGCTCGAAGCTGACCGAATGACCTGACTGGACGCATTGCCTACAGGCTGTATGGAAAGGCTCAGTGCTATCTGCTGATAACACATCTGCTAGAAGCTGACCCTGCGGTGCTGTAAGCGTTGCTCCCGGTGAGAAGAGAGAGGATTGTGCGATCGCTCTATTCACATCCAAAACGCGAAAATTTTCACTGCCTTCTACTACTGTCAATACCGCTCGCTCCGTACCCTCTCCTTCCCACAGCGCCTGCCACAGTGCCGGATCGATGGCTGATAGAAGATCGCCAGAATCTGAGTCTGGTTGCTGTTGAATGTCTGAGGGCAGAGGCAGAACCATATTTGCTTGTGGAAAATCGCTAAAATAGCTGAGAGTAGTGCCCCTATCTTTCCCTCTGTCGGCTCAATTAAATCAATTTGGCTTGAATTGTCCATACGCTGCTCAGCCTTTGATGATAAGTTTTCATTGCGCTTGTTATATTGCCTTCAGCTATGCCTTTGATCACTGTTCGCCCTGAAGGGCTTTACTGCGAAGCCGGTAATTTCTATATCGATCCCTGGAAGCCTGTCGACACTGCGCTGATTACCCACGCCCACGCCGACCACGCCTACAGCGGCCATCAAGCCTACTATGCGACTGCTATTTCCGAAGGCATTCTCCGCCGCCGCCTAGGTAAAGAAATCAACCTCAGCGGCGTCGGCTATGGCGACAAAATCAAGCTGGGCAATACCTGGGTTTCCTTTCATTCGGCTGGCCACGTTCTTGGCTCTGCCCAGGTTCGCGTAGAGCACAAGGATGAAGTCTGGGTGGCCTCCGGCGACTACAAGCGCGATTTAGATCCTTCCTGTGCGCCTTTCGAAGTCGTTGAATGCGATGCTTTTATTACTGAGGCAACCTTTGGCCTGCCAATTTATCACTGGGATGGGGGCGAAGTCACCGCCGAGCAAATCTATAGCTGGTGGCAAAACGACCCAACTCGCCCCTCGCTGCTTTTTTGCTACGCCTTTGGTAAATCTCAAAGGGTGCTTGCTGAGCTGACCAAATTTACCGATAAAACGGTCTATCTTCATGGCGCGGTTCACAACCTGACTGAAATTTACCGGGACGTCGGCGTAGAGATGGTGCCGACAGTTCCTGTCTCACAAATGGAAAAATCGTACAGGTTCACTGGCGATCTGATCATTGCCCCGCCTTCTGGCCATCGCTCTAGCTGGATGAAACGATTTAAGCGTCCGCAAACGGCCTTTGCCTCTGGCTGGATGGCGGTACGTGGCAATCGTCGCAGACGCGGCTACGAAAGAGGGTTTGTGCTTTCAGATCATGCCGATTGGCCAGGACTCATTAAGACAGTAGAACAAACCAAAGCAAAAAAGATATACGTGACCCATGGGCAAAATGATGTGCTTGCCCGTTACCTGAATGAGAAGATGACCGTAGATGCTAGCCCGTTAGAAACCCTTTTTGAAGGTGAGAAAGGAGATACCGTTGATGTGTAATTTACGGCTATTGATAGATTTATGGGGCGCGGGTTGGTAAGGTTTGTTCTGCGATACTCTGAAAGAGTGGCCCTGCGATCGCGCTAAACTTCAGAAGACGTCTCCTCTTCGATTGCTTTGTCGTAAGCGCCGATTCCCTCAATAGAGGTAAGGAAGGAGTTTCCAAGTTTTGCTGACATATTCATCAAACTCGTCTCCAAATGTCGTCGTTAACATCTGTTCTTCTACGCGAATGCGATAGGCTTTAGCCGTCATCTCAATTGCTACCGATACGACTAGTACAAGCCAGTTCATAAGCGCTAGTCCCGCACCAATGCTTAGTAGAAAGGTTCCTAAATAGCCTGGATGCCGAACCACGCTGTAAGGGGCTTTGTCGATAATTTTTTGGTCGGCTACGGTTTGTAGCGTTCTGGTGTAGAACTCTCCTAATACCCTTGCCGCCCAATATCTGAGGGATAGTCCGCAAACCATAATGATGAGTCCTAGATAAGCGATCGCAGTGCTGTCCCAATACACACCCTGATTACGATTCAGCAAAGGCGCTGCGATCACTAATAACAGCCCAATCCCTCCACTGATTCCCAGTAGCTTTGAGCTGCCAGCGTCAGACTCGGACGGTTTCAGGCTGAGGGCAGCGCTGCCTTTTCTAAGCGATCGCTCCACCACAAAATAGCTGGCAATCAAACTGTATGCGAGAACAGTGGTTAGCATTCTCTAATCTGTTGTTTTTAGTCTGTTTCTTTTTAGTCTGTTATCTTTTGATCGCTGACCAGCGTAGAGTCTACCCAAACACCGCGACTGTCGTAGTGACGAATAAAGCGATGCCGTATGCCTTGTGAACTCAGCCAGCCCGCTTCTATCCGAAAGGCAGCGTTCTGCTTGATCTCTTTTGGGAGTAAGCAGTAAGCGCCGTTGGGCAAAAGCATCAGCTGATAGTCCAATGGTTCATCTTTTACCGAACTGAGCTGAATGACGTTTTCTGAGGCCAGCGTATCTTGCAGAGTATTCTCTACAAAAAGCGTGTGGTGACTGCTCCCAAATTGTTCTTCGCAAAACAGCGCTGTTCCATTAGAAAACTGCCACGCGCTGCGGCCAGCTGTCGTCATCTCTCCGGTGGACTGAATGGCCTCTACTGTTCCTGTCCACTGCCCTAGCAGCTGCTCTGCGGTTAGCGTGCTTTCGGTAAGCTGAGTTCCATCTGTCTGCGTTTCGCAAATCAGCGTGACGTAGTCGATTTGGCTGGTGTAGTGACTGGTGCCCTGATACATGATCACGTAACGCACGCGTCGGTCGCCGACCTTTAGCGAAACTTCTGTACCAAACTGCCCAAACGACGACCACTGTGCCGAGCCTTGAGCGAATGAGCCGTCTTCAAAGAAATAGACGTAGGGCGCAGGGCCGGGCGCGGTAAAGGTTAGCTGGTTAACTTTTTCTGCTTCGTCTGCTGGAAACCGCTTGAGCGTTAGTGTCATCGTCTGGTCCACGGCAGTTTCTTCTAGCGTCAGTACGCTCGGTGTGTCTTTGAGCTGCTTGCCCGTAGGTGAAAATTGAACAAACGAACCGTGCCAGGTACCAATATTTTGCCGAATGCAGTCCCACTGCGAGTGTTTTGATGACGATTGTTTCGATGACATATTGTTTACCAGGTTGCTTTGCAGTCGCGATACGCTCACAATACGGGGCCTGTGACTGCGGTGGTAACAGACTCAGTCTGTTCTTCAGCTGTTTTGAGCGGCGATCGCACCGATAGATAGAAGATCACCCCTAGTAGTGGCACGAATGCGGCTGCCTTGAACAAAGCCGGATTGTGCATGTCACGCTTGGCCATGTCGCTTTTAACCAGCGGGCTAACGACAGCGCACAGCAAACAAAAGTCCAGGCTCATGACGTGAATAAACTGGCTGGTTTGCCACTGCTGGGCAAAGTCGCTCCAGTCGCCTTTGAGCAGTCCGTAGCCCAGTAGGATGAGGCTGACGAGCGCGATCGCACGGCCGGTCCAAACTGAGTCAACTACGCTCAACAGCTTTGTTTTTGGCCCTTCGAAGGTATCGTTGGCCTCTCGTAGGGCTAAGTACGGTAGCAGCGCAAACGCACCGACCCCAAAGCTGAAGGTGATAAACGGCCAGGCTGTGAGCTTTTGCCCAGCGCCGTCTATCAAGGCCAGGCAGGCGTAAATTATTGGCCAGATACCCATCAGATTAAAGAGCGCTATCACCACAGGGTTGATGTCATCCCACTGTCCGGTCGATAGCTTGGCAATCAGCTCAAACGTATCGGGCTGCTGTGGAGGTGCTAGCGTAAATGCGTAGATGCCAAACCCTAGCCACAGCAGTGCAAAACCTATCTTTCTAACCATTGAGCATCGGCCTCTAGATACAGAATCAGGAAGGAAACCATTTAATATCTGCTGTAGTTTTTAAAGTTTTGAGTGTCTATGTAAACAAGTGAAATCATAGACACTCAACTCATTATCTACAGATTATCTTAATAATCGGACAGTTTAGTCTGTCTGCAACTATCTGACTTTATTGAGCTAAAAGATAGCTCTATTGGGGCTGAGCTTATGCGATCGCAAGATATTTTACGACTGTACGAAGAGGGATGTAGAGATTTTGTTGGCCTCTCTCTCGTGGGGCTGAATCTAAGCGGTCGTATTTTGGTCGATGCCAACTTTTCTAGATCTGACTTAACAGGTGCGAACTTCAGCCGAACTTTCTTGACCAATGCCAACTTCTCGAACGCATCGTTGAGCCAAGCTAACCTGCAGTTTGCTAAGCTCAGCGACGCCTGTTTAGAATCGGCCACGTTGACGAAAGCCAATTTCCAAGGTGCCTTCGGTGTCAGAGCAAATCTTGCTGCTGCCAGGCTTAGCGGTGCTCATCTGGCGCATATTAACCTACGCTCTGCACGGCTATCGCAGGCTAACTGTCGCGGCGTGAATCTGGTAGGTGCCAATTTGCGCAACGCTGATCTGAGCGAGGGAAACTTTGCCTGGTCGAATATGAGCGGCGTGCGATTGGTCGGCGCTACCCTCACGCAGGCAACCTTGACCGATGTGCGTTTTGAAAAAGCGCTGCTCAACGGCCTAGATTTTAGCCATAGGGCACTCAGCGGTATTTCCTTTGTAGAAGCAAGGCTTAAAGGTGCCAACTTTCAAAGCGCAGACCTGACGGCTGCTAACTTTCAACATGCCAGCTTACAAAACAGCAGCTTCAAGTGGGCCAAGCTCGCTGGTGCTAATTTTGCTCACGCTCACCTGCACAAAGCCAAATTCTCTCAGGCCGACCTGCGCCGGGTAGATTCGACCGATGTGAACTGGAAAGACGCTGAGCTGACCGATGCTTATCAAGAAGAGCTGGGCATTGCCTACCAGCAGTTTGTAACCGCCTAATTGGCTTGTGGAGTACTGGCTTGTGGAGTACTGGCTTGTTGCGTGCTGGCTTTCTTGCGGCGTTAGCGCATGAGTCTAAAATTTTGCGGCTGCTAGCGTTTCATCGTCGTACTTATAGCGACTGCTGCGGTCAGTAATGCCGTACAGATTGAAGGAAATGGTGGGTTCGTCGCCCATAGGCGCTACCCGGTGCACGGCGTTACTGGTAAAGCCAATGATGTCGCCAGGGTAGAGAATCTGCTCCCCTACTTCTGTAATGGTTTTCGGATCGTCTGCGGCCTGCTTCCAGAAGATGTTTTTTTCCTGCCCGCCCACCATGGCTACAATGCCCCAAGTCGCATGGTTATGAATTTTTGATTGGGTGCCGGGTGCCCAAGCTACCATTTGCACCGTAAGCGGATACTCATGCTCCCGATACAGAAAGTTGACGGACCAGCCTGTCTTTTCACTGGGTGGCTTGTGTTCTAATTGCAGCCAGTAGGAGCTAATCAACAGCTTGCGTACTAGGGGCACTAAGGCTTGGACACGTTTGGCATCGTCTGGCTCACGCGCCAGAATATCTTCCATTTCAGTCAGGAAGCGATACATGCGGTAGGTGCGTTCGGGAGGTTCTGTTTCTACGGTGCCAAACGCTGTGCAAGTACCATCGTCAGTGACTAGCCAATTTTTCATGGTGGATCTTTACGGAAAAAGGGGACGCTTGATGACTCGTTGGGCCTAGTTTTGATGACTCTTTGAATCTACCTTGAATCTTGAGCTTTGAATTTTGAACTCATACATTTTACAGTGCCGATGAATAGACGATTCGCAAAAGACGATCAGCTCCTGCCGTTCAGCTCCTGTCGTTAACTGCCTCAAGAGAAACAACTATGTCAAAAATATGCATACCCAGACTGCTAAGCGGTGGGCTCTTGCTGGTGTTAGTTGGCCTGATAGCCGGGTGCGCAGAGGACGTGATTGGTCAGGGCGAAACCCCGGCAGAGCCGATTACCCAGGCAGAATGCGAAGCACAATCAGGCTTTGCTTTTGTTGAGGGCGGTGATTTTATTCGCGGTAGCGATCGCACCGAACGCGACTATGCCTATCGTATTACCGCCGAAGGCTTTGCGAAGTCTCCTGCTGAGGTTGCCGAGGCTGAAGCAGGCTATCGCAGAAATGGCTGGTTTGATCGCGAGCCACCGCAACAAACGCAACGTCTCCCTGCTTTTTGCATGAGTGAAAACCTGATTACCAATGCAGACTATCAACTGTTTGTGCGAGCAACCGGTCATTCTGAACCGGGTATATCGGCAACAGACTATCAGACCCAAGGCTTTTTGGTACATGACTACAGTGAGGTAGAACCTTATTTGTGGCAGGGCGAGCAGTATCCAGCAGGAAAGAATCTGCATCCGGTGGTTTTAGTGTCTTATGAAGATGCGCTGGCCTATATTGATTGGCGATCGCAACAAGATGGTGTTACCTACCGACTGCCGACGACTGCCGAATGGGAAAAAGCGGCTAGAGGCACAGACGGACGCTATTTCCCCTGGGGTAATGAATGGCAAGATGACGCGACTAACTGGGCAAACAATGGGCCGTATGGTATAAGTGCGATCGCGACTTACCCAGCCAGTCGCAGTCCCTACGGCATCGAGGATATGGCCGGTAACGTCTTTGAATACACCAGCACACTGGTCACTAAATCTAATGGGAACCAAGAAGTACTGCTAAAGGGATGCGGCTGGGATGACTACCCTGGCTTTTGCCGAGCGGCCTATGAACACGATCGTCCGACCGATGCCAAGCATATTCTGTTCGGCTTTAGGCTGATCTTAGACCCATAGCCTAAACTAAAATCAACTCTGGTATCGATTTTCTTTAGCCGACAGGGACTTCTATGGTTAACTCGCTACCCTCTCCATCAAGTTCGAAAGCAAGCTCAAAAATACTTGTTGAATTGCAGCGCTTGATAGAGGTTATTGCTCAGCTACGTCACCCAGAAAGCGGATGCCCGTGGGACTTAGCCCAAACGCCTGATTCGCTGACGCCCTATGTGATTGAAGAAGCTTACGAGGTAGTTGATGCGATTAAGCACGGCACCACGAAAGATGTTGAAGAAGAACTAGGTGATTTATTGTTGCAAATTGTTCTTCAAGCTCAAGTCTTTAAAGAGAAAGGAGACTTTGATTTGGGCGATATTGCCAGGGGCATTACTGAAAAGATGATTCGGCGTCATCCTCATGTGTTTGGTGATGTTACCGCTGAGACGCCCGATGCGGTGAACGCAAATTGGGAGCAAATAAAGGCGGCAGAGAAAGCCCAAAAAAATGCACAAAAAGGTGAGAACAGCGATCGCTTGAACACACTATCTCCGAAGTTGAAAAGCTATGCTCAGTCCATGCCGCCGCTATTGGGTGCGATGAAAATATCGAGGAAAGCGGCGAAGGCTGGCTTTGAGTGGGAGAATTTGGAAGAAGTTTGGGAGAAGGTAGAAGAAGAGATTGCTGAATTGAAAGCTGCGATCGCCCACGAACCCAAAGAAAATCAAGAAGGCGAGCTAGGAGACGTGTTTTTCTCTTTAATTCAAATCGCCCGGTGGCAATCGTTAGATCCGGCGGCGGCGCTAAAGGGGACTAGCAACAGATTTGTAAAGCGGTTTGAAAAAGTTGAGGCGCAGGCCGATAAAGCCCTCAGTGACTACAGCATTGAAGAGCTAGAAGCCTTCTGGCAGAAGGCAAAACAGCAGATTGCCCAGTCAAAGAAAGGATGATCTAAGCGACTAGAATGCATGGCATCGTGTGAGCCGTTTTTATGTGCGCCATTCTTTATGTGAGCCGTTTTTAGGTGAGTCTTCCTTTGTTTAAGTCAGGGCTTACCTGTAGCCGAATGGCGATCGCCGTAATGTTGTCATGGCCGTTAACTTCGTTGCTTAGCTGCACCAGCTTGTTTACCCCCGTAGAAAGCGGTATCTTCTCTCTCAACATCGGATCAATATGGCTTTCTAAATAGTCTTCAACGACGTCGTTATCGCTGAGCCCATCAGAGCACAATAGCAGCAGCGTATCTTCTGTAAATGTCAGATAGCTGACGCTCGGATCGAGATCTTCTTTTCCTCGCGGTCCTAAAGCCTGAGTTAACTGATAGGCATCCGGCCTAGCGTAGGCTGTTTCTGGATCCACGCCCCGCTCAATTTCTCTTTGCCCGACCTCATGATCGACCGTGACCTGCTGTAGGCCCAGCCGACGACTGTGCTGATACAGGCGGCTATCGCCAACATGGACCACTACAGCCGACGTGCCTTGAATTAATACCGCAACTAGGGTGGTGCCCATGCGCTCATGTCCGGCCCGCTGCTCTTGCTCGTTTACGTCGTAAATAGCCTGATTGGCCTGCATTACGGCTTCTACGATCGTGCTTTCGTTGGGCAGCGGGTTTGGCGCTTCTCCGGGCGATGGTGTGGGCCAATGGGTTTCGAAGTACTGCCTGAGGGTTTTGGCTGCTAGGGTACTGGCGACCTCGCCGCCGTCATGCCCGCCCATTCCATCGCATAAAACGTAAAGCCCGTGTGCCTGAGTAAGATGGCCGTAGTTGTCTGAGTACTGTTGAGACGCTCTAGAAATTAAGAAGCAGTCCTCGTTGTGGTCTCGCTGTCGGCCAACGTCTGTTTGGCCTGCATCTTCTAAACAGCCCAACTTCATAGGGAGTACCATCGTGGCCTCGCCAATTTCTGATGGGCCGTTTGTACCTGCAGAATCTTGCAGGATGGTATCTTGCAGCAGCGCTTGTTCTAATAGCGCGTCGTCTATTGGAACAGGCGCTGCTGGTGTCTCTTGTGTGAGTGCGCCTTCTATTGGCGTTTCTATTGGCGTTTCGTTTGGGGGATCGTCTTCTGGTGGCGTATCGACGACCAGGGTTTTGTCTACCGAATCAGTCTCTGAACCTGTCTCGAAATTTGAATTGCCCGCATCCGGCTGATCTGTAGCGGCTGTTGATTTTGGCGGCATGGTAGTAGGTACTGGAATAGTGGGACTCTCGACAGCTGCTGGAGAAGAGGTGGGGGTGATGGCAGCGGGTGTTTCCAAAAGTGCTTTGCCGATGTTGGCAAGCTCTTGGCTTAGCTGTTCTAGTGTTTGAGCCGAAGAGACTGCCAGAATGAGCTGTCTAATCTGCCTGAGTGTATCTACTGCGCCTCGGTGAGGCTGAGCTAAGAGCGATTGTAAGAAGGCTTTCAGCTCAGATAGTCCAGGCCCGGGACTATCTGCGGCCGCGACAGGCAAAATAAACTGCTCAACCAGTACAGACTGGTCGGTGTCGATGCCCAAATTATCGGCTAGCAAAAGGCTCGATCGCCACTGTGGAATCGGGGATAGGGCTGTCCACAGCTCTATGAGTCGGTACATCCAGTAGACGTGCTGCAGGGGGTCTATGGCTGTTGAAAAGGCCTTAATAATAGAGGAGACAGCAGGACGCTCAGAGACAATCAGTAGCGTGGTATTTTGTTGCTCCCAGGCATCGTAGAGGGGTGGGGCCGCGTCATTCAGCAGAAGATAGGGGTAGGCCGCAGCGGGCAAAGATTCAATAGTCTGAAGCTGTTCTAGGCTATGGCTATTCGGCTGAGCCTTGAGCTGCGCAAGCTGGGTCTGTAGGGGCGATCGCACCTCTGGGGTCGTATCTGTCACGTAGGCACAGCTCTGATTGAGAACGGTGAGCACCTGATATCGACCGGTTTGCTGCTCAGCGTCCGTCACGCCGCTGCCTGTGTTTGTCTCGCTGAAGTCGGCACTAGCATCGAGGTAGGCCGCTGGTGATAGCTTGATTTGCTTGGGCGGTACTAGCTTGGCCTGTAGTGCGATCGCCTTCGTATCTATTCCGGGCGTCACTTCAGGCGCTGCTGTAGCGGGTTTTAAAGATTCACCGCAGCGCTGGCAGAAATTATGATCGACAGGGTTGGCAAACTGGCAGTTAGCGCAGGTGAGCATGTCAGGTTTTAAGTGTTGGATATTATAGTGATTCACAAGGAATGGCTGCTGCCAGTGACTACCCGGTACCTGTGAGAGATTTTCTGGTGATAGCTGCGATCGCCAGGCACCTTCACGATGGATTATGCACGATAACGGACGTTAAATCTTAACGCTATTGCAAGCATTGCTATCGGTGGGGCAGCGATCGCACCTCACCATTGGTCAGGTCGCGCCATTGCCCTGGCTGTAGCCCGCTCAAAGTCAGCGGTTTAGCGTCAGGCAGCAAAATTGCACTGCGCACCAGCCGTAGCGTCGGAAACCCGACCGCTGCCGTCATCCGACGAACCTGCCGGTTTTTTCCTTCACTCAACAGCATTTCAAACCACACAGTCGGCACCTGTTTACGATAGCGAATGGGTGGATCTCGCTGCGGTAAGTCAGGTGAGCGAATCTGCATCGCTTTTGCCGGGCGAGTGCGATAGCCGCGAATGGTAACGCCTTTTCTCAGCTGCTCTAGGGCGTCTTCTACGGGTGGGCTGTTTGCTCCCTGCTCAACCTGCGCCCAGTACTGACGCTCATGTCCAAATTTAGGGTGGCTTAAGCGGTGCTGCATTGGCCCGTTATCTGTTAGCAGCAATAGCCCCTCACTGTCTCTGTCTAGCCGACCGACAGCGTACACATTGGGAACATCAATAAACGCCTTAAGCGTGCGTCTATCTGCGTTGCCCTTCGCGCTGCTTCCATCCGCATCCGTGAACTGACTCAGTACGTTGTAGGGTTTGTAAAACAAGAGATATCGATAGGCCACGTAAGCAATCTTATTAATTCTTGAACTCTATTGATAAACAGACCTAAAGCAGGCGTCCGTCGATATCCTATATAGAACGCATTGAATTCCTTTTACAGTTCTTTTTACAGTCTCCTTAGATTCAGAACCATGGATAACGCTAAAAAATATCGAATGAACTGCACCCTCACCTTCGGTGATATTTACAGTCAAATTATCGTTTGGCTGATCGTACTGTTTGTGAGCCTGGCGAGCGCTCTTGGCTTAATGGGAGCTAGTCGTCCGATTTACGCCCTAGCCACCGTGGGACTGATTTTGGTGCTATCGCTTCCCTTCTTGCTATTTGCCTTTGTGACGACGCTACTCAATCATATTGAGTTCACCTCTGTAGATCCACTGGCTGAAGGTGCTGACGATAAGCCCGTTGCGAGTGGAACAATGTCTCGGCAGAGTGCTTAAGCTTCCTAGCCTGTTATCCCTCGCTCTATTAGCGTCTTGACTATTAGCGTCTTAGTAAATTCGGCCCGAAGATTTGGTACCAAATCTTCGGGCCGAATTTAGATCAAACGGTAGCCCTAAGGCGTGGCAGGCGCTGCTTCTTCAGCTTCGATCTCTTCAACGCCAGCCTCAGCGTCTACCGCTTCGTCAATACTTTCTTCAGCGTCCGCCGCTCCGGTTGTTTCCGGGGCGGTGTTGTTGCTAATGAGCTGACGAACGCCATCCTTATACTGGGTTGGTGCCATGGCAAGTGCCTGATCAAACAGCGTTTGTGCCGCTGCGTCATCGCCTTTTTCTTTCAAGACTAGCGCTTTAGCAAGGGTTGGCCTAAAGTCTGGCTGACTGGGCGAAGCCGCTTCAGCCTCAGCGATAGTTTCGTCATAAATTGTCAGCGCCTCATCGTACTTTTGCTGAGCGACAAACACCTGACCCAGCAAGAGCTTGACGGAGAGCTTATCGACGCTTCCAGGGTTCAGCTCGTTGCTCTGATCAGCTGTGGCCAGCGTATCGCGCAGCAGCCCTTCCGCCGCTTCTGTGCGCTCCTGACTGACCAAAAGCTGTACAAGCCCATCCAAGGCCGACACATTGCCAGGATTTTGAGTCAGCACGCGGCGGTATATTTGGGCCGCACCTTCTAAATCTTGCAGCTGCTGCTTGGTTTGCGCCAGCACAATAGAATATTCGGGCACCGTAGGATTCAGCTCAGCCAAGCGCTCTAGGGGTTCGACCGTTCCTTCCAGGTCGCCTAGCTCTGCTTTGGCGTCAATAATGCCGCGCAAAGCGGTTTGGTTATTGGGCTCGCGGCCAAGAACCGCCGTGTAGCCGTTAATTTCTCCCTGTAGCTGAGTCGCTCTATCCGTGCTAGGTGCCTGACTTGCCGCGTTACTGCTGTGGCCGCCCGAACGATTGCTGCTGATTACTCCTAGTACTGAAACTGCTAGAAATGCAGCCACAGCCGCCACTAAAATGCCCCTAACCAGCCAGCTGTCCTTCTTAAAAGCCATGGCGCTTTCTCCTACAAAATTAAACTTAACTCAGTTACTAATCACCTTGCTCCGACGCTTGCTTTACTCCAGTTCTGCCTGTCCCAGACAAATTGAGCCAGGCAGAACTGGATCAATTGGGCGATAGCCACATCAGAGCACAGACAGCAGCAGGCGAATCAAAGTGCAGATATTCATATCAAAATAACTTGCTCATACTAACCTTTACTTTCCTGAAATAACCGGGCGGGCGGTGCGCAAAGTTTGCGATCGCGTCTGTTGTGAAGGACGCGATCGCAGTGAGGCTACCCAAAAAAGTACGGATTTATGCTGGTTGGTCTGAACTATTAGTCAAGAGATTTGACGAATATAAAGTTGCTTAGGAAGTTTCTTAACAAGTGCTCAAAACAACTTTTTTTATAGTTTTTGATGCTAAGGTGTTCCCTTTTTGACAAGAACCGTGAACTCTCAGTCCTATGGGTTAGTTGTCTACGCTAGCCTGTAGAGACAATTCAGCTGAGGTACTTTGCTATGTGCCCACCAGCATGCGCTAGCCAGTACGAGCTAGCTACAGTATGCCAGCCAGACTGTGCCAGCCAGAGAAACGGTTTATTCAGTTAGCTCGGGTTCGCCTGTTGGCTTTATCTATATGTAGATATCGATATGCGTCTGTAAAAACTGGCGAAGCCGTAGCGAGAGCCCGAAGTCAAGTTGGTTGTGAATGCTAACCTGGTTTTTGTACCTGCCCACTGGGCGGGTATTGCTGAACTACTCGCTGCTCAGCAGCCTAAAAGGCAACGCTACTCTAGCAGCTTTCTCTTTTCATCATCAGAGTCGCAGGTACAGTTTCAGGAGTTTGAATATTAATGAGTTCTGCCGCTAGCCGCCCCCCCTACACCGTCAGCACATCCCAGAGCCTTTCGACAGGCCAGCTGGGTGCCGAGTCGCGGCCTTCTGCCCGCGCGAATACGATGACGTCCCGCGCTACTGGTGGATCGGCCAGCAGCGGTGGTTCAATTGCCAGCACCGCGACCGATAGTTCTGTTAGCAACAGTTCTAGCAATAACGGTTCTAGTACCAATGGTGCTAGCAACGGTCAACTCTCAAGCAACGAATCTGCTAAAGGCTTACGCAAACCGCCTAGCCGCTCACTGCTAAAGCCACCGGCTAGGCCCAAGCCACCTGCCCCTGCGCCTGCTGCTGTTGAACCTAAGCCAGCGCCGCCAGAAGAACCCGCTCCGCCGCAAAGGCCGGGCCCTATTTCGCTCCCCAGCGAGCCGATGCAGTACAGAGCCATTGGTTTGCTGAAAGGAAAGTATATTGCGTCTGAAGATCAGTTTAATCGAGGCGATATTCAAGTTGCTGATGGCACGCTGGTAGATGCGGTTCTGCTGGGCCGGGTGACTAGCCTGATTAAAAAGCATTTGGATCTGGAGAAAGACCACCTTTGGGTGGTGTATCCGCGTACGCTCTATAAAGATTCTGAAGAAGACAAAGCGGCTGGCAAAGAGTCAGAAGAAAAGACACCGGCGCTTCACGTACAAATTGTGGGTGTTTGGGAGCCTGAGACGCTCAATGCCGATGCTATGAACGAGGAGGATGAGACGCGTCCACTCTCTAGTGATGAAGTAGCAGATCAGTGCGATCACTTCTCAGTCAGGGGTGAAATTGCTAAGTATTCTGAGGAAGACAGCGAGATTCTGGTCAATATTGTTCAGAAGAGTAAGTCTGAGACGGTTAAGCCTAAGCGACCGTTCAAGCTACTCATAAAAGGCACGCTAACCGGTCGTACTACGGGCTACTTCTGGGATTTGACGGTGGAGCGTCAGGAAGGCGAGCTGATCTTAAAAGAAGGTAAGGCGATCGCAGTAGTGCCCCCTAAGAAGAAGGCAAAAGGTAAGAAATCCGGTTCTCGTCGTCGTCCGCCTGCTGGAAAGGCGCGTAGTAATGCGCCTGCTGCACCCAAGCCTAAGCCAAAAGCAAAGCCTGCTGAGGATAGTGCACCGGTAGAAAAAAGCGCGCCGGTAGAAAGTGCGCCCGTAGAAAGCGCATCGGTAGAAAATGTGCCGGTAGAAAGTACGTCTCCTAAAGCGGTGGAAGCATCGGTAGAAGAATAGATAAGACGCTAGATTAGGTGACTTGTCTCAAAGCTGAAGTAAAAAAGCTGAAGCTTAAAACTGAAGTCCAAAGCTCAAGCATGGATTGGCAGCAATATATGGATTGGCAGCAATATTAGGCTGACAATACAGTCGACAGTATAGGTCAGGTCGGGGTTCGCTCTGCCTGGCCTATGTCATATCTATTTGTGTTCCCCAGGTGTCTTGTGGCATCAGGCGAGTGTCTGCTGGTAATGGGGCGATCGCACTGGTCAGCTCAAACTCACCCGACTCAATCCGCTGCTTTAGATCGAGCGCCGCTTGACTAGCCAGGTAAAGGCTAGCCAGGGGGGCCGTTCTAACTTTTTTGCCGTCTAGGATTAGCTGCCCAGATTTTAGCTGGGCGTAGCTAACTAGCCCAAACGTAGGGCGCACGCGTCTCGGAATGGAGAAATCGACCACGGGCGCGACCAGCTCTTCGTCTGTGATGGCGCAGCGGGCCAATATTTCCTCGCTCAAAATGGGAATAGGCACGCCTACCCCTAGCATCAGAGAAGGGCCATAGCCTTTGAAGTAGCAGCCTCGCACCCAGTGGCTGTCCATCCGTTTGGCGTCACCTATGAGGGCAACGGTCGCCGCAGGGCCAACGGGCGCTCTATTCGGAAGGCGCCTTTGAAGCGGGAAATGCTGGGTGCCTTCCCAGGCGATGTAGCCTTCGCCGCCGCCGAGGAGAATGCGGGTGCCGATGCCGATGGTTTGTAGATCGGGGTCGTTTAAGAATGGGGAGAGTGCGCCGATGTTGGCATAGACCGCGTTGCCCAGCCGAGGCTGCAGCGGGCCCAGGTAGGTGAAGAGTGGTCGCTCTCCGCCGTTGACCGCCACAATGAAGTTTTGGTACAGGTTACGCGGATTGAACAGATAGAACTGGTTAATGCGATCGCGCGTAATGGTCGTATCTAACCCGGTTCGAGGATAGCAGTCAGTTGCCTGACCAATCGCACTCAGGCTTACGGGCTTATCGGCGATTAAATCTGCAATCACATGGCCCCCGCCTCGCTCTTCTGGGTCGCCGTCTCGGCTGCTATCTCGGCTGCTATCTCGTCGGGACGAGGCCATTTGCCCTGCCCCCAAATACAAATCGACGGCCCCGAAGCCCGCGTAAGCCAGTACGCCGTCCAGGTGACACTCAGCAATTTTGATCGGTGGGTCAGTCTGGCCCAAATTCAAGATAGCGCCAGAGCCCTCCATCGGCTCGAAGGCACCTGTGGTCACAACGTCAACGACTTTAGCTGCTTCAACAACGCCCCGCTCAGCAATTTGCGCTTTAGCTTCTGTAATGGTCCAAGCGATCGCGTTGCCCTGGCGGATTTTGTCGTTAATCTCGGCAATGGTGCGCATGGAGCAGTCTCTTTGAGCAGATCTAAGCGGTGGACGCCGTCGCCGCGGTCAGTAATGAGGCTTAAAGCTTGGCTAGCTGCGGCTTTTGACGTACAGGAGGCTGCCAAGAATGAGGCTTGGGAGTGTGACGAGTGCGATCGCTAAGTAATTCAGCGCCTTTCCCTCTATTTCTGCTAAGGGCAGCACAGGGCCCCCCGTTTTGATCAAAACGCTCAGGCCCGCTGATAGGACCAAAACTTTGAGCAAAAAAATGGCGACATCTCTCACGGCATCTCTCACGGTATCTCTCACGGCATCTCTCATTGGCTTAATCCGTTACTAGCTTTGTCAGCCAGCTGGATGGTCATCGCGCACCATTCGTCTTGATGCGTGATACCAGTGACCTGCCAGCCATAGGCAACCAAGTGTTCTTCTACCCAGGGCGCTTTGCTGGTCAAAATACCGCTCAAAATTCCCCAGGTGTTTGGTCCGGCTAGCTCACTGAGCCTGGGAATGATTAGCCCCACGATAATTTCTGAGAGAATATTGCAGACGATGCCGTCTACCGGCAGGGCGTTGGCGGCTTTTGCCAGTTCGATGATTTCTGGCAAACTGCCTAGCTCGACGGGTAGGCGCTCTGCTGCGACATTATTGACGCGGGCATTCGATGCTGTAGAGCTAACTGCCAGCGGATCGACATCAGCCGCAAAAGCCTGCTTCGCGCCGTACAGCAGCGAGACAATAGAAAGAATGCCAGAGCCGCAGCCGATATCTGCCAGCGTGGCATCGGCTAAAGACTGCTTTTCGAGTGCTTCTAGACAAAGCTGGGTGGTGGCATGTGCGCCTGTGCCAAAGGCGCTGCCCGGATCGAGCGTGAGAATGGTCCGGGCCGTTTCGGGTGGCGTCATCCAGGCGGGATTGATCAGTAGGCGATCGCCAATTTCTTCCGGCTTCCAGTGATTTTTCCAGCTTTTGGCCCAGTCTTCTTCGTCAATTAACTGCCAGCTAATCTCTACAGACGGTAGGGTTGTGAGCCCGCCTGCCCGGCTGGCCGCGCTGCTGAGTAAAACATCGGCTTGCTTAGCCGCGCTGTTGAGTAGCGTAGATTTTAACCCTTCAAAGTCTTGCGGCTGAAACTGCACTTCAGGAAAATAGGCCGTTACGATGCGCCTATCATCTTTGGTTTGGCTGGCTGTGCCTTTACTGCCTAGCTCGTCGCAAGCCCAGTAGACGCTGTCTTCTAGGGCGAGCGGACAGAGAATGGTCACCTCCCACCACTGTTCAGGGTCTTTTGTGGGCTCTTGCTCGGAGTTGGGAAGATCGGCTGACATGAGGCGTGATTGAGAGTCTTACCTGCTCTGAATTACCTAGAGCTGTGTTGTTTAGAGTCTGTAGAGGCAAAGCTATTAGAAAAAGCTATTAGAAGCAAAGGCATGGCTGCATTGCTATCCCGCTACAGACTCTGTAAGTCCCGACTGTAAGTGTTTATGTAAGTCCTTACAGCGCCACCGTGTAGGCATCGCGAATGCCGGGTTCTTTTTTGATCTCTTCTAAAATGCCTGCGGGCAGTGGGTCATCGATACTAAGCACCATAACGGCGTCGCCTCGCACGATTTTACGGCCCACCTGCATGCTGGCAATGTTTACATTGAAGCTACCGAGCAAAGAGCCGATTTTACCAATGATACCGGGCATATCACGGTGCAGCGTAAAGAGCATGTACTTGGTGGGCGGTACGTTAATTGGGAAGTCGTCCATATCAATGATGCGAACTTCAGTGCCGCCTAGCAGAACGCCTGTGACCGAATGCTGGCCCAAGGAGCCTTTGGCCGATAGATACAGCGAACCGGTGTAGTCTTCAGCGGTGGTATCGCGCGTTTCGACCACGCGAATCCCGCGCTCTTTGGCCTCAATCGAAGCGTTCACGTAGTTTACGCGCTCTTGCAGGGCGTTGGATAGCAGGCCCTTGAGCGCTGCAATCACAATTGGCTTGGTGTCGTTTTCGGCCAGCTCGCCCTGCAAGCGAATGTTGAGTTCTTCAATCCGGCCACCGGCTAGCTGACCAACGAAGTTGCCCAGCGTTTCTGCGAGCTGCAGATAAGGGCGAAGCTTTTCGAGGACGTCTGGTCGTAGGCCCGGAATGTTGACCGCTGAGCGGGCGGGCAGCTCTAGCAAAACGTCACGGATTTGCTCAGCGACGTCCACAGCCACATTGACCTGGGCTTCTGCGGTAGAAGCGCCCAGGTGAGGGGTGAGTACTAGTGACTTATCAACGGCTCTCAGCGGAGATTCGCCCAGGGGCTCTTGGCTGTAAACATCTAACGCCGCGCCTGCAATCACGCCGTCGGTCAGGGCCTTTGCGAGGGCTTCTTCATCGATGATGCCGCCGCGAGCGCAGTTGACAATGCGGGCGGTGGGCTTCATTTTTGACAGCGAGTCGGCGTTGATGAGGTTCGCGGTTTCAGGCGTTTTGGGAATGTGGAGGGTAATGTAGTCGGATTCGCTGAGGAGAAGATCCATTTCGACCAGGCGACAGCCGAGTTCTTCAGCGCGATCGCTCGAAATAAATGGATCGAACGCCAGTAAATTCATGCCCATGGCCCGTGCTACGGTCGCCACGTGAGAGCCAATTTTACCGAGCCCAACAACGCCCAACGTCTTTTTATAAACTTCTACGCCGGTAAACGCTTTACGGTTCCAGTCGCCTGCCTTCATTGATTTGTTCGCCGCTGGAATATAGCGCGACATCGACAGCATCATCGCTAGGGCGTGTTCGGCGGCGGCAATGGTGTTGCCTTCGGGTGAGTTAACTACCACAATGCCACGGCGGGTAGCTGCAGGGACGTCTACGTTATCTACCCCGACGCCAGCGCGGCCGATAATCTTGAGATTTTTGCCGGCTTCAATCACAGCCTGAGTTACCTTGGTCCCTGATCGAATCATCAGAGCGTCATACTCAGGAATAATCGAGACCAGTTCTTCTAAGGGTAGTTTTGTTTTGACATCTACAGTGGCGACTTGGGAGAGAATGTCCAAACCGGCTTGGTCAATAGGATCGGAGACGAGTACCTTAGGCATAAAGAAAATAGAAGGAGCGGCTAGAAGAGTTCGAGTTCTGTACAGTGGTCTTTACACAGAGGGCTATATTACTGCAAAGCGGGAGCTGTACTCGAAAGGTTGTGATTTCCTTATTATTTAAAAGTGTCTTAAGCGTCAGTGCTTGGATGCCAGTGTTCGAATGTCACTGTTCGGGTGTCAGTGCTAGCGGTTAGCCGATGTCACTTTCTCTAAGGCGTTGAACGCATCAGTAATCACAACATTAGACATCAAAAAACCTTGGGGATCGCTGAGCCTGATTCTATGAGACGGTTTCAGGATTTTTTGAGCGACTGGGCTATCGCCTGAATGACACGCTGCTGGCTCAATTATGACCCAACGGTTGGCGACGTGAGGTGCGATCGCCTGACCTAACTCCACTAATCCCGCTTCGCCATACACTCGATAAATCTCATCTACTGAAATACCTGGCTTTAACCGCAGGCCCATCATGATGGTTTCTAGTACCTGCTCGCTGGGCGGTAGCGTCGGATCTGCTGTCGTTCCAGAATTTTGAGCAAAGGCCTCTACCCAAGTGCGATAGGTCGCCTGTGTGCGAGGGCGATCTATTCGCTGCGGACCGGACGGCTGCGGTAGATAGCTGGTCGCGCCCATGCCAAAGCCATAGTTGGGGTGACAAAGCCAGTAGGTCAGGTTGTGCTGCGATTCGTAGCCTGGCTGGGCGTAGTTACAAATTTCGTAGTGGTCGTAGCCGTGGGCGACCAGCATCGCTTGAGCCATGTTGTACATTTCGGCGGTCAGGCGATCGCTGGGTAAAGGGGCTTCTCCTGGCGTGAAATAGCGGGCGAATGCGGTCTGGGGTTCGACGATGAGGTCGTAGATGGAGAGATGGGTGGGGTGGAGTGCGATCGCTTCTCGTAATGACGACTCCCACTGTGCTAGCGTTTGATGCGGTAACCCTGACATCAAATCTAGACTGATATTTTCGAATCCTGCCTGTCTTAGCAGCGCGACAGCCCTGGCAATATCCGCGCGGCGATGAAAACGCCCGGCGGCGGCTAGCAGCTTATCTTGAAAAGCCTGCGCCCCTAAACTGACTCGGTTAATTCCGGCTGCCCGATAGCCCTGCGCATGCGATAGGTTAAACGTGGCCGGGTCCATTTCCATCGAAACTTCAGCGGTCGAGGCGATGCCGAAGCGCCGATCGAGCGCGGTGAGGATCGTTTCCAGCTGAGAAACGGCTAGTAGTGAAGGCGTTCCACCACCAAAGAATACGGTTTCTAACGGTTGAGTCGCTTGCGCTTCGCAGGCTCCCAGCACAGGCGTTGCTTCAATCTCTGCGACTAACGTCTCTATATATTGGCCCATCGTGGCAGACGTTTCACCGCGCTTGTGGTTTCCCACGACGGATATTGCAAAATCGCAGTAAAAACATCGTCTGCGGCAAAATGGAATATGAATGTATGCTGCTTTAGGCCTGATGAGAGAAGGCAAGATTACAAAAAACGATTACAAGTGTGAAGCGCAATCTTCACCCCCTATAATAGCCGTAATCTTAACCACGTCAGTGCTTTTCAGCGCGCCAGTGATTCTCCATCCAAAGGCTTAGGTAACGCCCCTTTAGCCCTTGCCGCGCGAATTTCAAGGCGAATCGTCGCCAAGCACTTTATACCTATCCTATGCTCGACGCACTAATTGTATTTTCATTTGTTCTCACCGGGGCAGCCGTTGGCTTTTTCAGCATCGACTTTTTGCCAGATGCTGCGCTGGCGCAGGTGACCAATATTGAAGGGTTAGAGTCGGTGACCGCTGGCTTTGGCGCTTTAGTTGGCGTGGCTATTGGCCTTATCGTACAAACCAGCTATCGACGGGTAGAGCGAGACATCAAAGACATGGCCCCTGACCGTCTGCTCGCAAGAGCGGCCGGTTTGGTCATTGGTCTATTGATTGCCAATCTGATGCTGGCCCCTCTCTTCTTGTTGCCGTTTCCTAAAGAGTTTGGCTTTATTAAGCCGGTGACGGCTGTGATGGGCAGTTTGCTGTTTGCTGTATCGGGGATGACACTAGCTGAATCTAATGGCAGGGCTTTACTACGGCTGATCAATCCCAACAGCTACGAAACCATTTTGATTAACGAAGGCACCATCAAACCTTCTAAGGCTAAGGTGCTCGACACCAGCTGTATTATTGATGGTCGTATAGAAGATTTGCTCAAAACGGGCTTTATCGAAGGTCAGCTGCTCGTCCCTCAATTTGTGCTGCAAGAGCTTCAGCGGGTTGCTGACTCCTCTAGCGATCAAAAGCGGGCTAGGGGTCGCCGAGGGCTAGATATAATTGGGCGCATTCGCAAGACCTATCCAGAACGGGTCGTAATCGATCCGGCAGATTATGACGACATCAACCTGGTGGATGCCAAGCTAGTGAGACTAGCCCAAGAAATGAAGGCCGATTTGCTCACGACTGACTACAACCTCAACAAAGTCGCCAGTGTGCAGCAAGTCAGCGTCCTTAACATTAATGACCTGGCCAAGTCCTTGCGTCCTACCTACTTACCGGGCGACGATATCGAAATTCGCGTCCTTAAAGAAGGCAAAGAGCCTTCTCAGGGCGTCGGCTATTTGAACGACGGTACAATGGTGGTAATAGAAGAGGGCAATGAATTCATTGGCGATAATTTAGTTGTCGTGGTAACTGGCGCGCTACAAACTTCAGCAGGTCGCATGATATTTGCTCGCCCCGATCGCTCAGCGATGGCTTCGTCTTAGGCGCTACAGTTCGATGGCTTTTCTAACACGCGTTCTAGAATCAAAGAAGACGCTATTTCTATAGGAGGAGTTATGCATACGACTTATCGTCTAAATACGAGTGAGCTTGATCAAACTTTTTTGGATGGATTGAGAGCTGCCTTCCCTGAGAAGGAAATAGAAATTGTCGTTTACGAAGTAGATGAGACAGCGTACCTGTTCAAATCTGACGCTAATCGTGAAAGATTGTTAGTGGCCAAAGCCAATATTGAAAGCGGTGAGAACTTGATTGAAGTATCGCTTCAAGATTTAGAGTGAACAGAAAAATAATTTTCGATCCGCTAGCTTTTGACGACTTTAATCAGTGGGCCGCAGCGGATAAGAAAACGTAGCGAAAAATTGTCAGCTTACTCAAAGATATTGATAGAACGCCCTTCTCAGGGTTAGGTAAACCTGAAGCCCTACAGCATGATTTGAAAGGCTATTGGTCTAGAAGAATTACACAAGAGCATCGGCTCGTCTACAGAGTTAGTGAAATAGCCATTGAAGTGCTTGCCTGTAAATATCATTGCCGCTAGTGTCGCCCAACCAGCAATTCTGTAGAAAGTTGTTCGCTATCGTATTTGCCTCCCAAGGCTGTAACGCATTTCCTCCCAGTGCGTTCAGCTTTGGGAGGTGAACTTTTTCGTCTGACGTTTGTTTCGACTGACATTTGATGTAGCAGATGTCCTAATGTATTAGGCTGCTCGTCGAGTTGCTTAACGAGCTGTAATAAGTTGTGGATTTTAGAAGTTTCCCAAGCAACTCGACAGAAAAAAGTAAGGTGCCGCTAGAAAAGTCTGTGGCACCTTACTTTTTTTGTTTCTGAATGTAGGGTTTCTTCTATCAAGTGGGATTAATACGACTACAAAGTAAGAAAAGTAGTTTTATTGGTTGTGTTATCCAAGAGCGCTTTCCTTGAAACCTTTGTCCTATAAGGCTATAGCTGCTTCTTACGTCATAGATAGCTCTTTTCTTACATTCGTTTCGCAATGGTAAGAAGCGGAGTCCTAAACGGTCAATTCAACTTCAGAGACAAAAATGTCTATTAAAAAACGAAATGCTCTGCAAATGAACGCCTTTAGGGCGTTGTTCCTTGTGCTTTCTAGCGTGTTTGCTATTCTATGCAGCGCTACGATTGCTGAGGGCTTTACTGGCGTAAGCCGCGAATTCGCTGTTGCTAAAACGGTGACGGCTAAAGGCTTTGAGTCAGCCAAAACGCTAATAGCAGACAATAGCGTTTTGGCTGAAGCAACCGAAAGTCGTTGCGATCGCCTGCCGCAGGTGCCCTCTCAATTCGGCGCTAGTTTTGAGACCTCTCAGGCTGGCTTTGATGAGATTTTGGGGATTAGCGCTTTTGTGCCGCTGGCCCAAAATAATTGCGGAAATCTTACATTCCTTACTGGTGATGCTCAGCTCAACGATGGAAATTTGGGACTCGGTCTAAACTTGGGCTATCGAAATTACGATGCCGATGATGACTTAATCAATGGTGGATATCTAGGGGTAGACAGTCGCGCAACCGATGACAATACGTTTTATCAGCTGGCAGCAGGCTATGAGCACATTAGACAAAATTGGGAGCTACGGCTCAATGGTTGTCGCCCGTTAGGCGGTCTTACTCAATCGTTACGAACTATTGAAAACAACACTGTTCAAACAAGTTCGACGTTTTCTCAAAACCAGCTGGCCATTTCGGCAGTAGGCGAACAGCAACAGATCTTCCAAGAAGAGAATGCGCTTGGCGGCATGGATCTTGAAGTGGGCCGGCAGTTGAGCGAGTGGGATGATGGTGAGTTGATGGGATATGTCGGTGCCTATTGGCTGGCAGGTGAAGATAGCAGTTTGGGCGCTCAAGCTAGACTGCTGGCCAACATAGCCTCCGATGTTAATGCTGGACTCTCCTATCAATATGACGACTTGTTTGGTTCGAGCTTAGGGGTTTCTGTGAGCGCGGTGATTCCAGGCTCTCGTTCTCGCAAACAAGCAGACGATACTGATTCTGCAGCAGTAGAGCAGGAGGAGGTTGCAAGTGCAGCAGTCTCAGAGGAGGGTGTCGATGAGGTGGCAAGTGTCTCATCAGAAGATCTCGAAGTGTTAGAGCTTGAAATTTTGAGACGGCTTGGCTCGCCGATTGTTCGTCGGCCGAGCGTTGCTATTAACGTGGTTGAAGAGATTGAAAGTACGTTTGTAACAGAAGCAGATGTGCTGTTTAATCCACAAGAGGGATCGGCGTATCGCTTCTTGCACGTCGATTTGGCAGACCCCTCGACTGCGGGTGAAGGGACCTATGAGAGTCCGTTTGGTTCTGTAGAAGAGGCGATCGCACTGATTGAAAGTGATTTTGACACCTATAGCGATGGCAATACCATTGTTTATGTCAATGCTGAGGGCGCATCCAATACAACTATTCCAGGATTTAGCATTCCAGATAGTGTTAGAGTCCTTTCACAAGGCCCTGTCCAGACTATTGCTGGCATGGACTTTCCAGGCTTTCCCAACATCGCTACTCGGGTGCCCTTCTCTCCGGGGCTGAGCGAGGAGGATCTAGTGGACGTTGATACGGTTGCGGTAACCTTGCCGGATTCTAACGATGGCGTTTTTCCTACTATTACGGGCGGAAACAGCGCTGACTTGGTAACGTTGAGCAACAATACCGTGCTGGCTGGGTTTGAGATTAACAATGCTGGTAATCACGGTGTTGCGGGTAGCGATATTGAGAATGTGGAGCTGCGCAACAACTTAATCCAAGGTTCAGGGGGAAGTGGAATTGCTCTCAACAACGTGGGTGGTAATGTTGTTCTTTTAGATAACGCGATTAATGATTCTACTGATCGAGGTATTTTGATTGAGAATAATTCGGCGGAGCGAGGCGTTGACATTGCGATCGCTGGCTTTGAACTAAACAACAACCGGGTTGGCATGGAGTTTCGGTCACAGGCAAGCGGCTTTAGCGGCTCTAATCAAAGCGTTACAGTCGGTCCTAGTCTCGATTCCAATACTAGCGTTGGACATCCTAGCGTCAGTTCTTTTTCTAATACGGTTTCTAATAGCTTGGGAGCAGGCATTATTCTTGAAGTCGTTGGCGATAGCCTCTTTAGCAGTGCTACTCAAGAAGTTCTGCTGTCTGAAGTGACCGTTGATGGGGGGAATACCTCGGCTAATGGATCTGCGGGTATTCGCATTTCTAGCACGGTCGGATCGCACGCCCAGGAAGTGAGTATTGCTGATAGCCTGGTGACGCGCAGCAGCGGTAATGGTATTGAAATTATCGATGGAACAGCGACGGCTAACACCACTGAAACAGCCGCCAGCCAGGAAGTCGTAATTCGTGATAGCAGCATATCCAACAACGGTGGAAACGGCATTGATATCTTTGTCGCGGACGTGGCTACTCAGGAGTTAGTTGTTAGAAATAATCGAATTTCTGATAACGGCGGAGATGGAATTCGGTCACTTTCGCAAGGTATGGCCACGCAAGAGTGGCGTACGGATGCTGAGAATGGCGATTCGGGTATTAGTGAGAACACCATTAGTGGCAATGGCGGTCAGGCGATTGTTGTCGATCTAGAAGAAGATTCAATGATTCCTATTCTCAGCATTGTTGATAACGACTTATCGGGCAACGATACTTCGCCCGATATTGAAATTACCTCTAGCTCAACGCCTGACTCAGGTGCGGCAGCCTGTTTAGTTCTAGATGAGAATGTTGCTCCAACGGGTATCCGCTTGGCCGGTGTTGATCCGTCACTGAATGGCAATGCTCGCAATGTACGAGTCGAGAATCTGGCAGCGCTGTTGAGTGATTCTAACGTTTCATTCTTTGCGGTTATACGGCGGGTGAAAATGCTACCGCTAGTAACGCGCCATTTACTGAAGAAACCAATGGATGCGTAGAGTAGATTCCTCACAAAACGGAGAATTGTTGTGCTCGAACTGTTGAAAAAAAGGCTTCTATTTAGCGTAGAGCCAAGCTTGAGAACTCACCTTCTGCTGAGTCGGTTCTTGTGTTGAACAAATGCAATAGCCGCTGAGTAAGTCAAGCTATGTCCGCCTTTAAAGGCGTTCCTGAACAATCGTGAACCCTTATATCTCATTTAATTCTTGAGATATTTTCTATAAACCTCTAGATTCATACAGACACAACTCATGACTAAAGCTCTCAACATCCAAGAAATCTCTATTGTTCTTCAAGCCGCTAATCTAGATCCTGCGATCTTGAATCCCTCTCTCTTTAATTACGGTGCGATTTTCCCTTCTGATTGGGAAGCTTTGCGCCAGCCAGTATATGGCCGCAATGGAGTACAGATCTTTTTTAAGAACGGAATTGGTTTGGTCGTGCAGCCTAATCGCATTACGCTATCTGAGCTGGTTCTGGGTAAAGAGATTCCTGAACTACAGGTGCCAGCCTTGATGCACAAGTGGATTGAGGCGCTGCCCCATATTCAATACCGGGCGCTAGGTGTTAATCCTACTGGCATGGTCAGCTTTTCTGAAGATCAGCAAGAAGCGGCTAACTTCTTCCGCTCGACGCTGCTGACAGAAGGCGTTCGACGCGAGGGCGCACCTGAGCTGATGAAGGCTTCTCTAAATCTGGCCTATCGACTGGAAGGTGGCATCCTCAATGTGGCCATTCAAGAGGGCACTGCTCGCCTTTCTGAAGATCAGAAGATTTCGGCTTTGTTGTACTCGGGCAATTGTCACTATGCTTTGCAAGGCGAGTCTCAGACGGATCGTCTAGAGCATCTTAAGTCGATGCTAGGGCAGTGGCAAACCGGGGTTGATGCTTACCGTAATCTGGTGGAGCACCACTTGTTGCAGTCAGCAGAGATGACTGCTGTGTAGTTTCTGTGTAGTTAATGGGCGATCGCACCCCTTATATTTTTAGGTTGCGATCGCTAATTTTACAAACAGCTAATCACTAGGCTTCCAGGGATGCACAAGGCTTGCGTCTCTGGAAGCTCAAGGTGGAATTTTTTTGCTTTTTGGTGATGGTTGCGTCGGGTTTGTGGTGCGATCGCTTCATCTATTTTTCTCTCTTTATTCGCTTTTGGCCTAGCCGCTTTCTATTGCCTTCTACCGCTTTGAGGCATTTTAGGTGCTTTGGAGCGTTTTAACGCTTAGCCAGCTACTTGTTTATGCATTCCTTGAAAATCATTATGACGGCTGCTTCTAAAACAGGATCCTTCATTCCTGATACAAACTCAGTTTTATTTGTTGATGACAGTGTTGAAGAATCGTCTATTCTTTTACACGGTCTCAAGCCTGGCATTGATGTTTATCATTTGAATGCACAAGTAGACGGTGTACAGCAAATTGCCCGAGCCCTTCAGCATTGCTATAGCAAAGGGCAGACGGTTAGCCAGGTCCATATTCTCTCTCACGGTGCTCCTGGCTGCTTGTACCTTGGTAATGTTCAGCTCAGCCTAGAGACGCTACCCCAATACCAAAAAACGATCGCTACCTGGTTTTCTCCTTTATTGGGTAGTGCGGAAGGCGACGCGACTGTTCCTTTGCTCTTTCTCTATGGCTGTAATGTGGCCTCTGGTCGCTCTGGTACCCAATTCCTTCGGACGCTGCTCAGGCTGACTACCGCCTCTATTTATGCGTCTACCACCCCTGTTGGCAATGCTGCCAATGGGGGTGACTGGTGTCTGGATGCCTGTATTTCTGCTGCTTCGTTCTGTTCTCGTTTACGATTCTCTCTTTCTTGTTCGACTCGCTTCGCGCGCGTGCGATCGCGTGTGAGTTTTTCTTTTGTCTCTTCTTTTCGATTTTTGTCTGCTGTCCTTCGGCCTTTCTATACAACCATGAACGCTAATCAACTCTTCTCCGCTGACTCTCTTGCTAGCTTCCCTGGCACCCTATCTCCTGATGGCGGTGGCTTTGACGAGACACCTGGGGCCCAGCAGGCCAGCGACACAATCAATCGTCAAGAGATGGTTGTTATTGACGCGGGCGTTGACGATAAGGCAACGCTAATCGCTGATTTTGAGAATCGCGGGATAGACTACGTTGTCCTGGATGGCGAAACAGATGGCGTTCAGCTGATTACAGCGGCGTTGGCAGGGCGCTCAGCGTTAGATGCGCTGCATATCATCAGTCATGGTAGTGATGGCGAAGCACAGTTGGGAAATACTGTTCTCTCCGCCGATAGTTTAGAGACATATGCCGACCAGCTAGAGGTCTGGGGCGATGCGCTGGGTGCGGATGCCGATATTTTGTTCTATGGCTGTAATTTGGCTGAGGGGCCGGGTGGGTCCTCGTTTATTAATGAGATTTCGGCACTGACGGGTGCGGATGTGGCGGCCAGTGATGACCTAACCGGTGCTGCTGAACTGGGTGGAGACTGGGATCTTGAGGTGAAGTCTGCGGGTATTGTTCAAACACAAAGTTTAGCTGTTGCTGGCTTTAGCAGCGTACTCGCCGATACAGCAGCCGACCTCAATGTCCCTGCCAGTAATGTAGCCTCTACCACGAGTGCAGTTACAGGAACAATGCCAGATGGCACAACCTTTACAGTCGAGCGCATCGACTCAGGTGGCAACCCTGTGAACTTTCGTTCCTCGGGAAGTGATCAATTAGTTCAGAGTAATGACGAATCTACAGATTGGGATGCAGGAGGTACAGACCCAACATTTGTTAGCACACCAGAGTTTATCCGTTTCAATGTTCGTGATGGTGGAACAAGTGCCACGACACCTCCCTATACCTTACGCGTGACCTTTGACGCGCCAGTCACCGATCCTGTTCTAAATTTCTCAGGAACTGCTAACCGAGTCATCACAACAGATGTGAGTTCAACGCTTTTGGACTCGGCTCTTTATCTTGATCAATCATCGACTGACCTAGATGCCTCTGACAATTCTACAGGTCAAGCCGCAGCAACAGCGATTGCTAATGGTGTTCAGCTATCAGGTAACCACACGCGGGATGCTTTTAATACATCACTTCAGGTGAATGGCACGGTTTCGACTGTGGTAATCACGATGACGGATTTGATAGATACATCGGGGCATACCGCATCTGATAACGTGACATCAACCGGTGGCTCCCTGGATAATATGGGCTTTACGATTTCTGGCAATACCCCTGTTGTCCCATCTCCAGGCGGGGTTTCTGCAGGCCTCAGATTGTGGGTCAAAGGCGATGCTGGTACGGGGACTACCACCGATGGTGCTGCCATCAACACCTGGAGTGACCAAAGCGGCAACAGTAATGATGTAGCCGTTACAGCGGCAGGTCGTGAGCCTACATACAGCAGCGGTAATGCTGGCTCTAACTATAACCCTACTGTTGTCTTCGATGGTCTTAACGATGGTCTGGAACTAGCTCCCTTTATGACCGGAGCCGAAGACGGTGGCTCGATCTTTGGTGCGGCAGCCAACAACGCGCCGGGAACAGTGTTTGACTACTTGGTAGTCTTTGGTATAGACAACCCGCATCTAGGCACTAACAGCGGTAGCGGAGGTGCACCTCTAGTCTGGATGAATGGCTCATCACCTATCAATGCGACCCATCCAACGTTACCTCAAGCGGGTCAAACCCATGTTTGGAGTTGGGAGTGGGATATGGCCAGTGAGCCTTCCAGCACCCTAAGCAACACGGGTGTAGATATTGTTTTTGATGGAGAAGTTTTCAATGCTCCCGATCTGGAGATTCGCGAGAGTTCCTTCGCCGATGGTGCGCCGAACACTGATCAGTTCCAGATTGGTTCCTACGAAGCAGT
>ERZ1740058.251-NODE-251-length-46282-cov-13.126744_pt1 | contig 46282 bp, 48 predicted proteins | sample MGYA00581745_ERZ1740058 | MGnify/ENA primary metagenome ERZ1740058 (study PRJEB43018, sample SAMN04849742) | marine metagenome | isolation source: floating plastic debris | place: Pacific Ocean | collected 2008-08-30 | study: EMG produced TPA metagenomics... | reverse complement strand
AAAACGAGCCTAGCGACTGTCCGCCAATAGTGCTGGGAAGTTTGTCCTGCGTGAACAATGAAACATAGTCAAACAGATTGGTATTGCTGTTGAGAACAAACTCAATACCCCCTTCAGGAATGTCGCCTTCCGCGCGAATGGTGAAATTAACCTCAGACGTGCCACCATCTTCGACAAATTCCACCACTCCAAGGGTGATATTTCCCTCGCTATCTTCAGTGGTAGCAACAGCCTCCAAAGATAGGGTCGGCGGATTGATGACATTGGGGTTACTGACCGGTGGAGTGGGTGTCCCCGTCTTACGAGGATTGTCAGGTGTTAGTAGGTCAATCTCTAGTTCGTAGTTACCAAAGACGACTCTATTTTCTTCTCCCGAACCTGGAATTTCAATACTGTAAGAAGAGTCAACGCCAGCGTAACCGAGCGCTGCAGAGGCAAGACCGGAAACTCCAATGTAGTAAATTCCATCTTCGGGCGCAGTGAACTCTAGATAACTTTCCGTTTCATCTAAATTAACCGTGCCATCTTCGTTGAATGAACCGGCTATATCGTTAGCTGTCCCGAATAGCTTATCGGGGGCAGCGGGCGAAACCTCACCAACGCTGGCAATCAGTCGATTACCGTCCGCATCAAAGACTGCCAAGCCTGATACAAATCCAAGATTGAATGCACTTATATTACCTTCAACATCAAATGCTTCAATGGCAACGGTGTCCCCCGCATTCAAATCTACCTGATACAGGTCGACATCCTCGTTGTAGTCGAGATAGGTGTAAGTGCCGTCTTCGTTAAGGTAGCGGTTGCCGATATCAAAGTAGATGCTGTCAGCAACTGAGAAGGAAGGATTGTCACGGGTAATCTGCGTATCGATGGCGACGCCGATGATGTCGTTGGGTTCGGTGACAACGCCGAGCGGAATATCTTCTCTGGTATCAACTAGGTTAAACGCGCCGCCGCTGTAGTCTGAGTTGATTTCGTAGCCCTCTCCGGCAGCTAAGCTAAAGCTCGCTATTTCCTCCGCTTCGGTTTCGCCATCAGCTGCAACAGGCAGATTGACCAGGGTGGTATATTCCGTCATCCGCAGGTCAAACCCGCCGTCGCGCACGGCAACGATTTCGCCACCTTCGACGGAAACGCCCGTCAGGTCAAACTCGCTGAGGTTGGAGGCATCGACCGAGACAACGAGGCCGCCCTCAGGAATCACGCCGTTGGTCGCCAGAAAGGCATGGGCCGAGACGGTGCCTTCGGCCTCAATCAGATAGTCAGGGCCAGTAAATAGGCTGACTTGCAGCATGGTTAGAACTCCAATATGGGTAGTGCTCCCACAGCGACGCAAAAGAGGCTCAGCGACCGTGCAGCGTTTACATCGCTAATGAGATAAATTCCCAGCAATCATACGGAGTTTAGGGGTTCCGTTTCAGGCTGAAACGGATTATTTTCAGGCTGAAACGGATTATTTTTATCGGCAGGACTTTTGATATTTCTTCGGGTTGACGCCAAATTTATGCCTAAACGCTCTGGCAAACGCTCTCATATCTGCATAACCGACCCGCTGCGCAACCGCAGCAACGGTTATGTCCTGCTCGGCTAACAACTGTTTAGCCTGTTCCAAACGGTGCGATCGCAGCTCTCTAAATACCGTGGTGCCAAATGCCTGACGGAACCCCTGCTTGAGTAGAAAGTCATTTAAGCCCACCTGCTGCGCCAGCTCTCCCAGGGACGGAGGATGGCACAAATCGCGCAGTAAGATTTCCCTGGCGTAGTAAACTCGCTCGATCTGCTCGGGCTTGAGTGAGCCTCGTTTAACTTCCCCCTGCTGAATGGTGGCCTCATGGTCCAGCACTAGCGCCATCAGCTCAATGACTTTACTTTCTAAATAAGCTCGCTTGACGAGGCCATGGTAAGGGCAACATAAAATCTGTTGCAGTACCTCACTCATCATCGCCGTAGTACATCCAGATCGTAGATAAACTTCCTGGCTTGGAGATTTGATTAAATGCTGAAGATTTTGAGGTAGCTCTCTCGCTGGTGAAGCTGCAAAAGAAGTCAGTATTTTTGGACTAATGTTAATTGCAAGTAAGGAACGCGGTCTTACATCTTTGTGGTCAATATCGTGAGGTAACAAACCGCTACCTCTAATGTAATAGTTTCCAGCACTCAGCGGAATTGCGATCACGTCAGGTTTAAAGGAAATGAGCTTGTGTTCATTTCCTGAAAGCCCAAAAGAACACCGTACAACATCAACATTTTGCTCGGGATTGTCGACTAGCAAGCAATCGCGATATTGCGCATCATAAATCTTTAGAAAAATGCCTTCTCTTAAGAAGATTTCCCTTTGCCATCCCTGTGCAATTCGAGCATCAAACTGATGTGTAATATCTAACTCATCTGATGAGCCCCATCGTAGCTGTTCCTCGTCAACTTCCTGAAATTGTTCAATGTATTCACGGAACGTCAATCTAATGGTCATGGTCAAAATCAGGTGGCAAATCGCAGATAACAAATATCGAGAAAACTCGTAAATCAGCTTAGAAGGGATTTTAGAGATTTGCAAAATTTGCAAATTTGGTGATGTTTCCCTAACCCTCCGAATCTGGAAGCAATGCTTTGCTGGAGCGACTATGCAAACGCAATTTTATCGCTCAAATAGGACAACTCGTAATCAGCCACGTGAGCCAGTCCGACAGAGAGCTGATAGCTTGTGCGAATACTGCCACTTTCCTGAAAGAATCAGTTCGGTTAGCTACTTGCGATCGCAGCCACTATGCCCAAGAAATCCTGCTAAAAAACTTGGCTAATCCACCGTCACTACTCGAACTCGCGCGTCAAGTTGGGATGTGTGACTACAACTTAAGACAGGGCTTCAAAGAAATATTCAACACCACTGTATTTGGCGATTTACGCGATCGCCGTATGGAAAGAGCCCAACAGTTGCTTTTAGATGGACAACTGAAAGTTGCTACCGTCGCCCGTGCGGTCGGTTATGATAGCCCGACCTTATTCAATGCCGCCTTTAAACAAAAATACGGCACAAGCCCCAAGGCTTATCAACCGTCAATACGAAAGTAATGATGGATGAGGCAGTGGGGCTACGGCTCAACTTTTGCGGTCTTTTCTATTAGACGCAGCTGAGGCATTCTAAAACCAAAAATGCCGACCAGCAGCATGGCGATACTTCAGAGGCGTGGCTCCGCCAACGCGCTCCCCACTTACAGTAGCTCCATCCTGGCTCCTGCGCCCTCGCCAAACATGGACATAAAAAAAAGCTACCACAGATTATACGGCTGCATCGTCAGGTCGTGCCGTTGCAGCCAGGTAGTCCTGAGACACCGGTAAATCCATAGGCGTATCTTCACTGATCGCGATCGCCTCATCGATTGGCAGCAAGGTAAAACCTTTTATACGGCGCGACAAGGGACTCAACTGGGTTATGCCTTAATTTGGTACACCCCATTGCCCACATTTCGCCATCTACCCGTTTTCTTCCCCTTAGAGAGGACATTGGCCAAAGCTTTCTTAATCCGCTTCAAGTCCTCCCCTGAGACATCTTCATACAGCTCGCTGACTAGCTGATCCAGATGTAGAGGTTCTCCCGCCTGAGTGAGTACCTGCGTCACCCCATCGGTGAGAGAGGTGTCAGCAAATTCTGGGCGGAGTAGGGCTCGTGACTTTGGCTCAGCCTGAGTTTTGCGAGCTTTTGAAGAAGACGGAGTCTTAGCGCTGGGTGATTTTTTCGTCGTTGCTTTGGCAGATGACGACTTCGGTGATTTGGCCTTAGCAGATGGCTTAGCAGCGGTTTTCTTGCCTTGGGCAGTTGCTGGTGGAGCGGCGACCTGAGCCGGAGAAGCCGCCGCATCTGCTTTCATATCATTTGTCCCTAAAGACTCAGCCTGAGTCGGCACAACAGTTTCGGCGGCAGGTGCGGTTGTCGACTCCGGCGTCGTTTGGACATCCGAGGCAGCGGGGGCGGCGACCATGGCACCGTCCGTTTTCAGGGTGCCTAGCCTCGACGCTTCCGTTAACAGCGTTTCAATCCCCTGTAGCTGCGCTGTTTTCTGCTGCACCTGTTGGTTCATCCAGGCGAGTTCTTGCTGCAGGTGCGCCTGGACTTTCTGCAAAGAGGTGATAAAAGCACTGGCCTCTGTAGACGATAGGGTTTGGAGATAAGAGGTCGGAGTCGCCACGATAAATAACTGCTAAACGGTACAGCTGTCATTGTAGGTAGAGTCGGGGAAAAGGCATCATTCACCTCTATTTTAGAGAGCAATATGAAGCAGTATGAATGGACGACTCTCCGTTCTAAAGACGCGGGAAGTCGTCAAGGCAAGGCCGAAGGATCGGAGAGTGAATATTTGGTAGAGATTACGCTTGACCGGTTTCCTTTGACCCGGCTACCGTTGGCTCCGGCAGTTGCAATGTGCCAAACTTGGGCGACCAAAACTCCCCGCGACTTTGGAAGAAAGCGACCTCCTGACATTTGCCGCGACGATGCGCCAAAATCGAACAGCGCAGCATCACTTTCTCCTGTCCCGCCTTGGTGTAGAGGTAGCGCTCTAGCATGGCTCCGCAAACGGGGCAGGGCCGGTCAACAAACATCTCTGGATTCAGCGCTTGCCGTTGAGCATGAGATAGTTCATAGCGCTTGGCTTTAGCATTCCAAAACATTACGGTGCGACAGCCTGCCCCCGAGCATTTCAGAAAGTGCTTGGCCTTCATTTTCTTGGAGCGAGACGGGACTTTGTTCATGGCCTCGCCACAGGTTGGGCACTTTGTCTTGGTTAGCTGCCCCTTAGTCGGTGTCGTCTTAGAAGTTGAGGACTGTTCGGCATTGTTCACTGCCGAGGCCGGTAGTTTTGGGCTAGAGGGTGATAGGGACGCCAGATGAGACTTCGCCTGGGCGATCGCAGGGGTAAAGTAGCTTTGATTCCAGCCAATGAGATATGCCTGCCACTCTTGTTTGCCCGTGGCGATCGTGTCCAACTCAGACTCCATCTGTGCGGTAAATTCAGGTTGAATCAGATCCGGCAGGAGCTTCTCTAACGCGCTATCGAGTGACAGCCCCAAGGCTGTTGGCTGTAGTTTGCCCTTAACGACCTGCACATATTCCCGCTGCCGCAGCGTCTTGATAGTTGGCGCGTAGGTGCTGGGCCGACCAATCCCTTTTTGCTCCATCAGCTTGACCAGCTTGGGCTCACTGTAGCGCGATGGCGGCTGGGTTTGCTTCGGCTCCGCCTGCGCCTGGTTGAGTTGCAAACCTTGTCCCTGAGTCAGGGCAGGCAACACCGAGTCGGCGCTGATGTTGTTCCAATAGCGGGTGTATCCGGCAAATTCAAGCACCTGACCCCGTGCTTCCCAGTACGCCTCGCCAGACTGAGTCACGATGCGCGTCTTACGCAGTCGAGCTGGAGCACATTGAGATGCGATGGCTCGATTCCAAATTAGCTCATAAAGCTGTGCAGCATCTGAAGACAGCTCGGCCTGCAGCGATTGGGGTAGACGGTTTACTTCAGTCGGTCGAATCGCTTCATGCGCTTCTTGAGACCCTTTCACCGCTCGGTGGCGAGTTTTTTGCTGCGGCAGATTGTTGGGGTCATGCTGCTGGAGGTATGCGCGCACCGACTCACAGAAGGAGGCGGAGAGATTAACCGAATCGGTTCGCATATAGGTGATGTAGCCCTTTTCGTACAACGACTGAGCGACCTTCATGGTTTGCTCGGGGCGGAAGCGGAGTTTAGAGCCAGCGGCTTGCTGGAGGGTCGAGGTGACGAACGGCGGTGGCGGCGATTGAGTCGTTTGCTTACCTTCCACTCGAACGACGGTATGGGGGTGGGCCTGAGCGATCGCCACCAGCGCATCCGCTCTCTCTTGAGATGTGACCCGCTCTGATTCTGGCTCAGCCTTTTTATCGTCGGCGATATCCTTGGTCTGTTTGCGTTGAGGTTGCAGGCGACTGCGATAGAACGCCTTGAAACCTTCGCCATAGCTTACCCAAACGCTCCAATAATCCTGGGGAACAAAGGCTTGAATGGCTTGCTCACGCATACAAAGTAAGTGCAAGGTAGCGCTCTGAACCCGCCCCATTGATTTCGCCCCATTGTTCAACGGCCAAACGACATGCCGACTGCCAGTGTAGCCGACCAGCTTATCCAGACAATCCCGTGCCCGACCAGCCTCAATCAAGCTTTGATTGAGGGAGCGGGGTTGGGCGATCGCCGCTCTGACGGCTTGCGGGGTAATCTCGCTATAGACGATCCGCTGCGGATGCTTCAAGCGCAATGCCTGCTGTAGATGCCAGCCAATGGTTTCACCTTCGCGATCTGGGTCAGTGGCGATGTAGACGCGATCAGCTCTTTTTACCGCCTGCCTGAGGTCTGAGAGCACTTTTTTAGAACGAGCATCACGTGACTGATATCGGCAGTTGATACAATCTGCATCCATATCAAAGCCGAGAGAATCGATGCCATCATTTGCTAGCTCCCGCACGTGACCCATGCTGGCTTTGATAATCCAGCCCGGGCCCAGGATTTGAACCAGCTTTTTGATCTTACCAGGACTTTCAATCAACAGTAGATTCGCCATCTCACCTTACCGCCATCGGGACAACCTATAGCCAGCATACCCTCTTCATAGTACAAATAGATTAGCTTAAGAATGTTGACGGTGGCAGTGCGGTGACTCTCTGAAGCAGGCAATTGAAAATCTAGTGTAAGTTTTAGTGTAAGTTTGATGGCCAAGGCTAGATAGATCACTTGAACTAAATAGCGGTTTACGCTAAAACTTACACTACGTTTCTTAAATGCAGCTATGCCTCGACGCATTGACCCCAAATGCCTGGACTGTGCTCAGCTCTCGGTCGCTCAGGCGCGGGAACAACATGGGCCGGCGGGTGATGACTGCTGGACCGAAAGCCGCTGTCACCGCAAGCGATCGCACTATCGCAATCGACGCGATAATAATGCCTCAAGGCGGAGTCAGTACCAGCAGGTACGCCAGCAGCAGATAGCAGCGACCGCCCCCGAAACCCTTGAGGTATCCTTAAACTTCAAGCCTGTAGCTTATTTGTATCTCTATCGTCAGAAGCGCCAGGATGCTCCACTCCACGCCATTGCCGTTTCAGTCTGGCAAGGCGATCAGCAGGTTTTGCAGGTAAAGCCAATTCACTGCGCAGGGATGCGGAATCAGCAGATTCAGGGATACTTGACGGATGTGTTGAAAGCTTTGAAGGAGCAATTTGGCATTACAAAGTTCGAGCCGGAAGTCCGACTGGAGCCCACGGAATGCCCTATCAGCCCCTGCCCATTGAAGCCGAAGACGATACGGCAGAGTTAGATGATGAACCAACCGCCTGAACAGCTAGAATTAGCGCTCGAAGATGCCGCTGAAACTCCGGCCATCGCTGATTTGAAAGACCTTTGCCAGCAGTTTGAAGCAGCCTCGGCTCAGCTGTCAGTGCAGGAGCAGTTAATTCTGGGAAGCCGGGTGTTTGAGTGCTTAGCTGAGATTTATCAAGCCAAGGCTGAATGGCTCTTAGACGCTTGGGAGAATGCCCACAATCCTCAAGATCCAAACGTGCCGGGAGACTGGCTCCAAGGCTTTGTGCGGCAGTCACAACACGTCGACCTGTCAGATCTAACTGCACCGGTTCAACGGCGTCCTCGCAAAGCCTCTGGCAAGACGAAGAAGCCATCAGGAACGGTGGTGAGCGAAGTGCCTAAAGAAAATGTCCTGAAGATGCTTGATGAGGTGGAACTGGCAGAGCAAAAAGCAGCCGCGATCGCGGTTGCCCATGAAGAACGAATTGAGGATTGGGTCGCGGACATCCATGCCTGGTTTCAGGTTCACCCTCAACCCATTCCGCTACTAGATCTCCGGCAGGCTTTAGATTGGCCGTTAATTCAACTCTGGCTCAGCCTGCTGCTGGGGGGATTCGAGCTGAAAGCCATCGACTCATCTTTCTACAGTCTACAAATTTTAGTATCGACCTCTCCACCATAGGTCAAGACTCTTGCGGGGCCTTCCCTAAATACTTCGAGCGCAGCTTGCCGCCCTGCCAGTACCTCAGATAGAGATAGGGGCCGTGCTGCTTGTTGCCACGGGGAATGTACTTCGCTTCGATGTGTCCCCTCAACCCTTTTTGCGATCGCTGCTTGGATTCGTCGCTGCTGTCATCGCCACCTGGTTCAGGGATTTCTTGGGGGACTTCCAGCGCTTCGATCAACCCGCCTAAAGCGACCTGAAGTTCGCGTAGGTCGGCCAGACTCCAGGCAGAAAGGGAAGGGAGAAGTTTGTCGGTGGGGGATTTTGAGGGCATGAGTGTTAGGGAATGTTTATCTTCATTGTATCTTTTCTTGTTCCCTAACACTCGATGGAACATGACTTGCTCTGCTGAGCGATCGCGGATTGGTTTATGGTAGCCGTGTCCGCGGGTTAGGTAGCCATCAGCCCCAAATTAACTATTCTCAATCTCGTCAAGAACTTTTTGAACGCTTGCAAGAGCTCTCTCCAGTTTTTTTTGCTTACTTTGTGGAATTGAATCTGGATTCAGTTTGCTGACTCTAGTGGTGAATAAGCGGAACTTAGCTACAGGTTCCCACACTGGCGGTTTAGAGGGCGGCATCTCTGCTTTAATCTCTTCTCGAACAGCTTGCTTGACAGCTGTTACCGACATGTTCATGGCTTTATCAATCAATTCTCCTCGAGCAGCAGGGTTCTCAACCTTATTGATTTCAAGGGCGCTGGCAGGGGATAGACCCTGTTGCACGCCTTCCTTGAGCTCTTCATTTAAATTGAGTAATGGGAGTCGGCTGGCAGCGAAGCTTTTGATCGATATTTCAAACTCATTCCGCTCCCAAGTTTCTCTAATGCAATTAATTTTTGCTGAGTCTACCTTCTCTGTCTCCCTAGCAATTTGCCTGATGAGAGTAGGAATTTCGTCTGTATCTACTTCACCCAACCTTAAGGCTAGTGCCTCGGCAAGTATATCTAGAATAGCAAGCGTATCATCGAGTGCGTTGAGTGGACGATTAGCTCCATTCAACTGATACGAGAACTCTGCTAAGGAAAGAGAATCCTTAACTGTTTCAATCGAAAGCGGTACAGTCTCATATCCCAGCCTTCTAAGAGCCTCCCCAGTTGTATGGCCTCCGAGATACTCAAAATCATAATCTTCATCTTCAACTCTAAGGACAGGTATTGTCCCTGTAAAACCATGCTCGCGAATACTCGACATCAACTGCTGAATATGAGCTTCGTCCGTATGAGTGCGGTATTGCTTTCGCCCCCGGCGAATGCGGGATAAATTCCCTTCCAATGACTTGACAGCCTTCGAGTCGAGCGTTCCAGGGTCTGTGGATTTGCTATCAGCCTTCCCCCAAGAGCTAATATTCTTGAATTTACTCATTTCATTCCCTCCAGAATCTCTTTAGCGATCGCTTTGCAGTCGTTCCAGGCTAATCCCGCGCTACCATCTTTTTTTCCACTATCAGTACGAGCGTCCTTCACCAAACACCCTTGAGCAGAAGCCTTTGTGTAGGCAGAAAAAGCTCGCATGTACCCATCTAAAACAGGCTGACTCTTCTCTTGGAGAAATTCACGTGCATCCTTCTCATCTTTCGTTCTGCTGTCAACGATGCACAAACAGAATGTATATGGCACTTCTCCCCCAAGCTTGGATAATCGTTCTAGAAATTGCGGCAGGGTATCGAGGCTCAAGGCTTGAGCAGAAGTTGGCACAAGAAGCAAGTCTGTGTCTTCTAACAAATCCCTCAAATCCTCATCGTTAGGTCTAGCCTGGGTATCAATGACAATATGATCTGCATGATTCCCTTTCTGAAACCACTTGTGAGCGTTCTTTTCGCTTACAACGGTAAATGGCAATTCAACTGTTGAAGATCGTTCGGCCCAATTAAGTGCCGAACGATTAGGATCTCCATCAATCAAGAGCACCCTAGTGCTATCGAGTTCAGAGATCGCGCCTGCAAGGTGAAAGGAGAGCGTTGATTTTCCGACCCCTCCCTTATCCGATGCCGTTGTGATGATCATTTTGAAGTGTGGCGATCAAGTACGTACATACTTTAGCAGTCTTTTTAAAAACCGATAAAACGTTTTATCGGTTTTTTAGTCGCGCTTTCGCCTCGGGTCTCTAGATAATTTCTCTGGAAATTCGCCATACTCAATCGCATTGCTCCGCCCACCCTTGATTTAAAAGTTGTGCTAGAGATTGAGGTGGATACCGCACTCGCCGCAGGCAACAATCGCAAAGAACCGTTATACCTATGGGACGACACTATACAAAAGCTCAAGCAAATCACTGACTCCGATCTGAGGTCGCTCTGCTTTCCCTGCTGGCGACCCACTGAAGCCTCCCCGGTTCAGATCGGTCAACCTGACGTCCTCAGCTACGGCTTGGGCGCAGACTCAACTGCACTGCTGCTGAAATATCTGAGCGAGACGGACGAAGAACGCGGATTCCCCCTCGAAAACCTGATTGTCATCACGTCCCTGGTCGGTCGCGAGTGGGACAAAACCGTTGATAAAGCGCAGCGGTTTATTCTGCCTCTGCTGCGTCAGCACAACATCCTAACCATTCAATGTGGTCGCATGTCTGACTCGTCCCCTGATGGTTGGATTGTCTACGAATGCAGCCGCCAGCCCCAGCGCATCTATCAAGATGTGGCTCAGCGCCTTGGCTGGACATTGGATCGCCACTTGCTGCGAAACGGCATCGTGCCCCAACGCCGAAAGGGTGCCCGCACCTGCACACTACGCTTTAAGGGCGAAGTAATTGACGCGATCGTGTGCCACCTATTTGCCGTCTTCCCGATGGCAACGTACAAACGGGAAATCGGCTACAACGCCGACGAAACCAAACGAGCCAAGACCGATCACTCAATGGGACAAGGCTATGCCTACGAGATTGACTACAACGCTGACGAAGAAGGTCGCATCAGTGCGGAGGTTTCCACCTGGCGCAAGCAGGTCTTCAGCTTTCCGCTAATTACCAAATACCAGATGGGTCGAGCGGCGGTAGACGAGTTCAACATCGTCACTATCATGGCCCACTACGGCGTGAGCCGGGATGAGGCGCGGATTCGCAAGAATAGCTGTACTGATTGCCCATTCTCATGATCCAGTGGCGGTCGCCCTCTGCTGCTGAAATCCTACTGGACTCAGCCAGAAGAAGGCGCAAACGCTGCCTTCATTGAGCAGAATGCCTTAGCCCTTAACCCGACTCAGTTCCTCTACAGCAGCAAATTCACGGTGCTGGAGCTGCTGGAGCAGGACGGCAATACGGCGGCGTTGCAGGCATACGAACATCTAATCAGCAGCATCGACGACTGGGCCGTTTATGCGGTTCGTCGCATCTGGAAGCATCCCAGCGGCCTGATTCGCCAAACGGACGCGTCTTTCAGGACACCCGTCAAGCGTGCCAAACCTGCCTCAAGCAGATTGGTGAAGCGACTGGGATCGAACCTGCCTTAGTGTCTCTATCCTGGCGCGTCATCACGATTGAGCGCACCAAAGACATCCGCCCCAGCGTTGAAGAAACGTTCATCGTCACCCCCAACTATCCCGTAGAAAAGCAGGGCCGTATCACGAAGGAAGCCTTTGCCCTCAAGTGGAAAGGGCTCACCGGAAAGCGACCCAGCACCCCCATTACTCTCTAGGAGAAACCGATGGCACAAGCCACTACAGATCAATACCCTGCTCACCTATTCCCAGAAATCGATCCGGACTCTGAATATCAGTTCAGCGTTGTGGAAGGGCAACAAAGCGGTCGCCCTTACTGGATGCTAAATCTGACCGTTCAGGACATCAAGCGCATGTTTGCCGAGTTCCTCGACCGGGCACAGCATGACCCTAGATCGCTAGCTCAACGCTCACTCAACACGAGTCGGGCGCGAAAGCTGAGCAGTACATCTTGGGCGAAGTGTTGCCGGATGAGGGCTTTTACATCCTGCCTCCGTTGGTCTTATCAGTAGACTGTGAGTATGACTTTGATGAAGTCTGCCAAGGCGCAGGACGTTTAACTCTGCCCTCTGATTCCCGGTTCTGGCTGGGAGACGGGCAACACCGAGCAGCCGAATTTCTGCAAGCCTACCTCGAAGCTCCGGCGATGATGAACGATGAAACCGTAGGCGTGATGCTGTTGCCCGATGCAGGTAACCAGGTTCGCCATCAGGTCTTTCTGGACATCAATGCCAATGCATCTAAGCCGAGTAAGTCAATCGCGACGTTGTTTGACGAGCGCGATCACTTGGCGGATGTGACGCGCAACCTGCTGGCGTTGCCGTGGGTGGAGCGGTACACGAATCTGGAACGCACCACGCTCCCCAAGAGCAGCGGTGATCTATTCACACTCAATGGCTGGCGGGATGCGAACCGGGAACTGCTGGCGAATATACCAGAGAGTAACTGGGACCGTGTTGCGGCTGGCTACTGGAAAGCGATCGCTGAGACTATCCCTCAGTGGCGCGACATCCTGACGGCGGTGGAGCAAGAGCAATCTGTAGATGCTCCGATGCTTCGACAGGACTACATCTGCTTTCACTCAATCACCTTATCAGCGTTGGGCCTACTGGGTCAGCAACTCATTGGCGAGTCCGGCCAGGTTCCCGACCTATCGGGACTGGCAGCCGTGAATTGGAGCCGCAGCAATCCTGATTGGGAAGGCATCTTCCTGTTCGAGGGGAAAATCATCAAGAACAAACAATCGGCGACCCGCTTTGCTGATTACTTGCAAGCAGCCCTGTGACCGCGTTCGCGTAGCCGTTTCGACCTACATCGGAATGACTACGTTTTTATACGAAACCCCTCCAAAACAATCGACTCAGCGGATTATGCCGAGTCAAAACGAACTGCAACAACTGCATCAGCAAATCCAGGCAGTTACCACGGCCCTGGAACTCACCCCAGCGGCCCAAGCGTTAATCCAAAATCCTCAGACCGCTATGCAGCATCAACTTCAGCGGAAACTATTGCGCCTGCAATCTGTTCAGCGAGAGTTGGCCCATGCAGTGATTGTCCTGAGCGATCTCTCCGGCACAGCTAGCGCTTAGCGGTCATAGACCCAAGGGCCAGGGATGCTCACTGCCGCTGTTCAGTTCTCCCCATCAGGTTCTAAGTGCCTCGTGCCACCTGAATGGCTAATGGTCGCCCGCCAGGGCGCAGCGCTATCACCCGCAAAGCCAAAACGACTACCAACAATAGAACCGAAAGCTGCATTTCTGATTATTCGGGAATGCAGACCTTTTGCTCCATATCTAAGACGAGGCACATATTCGACTATCGCCATGCTGGTGCGAAAAGTTTAAGGAGTCATGGCGATGACGAATGCAATTATTCAACTTCCCGATAGCGGGATACAACAGGTCAATGCCGCGATTGACCACTATAATACGCTAGTTCTCTTCATGCAGAGGTCATTGAGAGAAGGTCTCGATTACGGCAAAATCAAAGGCTGTGGCGATAAGCCGATTCTCTTTAAGCCAGGGGCCGAGAAGATCGCAACCTTGTTTGGATTACGTGAGTCCTTGACGCGGTTAACAGCTATTCAGGATTTCACTGGAAAGGACTACAACGAACCCTTCTTCTTTTATGAATACAAGTGTACGCTGACGGATCGTAGCGGCATAACCATAGCTGAGTGCATTGGCAGTTGTAACTCATGGGAGGAGAAGTACCGCTACCGCACATCTGAGCGGACTTGCCCAGAATGTGGTGCTGCGGCTATCAAGCGTAGTAACTACGCTGATCAAAAGACGGGCGATAAAGGATGGTACTGCCACACGAAGTCTGGTGGCTGCAACGCGAAGTTCCACAGCACCGATCCCCAAATTGTCAGCCAGCAGCAGGGCAAAGTGCTCAACGAGCATGTCTTTGATCAAGTCAATACCATTGACAAAATGAGTCAAAAGCGGGCTTTCGTCGGTGCGGTGATTCTGGCCGCGAATGCCTCCAACTTCTTCGCCGTCGAACACACTGAAATTCAGACAATCGATGCCGACTGGGAACCCCAAGAAGAGATTGGCAGCGCGGCTCATTTAGAGCGAGTGCCCGTCGTGGGCGAAGAGACTAAAGACCAGGGCCAAATCAATCGAGAGCGCATCCGACTGGTCATCGAGAAAACTAGACACACGCTGGCCCAAGTCAAACAGATGGCAGGCAAGACCGCCGACCACCTCAACGATGAGGAGATGCAGGTCTTGATTAACCAGCTCTTAATTGATTGGGGGCGAACCCATCACCATGTCTCAGTTGAGATTGCTCGGCAACTGATTGGTGAGATCAGAGCCGAACAACCGCGCATTACGGACAATAACTTGATCCTTCGCTTTGCCCAGCGATGCAGCGAGGCCTTATCAGAGCAAGTCCCGGTTCGACGGCAACCAACGACAGTAGGTGGAGTCAGCATTGACTAGCAGCCTCGAATTGTCAAACGGTATCTCTGGATTTTCAGGGGTGCCGTTGTTCTATGCGCTTAGGCGCAGCAGACATGACATTTATTTCGCATATTTAAGGACACCATGAACAACACGACTACCCATAGCCCCCTTGCCGATGTCATTCAAATTGGCGAAATCCTTTATGCCAGCGGGTTATTTGGCGGACTCGAAAACAAGGAACAAGCAATCGCGCGAATCTTGCGAGGTCAGGAACTTGGCATTCCGCCCGTGGCTTCACTCACCGACGAGAACACAATCCTGCCGCCGAAGCCCTCCAACGCTCGGCAGATCTCTAACTTGCTCAATGAATTGGGCATCACAGACCTGAAGCAGCGCCGAGCAGTTGCCACAAACCATCTCGGTGGCCGCAAAGCCGCAGACTTATCTTCAGACGAACTGGAGGATGCTCTAGCCGCCATTCATGAAGCATACACTCCGCCAAAGGAAGCCACCGAAGAACAAGACGAACTAGAAGATGCTGAACCTGTCGCGGCTCCAGAAGCTCTAGAAGTGCCCGTCGATTCCTCTAATGAAGATGAACCGACCGACACCAGAGCTGCCATCTCAGCAGCACTCGACAGAGCTGGCATCACTGATGTCGAGCAGCGTCAAACTACCGTCAAGAAACAACTTATGGCGATTCGACGCCGCAAGGTGGAAACGCTAACGCCGGAAGAAGTAACGACCGTGATCAAAGGCATCGCAGCAGCGGCATAGCCTCATCCTCAATCGCTTTGCCGCCACGCAGCCATCCGTAATCGGGTGGCTGCTTTTTTGGGCTATCGCCGCGCAGGGCTGACCTAATAACAGGCGAATAACTATGCCTAAAGTAAAAATCTCCTGCGGCCCCCGCGACAAGTTGCTGCGGCTGGAGCAGGAACTTAATCAGATTTTCCTAGAACGAAGTGACCTGATCCGCATCATTCTGCTCTCACTGCTGACTCGCCAACATGCGTTGATCTTCGGCAAGCCGGGGGCAGCCAAAAGCAGCCTGGTTCGCTCCATTGCTTCCGCCATTTCGGGCGGGTGCTTTCAAGTGCAGCTCGGCAAAGATACTACCACTGATCAGCTCTTTGGGCCGATCAAGGTGTCTGAGCTGCCCAAAGACCGACTGTGCAGAGCCTTCGAAAACTTTATGCCAGGCAAGCCTCTGGCCTTCCTGGATGAAATTGACAAGGCCAACAGCGTGATTCTCAATGCCCTCTACACGGCAATGGAGGAACGGCTGTTTCTCAACGACGGTGAGATGTGCAAGATGCCCCTCATATCGTTGTTCGGTGCAGCCAACAGCATTTCCCAGCTCCAAACCGAGGCACTGGCACCGCTGCTCGACCGCTTCCTGTTCCGCATCGAAGTCGATTGGATGCAGTCAGATGCGAGTTTTCTGGAGTTCGTTCGGCGACGGGCCACTGGCGACAGTCCTTTTATCACCACGGTTATGAGCATTGCAGAACTCCAACAGATGCAGGTAGCCGCCAAGAACATCGAGTTTCCTATCGAGATGCAGGAGGCGATCGCTCGCCTTCGCAAAGAACTCGCCGCTGAGGATATTCATGCCTCAGATCGGCGATGGGGCAACTGCATTGACCTGCTACAAGCCACTGCTTACCTCAACGGCAACAGCGAGGCAACTGGGGCTGATTTTGCCATCCTCAAGCATGTGCTCTGGACAGACATCAAGCAAATCTCAGTGATCGATAGGGCGCTGCGGCCTTTCCTGAAGCTCAAGCCCTCAAAGGCGAAATCGCAGTTCAAGCAGGCTCTTGACCCAGTGATCGACAGGGCAACCGAGGCCATGCAGAACTTTGATGCTGATACCGCTATCGGGCAGGTCGCGATCGCGCTGACTGATTTGCAAGGACTCAAGGACGGCTTGGCCCAGGTACCCCAGACCAACGAAATCCGGCAGGCGTTGACGCTAATTCACCAGAAGATTACCCAGCTCGAAACCCATCGCCAACAGATTACCGCTCCCAGCAGTTTCCAAACCGTTTTCTAAAGGAGAAAGCTATGACTTTCGCAATTCAGCCTGTTGACTCTAACTGGACATCCCAGGTTGCCACTCTTTGCTACGTTGTATCGCAGTGGGATCGGGATACCTGGAATAGCTACCTAACCTCCTTTCCCGATGTTGTCACCGCTATTAATGCTGGCGAGCAACAGATGCCAGGATGGGGACTGTTCGCTGAAGAGGTCTTTCACCGCCTCTATACAGCGCCTCAACCCCTTGCCTATGACCAACTCCGGCCCGAAGCACTCTGGGCGCATGTCCTCCATCAGCTCATTGATGAATCAGGGGACATCGGCGAACTGCAGATCGCTTGCCGCAACAACAAACTGGCAGCGGGGGAAGCGACCCACCAACTCTGCGAATGGGCCATTGGGAAATTACCCCGACCACCCCGTAGCTTCAACCCTCAAAAGGCTGAAGACCTGGAGGCTGAGTTTGTCCGCCTTCAGGCCGAACTCACAGCACGGGAAGAAGCTCGGAAGAAGCTGAATCTGGAGCTGCAAACAGAAACCGACCCGCAACGGTTGGCAGCTTTGCAGCAGCAACTCGAACAGCTCGACTTTGACATCACTGGTCTCAAGAAGGAGGTTAAGAAGATCAAGGCCAAGATGGGCCGAGTCGATGATGCTGTCCAAGCCTTCGCTGAGAAGATTAGCACTGAACTCGCCGAGGAAATTGCCAATGCTGTCTATCAGGCGCTCAACGGCGTCTACCAGCAGCAAATGGCCCTGACTGGTTTCGGTTGGGGCGATGGGCTGGGCACCCTCAAGTGTCCCGGCACAGCCCAGCAGAAGGAGCGAGTTGCCCAGCGCCTGATGAGTGATCAACGGTTTCGGCAAATCGCTGAAGCGGCCGGTCGCTTTCAAGCGATCGCTGCCCTCCGCCAGGGCGCAAAGCGCTCCCAGCAGGTACCCGACCAGATTGCCGATACCAGCACAGGTAACGATCTTGCTAAGCTAGCTCCCTCGGAGTTGGTGCGAGTTACCCTCGACGCGGTTCGGACTCAGTTCTTCAAGGACTTTGCCGAGGAATCTCTAATCCAGCAGGAGTTCGATGGCAGCGGTGATGACGGTCAACAAGGCCCTGTCGTCATCTGCCTCGACAAGTCTGGCTCGATGGATGGGCCAGAAGAGATTGAATCAACAGGCTTAATGCTGGCCCTAGTCGGCATTGCTCAGAGCCAGAACCGTAAGGCACGGGTCATCCTCTATGACTCACAAGTGCGATATGTGAAGGACATTGACCCGCTAACGGCTTCTCCAACTGAGCGGCTCCATCTAGCTGATCGGCAGTATGGAGGGGGCACCAACTTCATGGAACCGCTCTCTGAAGCCCTCGATGCTCTGGAGCAAAATGCTGCTCTGAAAGAGGCGGATGTGGTCTTTATCACCGATGGCGAGGCTGACGTGACCGAAAGCTTCTCGAAGAAATGGCGCGAGGCGCAGCAGCGTTTGAGCTTCAAGGTTTACACGCTACTGGTCGGCAGCTACGTCAATACTGAAGTTCTAGATCGCTTCAGTGACATGAATATCCATGTCAGGGACTTGAGCGACCCTGTTGTACACCAGGTCTTTGATATCTGACTCTGACCAACTTGACCATTGACCGGGAGTGTGGCCCTGCTGCGCTTCCGGTTTTCGCATGAGGACATTCCAGTGAAACCCTTAATTATTTTCCTGACAAACATTTTGACTCGCCCTGAAATTCCTGAACGGCTAGAACTCTACAAAGATCGGGTAGAGGTGGCCGTTTTGGACGCTCAAGGACAGCTATCCATAGAGGAGCGCCTATCCAAAAGCATCAGCTTAATGGCGAGCCTGCCAATCTCTCACTTTCTGATCTCAGGCGATCCCGTAGGTCACGCCTACTGGCTGAGTCGGTCAGAGAGCAGTTTCCCGACTCTCCGAAAACTCAAAGCCACGCGATTCCCGTGGGGACATTTACCGGAAGCGGGCTATTGGGAAGAGGTGGATGTGCCAGGCTTCAATAAGCCCTATGCCTATCTAATTGAGGGGCTAATGCAAGAGCTTCAGTCATCCCATACGCTGCTAGTTTGTGACAGTGACTTAGACCGGGAAACGTCCAAAGACTTGGGCTTTGCTCATCAGGGGGGTATCTGCGAACAATCTAGTGACGAGTGGTTGAAACGCAAAACCCCTGAGCCGTGGCAGCAACAACCGCAGACCGCGCAGACTACCCCAGCAGCTTCAGGTTCAGCCTCTCGCTATTTCGAGTACATCAACTATTCCGAAAACGCCTCCAAGTTTTGGAGGATTACGCTGCGCTCTGATGAGTTGGGCTTCCAGACCCGGTATGGACGAATTGGCACGAAAGGCCAGTCCAGGTTGAAGGTCTTTACGACCCCGTTCGCTTGTCGAAATGCCTACGGTAAAGTGATTCAGCAGAAGCTTCGCAAGGGCTATGTCGAATGTCAACTGCCTTCGGCACAGTCCAACGCTTTCCGCATGGGAGGCGTCTTTTTTGATAGCAGTGCTGCATCGAAAAGGCCAGAGCGATCGCTCTGTTTCTAGGGGCCATTAGCTGTCGCTCCGGCAATGGCGAAATCTTAAGAGGAAATCGTCATGGCTCAATATGAGCGTTATACCGTGATCGTCTATGTGGCGAATCGACCCGAACTACCCATCCGTCCTGCGCTCAATTGCTTCGATTGGAACTCACTAGTCGCCAAAGAACCGCACGGGATTCTCGAAAAAGATACGCCTGATGGCTACCACCGCTATGAAGTGACGGCCTACGCCTGCAAACTTCGCCCCGTCGTGACGCGCTAACGCGCTAGCTAAAGCACCCCTCATTCGCTGCTAACCCTGTCCTCTGGATAGGGTTGGTTTTTGATGCTCAGTTCGTCTTGCTGTAACCGATGGGCGAGTAGAGTATATCTTTCTTGATCTTTCACTTGCCCAACGGCCAAGTCAATTGCCTTCCGAGGGCCAACTAGCACAACCAGTTTCCGAGCGCGGGTGACGGCGGTATAGAGCAGATTGCGCGACAACATGACGTAATGCTGTGTGAATACAGGCAGGATGACGACCAGGTATTCACTGCCCTGGGATTTGTGGATGGTGATGGCGAAGGCCAGAGCGATCTCTTCGGGATCAGCGTTATCGTAGGTCACTTGCCGCTCGCCAAATTGTGCGGTTAATTCCAGTTCATCGGTATCAATCGCAGTGACAACGCCCAAATCGCCATTGAAAACCTCGTGGGTGTAGTCATTTCTTTGTTGCAAGATGCGATCGCCGACGCGAAACCTAATCCCCCCTCGCGTAATTTCGGCCTTGTGAGGGCTGGGCGGATTAATGAGCTGTTGCAAGACCTGGTTCAGGTTGCGGGTGCCGACCTCCCCTTTAATCATGGGAGAGAGCACCTGCACATCCGTAGAGGTATAGCCGAGTTGGGGGATGAGATCAGCCATCATGTCGCGAATGGCGGCGATGCCCTGCTCCGATTCCTCGACATCAAACCAGAGGCAATCCGTTTTGGGTTGACCTGAGACAGGCTCTAGCTGCGGAAAGTCGCCTTGATTGATGCGGTGGGCATTAGTGACGATGGCTGAGGTCTGCGCTTGCCTGAATACTTGGGTGAGTCGTGCGACGGGTACCTGCCTGGAGGCAATCAAATCCTGCAAGATGGCCCCTGGCCCCACGCTGGGGAGCTGGTCGATATCCCCGACTAAGAGCAGATGGGTCTTGGGCGCGATCGCCTTCAGTAGCGAGTTTGCCAAAAACAAATCGAGCATGGAGGCTTCATCCACGACCACGGCATCGGCAGGAATCGGATTGTCTTGATCGCGCTGGAACCTGCCATATTTTGGGGTAAACTCCAGCAGACGATGAAGGGTTTTAGCTTCCTCTCCAGTGAGTTCGCTGAGGCGCTGCGCGGCCCGTCCGGTCGGTGAGGCTAGGGCCACGGATTTGCCCATCGCTTTCCAGAGCGCCACGATAGTACGGCAGGTGAAGGACTTGCCGACGCCAGGGCCACCGGTGAGGATCAACAGCCGCTGCGTTGCCGCCATGCGAACAGCCTGCTTTTGTTCTTCAGAGAGCGCCATGCCGCTATTAACAGTAAAGCGCTCCATCCAGCGTTCAATTCTGGCAGCATCAACGGCGGCGGGAACGGTCAGCAACCGCTTGATGCGATTCGCAATTCCCTGCTCGGCATAGAAAAATGGCGGTGCATAGCAAAGAAACTGTCGCTGCCACTGGCCGGAGCCCCCTTGCAGCACTAGCTCCTCATCAATTGACATGCATGTGGTGAGTGACTCGATGTCTTCTGGATGAATTTGGTGTCCGGGTAGCGCCAGCCGCTTCACGGTGCGCTCGATTAGTTCGGGCTGAGGCAAAAAGCAATGCCCATCCGTCGAGGCTTCACTCAGAACATGCAAGGTGCCAGCGCGATACCGGAACTCGGAGTTGGGATGAATGCCCAGGCTGCGGGCAATTTCATCGGCAATGACAAACCCGATGCCGTGAACATCACTGGATAACCGATAGGGATTTTCCGTAACGATCTGAATCGCGTCATCTTCATATTTTTTGTAAATCTTGACCGCATAGGTCGTTGAAACGTCATGCCCCTGCAAAAAAATCATCACCTCTTTGATGGCTTTCTGCGTCTGCCAGGTTTCCTGAATCATCTGAACGCGCTTTTTGGCGATACCCGGCACTTCGACCAGGCGCTCAATATGGTTCTCGATGATCTCCAGAGTTTCCAAGCCAAAGTGAGCCACGATACGTTTGGCTGTCTTAGGGCCGACGCCTCTAATCAGGCCGCTGCCGAGATACTTTTCAATCCCCGTAATGTTGGCAGGCTTGGTTTCGCTGTACTGCGTGACCTGAAACTGAGTGCCGTACTTGGGATGCTCTCGCCACGCCCCCTGCATCTTGAGGGTCTGTCCAGCCTGGATGTTAGCAAAGTTGCCGACAATCGTAACTAGCTCGCGGGTGCGCGGAGCTTTCAGCCGCGCCACGGTATAGCCCGTCTCTTCAGAATGAAACGTGAGGCGTTCGACGACTCCCTGAAGTGATTCAGTCTGTGATGGCGCTTTTGTCTTTTGCATAGTACAAAGTTAGCGAAAAACCAATTTGCGACCGTTTTAATTATCCAGGGGACTCCGCACTCCACGCCCGCCTCGATTCAGTACATGGGTATAAATCATGGTGATTTTTACATCAAAACGTGTCGATATAAGAAGAGTAGGGTACTTAATGCCTGATTTTGGATAGAGGCTGCTACTCGTTCTTGCACTGCCAAGTTGGTAAGAAAAGCTTCTATCTCAGGAACGCCCATCTCTTGGGGATGATAACGCCTGTGATGAAACAAGATGAAGCGGCGAATCCACTGCACGTAGGTTTGTTCTGTGCGGCAGGAATGATGCTTTAAGCGAACCGCGTCCCGAACCTGGTCGAGTAGTTTTTTGGGACACAATTCTGCTGGCATGGATAGACACCTGAAGAGAGATGATGAATAAACTCTGAACAGGTTCAGCCTGGCATCGGAGGGCTGATTATACTGAATCATTCCACCGATTTACCCAAATAGGGATCTTAGGTGGACGTAATTCCAACTATCTGCCCAAATAGGGATCTTAGATGGAAATTTTTCCGCCTATTTACTCGTATGGGGATCTTAGGTGGAAACTGTCCCTCTAATTACGAGTTAGCTGTCACAAATTTCGGTTAGGGCAGTACATGAAAGTTATCTTCTGGTATCAGAAGTCCAGTCAGCATATGTTTACCGACTAGGAGTTTGCGGTGTTCAATCTATAACCCAGACTTCGAAGAACATGCTTTGAGAGTCCTGCCGCTAAGTTCTCTGGTTCAATATCTTTGTCTTTAACAATCAAGAGATCATAGAGTGACCAATTAATCGTACCAATAATGCTATTTATAGCTATCTGAATCTCCAAATCATCGAGGGCGAGAAATATACCTTTCGTGATTCCTGATTGGAGAATGGATTCCAAAATGTCTCGATAAGTTTGTCTAGCTTCCCTTAGTTGCTCAGTTGCAATTTCATTACCATAACCAATTTGCATAAAAAATAGCTTGATCAGTCCTTGATGAGCTTGGAAGTAGCATAGTGTCAAAATCAGGACAGTACTTAGTGCCTCAACTGGATAGGGCGAATGCTCTATTTCCTGCATAAGTTGGCGATGCAAAATTCCGAGATGATGAACCATAATGGCCGCCAGCAATTCTTGTTTATTTTTGAAGTGTCGATAGAAAAGTCCAATTGACACACCTGCGGTCTTAGCAATAAGTCGGGGTTGGGCGCTATTGTAGCCATCGCAGAGCAAAGTTTCACCTGCTTCAAGTAGTGCTGTATATCTGCCTTCGACATCATAACGAGACTGCGAAGGGTTCAACTGCTTGCTCATGCCATAGAAGTTGATGTTACACTCCGGGAGTGAATAATATTCACTCGCTCTAATCTTATCACGAGGTAGTAGATTATGTCGGGACAGGCCTTCATTCAAACTAGCTCTGGACAATGGCTGAGCATGGATCAGTTTCCTGGCACGCAGTTTTTATCTTTGGCTGAGCCTGTACCAGAGGGTTCAATTCACTTACTTAAGTTGAAGGCTGGGACTACAATTCCGGTTCATACGCATCCTTGTGATGAGTATGTGTATGTACTCAGCGGAATAGTGGAAACTGGCGGGGTAACCTGTTCTCAAGGTACGTTCTGGATTACACCTGCTCACACTCAACAAGGAACCCATAAAGCCATTACAGATGTTGAAATTATCACAATCCGGCTTGGGAAAATGGGTGTGTTTGAGTCAGCTAGCTATGTGTAGCGCCAGCTAACCAGTCGATGAAGCGGACAAAGGAGATTTTGGGTAAGTTGCCGAGGTTACTTGGTTACTTGCCGCCGCTTATCTTAGTCGTTAGGCGGCTTCAGTTTCAAGAGATTAAATGATTATCATCCCCATCACGGGCAAAAACGCAGCGTAGCTATCGGGCGACTATACACAAGCCATGCTGTTGGAAGATCCCACGCAAATACTCTTCACACTGAGCTGGCAAAATCAAACACAGGTGATCGCGGGATTTTCGTGCCATTGGGCCTACGCGACCAATAATATGCGCCTGTCCTGTACGATTCACGTCCTCGCCAGCGGCGGCGACATTACAAGTGGCGCAAAGCATAATCCCTGGACAGGGTCAGAGCTGACGCTAGTGGAGATTGGCGGCGGCTAGGGCTTTCAGCAGGGGCGATGGTTAGCTTCGCTTTCCGATGAGATACTGGGTCTGTCTTTTCAGCAGCGCGATCGCCTCCATCGAGTGCTTCGCGAACTGGGCTTGATGGAGCCTCGCCATTCGGTCTTTGCTTATAAGCGGCTGTAACGCTTACCCGCAGACTGCCTCGCCCTCTGGACGCGACCAGCATTTGTCGCAGTAGCTCACGCGATCGCTGACTATTGGGCGACTATTACAGACGAATAAACCGACACCTTCTTGAGCAGTCGTCTTCACGGACGGCTGCTTCTTTTTTTGGCTATCGCCGTGCAGGGGGCGACCCTAAATCAGGCGAAAAGCTATGTTACAGCAAACTATCGAAGCGCATCCGACTCATGATGCGCCTGAAAACAATCAACTACTCGAAATCATCAAGGGGTTGGGCCGTATCTTCTGGCGCAACTGCAAGCTTCACCGCAGTCACGCTAGAAAGCTTATGCAAGAAGCCTTTGGCGGTTCCGATGCCGAGGGCCTGTGGTCATGGAAAGAGGTCTACGACCTGCAAGAATCGGCTCTGGTATTCATGCTGCCCTACTTTACGGAGCAGATGAAGTCTCGGAACATCTCAGCGATCGCAGCACTACAAGAGTTTGCGCGATTGCAAGCGCTGGGCCTCACTCAGACCCGTCGCACTGAAGAGGCGATCGCCCGGCAGCAGTTTTCGACCCCGCTGCAATTGGGGTACGTCGCTTCCCATTGTGCGCGGGTCGGCTCTAATGACGTGGTTCTAGAACCCTCAGCCGGGACGGGTATCTTAGCCCAGTTCTGTAAGGTGCGCGGGGCGAATGTCGTGCTCAATGAGTTGGCGGACAGTCGCTATGAACTGCTCTGTAGCTTGTTTCCGAAAGCGGCGACCTACCAGTTCAATGCTGAGCACCTCCACGACCACCTACCAGAGGCAGTACAGCCCTCAGTGGTGGTAATGAACCCGCCATTTAGTGCGTCGCCTCGTCAAGATCGTCGTAATGCTGCTGCGACTGGCAAGCACGTCCGCTCTGGGTTTCTGCGGTTGGTGCCGGGTGGCCGCCTGGTACTAATTTCCAGTCAGTGGTTCGAGCCTGACTCTAAGTTCTGGAGAACCGCGTTCTCTGGTCTGGAGAATCAGGTCTGCGTAAGAGCGACCGTCAACGTGGCAGGAGAGGCATACGCCAAACATGGGACCATGATGGACACTCGCCTGACGGTGATCGACAAGATTACGCCTCAAGGAACTCCCATCTCTTTGGATTTGGGAACCGAGTGGGCCATTACTCAGATTGAGGGCAAGACGGCCAGGGTGAGATCCCTGGAGTTAGCAAAAGTCGCTCATCTACTCCGGTCATTGCCTCCCCGCAGTGAGGTGCAACCTGTTCAGCCCAAAGCGGCTAAACCTGCCACGGCAATTCAGCCAGCGCAGCCCAAAGCAGCCCAGGCGAAGGCCAAAGCTCAACCGAAATCGGAGCCACAACCCACCGCGACGAATCCTGGACCGTTCTGGGATGACGTGATCGACGTTGCCTATGTCGAAGTCCCCCCGGCGACAACGCAGACCCAGGCGGTGCTATACGAGGTCTACCAACCTCAGCGGATTGCCATCAAAGGAGCGCAGAAACATCCCACAACGCTCTGTGAATCGGTCGCTCTTTCCGCCGTGCGGCCACCGATGTCCAGTTATAGGCTAAGCTGCCGCAAGCGGTCGTTGAGGGCCTGCTCTCAGAAGCTCAGCTCGAAAGCGTCGTCTATGCAGGCGAGGCCCACAGCCAACTGCTTGGCGGCTTCTACAAAGTTGATGAGACCTTTGACAAGATTGAGGTTGCCAGCAGTGGCGACCCGAACGCCGTGCAGTTTCGGCGCGGTTGGTTCCTCGGCGACGGCACCGGCAGCGGCAAAGGCCGTCAAGTGGCTGGTATCGTTCTGGACAACTGGCTCCAGGGGCGCACGAAAGCCCTGTGGGTGTCCAAGTCTGACAAGCTGCTCGAAGATGCGCGGCGGGATTGGAAAGCCCTTGGTGGTGATGAGTCTCAGATTTTCTCGCTCTCGAAGTTCAAACTCGGCAGCGACATTCCGCTTAACGAGGGGATTCTGTTCACGACCTATGCCACCCTGCGGGGTGGCAGTCGGGGTAGCAAGAAGTCTCGGTTAGAGCAAATCACCGACTGGCTAGGTGCTGACTTTGAGGGTGTCATTGCCTTTGATGAGGCGCACTCAATGGGGAACGCGATCGCCCAAGAAGGGAGTCGCGGCATCCAGGAAGCGTCCCAACAGGGGCTCACGGGTCTGCGTCTGCAAAACGCTTTGCCCGATGCACGGATAGTCTACGTCTCAGCGACGGGTGCCTCTAAGGTGTCTAACCTTGCTTATGCTTCGCGCCTGGGCCTCTGGCAAACTGGTGACTTTCCGTTTCCCAGCCGCTCTGATTTCATCTCGGCCATTGAGTCGGGAGGCGTGGCCGCAATGGAAGTAGTTTGCCGCGACCTGAAAGCTCTCGGCCTGTACTTCGCTCGAAACATCAGTTTCGAGGGCGTGGAATACGATGCGCTGATGGTTCCCCTGACGGCTGATCAGGTCAAAATCTACGACACCTATTCGGAGGTGTTCCAGGTGATTCACACGCATCTGGAAGAGGCCCTGGAGATCAGCGGTGCCAACTTGAATCGCTCGGCCAAAGGCGCAGCTCGGTCGGCTTTTGAGTCGAACAAGCAGCGGTTCTTCAACCACCTGCTGACCTCGATGAAATGCCCCAGCTTGCTTCAGGCAATGGAGCAGGATTTAGCGGCGGGATTGGCTCCTGTCATCCAGTTGGTATCAACCAACGAGGAGATGATCAAACGCCGCTTATCAGAGGTGCCGACTGAGGAGTGGGACGACCTGAACATTGATGTGACCCCACGGGAGAACATCATGACCTACCTGTTCAATGCCTTCCCGGTATACCTCTATGAGGCATACACAACCGAAGATGGACAGGTGCGTTCCAGTCTGGTGCAAGACGCTGACGGCAATCCCGTGATCTGCCGGGAAGCGGAAGCCCAGCGGGATACGCTAGTTGGCAAAGTGGCGGCACTGCCAGCCCTACCGGGTGCATTAGAGCAAATTTTGCACCATTTTGGTCATGACCGCGTGGCTGAGGTGACGGGACGTTCCGTGCGGATTCTCAGTGATCCAGACGGACGGCAGTACGTGGCGAAGCGTCCAGCCTCAGCGAACATAGCCGAAACTCAATCCTTCATGGATGGAGAGAAGGACATCCTGATCTTCAGTGGTGCCGGGAATACCGGGCGCTCGTACCATGCCGACTTGGGCTGTCAGAATACGCAACGGCGGGTGCATTACCTGCTCGAAGCGGGCTGGCAGGCCGATGGCGCGATTCAGGGACTGGGCCGCTCTCACCGTACTAACCAAGCCTCAGCGCCGATCTTTCGGCCTGTGGTGACGGACGTGCGCGGTGAGCGGCGATTTATCTCAACGATTGCCAGACGGCTCGATGCACTAGGGGCACTCACCCGTGGGCAACGGCAGACCGGAGGACAGGGACTCTTTGACTCTAAAGACAACCTCGAATCCCTCTATGCTCAATCTGCCCTGCGGGAACTGTTCCGACTGCTGTATGCCGAGAAAGTGGACTGCTGTTCCCTGTCTCAGTTCGAGCAGGCGACCGGGCTTATCCTCACCACCGATGAGGGACAACTGCGGGAAGATCTGCCCACTATGCAGCGCTTCCTCAACCGCATTCTGGCCCTACCGATTCAGCTTCAAAATGACCTCTTTGAGATGTTTGAGATGCTGGTCGATACGCGGGTTGAGGCGGCGATCGCTGATGGTACGTTCGAGAGTGGCGTCGAAACCATCCAGGCGGACAAACTGGCGGTGGTAGATCGCAACGTGGTCTATACCCATGTCTCTGGCAGCGAAACCTTCTGCGTGGAAGTCGAGCGAAGCTGGCGGACGGAGTACACGAGCGGCCAAGAAGCCCTGGAGCTGCAAGATCGATGAGAAGGCCGATTGATGGTCAACCAGAAGTCTGGACGTGCGGCAGTCGCTATCCCGACCTCATCGAAGGTGAGTGATTCGGGGGCGGTCATCTCTCGCGTGGCGCTGGTGCGGCCCGTCATCCGGACAAAGATGACCATGGCCGAACTGAAAAGCAGCACTTGGGAAGATGCTTCTGCGTCTGAATGGCAGCGCTGCTGGCAGGACGAAGTGAGCCGAATTCCTGAGTTCACCAGTGATCGAATCTTCTTGATCTGTGGCTTGCTGCTGCCGATCTGGAACTCGCTAGACCGGGAGAACATGCGGGTCTACCGCCTGCAAACCGACGACGGCGAACGCCTCCTTGGTCGGGTGGTGGAGCTGCACAAGATGCAGGCGATCGCCAAGTCTCTCGGCGTTCATCAGGTGGAGCTATCAGCTTCCGAGATGTTCGACATCGCGCTGAACCAGAAGCAACACATACCGCTACCGGGCGGACTGTCGCTGAAGTCCTCACTGCTCATGGATGAGCGGCGGCTGGAGATCACTGGCACTATCTCGGATGGATTGTGCGAACAGCTCAAGGCCGCAGGCTGCTTCACGGAGATTATCTCCTGGCGACGACGGGTCTTTGTCCCGACCGATGAGATTCTCGGCCCGGAAGTTCTGGAGGCAGTGGTCAAGCTGCTAAGTTAGGTCAAACCACATCAACATATGCAGTCATCCTTAGGGGTGGCTGCTTTTTTTGGGCTATCGCCGCGCATGGCTGACCTTCTATCAATTAATCGCCATGCGTAAACAAACCGCTAAATCAAAAGCCAGCGATAAGTTCCAACTCGTTGCCGATAACCTGCTGGCGCTCATGGAACAGGGCACCGTTCCGTGGCGCAAACCCTGGAACGTTGTGTCCACCTGCAATGCCGTGACTGGGCATCAATACGGCGGCATCAACCCGCTGCTGGCTCAAGTTGATGTACTGGCACGGGGATACCAATATCCTCTGTTCGCTGGGTTCAAGCAGGCGCAGGAGAAAGGCTGGAAGCTCCAGAGGGGCAGCAAAGCCACTTGGTTGAGATGGGGCGGCACAATCAAGAAAGAGGAAGAAGACCCTGTAACCGGCGAAATGGAAGAGAAATTCTACACTGCTATCAAATGGCTCCAAGTCTTCAACCTGGACTGCTTCGATGATTCCGAATCCGTCAACAAAATTGCTGGCGTGATCGATCGCTATCGAGGCCCAGAGAACCCCGATCCCCGAATTGATGACGCGGAATGGTTGATATTCTCCCAAGATGCCGACATTCAGCATGGAGGGAGCAAAGCCTGCTACTCACCTAGCCGCGATCAAATTCGCTTTCCTCGCTTCGAGGATTTCTCCAGTGCTGAACTGTACTACAGTACAGCGATTCACGAGTTGATCCACCGAACAGGGCACGAATCCCGCCTCAATCGGGACGTTCGCAATAAGTTCGGTACCTCGGAGTATGCCTTTGAGGAAATGGTTGCAGAGCTGGGTGCTTCTTTCGTCTGCAACGAACTGGGTATCACCCCAGCGCTGGAGCACCATGCCAGCTATATCGAGAACTGGCTGGAGCTAATCGGCACAGACAATAAAGCGTTCTTCAGGGCCACGACTCTCGCGCAGAAGGCCGCAAACCTGCTGCTAGAGAATGCTGAGGTTGACCTTGAAGTTGCTTAAAACCTGTCAAGAGTGCCCCTCCGTGGGGCAGTTCTTTGTTGTATATTTCAGCCAAGGAGAAGACGATGATTCGAGATCCAGAAGAAGAGCCGCAACGCTGGGACGAGCCAATTTTGGCGAACAGTCCAACCGAAGCCCAATGGGAATGCCAAAGACGTGCTGATCTGTACGGCGTCGAGTTGGAGTCGGTGACACAGCCCCGCAAAATCGAGAACCGACCTCAGATATATCGCTGTAACTATAAGGAGAAAGACTGATGGAACTACAATGCGTCAAGCCCGGCGTCCGTGCTGGTCAAGTTATGCTGGCAGTCGATCTCACTACGGCTGGCTCCATTGATGACACGCTGGCCTCTGTTCGAGCACTGGGATACAGCAATCCAGAAATTCGTCACATTGCGTATCCCTCTGGAGTGCATGTCTTAGCAGTCCTTAAGGATGAGCAGCATGACTCTGTAGCCGACGACTACCTTTTAGAAGAGTGGCAACAATTACTGTCGGTCATTCCTACCGACGCGGTTTATCTCTGGAGAGGATTACCCAATCGAGCGACGGCATCATAGCAATCGCCTTTCATCCCAAAAACATACTTCCCCTCGCTCCTGCTATCGCTAGCGGATTTTTTTGCTTTCGCCTTGCGGTTGGGACATTCAAAGCGAGGGCTATACAATGCCAGATATTCAACTACTGGATGCGGTGGATGAGGCACGTTTTTACCCCTGCTGTAGTTTGTATGGAATCGTCCGAGGGGGGCGGCGTGAAGAAAGTGTTAGGGAATAGAAGAGCTAATTATCCCCTTGCTTGTTCTCTAACACTTTGAGGCTTTCGCGGCGCTGAAATGCTTTCGACCAGAAGTTCAGCATGTATTTCGACTACGCCCTGGAACAAGAACGCACTGAAGCTAATAGCGCGGCTCAGTGCGAAGCCGAGCAGGCAGGCATTCAAGCTGCACAGAACCTGGGAGCGACTGATGCTGCTTGCGGTCGCCTTCCGCAATTTGCCAACAATCCATACCTAGAGGGCTACCTAGCTAAGCTGAAGGAATTGCCCACCGACGATGATGGATGCATCATTCACCACAGCCCAAGCAAGTATTTCTCTTGGGGCTATGTGGATACCCCCCGAGCACGCCCGTGCCTCCAACGAATTCAGACTTTCAGACCTCCCTGCTGGTTTCCCAACAAGGAAGCCAGCTTTCTTTTCGCTGTTGCGCTGCATAGCTGAACTTTATTGGAATACAGCTATGTACGTCCATGACTGCGCTGGCCCTTATACGCCGACAGCAACAACCGCAACTTTATCAGCCCTGATCGATGTGCTTCTGGGCTAATCTCTGGGACAAGAAATACTCGCCGATCTGATTGGATCAGGTGAGCAGGTCTCGCCGCAAAACCTGCGCGATCGCCTGCGGGTTGCGATCAGAGCCGGAGCGCTGCCACGATTGACCTCAAAGCGCCTGGAGAAACTTCAGGCGGCGCTAGAGCTGGGCCGTCAACTCTATGTTGAGGAAACTTCCCTCGGGGAAGCTATTGATACTCCAGAAGCAGCGGCAACGGTTTTCAACTGCATCGCCTGGGAACCCGTCGAGAAATTTGCGATCGCTTGCCTGGATGTCAAGCATCGTCTGTTGTCCTGCGAGATCATCTCGTCAGGGACAGCGACTGAAACGTTGACGCATCCCAGAGACATCTTTGCGACATTGCTTCACTCTGGGGCTACTCGCGCGATCGTCGCGCACAACCATCCTTCAGGCAGCACGGAGCCAAGCCAAGAGGACATCTCGCTCACCCAGCAACTCTTGGCAGCCTCCAACGTGATGGGCATCCCCATCTTGGATCATCTGGTTGTTTCGCGGGGAGGCTATACGTCCATCCGGCAAGGGTTTGGCGATCTCTGGAATACCTAATTAAGCTGCCATCTTTGGGATTTCCTTAAGGATGGTGGTTTTCGTTGATCGTCCGACGAGATGCGTAACGAATCATTGCACAGGGACAACTGAGAGATATCTCCCCGATAGGTTTGGCTAACTCTGAGCCTCATGTTCTCTATTGTGTCTAAATTTAGCGCTTAGTCACTGGCGATCTCCCCTCGCCGGTGACTGCATGTAGGACCAGTCCCGTTGTCGGCAAAAGAGACGGCTAGCGCCTAGCAGCAATGGAAATTCCAAAAGGAAATTGGCTATGTCTATCAACAACGCTACGATTATTGGTCATCTCGGTGGCGACCCTGAAGTTAAATACTTCGAGTCCGGTTCTTGCACTGCTCGCCTGACGGTATACGTCAATGAAAAATTCACGAAGAATGGCGAAACTCAAGAACAAACCCATCGCATTCCCGTAGAAGCTTGGGGTAAAACTGCTGAGTTCTGTGCTGACTATCTGCGCCAGGGAGCGCATGTGGCTGTCACTGGCTCATTGGCAGAAAATCGGTGGACTGATCAGGCGACTGGCGACAACCGCTCGCGGCTCGTTGTCAAAGCCCAGCGCGTCGAAAACCTGACGCCGAAAGCTAAAGGCCAAGACGACGACGCGGAGTTCTAAACTCCTAGAAATTCCTTGCTCTCAACTCAGGTTGGGGGTGAGGAATTCTTTGTCTTGCCGACAGAGCCTAAAATAGTGAACACAGCTAGTTGAGCAAGGTCGCTCATGGTTCAGGTATCGCTAACTCCCACCGCAGAACAACATTTCATGCACTCAGCGCTGACCTGGGAAGACTTTCAGACGCTGCAAACGGTGCTGACCCCTCGCGGTGTTCGGGTGTCCTATTTCCAAGGTGAGGTGGAGCTATTAACCGTCTCGGATTGGCATGGCTTGATTGCGGGGAACCTGGGCTATTTGCTTGAAATGTATCTGCTGCAAAACTTGATCCGCTTTATCGGTCTGGAAGACTTCAGTATTGAGATCCTAGCCACCGCCAGCGCCCAAGCCGACAAAGCTTACTGTTTTGAGGAACGCAAGTCCGTTCCTGACCTGGCTGTGGAAGTGGTGATTACCGGAGAACGAGAAACCAAGCTGAAGCGCTACGCTGCCCTGAAGGTTCCTGAAGTTTGGTTCTGGATCAATAACAAAATTCGGGTGTATCGTCTCGATGAAGACACCAACAAGTACTGCCTGACACCCAATAGCAGTTGGCTTCCTAATCTAGATTTATCGAGACTCGCGATCTCTGCTACCCAGGAATTCAGAGCAGATGCTGTTCAGGCATTTTCCGGCTGACAAATAACGCTTTCCCAATGACTGACATTTTGCAGCAAATTGCCCTAACACGATATCCAAAGAAGGCTGAACTGCCGGACATTGAAGCGGCTTGCGTCCAGCGTCAGTTTTTTTTGGAACGCGAAGAGTTGACCATGCCTGCTCTTAAAGAGAATGCCGCCATTCATTGCTATGCTCATGCTGAGCTAGCTGTTTTGTACTTCCTTAAGGCCCGTATCCTTTACCAAACACGCGCGTCCAAGGTGATTGCCCGTGCCCTTCTAGAGGGGACGATTCAGAACGAACTCACAACAATCTTGACCTTAACGGCTACGTCGATTCCAGATGAACTGCCCCTAGGGGAAGACCCCTATGACCCTTCGCAAATGGAGGAGGCGTATCGCACAATGACAGATCCGGATTGGAGGCAAGCCTTGAGGCACCATTACCGATTGGGGCTTTGGGGAATGAGGGTCATCTTGATGCATAACTGGAAGGGACAGCGCTGCCGTGAGCTGAGCATGGGAACACGCTATTCCCTGCAAGTGCAGATGCCAAGTATTGCTGAAGCCATTTTGCAGGGGAGGAGCAAACCTTTTTCACCCTAGCCAGCGGTCTCTTTGGGTGAAGTAAGCGAGAAAAAATTAGCCCTGAAGCGGGTTCCCCCTCCAGAGCTAAACTTTATGGCCTATTCCGGCTTTTGAAGTATGAGCAACCGCATCAGGATGTTGTATCTACTAGGCTTGAGCGCATCGCACTAGTCAAAAGCACAACTAACGTATCAAAAAAAAGAAATCGATAACTTTCGTTTCTCCAAAAGATCACTCACTGGAAATCGTTCAGAGAATACAGGTAAGACTCGTTTAAGGAGAGAAAAATGGCCATCCAAGAACCGTCTGATCGTGATGTTTATTTGGCTGCACTTGGCAACAGTGATGAAGACGTAGAAGCCCTGCTGTCTGGTGGCGCTGACATTGATGAACTGATCGCTGCTGGGGTGCTCGATGATGATAAGCCATCCTCCCAAGATGATGAAAACGAAGGGAACGAAGCTGAGTCATCTACGTTCCCCCGTGAAGAAGTCCTGGCTGAAATGGCATACGAGCAAAAATTTATCGGCTCTTATGGGCATGGCTATCGCCCAATCAGTCTCTAATCTACCTATCACATAGGTGAATATGGTCAGCTTTCAGATCGGCCAGATTGACACAAAGACAGGTCAAGACCTGTACGACACGATTGGCGGAACGCAACAACGCCAATTCAAAGAGGTTGAGCACTCTTACCTGGAGCATTGGCTTGAGACAAACGGCATTGAAGCCGAGTTCTTTACCGGGAAGTTTTACGACAGTGTAAATGATGCGGATCGCCAGCGCCTTGAGAGCGAGGGCAAGGTCTTAGCCTTTACTAACGGCAAATCTGGATACTTCACTGACCCAGAAACCGCCCGACTAATGACTGAGGGCGATACCGAACGAGGCATTGCACCAATCTACGCTGCCGATAAAAACTCACCTCATAATTTTGTTGCCTATGGCAGCCTGGTTGCTTCAGATGGCATCGCTTCAACCGCGATTCCGCAGGCGCGAATTCTAATCATTGACGACGAGCAGCGATCGCATGGTGAAGGTCAGCTACTCGACAAGCACGGCCAACCCATACCCCAAGCAGCGATCGGAAAGCTCTATGACAAGATGGGCGACGGCACGATGCTGGTGCCTCATCAAACCATGAAAGACCTCATCACGGATGCGGAGCGCGACACCATTACCGCTAAAGCCTTTGAGAAAGCCGGGGTAGACCCGAACATCATCGCCATTGGGCAAGATCTGGATCAAGTGGATGCGGCCACCGCCACCACAGAGAAACAGATCAATACTCTGGCCGGACGCACGGTATCGCAGTTTCGGGCGGCCACCCCTGACCTTCCCGGCATGATTAAGGGCACGATGGGCGCTAGTCGCTGGTGCGATCGCCTCGGGGTAGACGCGATCATCTCTACCAATGACATCAAAGGCGATGATGGTAGGCTCTCAACTCCGGGCATTCAGGAGGTTTCGCAGCTTTGGATGAATCGCAAGTCGGACGGGGAATACGGTCAACAGGCCGTGGGGCCGCAGGTAAAAGGCTGTATCCCAGAAGCGACTCTGCGTGAGTTCAACCCGCGCATTCAAGCTCAGGTCACAGAACTGGCAGCGATCGCAGGTGATCCGGCTCAGCTCAAGCAGCACTATGTAGAGCGAAAAGATCGTCAGCAGGAACGCCCCCAGTCTGCTGACGATCTGAGCGAGGACGCCCCCAAAGCCAAATCAGAATGGCTATACGAAACCCTCAAAGCTGATAAGTATGGGCAGCTCACTGGCTTCAAACGGATCAATACGGCCCTCGAACGGGACATCAAGGGCGAGTGGCAAGAGCGCACGATTCGAGGCATCTCGGTTCCTTCGGCAATGGCCCAGCATCACTCACAAATGAAACCGTGGGAGGTGTGCAATAAAGACCTGCCCCACGGCGCGGTGGTAGCTTACTATCGCTCTCCCTTCCCGAACGTGGGCGCAGCGGCGATCGCCATTAACAACACCGAAGACTTAAAAGACCAGGACAGAGAAGCCTTTTCTAAAACGGGAGTGGCCTACCTCAATCCCTGGACAGCAAAGCACATTGCCATTACTGACTTCGACCGAGATGCTAATGGCTATTTTGTCGGCTATGAGGCAACGGTGACCGACCTCCCCCAGCAGCTCCGGCAGCAGCTAGCGGACACCGAAAGCTTGCCTCCAGCAGAACAATACGAAGCGGGGCGGGCTGCGATCGGACGATTCATTGAGCGCATGGAGCAGGGGCAGGAAAACCGCCTCACCCCGGCTGAGTACCCTTTAGCGGTAAAAGAGTTCGTGGAGCGCACGGCACCAGACAAGAAGCCTCCGGAGATTGAGAAGCAGAAGAAGGTGAAGCACCCGTGGTATGAAGGCGAATCACATTCGGCAGCAACCTGGAGAGCCTGGGAGATCACCGCTGATAACCCCACGGGGAAAGTTGCCAACGCCGGGATGACCCTGCAAAGTTTTGCCCTGGAGATGACTTACACTCCTCCTGATCAACAAGAGGGACTACTCCGGCAGGTCGCGACTGCTTTTGCCAAGCAACTGCGGCAGGCCAATGCTGGAAAACTGACCATTCCAGATGACGAGCAATTGCAAGCAAAGGGGTTTCCTGCGTATCACTTCAAAGAACGAATGGAGCGGGTGGCAAAAGCACCCAACCAATTAGCAACCCTCTCGAATCCTCAAGAACGACAAGCGTTTGTTAGGCAAAAGCTCAGCTATGCTGCCGACCTGCTCTCTAATGCCGTAGATGGCCCCAACGCCGTAAATCTGCAAACGGCTGTAGACACTGCCAAAAGCTCTAGGGGCATCGACAACGACCACCATGCTTTCATCCGAGGATTAGCCTACAAGGATCACGAACTCCGGCAGCATCAGAAAGACCCGAATACCTACACCAATGGGCAGTTGATGCCCACCAACACCCAGGAGCCCATTGGGTGGAATGTCGAGGCCGTCAACGCTGTCTACAAAGATGTTCATTTGCCAGAGCTACGGCATGAAGCTTTCCGCGATCTCTTTCCCAAGACCGCGACACCGGAGCAGGAAGCAAAAGCTCTAGCGATCGCTCGCACCTACAACGATCGCATCGCCAACTACCAGACGGCCAAAGACCGCCTACGGGAAAAACGCGCTGAAGATGAGCAACCCACATTGCTAGTCACCTCCTCCAGCGGGAGAAACCTTACCCTTCAAAACATCCAAGACAAAGATGGGCAGCTACCCATCTGGAGAGCTTATGGCCCCCAACCAGACTGGGAAATTGCCATCAGACAAAACCACCAGAGTAAATCAGAACAGTACGCCGCTTCACTGACCTACACCGCCGCTAACGGCGATCGTGTGACCGCTCCCCTCGGCACCGTCGCACCGGAGTCTGTCCGTGAGCATCACTTGCCCGAACGCCTACAACAACTGCCTAACCACACCCTGACCATCCCGCAGCCCACGGCTCAGATTCAGGCACCTTACGCCCAGCAGAATGACCTTGACGAAATGATAGAGCGGGCGACTCAGTATGTGGATAACGCGATCGCCGAAATTCCGAAAGAGGAGCGGCCAGATTACCTCTCGGCGCTGTGGCGGCAGAGTGACGGCATGGGACTGGCCCTCAAGAAATTCACTCCAGAAATTGTTGATCGCCTCTCTACCGTCCCCGAAATCACCCTGACGGGCCTTCAGCACAGCAGTAATGAAGCCGGACAGATTCCCCCCGGCGAGTATATGGCTCGCTTCAGTGAGTACAGCTACGAAAAGAACTGCGAAACGCGCACCGCTTCCTCAGTGGCGATCGTCACAGAAGAGGGCGAAGAAAAGCAGCTTGGGGCGCTCTCGGCTCGCTCCATGCACCTGCCCATTGGCACTAGCGTTCAGGCTCATATTCAGATAGAACCGTCTGGCAAGATTGCCAAGATGCAGATACTTGATTTGGCTCCGGAACAAGAGCCACAAGCAGCCCCGGCCCAAACCGAAACTACGATATTGCCTACAAATGCTAATCACTGCCTTTACCGCTTCGTCAACAATGATTACGTAGGTGACTATCAAACGGATGAGCCAGAAGTATTGACCGTCCTTCAAGCTGCTGAGGAGCGAGACTTAGCCCATCGCACTGAATATCTGGAACAAGGAAACGTCGTCCAAACGATCGCGACAATCGACTTTCCTAATCAGTCGGCTCTGGAGGAATTTGAGCAGACCGCTACCCCGCTGCCGATTCAATTCCAATACGAGGGAGACCTGACTGGCGGCTTTCAGTTTGTTGACCAGCAGATGCAATATCGATTAGATAAGCGGGCTCATCTAGCGGTGGTTCCCGACGAGGCAACCCTGGCATCGCTTGAGCCGGACAGCAGCTTTATGACCGCTTCTAGTGATGCGAATCACCTTGAGGTCATCTCTAATCAGGATCGTAGATATTTCAACGAGGCGATGCCGCTGGCCGCGGAGCAGTCAGGTAGCTATCAGCCATCCCCTTTTAATGAACAGACAGACGCGATCACCACCCAGCCAAGCACTGCTGATGAGAACATCACGCCAACTGGTAAACCCGTTAAAATGGCTTTTCCGCTGATGCTGCACGGGGAAAAGAACCCCTTGCCCGTCGATACTTGCCTAGAGGCCATGCGCGGGTATGGGCGCACTCACACCACCCGTAACTACGAACCGTACAAAGCCTATAGCTTCAAAGAGGGCGATATTGCGATCGCTTACTCTGGCAACAAACAGGTAGCTTTTCAGGTCGGTAAGCAATATCAGATCACTTCGGCGATGATGGCCGATCCAACCTATCAGCAGCAGTGGGCCGCGCAGGAAAAGCACAGTCCCCAGGTGCTGCAAACCTTTCAAAGGAAAACCGCCTGGGGCCTAAAGATAGAGCCGTTAGGTGACTATCAGGACGGGAAAATTACTCCCTTCCCTGATCGCTCTGGTGAAATCTATTCCCCTTCCCGTCAAGAACTTCGGCAGTGGTGCGCGGTGGCGATCTCCAGCAGCAACGAACCGCTGACTGCTGAAGTTCTTGGGAAGGGCAAGCAGCTCAATGCTCTCTATACCCAAGAAACAGGCAGCAGCGAGAAACCGCCCCTAGACTACCGCCATCCGTCGCTTGTGATTAGTCAGAGCGATCGCCAACAGATGCAGCGGGACATCGCAGCAGGCAGGCAAGCGCTGGCGACAATAACGCCGCCACAAATACTGCAACCGACACCACAGCCGCGCAAAGCCTCGGCAGAGATGGTGCAGTGATCGCCGAGTTGTTAGGGAATAAGATTAAGGCCGATCATCTGTTTTTATTCCCTAACACTTTTCTGCATTTGCGCTAGCGCGATGGTGATATAGCAGCCTCAGCTTCGTCTCAAGTTTTCGTTTCAAGTCTCGCTGAGGTTGCCCCGCTACAGATTTTCAACGCCATCCCTTCACCAGGAGCTCAACTATGCTTTCTACTTTAGAAACAATTTCACAACCCTACGTAATCGCCGGGAAAACCGTTTCAGCACTTGCGATCGCCACCTATAAAACGCTGACCTCCCAACAGGCCCAGCGCATCTACAAAGACGCATTCATTATCACCAGCGTCGTTGTTCAAGTCACCTTTTGGCTAGCTGTCCTAGCTAGCTTATATGCCATTAAGACTGGCCGCGCTTTCCGGCGCTACTACGAAGCGGAATGGGCAGCCGATGTCCAACGCTTTCTCTCCTATCCCGACTGCTGCATCGCTGTTGCCGAATCAGCATCCGAACCAGTTGCTGCAACCACCGAAGCAGTTCAACCTGCAATTCCCGATGCTGTTCAAGCCATCCTCAACGGCAATGTCAAAACGACCAAGAAGCTGCGATCGATCGCTACCCATTTCGACATCCGTTGGCGCAATGCTCACGGAGAAGGGCGGCACCTGCTCAACGCCGAAATTCGAGACGCTCTGAGCGATCGTCCCGAAATTTCGTCCGCCCTATAACTCGCTCATCCGCCCTATCGTCGCGACTAGGGTGGATGGACTGACATCTTGCAGCCATCGCTGTGTCAGCTTCGAGCATCCTGGCACAGGAGCCTCAAGGCTGTAGAAAATAAACTAGCGTTCTCAATAGGTCTTCTAAATCAGCAGGGACCCGGTAGAGATTCAGGTCTTGAATGACCCGGCGATCGCGGCGATTGAACTGGCCGAACTGCCAAATATTGCCGGTAGAAATTGCACCGTACAGGATGGGCTGATCAGAATCAATCCATTGGTCAAGGGCAATCAGTTCAATCGCCAATTGTAAAAATCCTCTTTCTAAGTCTTCGTTTTTCGCCTCGATCACGAGAAAAGTTTGATGGTTCTGCAAGAGGTAGTCTAGGGAGCCTTTGAGCTGATTGTTAACGGAGACCGGATACTCCACATTAAGAGTCGCCTGAGTGTAATGGAGTACGTCCATCAAGACCGGGGCGATCAAGAACTCTCGACGAGCCATTTCGCTAGTCAGGCTGAGGCGAGGCAAACTTTCGGTGATGCGATTTTTCAGATCAGTAAGGCGATCGAGAGTGCCCTCAAAGCGTTCCAAACTCAAGGATTGGCGCTGAAGCGTCACGCCAAAGTAAGCCAGAATATCTTGAGGGGCGAAATTGAGCTTGAAATAGTCAGCAAACGTGTAGGACTGATCAGGTTGGATAATAGAGGCTCTAGGCATGGCGGAAGTTCTTGCGTTCAGCATTACCCCAACTGTATCCTGCCTGTCTGATTACGATTCGCTGTCTTCACCAATTCTCACCGGAGGAAGAAAGTCTAGCCTCATAGGAGAGATTGATCTATGCCAGAGCCCTCGCTCATTCTTCGGGCAGGTCTCTTTCTGTAAAGTCCGACGTTTCATCCTGGACTCCCTCAATCCCTAACCAAATCTCTATTCGTTCTAAACGGGCATCGACCATCCCGCCTTGCAAATTCATGGCCCTCATTGCTTGCTGAAAGCCACTGCCACGAAACACCACATACATCATCCCAGCGACAAAAACTGAGCCCATGCCAAACCAGAACAGGGCAGCTTTCCAGTTAGCAAGGTCAGTCCAGATCGAAGTTTCTCTTTTTCGCTGGCTGACGATTACGCCCTTCTGCATCTGGCATAAGGTTTGCTCCATGCCTTCCTGCATCTGCTGGTTGGCGGTTTTGACCTCCGCGATCGCTTGTAAGACTTCCTGTGTTTTCCACGGACTCATCGATGATTTTGGCGTCGAACCATCGCTCAAGCTGGGTAGTGCTTTCAAAAAATTGAGCAAAGGCTGCTCGACCCTGCTCAAGGTCATTTCGGACATCATCAAGTAGTTGTTGAATTTCGCCAAGTGTTCGGCGAGTTGCATGTAGCTGCTGCTCACCTCTTGGGTCGCTTGCGTCTTGATGTGGAGGAGTTGGGCCAATTCCTCCGTCACTGTCCGCCAATGGCCCATGTCTGTTTGGTGATTCCTCTCGCATTGGTTGACATACTCCGTGAGTTCTCGAATTTGCCGTTCAACACTCATTTGCAGCCGATCAACGGTCTGCCCCACATCCCCAATAGCATGGGTGAGCGAGTCTTCCGGCGGTGAGAGTACTCTTTGTGAGGTGCCGCGACCGGGAACCTTCCGGTCGGCACCATTCATAGAATCATTGCTCATGCCGCCTCCGTCGCGCTGGCAATGGTTTGCCTCTCAGCCTGTGGCTTTGGTAGCCCTAGATAGGAAGCCGCATAGTCCAACTCAGCTACCCCTCGCCGCAGGAACGACTGAGTGATGAGCCGATGCCCAACTGTCAACTTGGCGACATCAAAGAAATTAGTGCTGGGATGCATCTGCTGAAAAGTGAGCCGATCTAAAGCAGGCATCGCTATCTCGATGCCCTTCAGCGACTCAAACAACTTATACGCTTCCGATTGCTCCCAAATTGCAAAACTACTCTCTTCTGAACTGCTGCCGTCTTCCCAAAACTGATTACGGACAGCCACATAGTCAGCGCGATCGCCACAAAAGTTCATGACATCTTGAAAGGAGTGAACTGAGGGGGCACCAATATCCAAAACACAGACAAAGGTGAAGCGATACGGCATCTCCTTATCTTCACTCAGGTCCAACAGGTTGAAGTGTTCCATGCGATCGCGGGTCTGGTGGCCGCTGGCCGCTGGCATATCAATCAGGGCCATATCAGGCTTCTTCTTCTCCAGCATTTCCAGCAGCTTGTGAGAGCCTTCAATTTCCAGAAGATTGCCCGTGTAGACCTGATATTTTTGCTGGGCGTGATAGTTAGCCAGCTCTGGGTTTTCGGTATCTGAGTCGAACCCAATTACCTTGACTCCGGCCTCGACCAGGGCGTAGTAAAGCAACCGGGCTAATAAAGTCTTACCCGTCCCGCCCTTGCCAGGGACCAGCATAACGGCATGTTTTTGTTGGGTTGGGTTGGCCATGAGTTGAATCCTCAAAGAGTTTTACAGTTTTCATATCCCGTCGTCGTTTTGGGATTCGTAACCTTCTTAAAACGGTCACGAAAGCGATTGGGGTGAAGGTCTTCAGCCGATGCTGCCTGCTGGGTTTCAGAGGGAGCTGGGGTGGATGGTTTATCAGCAACAGGCGCAATCACGGGCTCTGATTTCGGCCCTACGGCAGGCGATCGCGCCACAGGTTCCGGCGCTGGGGCCAAAGGCTGCACGATCTGGGCAGGGGTTGTAGCTGGAGCGGGAGCGCTAGATCTTCGAGAGGTGGCGTAGGTGGAAGTCGATCGCGGTTTGGCCCCTATAGTGGTCGAGCCTGATTGCTTCTTCTTTGAGGTGAGTTGGTAGTAGTAATAACGAACTGTATTTCCAGTGAGGCGAAGTTCTACACCAAGCGACTCCTGCACAATATCCCTAACGATTGTGGCGATAGTCTCCCAAGACATTTTCTTTTTTTTGGCCTTACGGATGGCTGGAAGACACTGCCTAACAGCCTCTATCGCCGAAATCTCTAGTTCTGCATCTTCAGGTAGGCTGTCAGCCTTCTCACTAAATAGTCTGCGTAAATCAACATCACTCATGAGCGAACCCTCGGCCTACATAAATTGCTGACGACTAACCTGCTTCTACACCTGGATGAATACCTGTGAATATCCCTACCTTCCTGTCTCACAATCAGCCTGTCAGTTGCCCTGACAAAAGACCTAACGGCAGATCTGATGAATCTATCTGTCAGTTGTCCTAAATAAACGCCTGTACCGAGACCTGACGCACTTGCAGCTAATTTTCCTGACAGATGTCTTCACCACTGCTATGCCTTAGAGCCTGACAATATGCCTCATCCAAAATCTGACTTTTCTTCTGATCATTAACCTGCTCCCTCTCCTCACTCACTGCCTGAATAATGGCCTGACGATATCCCTTCCTCTTGAATTGCCAGATAACCTGGTGGTCAATCTGCTCTTCCGCCTGCCAGCACAACTGCCATTTGGTCTGACAAATTTCCTTACCATGGGGCTGCTCATAAACCTGACGATAATTTTGCTGCTGAGCATGACACCTCACCTACCTGCTGACCTGAAAGCTGACAAAGTATCTGCTGTATTCCCTAACTGCGGTCCTCACCAGTGACCTGCCCTGCGACCTGACATTTCCCCTGCTCAGCAACCTGACTGTTTCATTGCAATTTCCGCGATGGCAAGATGTGGCAGTTGTCGATCTCGCTCATTCTTCCCCGCCTGGTCGCGCTAGCATGTCAGACTGAAAACCAGGATGCTGATGGTAGTAACTGGTCGGTTGAATAATCGTTGTTTGTGCTTGCATATCGTTTCTCCGTGAGAGTGACCCAAAAGCGATCGCGGTTTCTGGTCTGTGCCATCTGCAACTAACAACGCTTCAAAACCATCAGTACAATGCGATCGCTGTTGGCTTTGGTTGGCATCGTATCGGGCAGATATCCCTCAGATATCTCCAATCCCTTTTTTCTGGTAAAAAAATGTGCGCGTTTCGGATACAAACTGTTGCTGTTTGAGAAGGTCTGTGAAACGAGTAGCCAAGTCATAGCAGATCGGCTAGAAGAAAACTATCTGCAACTTCAAAACGCTCCTTCGACTCATCAGCACTTCCCTGGTTTGCGCGATCGCCGCGATAGGGTATGTCGCGTTTTGTCTTTTTTACAAGCTTTTGAGGTGACTCAGATGACTCCGCCAGGTAAAAGAAACCCACGAGTAACCGTGAGCTTCACCCTTGAAGAATTGGGGCTGATCAGCGGTCGCTGTGGGAATCAGATCTCGGCTTATCTAAAAATGTTGGCGCTAGATGATATTGGCAGCGATGACACAACTTGTCGTCAGTTTTATGCGTTGGGGATGACTTTGAATGAGGCGTTATCGGTTGTTATTGATATCGCAAAAGATTCTAAAGGTCAGGTGCCCGACGAACTGATTAATCAACTATCTACTTTGCGCGAAGCCATGAAAGCTATGCAGCGGCAAGCTGTTATGGAGGCATACATGGATATTCCTGAAATCCTGCAGCAGCTCCATGGTGCTATAGGAGGAAATAGGTTAACCCAAAAGGAACGGGAAGGGTTTTTTAGCGATGCTCGTCAAGATGACTAAAGGCAGTGATGCTCGTGGCCTCTGTGCCTATGTACTCAATCCTGAGAAGCAGCTGCGATCACAGCAGTCCTCGCAGTCCTCGACATCCTCGACTGAAGATGCAGTTCTGGCTTCTAATATGTTGGGTCAAACCGTAGAGGAACTAGCGCGAGAACTGGAATGGAGCGCTGAGGCTTCAAGGCGTAAACCCGTCCAGAAAATTGTGGCCCACTATTCAGTTAGTCTGACACCTGGAGAGCAGCTGACTCCTCAGCAGATGGGTACGGTATCGCGGCAACTACTCATGGAGATGGGTCATGAACGCTGTTCCTACTTCGCGGTGCAGCATCATGACCAGGAGCATAAATGCGGAGTGCAGCATTGGCATATCGTTGCAGCCACGGTCAACACCGCTAATGAATGGGTTAATGACAGTTTCAGTCATCTGCGGCTCCGACAGGTGGAACGATCTCTAGAGCGACAGTTTGGATTGGTGGCCTGTCCTGCAAGGCCAGTCGCTGAGCAGAAAAATCTCACCACCGGCGAGGCCAGACGGAAGGAGCGCACAGGTGAAGTCCTGCCCAAAGAAAAACTCTGGACAGCAATCGACGCAGCGGCAGCAGATAAGCCCACAATGGCGCTGCTGGTTACACGGCTGAAGGCTCAGGACATCGAAATATGCCTCCGGCGCATGGGCGATCGCTACACAGGGATCAGCTTTGGAGTCGATGACTCTGCCTTTGCTGGAAGGCGATTAGGACGTGCCTACTCCTTTGAGGGTCTTCAGCAATATCGTTCGATTTATTACGACACGGCTCAAGACAGCACCTTGCAGCAGGTGGCGAATGCCAGTCCTGCTAAGTGTCAGCAAAAGCTGGCCGACTACGAGGAGTACCAACGAACGCTACGAGAGCTGTATGAACAGTACGCCCAGTCAGCTATCAGTGAACCAGGGCCAAGACGCGATCGCGCAGTTGCGATTGGGGCGATCGCCGCAGGGTATTCCGAACAAGAGACCATAGAAATTATTCGGCAGGACGACACGGCTCAGGCAGTGAGAGAAGAATTTGGGCAACGTGAGGAACTGGACTACTCTCAGCAAATTGTTCAAACCCAGATAGAGCTTTGGCAGCAGCAGGTTGAGCAATATCGCCTAGCCCAAGTCGAAGCTCAGGAAAAGCAAGAGCGTCAGCAGTTGCGGTTTAAAGGTCAGCAATTTCATATCTTGTGACTATCTCCACTAATTCGAATTTTGTCAGTATTAAGCTGAAATTCAACCAGCACACTGTTCTTTCTCTTGCCTGGCACTTCACAAGCATTCAGCAAAAACCCTTTTTCTTTTAGCTCTTCGACCGTTCGCCAGAAGATAGCGCTATTTCGGGATGTATTACTCCCAAACAAATCCAAATTTTTAAATAAATGGCTTCTCGATATGGTTAGATATTGACCATCTTTTGGAGAATCCCACTTTAGCCGACTAGCTAAATATATTAATAGCTTCGTCCCATAGTTATGGTTGGCGCTACCTCCAACTCGCTGTTGCATGTCAATATTGCCAAAAAGCACATAATCACCACCAGCCGGTGTTGGTGTTTGGAAGAATTCCAAATTCACCACATATTCGTCTGCTGACCCGTAGGTATAGTCAGCTGCTTTGTCTGTATCAAAATCACGCTGCACATTGTCAACTTTAAATTTTTGAATACGCAGAATGTTTTTGATAGTGACCTCAGCTACGACGCCATTAGCGGTCTCAGTTTCTTCAGCATAAACTAGCTCCGTTCTGTGTAATGCCATTAGATCGCAATGAAGCTGAGATCTAATGTTTGCATGAAAGCCACCATCTTTAGTGCGGCTGTAGCCCATAACTTCTAACAGATCGTTCGAGCGAAATTTAGCTACAGGACCAGTCTCACAAACCGAGGCCGCTCTATAAAGATAAAGAACCAGTTCCACCTGTCGCGGATTTAGAAAGGTAAGCAGTGTTGCTGTCAACCGCCGAACCCGCATATCCTCAATTTTTTCTAAGCCTTTAATGCCTTTGCTTAAGTAAGCTTCTAAGTCGATGTTGTCATACTGCGTCTTAAGTTCTTGCCATGCTTCTCTAGAAAGATCTTCCAAGGGGATCCGGCGCGTTAGCCCAACCTCACTTATCTCTTCTGGATCCGCATCGACCCTCATCTCTAAATAATAACCGCCTGCATCTGCACGGAGAATGGGCAGGTTAACATCAGGATTACGAAAGGAAGCGCCTGCACGAGGTAAGAGCCGAACAAGCTGACTATCAACTGCGAATAAATCAAGTTGCGCGCTTGAGTTGCCCATAACAAATGCTTTCCACAGCTTCGGTTAATGAACCTCATAATAAATGCGTTTTTTCAAAATAGAAAAACCCTATCAATTTGGCGTACGTTTTTTAGCCAGCCGCCTATCAATTTAGCGTCAGGAATTGCCTATCATTTTGCCGTATGCCGTGAGTCGGTGCCTATCAATTTAGCGTCAGGAATTGCCTATCATTTTGCCGTATGCCGTGAGTCGGTGCCTATCAATTTAGCGTCAGGAATTGCCTATCATTTTGCCGTATGCCTTGCCTAT
>ERZ1740058.248-NODE-248-length-46848-cov-12.417862_pt1 | contig 46848 bp, 41 predicted proteins | sample MGYA00581745_ERZ1740058 | MGnify/ENA primary metagenome ERZ1740058 (study PRJEB43018, sample SAMN04849742) | marine metagenome | isolation source: floating plastic debris | place: Pacific Ocean | collected 2008-08-30 | study: EMG produced TPA metagenomics... | reverse complement strand
GAATCTCTAGGTCGACTCTTAAATGGTAGCCTGATTTGCGCCAAACTCAACTAGAGTCCCTAAAAGTGCTGTTTAAAAATATTTGGAAGGAGACAAAGCAGCCTCTGGTTTAGCACCGAGCCTGTTCTAATCGCCGATTGATGCGGGCGATCATCTCTACAGGCCGAATAGGTTTGCTGACGTAGTCATCGGCTCCTGCGGCAAATACCTGTTGAATGGTGGCTTCATGAGTGTCTGCCGAAATGATAAATATTGGGAGATTCTGCCATTGGAGTTGGCGACGAATTTTATAGCAGAGCGCAATACCGCTGACCTCAGGCATCAGAATATCCAGCATTAATAAATTGGGTTTGACCTGCTCCAGGGTTGGCCAAAGATCTTGGGGCTGGCTGAGCGTAACCACTCGAAATCCTGACGAAATCAGAGTTCGTCCCAAATGATTCAGAAATTGTTGATCGTCATCCAAGACAACCAGTTGCGGCGTGGCAGAGCTGGTTGCGATCGCTGACGACATGCTGGGTTTTAAGACAGCCGATAGCTCAGTAACGGAGTTTTTTTCTATTGCCAGCCGTAATTTTTGCACCAGTTCCATTAGTTCGGCTGGCGGCTGCAGTTGCGAGACCCCCAGACTCAGACAAGTTTCTATCTGGCCAGCCAAATCAGTCGCGCCATCCAGACCAAACAATCCCAGAGAGCCTTTCAAAGTGTGGGCTTCACGTTGAGCCTTCTGTAGCAGTTTGGAAGTTAGCTGATCGCACTGCCAGGCCGTCACGACCTCGTCAATAATAGTTAGACGCCGATGGTAATCTGGCTGCTCTTCTTTCCATAGATCAGCAATCACGAGTTCACTCGGCGTTATCCCAACGGCAGATGCGGTGGTGGCAACGGGCAACGCTGCGGGGGCCTGACAACTCAGACTCGGCGGCGGTTTAAGACGATAGCCAAGACCGTAAACGGTTTCGATACAGTCCTCTACACCAGCAGCTTTGAGCTGTTTGCGCAAGCCTTTAATGTGTGCCCGTAAGGTATTTTCAGTGGGCAATTTTTCTAGCGTCCATAAATTTTCTGCTAATGCTGCATGGCTAAATACCTGCTCGGGATGTCGCAAAAATAGTTCCAAAAGCCCATATTCTTTGGGCTGTAATGAGAGCAATTGAGCACCATAGCTTACCTGATATAAGGCCGGATCCAGTTGCAGATTGCCCCAGGTGAGCTGGGGCGATCGCTGGACATAAGAGCGGCGCAGCAGCGCCCGAATACGAGCCAGCAGCTCATCCAAATCAAACGGTTTCACGATGTAATCATCAGCTCCGGCATCGAGTCCGGCCACGCGATTTGTCTGGCTATCGGCAGCCGTCATCATCAGAACTGGAGTATGACGATTAGGATGTTGTGCGTTGGCCTGCCGCAGTTGTAAGCACAAGCTAATGCCATTGACCTTAGGCAGCACTAAGTCAAGCAAAATCAAGTCATAATCAAACGCTGCCGCCAGGTCCCATCCAGTCTGGCCATCTGCCGCCACTTCTATGCTGTATCGGTGAAGCTCTAGCGCTCGTTTGAGGTAGCGTGAAACAATTTCGTCATCTTCGATCAGTAGAATTCTCATTCTGTCTCGTAATTTGGAGATGCGTTCCATAGCGTCGCGAAGCTAGTAAGGGCGAAATTGCCCTAATTTTTTATTCTCCAGATGTAGAAATTTATGCTCTTGAATAGTGAAATCAGCTGACCTTCTGTGAGCAATCGGTTGTTATGAACTTTCATTTACAAAATGTGCTGCTATTGAAAGACATCGCCGTCAAAATTTGTGCCTGCTGATTAAAAGAGTTTTTAACTTATGGCCTGATAGATTTAGGGTTGTGAGTTCAGCGCAATCAGCGAATGTGAGCCTATGAACAGCAGCCGTGTCGACTGGTTACGGCAATACATAAACCAATCTCCTGAACACAAGAAGACTTACGCCCAGCTCCTTCGTATCTCCAAATTTTGAAAGAGATTGCATTTAACTTTCCTGAATTTCGGGATTAAGAGCCTAAAATCGGATGTTATTGCGTAAGTCCGGCATAATTGCCTCTATATCCATTTGGCAAAACCAATTATGCCCAGATAGGGACAAAAATCGCTATTTTCACTGTGTTGCAATTTATAACGTTGCCTTCAGCAAACAATTAAAGTAGCGTTTGAAGACCTATCAAGGAGCATTTATGGACTCTGAGTTTAGTGAATGCTTTGATTTTTTGGAGATTGGAGCAGAATCATTTTTAATGATGCTGAGTCGTTTCTTTCATACATCCCCATGACGGCAGTCTCGGCGTCGAGTCCTTCTTCTAAGAGCTTCAAGAAACTGCAGGCCTGGTTGCGATCGCAAGTGGGTAAGGCAATTCACGACTACGGCATGATCCAGGCGGGGGACAAGATCATGGTGTGCCTGTCAGGGGGCAAAGACTCTTATACGCTGTTGGATATGTTGATGAGCCTGCAGCGCAATGCGCCCGTGCAGTTTGAGCTGCTGGCGGTGAATTTGGATCAAAAGCAGCCCGATTTTCCCACTCAAGTGCTGCCGGCATATTTAAGCCAATTGGGCGTGCCGTTTCGCATTGTGGAGCAGGACACCTATAGCGTGGTGAAACGGGTGATTCCTGAAGGCAAAACGATGTGTAGCCTATGTTCGCGGCTGCGGCGGGGGGCGCTGTATCGCGTGGCGGCAGAAGCTGGCGTGACGAAAATTGCCCTGGGTCATCATCGTGACGATATAGTCGAAACCTTTTTTCTCAATTTGTTCAACGGAGGACGCCTGAAGGCGATGCCGCCGAAGCTGTTGACGGACGATCGCCAACACGTTGTGATTCGCCCGCTGGCCTACTGCCCGGAAAAGGATATCGCTCGCTATGCCCGGCAGCGGCAGTTTCCCATTATTCCCTGCAATCTCTGCGGCTCTCAAGAAAATCTGCAGCGGGTGCAAATCAAACAAATGCTGGCCCAGTGGGAGCGCGAGTCTCCCGGACGGGTGGACTCGATTTTTCGTAGTCTGCAGCACGTTTCTGAAAGCCAGTTGGCCGACAGGCGGCTCTTTGATTTTGCAGGGCTGGAGGCTCAGCGATCGCCTCAGCCGGTTGATGAGCCAGCCGCCGACGGCCCGCTGCCTTGGGACCTTTAGCCACAGTGGGCGATCGGTCTCGAATTCTACTGTCAAGCAGAGCAAATTCTGTCGCTTGTCTATGGCGGACTATCCACTTTGTCGGATGCTGCTGACTCGCTCAATTACCTAACTTGAGATGGAGCAAGATTAGACCAAAAAAATTATGGCCAGTTCGGAATACGAAAAAAAGTACACTAAACCAGAGCTGCGAGAGTCTCTTAAAGCAGAGATCAAGCAGTCCGATAAGGGTGGTAAACCGGGCCAGTGGTCGGCGCGCAAAAGTCAATTTTTAGTGCAGGAATATGAGCGCCAGGGAGGCGGCTATCGTCAAGACGAAAAAGATGATACCGCTAAGTCCCTGGAAGAATGGACGGAGCAGAACTGGCAAACCGCCTATGGTGATGGTCAGGCTAGAGAAAACGGCATCACTAAGCGTTATTTGCCGGAGGACGTTTGGGACCGTCTGAGTGAGGAGGAAAAGCGCCGGGCGGAGCGTACCAAAGAAAGTGGATCGCAATCGGGTCAGCAGTATGTGGACTGGACACCGGCGATTAAGCGAGCCATGGCCGCCGAAGGACATACTCCCAACGGCGACGACGCGGCTCCAAAGAAGCAGGAGCTGTATGAAATGGCTCAGAAGTTAGATATTGAGGGCCGCAGTCAAATGGACAAGGCAGAGCTGCAGATAGCGGTACAGGAAACGACAGCGGCTGAGACTGACGAGCTCGATGAGACAACGAAGCAGGAGCTGTATGAAATGGCTCAAGACTTAGACATCAGCGGGCGCAGCCAGATGAACAAAGAGGAACTGCTAGAGGCGGTGAGACAGGCTGACACTTGAACGAGTCTCAATTTCTGCGATCGCATTATTCCCACTGTCCCGCTATCATCCGCGAAAGGTATGGGACTGCCTTTCAGCACCGTCACTCCAGAGAATAACGTGCTCTGGCTCTGCCAAGAGCACGGCAAAAAACTATGTTCCACTTCATTGCGTCATTCATAGGTTGGGACAGTAGGTATCGATGCAGCATAAATTGGCGATAGCAGCAAAGCCTTCCATCATTCCAGCATCAAACTCCGGCCCATCAGCGCCAAGACTTTATTAGCGCTCATTATTCTTAAACTAAGATTAGATCACTCTCGCGCTGGGTTTGACCCATGGTTGACACCAATCGCTTTACCACCCTACCCACCAGTGACGAACTGCCCTGTTCTGACGATACGCCCGTGGATAACGAGGATCAGAATTTTCTGCCCAACTATCTGTTCTTCCTGCTGGAGCTGATTTGGAAAGAGCGTCAAGACTGGTATTTCGCGGTGGACATGGGGGTTTATCACACCACTGGAGTGAGCTACCGAGTCCCGGTGGTGCCCGATGGTTTTCTTAGTCTAGGCGTGCCGCGTCGGAAGCCCGGCAATAAGTCGCGGAAAAGTTATGTGGTGTGGGAAGAAGCGGGCATCGTTCCCATCCTGGCTTTAGAGACAGTTTCTTGGACGCCAGGGGGCGAATATGACGATAAGCTAGCCATCTATCAAAAGCTGGGAGTGCTTTACTATGTCATCTACAATCCCGAATATTGGCAGCGCGATGGTCACCAACCTTTTGAAGTTTATAAGCTCATCGACGGTCAATATCAGCTGCAGCTAGGTGAGCCCTACTGGATGCCCGAGGTCGATTTAGCTATTGGCCGTAGTCAAGGAATAGTTGGCGGCATCGAGCGGGAAATTTTGTCTTGGTTTGATCAGCAAGGACAGCGGTATCTTTCAGCAGAAGAACTGGCGCAGCAGGCGCAGGAGCGGGCGCAAAGATTATCAGAGCGGCTCCGACAATTAGGCATTGATCCCGACACCGTTTAATTCCTTCTCCCTGAGGCTGCCTTACCCCGCCGCGCCTTTGTTCGCGCCATAGGACAAATAGCGACTGATGGCTTCAATGCGGTTCCCCCAGGTGCGGAAGCGGTATTCTGGCGTAGTGGCAGTGGACAAGGTCAAGCCAGCGCCAATAAAGTTTTTCAGCGAGTCAACTTGGACTTTGACATTCTCAACGCGGATTGTTGAATCGCCATTGGCCAAAGCATTTAAGCTCACGCCAACCGCGTTAACATCGGCGACCCAGCGGGCTGCCAGGCGCGGCTGCAGAGTCATTTGGCCGTTAGCCAATAGCCAGTTCCACTCTTTTTGCAGGGCTTGGAAGCGATCGCTAGCCGTTTTGTAAGGATTTTGCTGCGGTATCAGGCCGTTGTGCTGCCCCTGGGTAGTGTTGAGCACCGACTGGATCCGATTGTCGAGGTTATCCGTCGCAAACAGAGCATAGCCTGTAGCGGGCAGATCCCGTAGGGTTTGTAGCTGGTCAATCATCACCGGCACCGGCATGCTGAGCAGACGCATCCCTGGAATCACCAGGGTGGATTCATAGGTTTGCTCCGCCACCCAAGGGGTAATCAGCTCTGCAAAGCGATTGGCATCCTGGGCATAGCTCATCAGCACAATCCAGTCCACAAGGCCCTGTTCTGCCCAAGTATTCCAGTCCTGCTGAATTTTGAGCAGTCGCTCCTGCTCAGGCATGGCAAAGACGGCAGCAGAGAGGATAATCTCGGGTCGTTTACGGCGCACCAGGGCCGATGTTTCTGCTACAAAGCTGTTGACCTGCTCAATGCGGAAGGTATTCCACTCTTCCCAAAGATTGCGCAAGCGATCGCGTTCTCCTCGCGGCAACCAAGGATCGACCAGCGGTTCTAAATTGATCGGATCTACCCCAGTTTGACGGCGAAAAGCTCGCCGCGCCGCGATTCCATAGCCGTAGGTACGTTCGGCTGACGGATCTTGAAACGGATAGCGAATGTAGTCGAGCTGCAGCCCATCCACATCGTAGTTACTGATAATTTCATCCATTAGCTGCAGCAAATACTGCCGCAACTCGGGATTAGCCGGATCGTAAAAAGCTTTAGTTTGCCCCAGGGGAATCGGACTGCCGTCTTGGTCGTAGGCCACCCAGTCAGGATTTGCTGCCAGCGCCGGCCCTAAGTAGGAGTCAGTTCTGCCCACCAGGGGATTATGGCGCTGATTGCCGGCGGCGAATATCCAAACCCAGGCGTGCAGCTCCATATTACGCTCATGAGCCAGCTCCACCGCATCCTGAAGCGGGTCCCAGCCTTGGGTTAGAGGATTTTGCTGCGGCGCCACCAGACTGCGATAAATCGGAAATCCCGCATTCACCGTTTCCAGAAACACGGTGTTGATGCCAGCTGCCTGCATATTGTCGAAAAGCTGGGCCAGGCCCTGGCGCGATCGCGATCGCACAATGCTGCCCCGATCCAGCCACATGGCGCGGATTTCGCTCTGGGCAAAGGGGCGATCAAGGGGAAAATCTGCCCACAGCGCATCGCGGACCTGCAGCCAGCGCGTGCGCGCTTCACCATAGGCTTCTGTTTCCAGCAGCTGCGGCCAATCTTGACTGAGCTGTCGCGCCGCTTCAAGGGCGGGTGTTGTGACGGCGATCGCGCCGCCGTCGGCACTGGCTAATAAAGCATTGTCAGCTGCCGCCGCGACCGGTTCATTGGCATTGGGTAGGCGTACTTCAGTGGGCTGATCAACCGCGCTGGCCGCAAACAGAGCACTTTCATAACGTCCTACCAGACTGTCTAACTCCCGCTGCATGCGAATTCCAAAGAAATAGGAAATGGGAGCACTGCCGGGACGGACCAGTAAACCTGGCGGCGCGATTTGATCAGCGGGGTCGCGCGACTGGCCCTGCAAATCTCGGGAGGGAAAATCCGGCAGCGTGGCGGGATCTAGATTTTGCGGAATGCCTAGCCGAGTGCGGTCTTGGGCAAGCGCTGGAATGGGAGATGCGATTGGCGCATCCGCAGGACCCGAGTCAATCGTGCCCCAAGCGGGAAACCCACTGACCGCCAGCCAACTGGTGGCGATACCGGCTAGTAAACCCAGCCCAAATTTTGTCAATCTATGCATGTCTTGAGCACCTTACACACCACGCTGCTCTAGCGTCATTAGCGATTTGCTCACAGACGCCAGCAGCAAAATTCTCCCACTATTAAATAGCGGATTTGCTGAAATAGATGAGAAAGCCCTTAATCAAAAGCGGTCATCATTGATCAGCCATACAAAACATCAGGGTTGCAGTTTTTGACAGATGTTGCGGAATGAATGTAACTATGCGTATATCAAATTTTCTGGCGACAACTGCTGATGCACCCTCGGTATTCTTTATTCTGTTTACGGTCCAACAGAGAGAATTCCCTAAACATCTGCAAAGATTGACGTAAATTGCTCAATTTTTCTGATGCCGTTCCCAGTTGTTCTGGAGTAAATAAAACAACACGCAGTGCGATCGATCTGTTCCTCTAGTGATTTATAACCGGTGATTTTTCGTCAACTGTCGCTGCCATCGCGCGATCGCGGCAATTGCCCACCAGTTTGTGCAAAGTATTACACTCAGCACTCAGGTCTTTTGCAGCTAATCGCTGCATAATAACGACAAAGCAAAACACCTGTTCGGGTAGTGCCGTTGTTCCTTTACTTGAATTTTTCGCTGCTCCATTCGGTCCGAGACCTACAGCACTAATGCACTCATTTTCTGAAAGCTCTGATGGTCAAAGGCTTTAGCCTTTGGCTACCGGAAATTGAGGAAAATCGCCATCAGATTCTCTCCGTCCACTCCGTTCCTTCTTGCTGCCATAAACGCGATGTCTCTGCCACCGTCTCGACCTTATCCGCCAGACTCGGCGCAGCCACAGCAGTTTTTGCTGCCGCCCGCTGCACCGCCTGTTGTCAAGCGAACCGTTGGCAGCTATCTCAGCTACGTGCTGTGGAGTAGCCTATGGCGGCAGGCAGCCCGGCACCGCTATTGGATGAAAGGAGCGGCGATCGCCTATGGTATTGTCTGCTGCTTGTTGATTAGTGGATTTATGGCGATCGCTGCCGCCAGCCTTTGGTCCCCCATTGCCGCTCTGCTGAACAGCCATTTAGAGCAATGGCTACCGGCGACGGCGGTTCCCCTGCAAGCCGTAATCGGAGAGATGAAAATTGAGTGGCAGTTGGGACATCGCTGGTGGCTATTTTTTGTCTGTGCCAGCCTAGCATTGGGACTCTGGCTCAAGGTGGTGGGACTCTCGCAGCAGATTATTCGCTCCGATGGCGATTTAGCATCGCATCTTATTCCCACACTGCAGCAGCGATCGCTGACGGCCCTGATGGCGATCGTCACTGCCGCCCTAACGCTGCTGGCGGTGGCCGTGGTGCTGCCGGCCCTGCCGGAGAGCCTGCAAAGAAGCGCTGAGGTTAGCGTCGTCGGCCTGATTCGCCGCTTATTTGTGCAAGGAGTGCGATGGAGTTTTGCCGCCTCCACCATCGCCCTCGGCTATGGGCTGCTATATCGCAGCAGCCAAAAATCTTCGGCTCGTTCAACGCCAGTCCTTCCGGGTACGATATTTGCCACCCTGCTCTGGCTGTTGACCAGCCTGATACTCAAGCAGCATCTGGGCACGCTGGCGAACGATCACTGGCTGTTTAGCGCTGGCAGTATGTTGGTTCTGGGGTTACTGGGGCTGTATGTGTGTACCCTGGGTTTGTTGCTCGGTGGGCAGTATAACAAACTGCTTAATCGTCATTTTCCCCAGCGATCGCCACAATCAGGCGCCCAAGCCGCGCCCCCGTCCTTCGAATCATTTACAATTCCCAAACGCCCCTACCGTTGAAGATTTTGGCCAATTGGAGGTTCAGCAAATTTCACCAAGATGGTCTCTTGAAAATCTGTACCGCCTAACTTTTGGAACAGATTTGACCCATCATTCAGTGTGGCGATGACGACGACGCTGAGGAATAGCGACAATGTCTGAAGATGTTCCCAGAAGTTTGTCGTGCTCAGCTGAACTTGCGCCCAGCCAGACTTCACTACTCAGTTTTTCAAGCAACCCCGATAAATCTATTCGTGCTCAGGCGGACAATCGCCGTCTTGCTAGGAAGCGTTTATCCAGATGTGTGTAGGCGATTGAGCAATCGCGCTTTGGAAAGTTCAAAGAGTGAGCCATGCCCACCGGATTTTCCTTTAAAGTTGCTTAGGTAAGCCAGCCTGTTTTAATACGGTATTGGCTGTATGGCCTGACTTGATGGCGCTATCGACAACAAACCGTCTTTACGTAATAGGGCTATACCAAATATCGTGATCTCCTTTGCCTGCCCTCTCAAAGTAACAGTCTGATGTGGTCAAAATTTTCTTCAGCTTTGGCGTTAGAAACTTCGCCATGGGCTAAGCCACCTCGACCGTTTCTTGAGCGTGGCTAATCAATTCAAAGGAGATAGAATCTTTATAGTTCTCGGGAATTACTTGATTTAGCATCAACAATTCTGGAATCATACTTCGTAGCTTTTGTTGTAGCTCGTCAAAGAACTTCGCTTCAGTCACCAGTCCAGGCACATTTTCACTATTGGCAACCCAGACGGCGGCATCAGCGTCCCAAAAAGCATTAACTTGAAAAGGCTGGGCTGACATCGTCGGATCTTTTCATTAGAGATAAGGATACTTCTTAGTTTAGTTGGAGTTCCGCCTCTCTAGAAGGCAAACCACCTGACTGATTTGCTTGTCGCTCAGTTGGGCGGCCAAGAAAAGACCATCCAGAGGAATGTAGGGCAATTGGGCGATCGCTCCTCTACAAATCAGCAACTCAGCCATGCCTACCCAATTCTCTTCCAAAATTGAAGCACTGTGGCCATTGGTGTCTTATGGCGATCGCAACCCAACGCCTCACATTAGAAGACTATCTCGCCTATGACGACGACAGCGATACCCGCTATGAGTTGGTGAATGGGGAACTGGTGCCGATGAGTTTAGGGACGGGTCGCCACGGAGCCATAATCAAGCGGTTAGAGCGGCTGTTGGATGATGAGATTGAGCGTCTGCAACAGCTGTGGATTGCGCTGGCAGGAACGGTTGGCCTGCAATCACCTCGGGGGGAAGCTTGGGATACCGTGCGGATGACCGATGTGACGGTGCTGACATTGACGCAGTGGGAGGCACTGCAGGAACGGGAAGCAGTGATTCGCCTCAAGGAGCCGCCACCGCTGCTGGTGGTGGAAGTCGTCAGCGCATCGACTAAGAGCACGGATTATCGAGCCAAGCGAGCGGAATATAGCGTGTTGGATATTCCGGAATATTGGATTTGTGACCCGCTGAAGGAGCAAGGCACGGTCTGCACATTGCTGGAGGGCTGGCACGAAGCCGCAGTCTACCCTGGAGAAAGCGAAGTCGAATCACCCACGTTTTCGGACTTGAAACTCACCGCTAAAGACATTTTGTAATTGAAAGTGGCAAAACAATTTGTGTTGGCTAATGCACTGCACCCAGAGATTGCTGGTCTCCAATTTGACAACAGCACTTAAACCAAAGGGAAGCGCTAGTGCCAGGTAAGAAAGCGCGGAAACCATTGCTCTATCGTGGCTGCGACCCTGACAACAAAACGCTTAAAGCTACTGAAACGCCTATGGATTAGACTGTACAAGTATCGATGCGAGAGAAGAGAGCGCCCCCACCCCCCCGTCGCCACCCAAGATTCACAAAAGGAAGGTGACCTTTGGGAGCTAAGGTATCATAAATAACCTTTGAACTGGTGATGTATTTGTCCTTAACCCGCCAACCGTTGCGATCACTCATTTTTTGAAATGCAGTACTAGCAGTTTGTGCGTCTTTGCCAAAGTCGAGCTTACCGCCCACCTCGACCCAAATCTGCTTTTGTACACTAAAGCCAAACTTGCCGCCGCTGAACTCGACCCACAGCTGATCAATCAGCAGCAGGTCTGCAGCAGGGAAGTTACGCACTTCTTCAAGCCTCAGATAGCCACGTTGCTCCGCTTCTGCACCCACAGCTTTGAGCATTAGCTTGTCGGTTTCCTGATCAGCTTCCTGCCAACTTCCACTCGCCAAATAGTTTACTAACTCGCGATAGCGGTCAGGGATACGCTGCCGCACCACCCGCAGAGAGTTGCCTGGCTGGTCTCGAGCCGTTGTCCAAGGTTGCTCACCGGGCTTCAGAGCAATTCGTCTCAGTTCTGCTGACGTTGGTAACCGGTAATCATACACACCATCGTCAGCCATAAGCTGCGCCTGGGTCGCCAGCCAAGCACAAAACCACTGAGCATCCTGCCATTCAATCTCATCATCAATCGACTGTACATTCTTCGCCAAGTCAAGCACCAACTTAGCGGTAGAGTGGAACTCTTTTTTACTCTGGGCATGGGTAAATAAGCCATACTCCGGCCAGGTAATGGGCTCTGAAATGGCCGTCGTTTCACTCAAGGGGATCAATTGCTGAAAATGTTGCTCTAAGATGGCTGCCGCTGTCTCTGGCTGGTGTTGTTGGCGGGCGTCGCGCAGTCGCTGTTTAAGCTTGTCATCAATTGATTTAGCATCATCAGCAATCCGCTGCACCAGTTCTAACGTGGGCAAATCATCTGGAGTTTCAAGAGCCTTTTCGATAAAGGGCACCGGGTCAGTCAGCAGGGCATAAAAGTACACCACTTCTTTCCAGGTTTCGTCCACCAGGTGGCCCAGCACTGCCCGCTGGCCGCTCCCCCGTTCGCTCAGCTCTACCGCCGCCAAATATTCTTGAAAGGTCTTGTGAGTAAATTCATACAGATAGCCTTCGCCCCCCGCCAGCAGCCCCGACACCTGCTGAATCTCTTGCAAAAACTGGATGGGCGTCAGCTTCCTATCCCCACAGGTTTCTGTCAATCGGGTTTTAATCCAGTCGCTCCCTTGGCGCGGTTTGAACTGAGTAACATTAGCCCGAGTCAGCTCTAGAGCCAGCGGTTGCAAAATTGTCTGGTTATCCGCCGCATTAGCGATGGTCAACCGGGTTTGCCGCTGAAACGGGCGATCTTCCAGCAGCAGCTTAAAGATTTCGCGGTACACATCCAGCCGTCGTTGGGGCAACCGCTCCTTAAATTTATGGGCCACAGCAATAATCGTTAGCAGCAGCGGATTTTTGGCCAGATCGATCAGGCTACGATCTGCAAACAGTTGTCGTCTCAAATCGGCAGCGGCTTTATCCGCGTCATCTTGGCTTTGGGCTTTTACTTGCGTTACCGACAGTTGCTTGCCAGGTGCTTTGCCTTGGCTATCTTGCAGGTGATATTTCCACTTGGTTTCCCAGGCAATAAAGCGATACCACTTTTCAATAAACGTCCGCTTTTGGTTGTCGTTAAAGTCGAGTACGTCGATTCTCTCGACTCCTTTGAAGAGGCTGCTGTTAAACCCGTGGGGCCGAGACGTGAGAATAAACTGACTGGGATAGTTTTGCATTTGCCAATCAGCCCACTGGCTGGCAAGCTGACGCTGGTCATCGGGCACCTCATCCAGTCCATCCAGCATGACTAGGCATTTGCCCTGCTGCAATTTCTCTTTAAACCACGGTTCCGACGCCCGGAGGTCTTCGCAGCGGGGCAGCTTTTGCACCGTCTCAACAATCAATTGGGGCAGCTTGGGCTCGTTGGGCGCTTTGATCTGCCCATGAAAGTCTCGAAATAGCAGCAACACGGGAATCAGCTCTTTCGCACCCTTTTCCACATATCCCTGATTCGAAAAGTTCAGCGTCAAAAACTGCATCAGCGTGGTTTTGCCGTAGCCGGGGTCGGCAATCACCGCCATCAACCGGGCCAAAAAATGACCGTCTGGATCATCGGCCTTGGGCAAGATATTCCAAATGGTCAGATTGCGGTTTTGCAGCATGGGGTTGCCCTGGCCGCCGGGGTGCATCCGCAGCGCCACATAAATGTCTTCTAGCGCCAGTCGCGGCAGGCCGCCGTAGCCTTCCACATTCAGGTCAACACATCGAGTTTTCAGCGCTTCCAAATATTGCCGATGAAATCCGGTTAGGCGCGTCAGGGTTTTATCGACGGTATTATCCACCGCGCGGTCGATAAACTTGCCAGAAGCTTCGCCTCGCTGCTTCATGCGATTGGTCAGGGCTTTCATCAGTCCCTGACCAAAACTCGTCATCAACCCTGAGCCAAAGGCGACCAAGCCTGAAATCGCCGCTTTCGGCACATCTTCCAGATACAGGTTATAGAGCGCATAGCCGCCGCTGCCCGCCACTAGAAGCTTGAAGATGGCGTCAGATAAGCGTTCTTCAAAGGTCGGTTTGGGGGGTGGCGGCTGGGTCATAACAATGATTGAAGAGAAAAAGTTAGACGAATGGATACTCAAAAATCGTCGTCAATCTAAAAAATCTTCATCAGTTTAGCCAATTCCCTAGTGTCGGTCATAGTTAGCGACACATTTCAGCTAGCCTATTAGAATTTTGTAGCGTCTTCGCCATATAGGCGATAACGATCGCCGTTTACAACCGCTGCGTATGTCGTAACCATTCACGGAAAGTCATACCGCGCCCAATTTAACGGTCTTAATCATGGGGACTGACGCCGCTGCTGCCAGAGCATGGAATATCTGGAGATGTCATTGGCGAAAGTTTTTGGGCAAATCTCCAGCGCCGCTGACCGTAGCTGCCAAAAATCTTGCAGTGGGAGAACCAGTTGCGTCCTAAGATACCAAAGGACGCTTGCAAGCTGTGGGAGGGCAAAATGCGCGCACTAATTATGGGAGGGACTCGATTTATCGGGGTTTATCTCACCCGGCTACTGGTCAGTCAAGGGCATGACGTGGTGCTGTTCAATCGCGGCAACAAGCCGGCTCCAGTTGAGTCAGTCATAACGATTCGAGGCGATCGCAAGGATGCCGCCCAGCTTAAAACCGCCCTAGCCGGAGAATCCTTTGACGCCATTTTCGACAATAATGGTCGCGAACTGAGCGATACGCAGCCCTTGATTGAGCTATTTGGCGATCGCCTTCAGCATTTTGTCTACGTCAGCTCGGCTGGCGTCTATCTCAAATCTGATGAAATGCCCCACATGGAAGGTGATGCTGTTGATCCCAATAGCCGCCACAAAGGCAAATTTGCCACGGAAGATTATTTGATGGCGCAAAAAGTGCCCTTTACATCGGTGCGCCCCGTCTATATTTATGGCCCACAAAATTACAACGACGTGGAAGCCTGGTTTTTTGACCGCATCGTGCGCGATCGCCCCATACCAATTCCCGGCAGCGGCATGGCATTAACTCAAATGGGACATGTTGCTGATCTGGCAGCCGCGATGGCGGCGGTGTTGGGCAATCAGCGAGCTATCGGCCAAATCTACAATATTTCTGGTGAAAAAGCAGTCAGCTTCGATGGTTTGGCGCGAGCCTGTGCGATCGCAGCAGGTCAAGATCCTGATGCCTTAAAGCTGGTTCACTACGAGCCCAAGGCATTTGATTTTGGTAAGCAAAAAGCTTTTCCCATGCGAGTACAGCACTTCTTTACAGACATCCACAAAGCCAAAACTGAGTTGGACTGGACGCCTCAGTATGATTTAGTCAGCGGCCTGAAGGATTCCTTCACCCATGACTTTATAGCCTCAGGGCGCCATCAGAAGGACGTTAACTTTGCTTTAGACGAGCAGATCTTGGCCGCTAGTCACTAACTAAAAAGCATCGTTGCTCAACATAAGCGAGACGCCCATCCTCTACCGTACATCAAGCATTGAGCTAGGAGTACTATCTTGCTTGCAACTTCAATTTGGCCCCAAAATCGCGAGTGTTCAAGCATTAAGCCGGGACGACGCAATTGCTGCATCGACTAAACCCCGATTTTGCTGCGCTCTCAGGCAGTGGACCAGCATTTGTTCATAAACATCAGCGGTGTGACGTTTAATGCGTCGTAATGTTGCAGCAAATCTAAAGAAATCTGCAATCTTGTAAAGTATTTATTACATTATTAAAGTAGCAATAAACTAAAAGGCAAGTTGATATGCGTTCCATAAACCGCTACGACAGCCGTGATGAAGTTAAAGTGGCTGTCATTACTGATGAGATGCGAGCTGATGAGTCTCTTCGCGTGCAGACTCTAGATATTATTTGTGGTTGTATTGCATTGGTTGCGGCTTGTGCTTTGTTGCTAACGATTCAGTAAGCTTATGCTTTGCTATTGCAGGCCCTTTTAGGTTTGATGGGTTTGTTGGTACTGAGGGCTAAATCAGGCATTGGGACTCTATTGCTCAGGGATGCTTTGATTTCGTCCTGACTCTTTTAAGAGCTTTGCTGTTGCAGTTGGTGGGAAATCAAGGTGTCAGCACTTTTTTGGATCTTGTCTGACGAACTTTTTCGTCGTGGCTAGTGAGTGTAATATATTGCCAGCTTTTAGGAAAGTGTGATGCTTGTTCAGCTTGTGCGCCCACTGGTGCGATCTCAGATTCAAATGCTGGTTCGCACTCCTGCGGCAGACTCTAGGCTTGCTAGCATGGTGAGTCAGTGGTTAGGATACCTTGGAGTTTATGCCGAAGTCACTCAGTTAGAGGCCAGCGGTAAGCAAATTGAAGTTTCTCTACGGGTTGGTCGACCAGAGCAGTGCAGCGAGCAAGAATGGCAACAGATCCTTGAGAATCTTACCCACCGGGGCAGTACTCAAAGCGCTGAAGATACCGGGCTCACTTACGAAGCTATGACGCCGGCCCAGCAGGGTAAAGTTCATCGACTTTTAGCCTGTGTTTTGCAGGCATCGAGTGAAAATTTGCTGAATGATTGGGACGATATTCAATCTCAGCTAACGGAAATTGGCATTGCAGGAAAGCTTTTGAGAGAGCTGCGTTCAGCTATCCGCGTCGCTACCCCGATGGAACTACTGGTTAAAGGCCTGGAGCCAGAGGTAGCTTCCTTTGCCTTATCAAAAGCCATTGCGATCGCGCTGATGGACAAGCATATTAACCAGGCGGAGGATGGGGCACTCAAGACCCTATTAGATGCGCTTCAACAGCCTGCTTCTTAGGTTTTCAGAATTCATCTGCAGGTAAGTATACGGAATTAGTTCAGCTACAGCCGCTGCGCTGATTAACACTCGTCGATGTAAGTATTTGATAGACCCTACAATGCACATCCGAAGTCGATAAGTTTTAGTCATGGAATTTATCTCGATTTTCGATTTTAGACCGTGAACTAGAAATCATCTTCGTGCCATCACCTTCGGCTCATACCAATCCTCTAGATTCTGGCTATCGATAGAGCTTCTAAGATGAATTTTGTGCCGGTAACCGAAGTGATGGTATCGGTGCTTAACGCTAGCAACCGCTCTTTAATCAGTTTTCACAGTTCATCCAAGGTCTTGAGATAGCGCCAGCGCCACCGCTTTTTGAGATATGCCAGACTGGCTCAATCGGGTTGCATTCGGGTGAATAAGCGGGTTAGAACATCAAGATGATGTGGTTGGGAACTGCTGATGATCATCTAGGCCAATGGAGTTTTCACAGGCAAGCTCTTCATGCATTGGGTGATGGACCAATGCCGATGATTCGTCCAAGTCGTCCTGCATCCCGAACAAATCAAAGGCTTCCAAGTGCTCAAAAAGCGGTGGGTAGTGGAGCGCACTTTTGGCTGGTTGATGCATTGCCATCGCCTGGTCAGAGATTACGAGAAGCTGCCAGAGACGTCTGAGACCTTTATTTATCTCGCTATGAGTCGCATCGTGGTGCGGTACTTGGCGTAAAATTTGACTTCGGAAAACTTTTCAAACATCCTCTAAACTTGTCAAACTGACGTCTGATAACCACAAATCACTGTTGCTCAGACCCACCAGTTCATTCAATAGTAACGTAATCGCCTCCCAGCCCTTAAAGATAAGTTATCAGCATGAAACCATCGGCTCAGTTTTATACAGCTTAAACAGCTTGTATCATCACCGTCTTACGACATTGACGGTCGAATTGAAGATGATTTAGATATTAAGCCTACCTTAAGATTAAGTTGCTTAATACGCCATAATATTTTCCAAAACACATCTCTCGGTAAGTTGGTTTTTATACTTCATAAAGTCTAGACTTTTTAAGTCATAAAATTCTGAGGCTTCACCAATCAGTTTTTGATCAATAAATAAAAGACCTCGTTTCAGGTATTAAAAAGCTATATGGATTCAATGAATTATTTTATGGGAAAAGCCAGTATTTAATTTAGGATGTATCTCGAATTACAATTTTTGCTTTGTGAGCGCCGGTAAATATGTTCCTCAAGAAAAGTAGAGGAATCTGCCGGCTATGAATTATTCGATAGGTTTGTCGAGACAGAAGGTTGTCACAGGATTTTTGGCCTCATTTGTAATGTTGGTCAGTGCGTGCTCGACTACAGCAGTAAGCCCTGAAGACCCTACTGCTGAAGGCGAAGAGGCAAGTGCGGAAACAGCTTCTAGCGGTTCTGGTGAGACCATACGCATTTCGATTGGTACTCAAGATCAGGTGATCAATACGGCTGTGGGTGGAGCTACTGTTAGGGAATTGGAACTGCTTGAAAAGCATCTCCCAACGGATGGCAAGTACGCTGGTGTTGAGTATGATATCCAGTGGTCTAGTTATACGTCAGGCCCTCCCATTACTAACAAGATGTTGGCAGATCAAATTGATATTGGTTTGATGGGTGATTTTCCCGCTGTTATTAACCTGATTAAATTTCAGCAGGAAGCTCAGGACGCTGACTCAATCTTTATTGGTACTTTAGCCTACAGTCCTAATGGTGCGGGTAATGCAGTAGTTGTGCCCAAGGACAGTACCGCAACTTCTTTGGCAGACCTGAAAGGTGGCACGGTTTCAGTACCCTTTGGATCAGCTGCTCACGGCATGTTGCTTAAGGCTTTGAATGATGCCGGTATCAATCCCGATACCGATGTGAAACTTCTCAGCCAAGCGCCTGAGGTGGGAGGGTCAAGTCTACGCACTGGGCAGATTGATGCTCATGCTGACTTTGTTCCTTTTGGTGAGTTATTCCCCTTCCGAGGCTTTGCTAAGAAGATTTTTGATGGTGCGCAAACCGGTGTGCCGACTCTGCACGGCATTACGGTTCGTTCCGATTTTGCTGAAGAGCATCCAGAGATTGTCGTAGCTTATCTAAAAGCTGTGCTGGAAGCTAACGAGACCTTTATGGCTGATCCTGAAGGAATTTCTGCTCAAATTGAAGAGTGGTCTGGCATTGATAAAGAAGTGGTCTACATGTTCCTCGGGCCGTCTGGATTACAGCCTCTGGATCCCACTATTCGGGAAGTTCAAGTAGAGGCTTTGAAAAATAGCATTGCGACCCTGACTAATTTGGGCAAAATTGAAAACCCTGTCGATCCGGAAGAAGTCGTCGACTGGATCGATGAGAGTTTCTTGCAAACGGCGATGGCAGAATATGGCGTAGCCTACGAAGATGTCATCTCGACGGCTGAAGCCTATCAAATTACGGGTGAAGATGCGCTGACCGGAGAAGCCATTGAAGATCCGAAAATGGCAGCTCAGTATTGGGTTCAAGAGGAAGAAAAGGTCACTAATTTTGCCTCCATTCCCAATATGGTGCAGGCCTTGGCGACCCTTCAGGATGAAGGACAGGCGGCTGACGTTATGTTTGTTCACGATCGCAATAATGGCTGGAAGCTATTTGCGGAAAACTCTTACTACGTCGTCGATGGGGAAGAAGTATCGGCATTCCTGCTGGAATCTGATGCCGAAGCCTATGCGGCGGAAAGCGGTGGACAAATGAGCAATTTTAAGGGACTTTCGGATCTCTATGCTCAGCAAAGTCCTGTCTTGGTAGGGGCACTTCGATAGTTCATGGTCCTATCCTTAGAGCGGATTGAGCCAGTAGCCCAATCCGCTCTCATCGGCTCTAATCTAGCCAAATTGTCCATGGAACAATCTTCCTATTGAGACTTACGTAGTTGCATTTAATTTGGTTTTCGCCCCATATTCTTGGGGATGCCCGGCTTCAAACTCCTTCAAAACTGGAGGACTCAGAGAGCTGATGCGTGAGTTTCTACCTACTGCATCTCAGATACAGAATTGCTTAGAAGTTCAGCTTAATGTGGCCCTGGACGCAGGGGCAATTGTTGTTTGCGAGACATCCAATGACCGTTACAACTTCAAAAGTTGCCCAATCAAACCGGCAAAGTAAAGTAAGCGAAGCTTACAGAAATTTTTGGCTTGGCAACCGTCTGGCTTGGCGAGTTACTGCTTTAGTCCTCTTTTTTGGAGGGTGGCAGTTTCTCTGCATGATTAATTTCAAATTCTTTATCAACTTTCAGTTGGTACCCTCACCTTGGGAAGTTTTGCAAGCAACGATCGCATTTTTAACCGACGACCCTTGGGTGCACTTTCGCTCTAGTATTACGCGGGTGCTGCTGGGATATGTCATTGCCTCTTTCTTCGGCATCATCCTGGGAGTCCTGATTGGTTGGTTTGAGCTGATCGAAGATTTGCTACTGCCGCCCTTGGAATTACTGCGTCCGATTCCGGCTGTCGCCTGGATTCCCCTGGCCATTTTGGTTTTTCCCAACGCGGAAAGTGGTATGGTTTACATCACCTTTATTGGGGCGTTTTTTCCGGTGCTGGTCAGCACTATTCGGGCCGTCGAAAGCATTCTTAGCGACACGGTGCTCATTCGAGTAGGGCAGTGTCTCGGAGCTAAGTCTTGGCATATTTTCAAGGATGTTGTGATTCCCGGCTCCCTGCCAGGGATTGCCAGTGGCCTCACCATTGGCATGGGCAATGCTTGGTTTTGCTTGGTGACCGCCGAAATTCTAGCAGGCCGCTATGGCGTGGGCTACATCACTTGGGAGTCCTATGTCACGTCAGTTTATCCCCCCATTGTCATGGGCATGTTGCTTATTGGTTTGATGGGCGCTCTCAGTTCCTGGGCTGTTGGTCGGGCCACCAATGCTCTTATGCCCTGGCGCGTTATTAAGAAGCAGAGCAGCGTCTAGAGGCTGTCATCATTTAGCGATCAACTCCCCACGCTAGAAGCGGTTTAGCCCCTTAGCCAAGTTTGAGAAGCGGGTGCGGCAATGCTTATACCGTAAGCACTCTGGCTTCAATTGATGACGCGCCCTAGGCGAATATCAAACCGGCATGGGCGCAGCAGTTGTTTGTCATGTTCTTCAGAGAGGTCAAGAAAAAAGGCGATGGTCACGCAACAGTTAACGCAACAGCAGACGACGTTAAAAGGGGCGGTTCAGGTTGAAGGTTTATCCGTCAGTTTTCGGCGTCGGAGCTATGAAAATTGTGTTCTAGATTCGATTCAGCTGGCCATTCAGCCTGGTGAATTCATCTGTTTGTTGGGGCCTTCTGGCTGCGGTAAATCGACCTTGTTAAACGTGATTGCCGGCTTTATCAAACCGACCGCTGGCTATGTGCTGGTCGATCAAATGCCGATTACCCGCCCTGGTGCCGATCGCGGCTTTGTGTTTCAGCAATATTCACTACTGCCGTGGAAAACGACGTTTCAAAACGTGGAATTGGGCCTGAAAATTCGCGGTCTGCCTAAGCGCGATCGCACCGAGTTAGTGAATGATTATCTCAATCGGGTGGGATTATTTAAGCACCGCAACAGCTATCCGCATCAGTTGTCCGGTGGCATGCAGCAGCGAGCCAGTATTGTGCGGGCACTGGTCAACTCGCCCTCAGTATTGCTGATGGATGAGCCCTTCGCAGCCCTGGACGCCCAGACTCGTCACATGATGCAGGAGATGCTGCTGGACATCTGGGATGACCTCAAAACCACAGTGATTTTTGTCACCCATGACATTGAGGAAGCCATTTACCTGGGCGATCGCCTCTGCATTATGGGGGTCCATCCGGGCCATATCAAAGAGGAGATGCCGATTCACCTCAAGCGTCCCCGTCACGTGGATGTCACCCTTTCGCCCGAGTTCGTTACTCTCCATCGCCAAGTGTTCGAGCGCATTCGCGAAGAAACCCTCAAGAGCATGGAGGAAAGTCGTTAGGAAGTTGTTTGCAAATCGCATACCCAGTTGTTGGTTGGGGTTTGGCACTGTCAAACTCTGACAGCCGCCTTGTGCCTTAGGTGAGTTATTTAAGCGCAGATCCCTTAGCGCTTTCCAGTCTCGATCTACAGAACGACAACAAGAAGCCTTAAAACACGCGCACTTTCCCGAAGTGAAGCTGAATAGTCATGCCTAGTGTCTGGCATAATGTTTAGGCCGCATCAATATTCGCGAAACTCTCCAGCTTTACAAACCATAAGCTGCTCAGCGCCTAGTTTTAGTCGATTCAAAGTCGTCAATTCAAAAATCGTTAGTGCTACGATTTATTCGCCACCCAAGTCGATTCAAAGTCGTCAATTCAAAAATCGTTAGTGCTACGATTTATTCGCCACCCAAAATGATCTTGGAATGCCGCAGGTTGTAGAACCTCACCTGGCCTCTCCTAAGTCCTGTGGGCAGGTTTCGCCAACCTAAGGAGAGGAACTGAACCCCTCGCTCGATTCGGCTCGGGGGGGAGTGCAGTCGCTGACTAAGCCTCTCCTTGATAAGACTACCGTGTATACATAAGTTCAGAGAGTCATTTAAGTCAGGGCGATGCAGAGTAACCCAATAGAAATCTACGCCAGTCGCCGCCATCAAGCCGTATTCGGAGATAAGCGGCTAGAAAAAAGGGATATCCCTCTATGCAAGTATGCTGCAGTTGCGCACCGTCAGTATTCGCACCCTGTCAAAAGATTGGGCAGAGCAGATGGCTTACTACCGTTGGCTAGAGAATCCCTCGGTCAGTCTATCGAGCCTAACTGAAAGCCTTGCTGAGCCTTGCCGTCATCCGATGAAGGGACGACACGTGCTGGCCATCAGCGACACCAGTGAGATTAACCTGCAAGCTCACGCCGGTCGGCTTAAGCCAGAGGGGGGCAGTGTGGTAAGCAACAACCGCGACATCGGTTTTTTTCTTCATCCGACGCTCATCGTCGATAGCACGGATGGCCTGCCTCTAGGATTGAGCCACGTTCAGCTGTAGACGCGTCCTGCCGAGCGTCCTAGTCAGGAAGAGCGCAACTACAAGAGTCAACCGATAGAGGAGAAGGAGTCGTACAAATGGATTGAGGCCGCTAACGGGTCTGCTCCTTGTTTGACACTAGGCGAAGCCGAGCAGGTCACCTACAGAGGCGATAGCGAATCAGATATCTACGAGCCGTGGGTTCTCATTCGCCAAGCGTCTGGACATCTGCTCATTCGCGCTTGCCGCGACCGGTTGCTCTCCGACCAAGACGTCACACTATTCAGCTACCTGTCCAGCCAACCGAGCGCTGGTCAATATCGCTTAGACATTCCGGCTGACCCGAAAATCAACCGCATCGATCGCTCCGCAAAGATGACTGTGCGGTTTACGCCAGTGTCCCTCAAACGTCCCAACCGTCTGAAGGATGACTATCCCGAGCAGGTCGAAGTGCAGGCGGTGGAGGTAGCCCCACCCAACGGCCAAAAGCCGGTGCATTGGCGATTGCTGACCACTCATCGCGTCAGGACTTATCAACAGGCTCTGCAAATCATTCAGTGGTATCGATGGCGGCGGCACATCGAGCAACTCTTTGCCATCCTCAAGCAGCGTGGATTGGACATTGAGGCGTCTGAAAACGAGTCCATCTTAGCCATCCAAAAGCTCTCCCTCTTGGCTCTGTCAGTAGCGCTACAGATACTGCAGCTGATACTTGGACGGAAGCAGCCCCGCACCCCAGCGTCTCTGGCCTTTGACATTGACCAAAAACGATGCCTGAAGCAGATTTCGTCAACCGTTAATGGGGCCACCCCCAAGCAGCAGAACCCGCATCCAACCGCGTCACTCGCTTGGGCGGTTTGGATTATTGCCCGGCTGGGCGGTTGGTCTGGCTATCAGAGTCAACGCCCACCAGGCATCGTCACCTTTAGGCGAGGATTACACGTGTTTCAAGGGATGTTTGCAGGATGGCAGCTAGCTCAACTATGAGCTAGCTGGACTTATGTATACACCGTAGCCTTCATAAGGAGAGGTGCCGCAGGCGGTAAGGTTTCTAGCGCTGAACAAAGCCCAGAGTATATGTTTGCCAAAGCTTTCGAGAAGTTTAGCAGGCAGCCGTCCGGTGACGAAAAACTAAGGACACTAACGAGACGCTAATTTAGCGAACGATCGCTGCGCGGTTGACCGTCTGCAAAGCTTCGGACAGGCGCCGTACTGCCGCTACCATGGCCAGTTCGTTATCGAGTTTATTCACGGCAGAGCCCACGCCGATACCCGCTGCTCCTACGACGATCGCCATTGGTGCCGTTACATCTGACAGGCCTGATGCACAGAGTACCGGCACTGTAACCGCGCGAGAAATCTCCCGAGCCGCCGCCAAGGTGGGAGCCGCCTTCTCAATGAGACCTAGCGTGCCGCTGTGGGTGGGAGTGCTGCTAGTGCCGCCTTCCGTTTGAATGATGTCGGCGCCGGCTGCGACCAATGCTTCGGCAAGCTGCACCTGCTCATCCAACGCCAAAATGTGGGGCACTGTCACCGACAGCGTAATGGTCGGCAATAGCTCGCGGGTTTGTTGAGTCAGCGTCAGCACCTCATCGGCCTCAAACCGAATGCCTTGGGCATAAAATGCATCGAAGTTACCAATCTCAATCAGGTCGGCACCGGCTGCGACTGGGGCGACAAACGCTGCCGCCTCAACTGCCGACACGCAAATTGGCAGCTTTGTTAGTCCTTTAGCCAACCGCACGAGATCGGCATCCGCAGCAATGTCGATAAAGGTGGCGCCGCCTTGTGCCGCTGCCCGCACGATTGCCGCCACGCGATCGCGATCAAAATTTGTTAGTCCACTAATAATTTTCAGCGCTTGGCCTTGGTCAAATGCCGTTTGAAGCTTGGCTTGCATAGTCAAAGAATCCCCGTAATCAGGTTCGTAACTTGACCTATTTTGCCATCACCTGGGATGAGCGGCGATGAGTGTAAACATTGCTAGCGCTTGTGCGGAAGCGACGCCATCAGCATGACGGAGGAGAGAGTAGTGCGAGGGCGATCGCGGGGGCGAGAATCCTGGTCTTTTAGTTCATTCCCAACCGTCTCAAACAGGTCGCTAAAGATACAGACTATTTGTGATTCGCCTTTATTTTTAGGCGCAAAAATTAACAAACTGCAAATACCCTTTCAAGATTTGTGATTGTCAAGAATGACAGTAAATTTTACATACCAAAAAAGCATTATTGCTATGCAGATACTGCACTGAATTTAAATATTTAGTAGTGAGATTTACTAAATTCTAATGCTGCAGTTTAGTACAGTACTCGGCAATGTGATTTTTGAAAAGATCGCTGGCTAGTTAGAGATTTTAGTTTTGTTCGATAGCGTGATTTGCCCCCTTTCCAAGAGTTTTATTTGTGACTACTCAATCTGACTTGCTACCTGCAGCGGACCCCGTTTCGAGCTCGGAAGCCCCATCTACTGATCGCCAACTAACGTATTGGCAACTGATACTTTGTGCCGGGGCGATCGGGATTGTCGGCGGCATCGTGGCTACGATTTACTACTTCGTATTAGAGAGCCTGATGCATGGTGTCTGGCATAGTTTGCCAGAACGAGTAGAGTCCTATTTCCCTAGTTGGTTGCCGACCAGTAATTACGTATGGATTACCACGACGATGGGCGGCTTTTGTGTGGGTTTAGTGCTCTATTTTATGGGGCTGCCGGGGGAAATGGCCCAAGTGGTCGACAAGATTCATCAGCCCGGACGCATTGACATTCGCAAAACCCCGGCAATGGTGCTGGCCTCTCTAGTCGCCATTACTTCTGGCGGCAGCGCCGGCCCGGAAGCTCCCTTGGTGCAGGTAAATGGCAGCTTTGGCAGTTGGCTGGGCGACACCCTCAGACTCGATACTGACTGTGTGCGAGTCCTGACCTTTTGTGGCATGAGTGCAGCTTTGGGAGCCTTTTTTGGCGCCCCCATTGGAGCGGCAATTTTTGCCTTGGAAATCCCTCACCGGCGAGGACTGGAATATTATGAAGCGATCGCCCCTGCCGTGATTTCGGCTATTTTTTCGTTTGCCGTTTTTCGCATTAGCACCGGCATGACGATTGGCGGCTTTTATCACTTTGAAACAGTGCCGGCTCTGACGCCCATGAATCTGTTTGAGGGCTTGGTGTTGGGCTTCATTGGCGCCGGCGTCGCGGTGCTATTTATTGCCGTTTTTCGGCTTGTGGGACGCCTGCTAGAACCCCTAGAGCACTATCGAATTTTACTCGCGACCTTGGGCGGACTGGCCATTGGCTTGATTGCGTTCTTCTTTCCTCAAACCTTATTTTTTAGCGAAGAACAGATTCACACCGTTATTGAGACGGGGACGACCCTTGGCGTCACCATGCTGCTGCTGATTGCGGTGGCCAAAATGTTTGCCATTGGTTTCACGCTGCATTCGGGATTTCTCGGCGGCTTTATTTTTCCGCTGTTCTTTATTGGCGCCAACGTGGGCTTGGCGATCGCCCTCGCGGTGCCGCAAGTGCACTCCACTGTGGGCATGGTTTGCCTGATGGCAGCGGTAAATGTAGCCGTGACTAAAACGCCCATCAGCACCAGCATTATTCTCAGCGTCCTGTCGGGGACGGCGATGCTGCCGGTGATTGTGATTGCCAGTTTCACCAGTTTCTTGCTCACTAGCCAAATTGCCATGATTCGCACCCAGCGATCGCGCTCTGCCGATGAAGCAGTCAGCCCCATCTGGTCACAAAATGGTCTCATTGCTGGTTTGCAAAACATTGCTCAGCCCCGGCAGCCAGAGCGTCTGCCGGCTGAATAGGGCGCTGATTGTTCAGAGCGGGAAGCTGTTTACACAGCCAACGGCAAGGCATGGGTTTGCCAATTTTGCTCTCGACGAGGGCAATAGAAAAACCTCTACTCAGTTTTACAAACGAACATTACCGCGCTGGACTTTCTTGGCACCACGCTTTTTCTTTCGCTCGATGCGCTTCTGATCAGCACTTTTGGAGCGTCGGGTAGGCTGCCGCTTTTTAGGAGTGTAGGTCACCTGCTGGATCAACTTTTTGAGGCGCTTAAGCGCTTCCGCTTTGTTTTGCTCTTGGGTGCGGTGTTCTTGCGCTTTAATCACTACCACCCCATCTTTGGTAATGCGGCTGTCGCTAAGCTGCAGCAAACGTTCTTTGTGAACCGGCGGCAAAGATGAAGCGTGAATGTCAAATCGCAGGTGAATCGCTGTTGCTACCTTATTCACATTTTGGCCGCCGGCCCCTGACGATCGCACGGCAGTTAGCTCAATTTCATCATCCGCGATCGCGGTGCGATTCGTAATTTGCAGCATCAGCCCAGTTCCAAGTACTCACTCTAAGAACTAGCGTTACACATCGTAGGCGAGAGGTAACTGAGCATTCAGTTGAGGGAGTGAGTGAGCGACGAGGTCGCAGGGCAACCAAGAATCGAGACATCAGAACCAAGAAGGGCGATCGAGCTGACCTGACTGACTCAGAGAATTCTCAGCAATTATTCATCTGCAGTTGATTGATTGAAGGCGTTACTTAAAATCCGAGCCATGTCTTCTGCCGCCCTAAACTCAAGCACTCTGGTAATCATTCCGGCGCTGAATGAGGCCGCTACCGTTGGGACGGTAGTGCAGCAGTTACGAGACTTGGGGCTGTCTCGCATTCGCGTGGTGGATAACGGCAGCCACGATCGCACCCGTGAAGTCGCTCGGCAAGCCGGGGCGGAAGTCATTGAAGAGCCGGTTAAAGGATATGGTCAAGCCTGTTGGCGCGGCTTGCAAGCGGTCGAACCAGAGGTGGAATGGATTTTGTTCTGCGATGCTGACGGCAGTGACGACCTCGCTCAACTACCAGAACTGCTGGCTCAGCGAGCTGATTATGACTTTATTTTGGGCAATCGACGGGGCACGACGACAGGCAGACAACAGTTGACCCCGGTGCAGAATTTTGGCAACTGGCTGGCTTCAACGCTGATTTATTGGGGTTGGGGCTACCAATATCACGACTTGGGGCCGCTGCGGCTGATCCGCTGGCCGGCGCTGCAGGCTATTCAGATGCGCGATCGCGGGTTTGGCTGGACGGTGGAAATGCAGGCTCGCGCCGTGGAGCAGGAGCTGCAAATCTGCGAAATTCCGGTTAACTATCGCCCGCGTCAGGGCGGCCAGTCCAAGATTTCCGGCACGCTCAAAGGCAGTTTTCAAGCGGGCATGATTATTCTCACGACGCTGGCTCAGCTTTATGGCCAAACGCTAATGCCTCAATCGTTTCCGATGAACAGCTCTCCAGGCAAGGCGTCCCTGGAGGCGGACTACCCCAAGCGACCCTGGTGGGGGTTAGAGTCGGTCATTCTGTTCCTCAGTGCGTGTTTCTTAATCTGGGGAACAGTGTGGTGCCTGCCCCACGGTGATTTTTTAACCGAGCCCACTGCGGTACCGCAATTCTGGCGTGGTATTGCCGTGATGAGCGTGGGCTTTGTGCTGTCTTGGTGGGTGCGATCGCTCTCGGCGATTTGGTTTTGGGGCGTCGCGATTGCCACCCGCGTGCTGTTCCTCGCCATGTATCCGGGAGACGACATTTGGCGCTATCTCTGGGAAGGATTACTGCAAACTCAGGGCTTTAGTCCCTACGACTACGCTCCCAATGCCGACATTTTGGTGCCCCTGAGAACAGCATGGTGGGGCCATATTAACCATCCTGATGTGTCGGCGATTTATCCTCCTGTGGCGCAGTGGGGCTTTCGGCTGCTAGCGGCGATCGCTCCCTCTGTGCTCTTATTCAAGCTGGCGTTTACCGCTGCCGATTTAGGTATTTGCTGGCTGTTGAGTCGGCGGTTTGGCTTTGGCGCTACCCTGCTCTATGCCTGGAATCCATTAGTCATCTACAGTTTTGCCGGGGGCGGTCACTATGACAGTTGGTTTTTGCTGCCGCTGGTGGCGGCATGGCTATGGTTCGAGCGGCCCCATGGGCGATCGCTCACCCCCCTTCCTCCCCTGCTTCACTGGGTTGGCAGCGCTGTCCTCTTGGGCTTCAGCATTGCCGTCAAATGGATGTCGCTGCCAGTGCTGAGCTTTTTGGCTTGGCACAGTCTGAATCGCTGGCGTTGGCAACTAACGCTGTTCGTTATTCTGGCAGGTGTCTCGCCGTTTTTGATTAGCGCTTTACCCTTTTGTGGTCTGCAAGCTTGTCCGCTGATTCCCACCAGTTCGACCTTTGTCAGCCACGGTCGCAGCGCCGAATTTATTCCCTACTTTATTGCCCAAATTTGGGCAGGGTCGCGTCAAGCCAACTGGCCCTTTGCCCTTCCCCTGGGCCTGTGGATCGCCATACTGCTTTGGCGGACGCAGCGACTGGGAAGCTTCACCGAAGGCTATCTGATTGGCCTACTACTGCTGTCGCCCATCGTGCACGGCTGGTACTTTACCTGGCTGGTGCCCTTTGCTGTGGCCAGCCGCAATTGGGGCACGCGCCTGGTCAGCCTGTCGGCTTTTGTCTATTTTGCTCTGCCCCAACGCATCGCGTTGGGTGACTCTAGCTGGCTATTGACGGCGACTGAACGCTGGAGTCTCTGGCTACCATTTATCTTGGGCCTGCTGTGGACATCAGTTTCTTATCACGCTCTCAGAGCAAATTCAGCTTCACCGCGTTTTATGGAAACCAACGAGAATTGTTCTTAGCCTTGATCAGCATTGCTGTCGTGCGCAGCCACGTGCCGTGAATACCCCTGGGTAAGCCGGCGGGCTTCGTTAGGCGAGGAAGCGCTGATATGCACGGCCTTGCGATTGGTAAATCGGCGGTCAAAGCCGTCGGCTGCCAGAATTCTTGCTGTCGGCGCTTATGCTGGCCAAACTAAAAAACTTTGTCAAATTTTTTGTCATATATTGCTGGAGGTCATTAATTATGAAACGCACGATCGCAACGATATCTTTGTTATCCGTATTGGCGGGGGGCTGCTCGGTCGGGAACTTGACAGGCTCGGCTGACCTCGAAGCCATTGCTTCGGCAACTGATATCGACATTGATCAGCAGTATGAAATCTACAGCGAAGTGCTAGCAGCTTATGTTGATGACGACGGCTATGTTGATTACGCCGGTCTACAGCAAAATCGCCAGCAGCTAGATGAGTTTTTGGCCGCCATGGCTCTGGTTAGCGACGAAACCTACGCCAGTTGGTCGGAAGCGGATCAGATTGCTTTTTGGATCAACGCCTACAACGCATTTACCTTAGTCTCCATCATTGATCAAGAGCCGCTTAAAGCCAGCATCAAAGATATCACTGGGGTGTGGCGCTTTAATGAGCACGCGGTTCAGGGTAAATCCATCACCCTGGACCATATGGAGCACCAAATTTTGCGGGTTGATTTCAATGAGCCGCGCCTGCACGCGGCGATCGTCTGTGCCGCAGTTAGCTGTCCCCCATTACGCGACGAGCCTTTCACGGGGGCCGCACTGGATGAACAGCTTGACGATCAGGTTGAAAAGTTTTTGGCGAAGACCGACGGACTGGAAATTGATCAATCCGCCGACGTGGTGTATTTGTCCAAAATCTTTGACTGGTTTGGTGATGACTGGAATGCCACCTATGAAACTGAATCGGGCTTCGCGGGCAGTACTGCGCAAAAATCTGTGCTAAATTTTGTCACCAATTACGTTTCTGCCGAAGAGGCCACTTATTTGGAAGCGGGGAACTACGATGTTCGCTACTTTGACTATGATTGGTCTTTGAATGACCAGTCTTAGACTTTACGCGGCAATGAACCGGGCAGGCAGCATCGATGTCCCATCATTAAATTTGGATTATGCAACTTTTAGCGCGATCGCTTGATTTATCCCCGCCTTCACCGATGGCTTGCCCTAACGGACTCGTCTTATTTACTCGCTATCCCGAAGTCGGCAAGACTAAAACCCGTCTGATTCCCCATTTGGGCGCCCCAAAAGCCGCAGCACTCCAACGCCGCATGACTGAGCATATTGTTAGCAATTTGCAAACCTGGCAAAGTCAATCGGCTGCCGCGGTCGAAGTTCACTTTGCGGGCGGCACGTTGTCCTCAATGCAGCGATGGTTAGGCACTGGATTAACTTACCAGTGTCAAACCGAAGGAGAGTTTGGTCAACGTTTGCAGCATGTATTTCATCAGGGACTACAAAAGTTTCAGCGGTTGGTGGTCATCGGCGCCGACTGTCCCAGCATTACCCCCAATCATTTAAAGACCGCTTTTCAACTTCTACAGAACCACGACGTAGTGATCGGACCGGCCCATGATGGTGGCTACTATTTAATTGGGTTGAGCCAAGTTTGTCCCGCCTTGTTTCAAAGTGTGCCTTGGGGTACGGCGCAAGTCTTTGAGCAAACCGTGGCGATCGCCCGCCAACGCCGACTTTCCCTGGCGACCCTGGAAACCCTAAGCGATATTGATCGCCCCGAGGACCTTTCTATCCTGCCCCAACCGCTAGCCGTTCTGTAGACGAATTCGGCATTCAGCCATTCAGGCGCAGCCTCAGTTTTTATTCCTAGAGACCGCTCTCATCCATTTCCGTATAGTTACGGTTTAGTTGTGGCGACTCAAGTGGCCGTGACCATATATTCAGTGAATGCCGCCGTTATGGAAAATCTGGTCGCGGGCAAGTTAGTCATAAGCAGTGAGGAATTAGCCAGACCCGCTTGAGCTGATAGACTCCTGACCATCTTGCTTCTAGTGTCCTTAGCGATTTCATTCATTGTGCTAATATCTGCCGCGCCACAGTCTTCGTCATTTCAGGCCGAGCCGTCGTTGCAGCCAGTGAAGCTCCTTAACCAAGGAGAAGATTATCCTATTTGTCACATTTCGACGCCTAGTGATGATCGCCAGGTAACTGCGATCGCTGTGGACAATCATTTCTATCGCTTCTGCTGTATTCAAACTGATCCAGCAGTGACCCTTGACCTGCTGCAAACCGCTTCTGCTGAAGGAAAGTTGACGGTCATGACGGCCACTCAGCGCGAATATCGGGTCTGGGTGCACGAGCCGCTGGCCACGTTGGCTCCATCTACAGACCAGACGCCGCGTCCTTCCCTGTCTGCCTTCGGCGCCGCCAACTGCTGGATTATTGGCGATCGCCCAATCACCTTTTGCGACTGCACTCTGAATGTGCCTGACTTTCCTGACGCCGTATCGGGCATTGCCTATCGACAAAAGCTTTTTAGTTTTTATTGTCGAGAGCAAGACGCCCACACTGCCTTGAATGTCGGTTCCAGCCTATCCCAACGCGGCGATGAACTAGTGATTTCAATGACTGAAGACGCCTATGCCGTCTACCTATACGAGCCTGGCGCCACAATTACCCAGTGAGCTCCTGCTGCGCTGTGTCGATTTTGCACGGTGGAGTGCCCAGGCAATAGCGGCACTGGGTAAGCCGGTGAATCAATAAAGTAGCGAGAAAGGGGACGACGGCTTATTCAATAGGTATTGTGCCAGCAAGTCAGACGGACTTTTGCTTTTTCGCTCCCGATCAGAATCCTGAATTAGGGCCATCTAAGCTAGTACATTTGGTAATCCGCAGATACCTAGCCCGTGACCAGATGGCTTGCCGTCTGGTCCTAACAGAACTGGCGACGGCTATATCTAAACTCTATCTTTGACCAGCGCCGCCATTGGAACCTGGCAAAATGGGCTGTTCAACCGCCTGCCGGAAGCTTTGCACGTCTTCGGTAAAGTCAATGGGCAACACTGAAACTACATTTTCGTGGGGGCGGGGAATAATGACCCACGTTTCCAGAACGCCTCCCGGAGCGTTTTCAGCCGCTGCTACGCCAGCTTCCATAGCGGCTTTAACTTCGGATACGTCGCCTCGAATATTAATGCAAAATCGAGCGCTGCCAGCTCGAATGTAATTTACCAGGGTTACTCGCCCTGCTTTAACCATGGCGTCTGCAGCCGCCAGCACGGGCGGAAAGCCTTTTGTCTCAAGGGAGCCAACTGCCTGAGGCATTGCCTTTCTCCTAAAATTAAGCCTGTATCAAAAATACATTGTACGAGCCTAGTGAACTCTAGCGCGACCGTGAAGTAGGCTTTTTTCTACACCGACATATTCCGATATCTTTATCAAGGTTCAGTTACAGAATGAGCGGCCACCGTTGTTCAATTGGCAGAGATTTCGGTTATCAAGCGCTAAAGGAGTTGCTTGAAAATAGTGTATCCAATCGTCGGGGTTTGGCACTGCCAAATCCTTACAGCTACTTCGGGCATCAGGTAGGGGGTATTTAAGTGCCGACCTCTAAACCTCGTCAGGATGGGACTTCACACAGCGACAGCAGTTTCACGAGATGTTTAAGGGCAATTAAGAATGCGCTCTAAAACCCTGGAAAGCGATTCCCCCGAATTTCCTCAATCCAAAACTCCTCAGACTCTTCAGTGAAATAAATCGGTAATACGGCCTCCAGATTCTCTGGTGGATTAGGCACGGTGTAGTGGGTCGTAACGCACCCTTCATTTGGTAAATCGCTGCCGGCGAGCAGTCCGGCCTCCATTGAGCGCTTCACCTCAGAAACTGGACCACGAATGCAGACAAACTGCCGTCCACTGTCCGCCTGTTCATACTTCACAATGGTGACTCGTCCTGCCTTGACCATGGCATCGGCGACTGCCAACATGGCTGGAAATCCCTGAGTTTCAATGACGCCAACAGCAAACGGCATAAACTTATCTGTCCACCAAAAACGATAATTGCGCCAATACTGCGCCACAGAAGATGGAAATATGCGGCGATAAATTCAGCTTTAGAATCATACCTTGATTGAGCTGGGTTCAGCGATCGCGGCAATGATTCGTTCACAACCGGAGTCAGGCCGGGCCCAGTCATAGTGACAAATCTTCGGATCGCCCCAGCACAGCCGCAGATACAATTCTGAGCGAGTGGCATCGACCTCAGCCCATTCGGCTTCCGCAATCCAGCGTTCCACAGTCGCCATTTCCAGCGGCAGAGGGGGCGCTCCCGATCGCCACAGCCGCAGGTTCTGAATTGACGTGCGCCAAAACTCAATCACCCCGGCCTTGGCTGTCTGCAGGGCGGCTTTGTCGGCCTCAGTGGCAATTAATTGAGGATGCAATTCCGGAAACTGGTGCGATCGCCCCTGAAATCGGCAAGTGTGCCCCACGAGCCCAGATACATTATGTTCCCGCTGGTATTGATGGATTTGATCGCGAAAATCCTGAACGGCAAATACCTTGCTTAGCTTTTCTGCGCCAATGGCCTTAGCGACGACCGGATTGAGTCGCTGATCGGAAGACAATACTACCCGTTCGCCGCGCCAGGCTGCCCGTAACTCTTGATCCAGAAAGTCGAGAAGTTCTGCAGTGGTGTAAACCATGGGCAGTGAGACTCAATATTTTTCTAATTTTATCAATCCCCTTTCGATTAGGCGGCGTTCCTCAAGACTTTTCTAAGCGCTGTGTCAGTAATTTATAAATGCCCTCGGCATCGACCGTCTCTACGATTTCAGTGTTCATCTGCTCAGCCGACAACTGCAGGTTCACCACCGTTTGCCCCAGGGTTAAAGGGCTGCACAGTTCGACCTGTACCTGACCAGGCGACGCCCTGAATAGATCTGGGCGCAGCAAGTAGGCAATTACGCAGGGATCATGGAGTGGGGCGCCGACAGTACCCAGCTTCGCCTCGTCAGCTTTGCCGTAGTGACTGAGCATTGCCGCCGCCACCTGGCTAACGGGGTTATCAATTTGGCGGATGGTCGCCAATCGCTCAGGAGTAGTCAGTACTTGATGGGTAAGGTCTAGACTCAGGCAGGTAATGGGAATGCCGGATTCAAAAACCACTTGAGCCGCGTGGGGATCAGCATAGATGTTGAATTCTGCTACGGGAGTAATGTTGCCGTGGGTGACACCGCCCCCCATCATGACAATCCGTTCGATGCCGTGGACAATTTCTGGGGTTTGAATCAGCGCCACGGCAATATTGGTCAGCGGCCCAAGCGTCGCCAAAGTCAAGGGGGCAGCGGCAGACTGAAGCGCGTCAATCAAAAATCTAACCGCGTGGGTGGATTGCAAAGGCAGGCTCGGAGTCGGTAAGGTTGCCCCTTCTAATCCCGTCTTGCCGTGAATGTCTTCGGCGGTAATCGGCGATCGCACCAGAGGGCGAGGACAGCCTGCATAAATAGGCACATCTGGACGCTCCAGCAGTTCGCAAATCTGGCGGGCATTGCGCTGAGTCAGGGCCAGCGGTACGTTGCCCGCAACCGTCGTAATCGCCTGCACCACCAGTTCTGGCGATCGCAAAGCCAACATCAGAGCAATGGCATCATCCACCCCGGGATCGCAATCAATAATGATCGATTTGGCCATCACCGTACTTTCCTTAAGCGAGATCTAACAGAGAAACCATCCTGCGCTAGCGTAATAGACGCAGTCAAGATCAGCATAGCGGCTGGCAATTGGGGGATGAGCGCGTGGATAAGCAAAAAACTGGACGAGCGATCGCCGGATTCCTAACGCTAGGCCTGTTAGCTAGCTGTGCGGGCACATCCGTCGGCGATAGCGTCCAGCAGTCTCTGGAGGCTGATCCTCAGTTAGAAGAATCTCCCGCTTTTGAAGCTGATGCGGAAGTAAATTCTGACGACAGTGAGGCCGGCACGGCGGCGACTGGGACTGATTCTGCTAATGAAGCTGACAATACCGAGTCCGGCGATTTCGAGCCTGATGATCCCGAGTCTGGCGCTGCTGAATCCGGCGGCAGGGAGTCCGATGGTGCTGAAATAGAGACGACGGCGATCGCCGCGCCTCCAGAACCCGGCGATCCCGAGTTTATTGGTCCCGTCAGACCCAATGGCTTGAGAACGGCCACCGCCGCCGAGCAGTCTGCTGCTGACGGAGCGCTGACGGGCGTGCCCGCCGACTTAAAGTCCTACATTCGCGATTTACAAGCTTTAGATTTGTTGACTTTAAGCGCAGTAGGCAGCGAGTCCACGTCGGACACTGAAGCCGGAAATGAGTCAGAAGATCGCTCACCCTTTGGGCAAACCATTAGCCGCCGTGAATATGCTCGCTGGCTATTTGCCAGCTACAACGCGATTTATGCCGATGAACCCGGCGATCGCTTGCGATTAGGCAGTGCCGCCGATGAACCGGCCTTTCAAGACGTGCCAACCGGTGATCCCGATTTTGCCGTAATTCAGGGCTTGGCGGATGCCGGAATTATTCCCAGCGCTTTCACTGGCAACAGCACCGACGTCAACTTTCGCCCCGATGCCCCTTTGGTGCGTGAAGACCTGATTTTGTGGAAAGTCCCCCTCGACACGCGGGCAGCGCTGCCGACAACAACGTCTGAAGCCGTGACTAAATCCTGGGGATTTCAAGACACTGCCAGCATTGAAGGGGCGGCACTACAGGCGATCGCGGCGGATTTTCAGCTGGGCGATTTTGCCAATTTTTCCCGCGCCTTTGGCTACACCACCCTATTTCGGCCCGACAAAGCGGTAACGCGCGCGGAGGCTGCGGCAGTTTTATGGCGTTTCGGCACTCCCAATGAGGGCATTACGGCAGTTGATGCGTCATCGACACCGGCATCTGAATAAATCACGGCGGCAAATATGCCTGTTTCCTGGTTTTTTGGCTAAAGGCTACTGGAAATCGGCATTTTTTCATGATCCCAAAGATCAGCTTGACACTCTTGCCGATGCTGCGGGCCATAAGTTATCACATAGGTCGTGTCTAAATCGAAACGACCGCGATCGCCCACCCACGCTCCATCAGATGAGGATTTAGAAGATTTTTTCCCGGCTACATGCTGCCTTCGGTATAGACAAGCAGCTTTTCTCAGGTAATTGTTACACTCTTTAAACTTTGAGCGATTTTGGATAATTGATTTGACTAGAGCTCACCTTACTGAAGTTGTGCTTTAATAAATTTTCCGTTTATCAGCTTTGGTGCTGTCTTACTTTCAGGGCTTTCAATATTTGAGCAACGAAACGATGCTAATTCCCTTGATTTTCCAGCGGTTTCAAGTGCCATACGCGGAAGCAAGGTCCGTTGGAGAGCAAGGAAACTGGATAACGGAATTTCAGATGTCTTTCAAGGTGATTGGGGCATGCCATGAATAATCTAAAAATCTTGCTGGAACAGTCATCATCTGGCCCGTTCTGGAAGCCCTTCAAGGAGATAAACTATGCAGTCAATACAAAGAATTCATAACTCAGTAATGACAGTCCCTAATCAATTTTGCTAAGTTTTGTGGCGCCCGGTCATGGCGATTGTGGTTGTGGGCAGCCTGTTCAAAGCGGTGGCTAACTCTCCGTTTTGAAGTCGATTTTTCTCCTTGGTAACGTTTTGCACTTAATGGTAGACCGGAGCGAGAATCTCATGATTAGAGACCGCAGCCAAGCACGGTTAGTTTTTCAAGCCATCTTGTTTTGGGTCATTGCGCCAGCGATCGCCTTATCGCTGTTAATGTAAATAGCCACGCTAGGCCATAAAGCTCTCGTTTTCTAGATGGAAATGATTTGATAATCAAGCACAGACTAATCAATCGGCGGTTTTGCGGGCGGCTGGACTGGAATTTCCACCGTAAATGTACTGCCTTCGCCCAGTTTTGATTCCAAGTTGAGCGTTCCACTGTGGGCCTTAATAATGCGCTGAGATAAATGTAGCCCCAAGCCACTGCCTGAGCGACGATGCTTTCCCGGTCGAAACCAAGCAAAGATTTCTGCCTGGTCCTCACGGGAGATACCTGCTCCCGTATCCTGTACTTGAATATTCCACTGAGTGAGAGCGTCAGCCGATACTTTCTGAAAGCTGACCTGCACAAAGCCGGCGTCGGTAAATTTCACCGCATTGCCAATCAGATTGACCATAACTCGACGCAGCTCTAACCGATCGCCCTGGAGCGTATAGCAGCGATCGCTGCCGTTATGGTCAACTCGATCTTCCAGTTTTAGTTTTAGGTGCTTTTCCTCTGCTAGGGGATGCAGCTCGGCTACTACTTCTTCCAGCAGCCGCTTCAGGTTAAACGGGGCGATCGCCGTTTCTTTGCGTCCAGCCTCATAGCGATAGACTTCCAATAGCGTATTTACCATTGTCAGCAAATGCTTATTGTTGCGAATTGTTTGAGAGATGGCGTCTTTGGCATCAGTCGGCACCTCGCCAAAGGCATCTTCAGAAACTAACGTCAGCATGCGGTTTGCCGCCACCAAAGGCGTTCTCAAGTCATGGGTCAACCGTGAGACAAAGTCGTCGCGCTGCTGGGTAATCTCCCGCTCCGCGTCAACGCTGCTCTTTAACCGCAAAAGCGCCCGCACTCGTGCCAGCAATTCATCAGCATTAAAAGGTTTACGAATAAAGTCATCAGCTCCTGTATCGAGTCCCTCGACCACATTTGAGCGTTCGTGAGCCGTGACTAATAAGATTGGGATAAAAGGAAGATCTTCTCGCGCCCGCAGCCGTCGAGTGGCTTCATAGCCACTCATTTCTGGCATCATGATGTCAAGCAAAATCAGATCAGGCAGACTCTTGCCAACTTCCTCTAAAAGCGCCTGACCGCTCTCCAACGCGGTGATCTGGTAACCCTCATCTTCTAGTAGCGCTTGCAATAAAAAGCGGTTATCGGCCGAATCGTCGATCACAAAAACGTGGGCAGGATGAGCAGTCATGTCAGGCTGATTCTTGAAGACATCTGCTTCAAGATATTCGCTGGCGGGGCGTCAGCAACTACCCTCAATAGATAGATTTTTGACCAAGGGTTAGTTGAAGCCACGTACCGGATGGTTTCTGATTAAATCACTGCTGCTAAATAAGCCTTTCCTAAAAGCCGTTACTATTCAGCGCTTATTACAGTGGCAATGAACGCTCTAGTCCTCAAGCTCGTAGCATTAGGGTGAGCGCAGCAGTGCTTGTGTGCTTATACCGTAGAAATTTCGTAGTCCATCCATGAACCGTTCTAAGGCTTCTCGTGCTGTCCATACTGAGCCAAATATTCCGATCGCAACATCGACATGAGCCACACTGACTTAAAGCTGTCCGCCATTTTGACACTTTCCCGTAAGCATCCCTCTTCCACGAATCCCAGCCGGCGGTAGAGCGATCGCGCCCGTTCGTTGTCCGCCATCACGTCTAGCCAAACCCGGTGCGCCGCAAATTCTAGAAATGCCTTCACCAAAACTTGCCGCAAAGTCGAGTGCCCATAGCCTCTGCCCGGTTGACTAATCACAATCCGCTTGATTAATAGCGACTGATCAACATCTTGAATACCCTGCAGAATGACATAGCCGACTCGGATTTGGGTCGCTGCATCCACTACTATCCAGTGCCGCTCGCCCCCATGCTCAATCGCTTGCCGGTGGCGATCGTGCTTCCACAGCCGAACATACCCAGCCGCATGGGCCATGGCTTCCGCTTCTAAAACAAACGAGAGATCGTCAGATTGCGTTGGACGCAGCAGAGCAGTGCGATCGTTCATCAGTAGCCGGCGCAGTAGGTGCTGTCGCCGATTCTAAACGATGGGCCTCCCGCAACTGTCGCCATCAAATTTCCGCCTTCTGGTATCAACGCAATACACAGCTGCTTTTCTACTGCCACATCTCGCGCAGTTGACATCCCATATGGTACAAACGCGATATGTCACGTACCTCTATATCTACCAATAAAATTTTGCAGCGATGACGGTGTCTTCGAAAAAAGCATGGTTTCATCGATTTGCCCGTTCGGCGAGGCTGCGGCTGACGATGACGTATGGGACGTTGAGTGCGATCGCGATTGCGATGCTCCTTCCTCTGTTCTGGCTCATCAGCACTGCCTTCAAGTCTGCTGACGAAAATATCTTTGCGTTTCCCCCTCAGCTGATTCCTGCTAGCCCGACGTTGACTAACTTCGTCACAGTTTGGCAGCAAAATCCCTTTGGCCAATATTTTGTCAACAGCATTATTGTGGCGGTGCTGACGGTGAGCCTCAATCTTCTGTTTTGTTCCTTGGCCGCCTATCCCTTGGCGCGGCTGCGGTTTGCCGGACGCCAGACGCTGTTTGCGGTAATCGTCGCCACTATTTTGATTCCCTTCCAAATTGTCATGATTCCGCTCTATGTACTGGCGGTGCAGTTGGGATTGCGAAACAGTTATCTAGGACTGATTTTTCCCTTTATTGCCTCGGCCTTTGGGATCTTTTTAATGCGGCAGGCGTTCCTTGGGGTGCCCAAAGAATTGGAAGAAGCTGCTCGCATTGACGGCTGCTCTGAACTGGGCATCTGGTGGAACGTGATGATTGCTTCCACTCGTCCAGCCCTCGTCACCCTGGCCATTTTCGTTTTTATTGGGGCCTGGAGCGATTTTCTGTGGCCGCTAATTCTGCTCGACCGCCCCGAATATTACACGCTGCCGTTAGGCGTTGCCAAACTCGCAGGCAGCTTCTCTCTCGACTGGCGACTAATCGCTGCCGGTTCCGTCATCTCCATTCTGCCGGTGCTGATTTTCTTTGTGATCATGCAGCGCTATATCGTGCCCACAGAGTCCGGCAGCGGTGTTAAAGGATAAGAAAATGATTGTAAAACGCTTTTTGTAAACCTTGCTGTTGCTCTTTGCTGAGGAAGTTACTCACGGCCATAGCGACACGTCATAATGCTCCTGAGCTTCCCTTAATACGCAATCTATTTCGGTTTTGGCTTATCCCAGCGCTGTAAATCTGCGTTGGAGATTATGGCGAAATCACTGAACTTTTTAAAAACTCAGTTTTCAGAGTACTCAATCATCTTCCAGGATAGGATATGAGTAGCAACAATTTGCCTATCGACTCATTTCTAGCAGTCTCCGTAAATGTCTTCACCAGCGCATGTTCATCCATGGTTTCAGGGTGGCGATCGCAAAATCTAACTAGCCAGCATACCTCAGCAAAAGAGGCGAGCTATGCTGAATAACGTTGCGTGACAAGGGGCAAAAACCATGACTGGGATAGGACAAAAATTTGGGCATGGACTAGCGCTAGCCCTCTGCTTTGGAGCAATTTCAGCCTGTCAGTCGGCGGTGGAAACAACCGAGCAGCCAGCCCCTGATTCGGCAACTACAACTGAGCAACCGACCATTGATGAGCCTGCGACAGATTCACCAGACGAGGCATCCGGCAGCACTGATTCTTCTGCATCCACCACCGCGACTCCTCCTGGGACGGCAGGCGCAGTGGAAACTGCAGCTTTTGAACCAGAACCAATTCCCCCTTTACCCGCAGAATGCGCTGATCCTAAAACTCAGATGGCCATGACCACGTGTGCCGCTGCTGAATATGAACGGGCCGACACCCAACTCAACAACGTTTATCGAGCGGTCAAAACATCCGTCAGCGCTAATCAAGCTGACCAACTGATAGTGGCTGAGCAAGCCTGGCTAGACTTTCGCGATATTAACTGCGATTTTGTTGCATCTCAGTATGCTGGTGGCTCAATTGAGCCCATGATTTATAACGATTGTATGACCCGGCTGACCAGCGATCGCACCGCTGTACTAGAGCAAACTGTTACTACTACAGCTAGTTTGGAAGTGGTTGATCGAGAACTTAATGCGGCTTACCAGGAACTGCAAACCTATCTCATCTCAGCCGAACAGGAACACTTAACCGATGCCCAACTCGCTTGGCTAGACTATCGTGATGCCCACTGCACCTTTGCCGGTGGCAATACTAATGCTTGCCTGGCCCAGTTAACGGATATTCGCACCAAACAGCTTGAAGTACAGTTGGAAAGCCGCTCTCTATAACAGTTTGCCCGTCTTGGAATGGGTCATCGAATAATGGCAGTTTCTAACTTAAAAGCAGCTATGAAAGTTACTCATACCAGGCATGTCTGTCGCTGTTAGCTGATACGGATAGAGTTGCGCTATTGTACCGAAAGTCAGCATTCATGGAAGCTAAATCGAATGGCGCAACTGACGACTCAAAACAACCAGCGATCGCCCATTTTGCTGCTATTTCTCTCAATGGCGTCGATTCACTCGGGAGCCGCGATTGCTAAGGGGCTGTTTAATCAGATCAGTCCGTTTGGCATGGTGAGCTTACGGTTGGGGCTAGGCGCGCTAGTGCTGCTGATGCTGTTTCGACCGCGTTGGAAAAATTATTCTTGGCAAGCGTATCGCCTCCTGGCGCTATTGGGGCTTTCGATGGGCGTCATGAATGCTTGCCTGTATCATGCGATCGCCTACATTCCGATTGGCGTCGCCGTCACTTTAGAATTTATCGGCCCGTTGGGAGTAGCGCTGGCCTATTCCCGGAAAAAAGTCGATGGCCTATGGGTGGCCATGGCCGCCGCGGGAGTGCTGCTGCTAGCCCCAGTCGGCGGACTGGCGCTACATCCCCTGGGAGTGCTGCTGGCGCTGATTGCCGGATCCTGTTGGGCCGCCTACATCGTATTTTCAGCGCAGGTAAGTAAGGTCTTTCCCGGCGCCGATGGAGTAGCCCTGGCCATGACCGCAGGAGCAATCGCGATCGTGCCTTTCGGCCTGGCAACGGAAGGCACAAAGCTGTTTAATCCTTACATCTTGTTGATGGGCTTGTTGGTAGCGATTTTGTCCTCAGCTTTGCCTTACTCGCTGGAAATGGCAGCACTGCGGCGGTTGCCAGTTAAGGTATTTGGCGTACTGATGAGCCTTGAACCTGCGGTCGCATCCTGTATGGGCCTGTTGCTTCTCGGAGAACAGCTAACTGGGCGCATGGCCATGGCGATCGCCCTTGTTAGTCTGGCTAGCGCTGGTTCCACCCTCAAATCAAGAGTTGCAAATTAATCAAAACATTGGTTCATTACCGCTAGTCGAACCTGGTCAACGCGCTAGCTGTCAACCTACAGATATATTTTTCTGGACATCCCCCGATGGCTTGAGAACGCTAACGCTGGCGTCGCCGTCTAACAGGTCAATATCGAACGAGCAGCGTCACAGTCGTAAATCAATGCTCTGCAGGAATCCTCAATTTTTGCGGCTCTTGGCCATAGGTCTTTAGCTGAACCTCTTAAAATAAGCTCAACCTCGTTAGTGTTCTAGAAATGCCTACGCCTCGCCTATTGATCATCGGTCTAGATTGCATGGAACCGTCGCTAGTATTTGAGCGTTGGCGAGACGATCTACCCAATCTTAGTCAATTGATGGCAAGGGGAAGTTATGGTCGGCTGGAAAGCAGTATTCCAGCCATTACGGTGCCGGCCTGGAGCTGTATGATGACTGGGCGCGATCCCGGTGAACTGGGCATCTATGGCTTTCGGAATCGTCGCGATCGCGATTACCACAGCATGGGTATTTCCGACGGTCGTGCCGTTAAATTTCCGCGTTTATGGGACTTCTTGGGAGAAGCCGGGTGGCGAGTAGCGGCTTTGGGTATACCGGGTACCTCGCCACCCTATGCGGTCAATGGCAGCTTAGTCTCTTGTTTCCTCACCCCAAGTACGGAAGTGCCTTTCACTTATCCGCCCGAATTTGGCAGCCAGATTCGGGCTTGGATGCCTGATTTTATGATGGATGTACCTAACTTTCGCTCGGATGACAAGCCGCGCATTCTAGAAAACTTGTATAAACTTTGCCATCAGCGCTTCACTCTAGCGGAAAAAGTCATCCTTCGGGATCGCCCCGACTTTCTCATGCTGGTTGATATGGGAGTTGATCGCATCCATCATGCTTTTTGGAAATATATGGATCCCCGGCATCCTCATCACCAGCCGGACTCACCGTTCGTTAATGCCATTCACGACTACTACATCCATGTTGATCAGCGAATTGGTCAACTACGGGCCATTTGTGATGATGATACTGCTGTCCTTATCGTGTCTGATCATGGAGGACAACCTTTGATGGGAGGTATTTGTATCAATGAATGGCTAATTGAACAGGGCTATTTAACTCTTAAGACACCGCCAACTAGGCCAATTCCCCTAGATAAAGTTGAAGTTGACTGGAGCCAAACTCGAGTATGGGGTGCGGGAGGTTACTATGCCCGTATCTTCTTGAACGTAAAAGGCCGTGAGTCTGAGGGCACAGTAGCGATGACCGACTACGAACCGCTACGGCAAGAATTATCAGCCAAGCTCTCACAGTTCACCACGCCCACCGGTCAGCCGCTAAATGTCAAAGCCTTTCGCCCCCAAGAAATTTATCAGAAAGTGCGAGGTCGCGCCCCTGACTTAATTGTTTACTTCGATGATTTGGCATGGCGTTCCGTGGGCAGTGTCGGCATTAATGAACTGTATACTGTCGACAACGACACTGGACCAGATGACGCTAACCATGCACCTTTCGGCCTCATGGTTTTTTATGACCCGCGATCACCTCAGCATGGCCGAGTAATCGAAGGAGCACAGCTTTACGACATTCTCCCTACGCTTCTTGCTCGCCATAACTTAGACGCTCCTAAAGACCTTAGAGGAAAAATTCTGAATATTTAATTGAGCTTTCCAATGCCCCATTGGTAAAGGTTTCAACCTCTAGCACTGAATTTAGAACAGGCACAATGTGTCTCATGTCATTGGGCATGAGACGTTAATTGCTGACGGGTCCTGAGCAAATCAATCGGTCATGAAAGGCGATGAAACTTGATTAAATTTTCTACGCAATATAAAACAGTGTGGTGTTGTGCACAACATTTTGGTGTTGCCCTTGATAAAGTAAAAGGCCACGCCCAAAATTTCCTGCTTTTGTCACACATTGCCTTATGCAACAGAGCCATTCTATCGATTTCAAGCTCGTTCAGCGGGTGTGTCTACTTCAACAAGCGCTCGATCAGGCGCTCGAATCATTGGATGAACTGGCAGCTCAATTAAAAGACAAACATCAAGTTGAAACTCAACTCGCTAGCACTGAGAAATATGCCAATGTGCAGCAGCAGGCGATCGCACATCTGAAGCATCAGTTGAGCCAGTTCACCGAAATTCAAAATCATCTTTTAGGAGTCATAGGTTTTCGAATCAATGAGCTAATTGATCAGCAGCAGCAAGGCTTTGACCAGCTTAATATTCAATTCCAGCAAAGCCACACAGAACTGCAGCGGTACTTGCAATATTTAACGCAGCATCAGACTGCAGCTAGATTTGAGCCCGGCTCGGAAGAACACCGCTTGGCCCTAGAAGCGGAGCTTATGGTGACGCGTTCCATGGCTGTGCATCTTAGTAAATATCTTGGCCTGTCTAAGCAGCACCTCGATCATCTCAACACCGATTTGAGTGACCATCATTTCAACCTTAGTCAGATTATTAAGACGATTCAGGCCATGATTGCTGACCTAGCTACCTTCGATCGGACACCAACAGGGCGATGTCGAGAAGCACAGTCAAGTCCAGCAGTTAAAGATGAGTTGTTAGAGCGATCGTCAATCGACTCAGAGCCAATGAATAGCGCTGTTCCTGACTTGGCTGCTCTGCAAACAGAAAATCGCCGACAACAAGTTCGAATCCAAGAACTTCAGGCCATGCTTATGGCCCAGGCAGACGATGAAACCCAATTGCGACAGCGGTTACAGGCAGTTGCAGCAGAGCGTGACTACTATCGCTGTGAATGTCGCAAAATGCAGAATCTGTCTTCTAAAACATCATCATCGGCCAATGAACCGCCATCAGTACAGTCGCTCAGCGCAGTTCCAGATCCAGCAGATCTCTTAAGCCCTTCCCCGTCTAAACAACGACGATCAAATCCTTCTCAACCAATTCGGCCGCTACAACTACCACCTGATTAATGCCCGCTAAAGCGTATTGTCAGTGATATAGAAACCACTAACCAACTGGGCTTAGTTAATACTCAGATAAGCCGGGATTTCCAAAATGATTGCTTAAACATCTGTATGGAAATAAAGCGATCGCTTTGGCCCTCTGCAATTGCTTCATATCAATCTATGGCTAGTGTTAGCGGTATTCTTCTGGCAAATCGAAGCATTCCATCCTAGGCGAAGCGAGGTTATTGATTGCCTGATAAGCCCAGTGAAAAGGATACACATCGGCAAAGGCTGAGGGGAACTGTCCCGGCGGGCATTCCAAAATTTCCGCTTCAGCAACTGGCTCTGCATCTTCTAATCCTTGTTCTGAAGATTCTAATGTTGAAGCTTCAGGCACTACAGTTGTAGCCTCAGAATTTTCATGCTCTACTAAAGTATTATCAGCCCTTACAGCCGTACCAGCCATTAGAGCAGCAGAACAAAGAAGCGTTGCTGTAACAAGATATTTTGTTTGCATCATCATGATCAATTAAGTAAAAGATAAACTCCATTCAGCGTAACGTTCCTCAGCTAGATATAGCCGCTGCCAACGACTGAAAATCATTCCGAGAAGATGGAGTGAAAATCTTTAATTCTCCTTGGTCAACTACGCCTGCGACAGCTAGCTCAGCCGTCAAAATTGCAATATTTGCCACACTACTAGGAGTTAATTGTCCATATTCACTGTCAACGTGAATCGCACGAGCCGGATACAAGCTTGCCATGCGCAGCGCCTCTTCCAAAGGAATACCGACTTGGTGTACGCAATTGACGATCGCTTCAATCATTGTCAGTGCTGAACCACCTAATGTGCCCTCTGCTGAAATGCATTTGCCGTCCTGGTAGTACACCTGCTGTCCACCAATCATAAACGACGTCATCTGGGTACCTGCAGGAGGAGTCGCATCTGTCACTAACATTAGACGATCGCCCAGCAGCTTATGCGCTAAAGCTACTGAAGCGAAATGTACATGGTGTCCGTCTACAATAATGCCCGCATAAACTTTCGGTTGGTTTAATGCCGCTCCTACAGTGCCCGGTTGCCGGCTCTGCCACGGAGACATCGCGTTGAATAAATGCGTCACCATGGACACACCGTGGTCAATTGCCCTGATCATTTGGTCATAAGTTGCATTGGTATGGCCAGCCGAAACCACGATGCCGCTTTGAGAGAGCTTTTCAACCATCGCAGTCGGAATTATCTCCGGAGCTAATGTAACCAGACGTATTATCTCCGGGCCAGCCTGTGCGATTGCCTCAATCATAGCTTCATCTGGAAATCGCACATAATTACCATTATGAATGCCTTTGCGCTGAGGATTTAAATAAGGGCCTTCCAAATGCAGTCCTAAAACTGAGTGAGGATGGTCATGGCGATACGACTGCACTACTGACATCGCCGTCCGCATATCTTCGTCCGCAGTCGTAATTAGAGTCGGCAAAAAACTGGTAGTACCGCTACGAAGATTGGTCTGATGCATAATATCTAGCGTTGCTGGCGAAATAACATCGTTAAACATTACTCCACCACAGCCATTTAGCTGTAGATCAATAAAGCCTGGTGTGACTATGGCATCATGTAAATTAATTTCCTTGCAGTTAGTCGGCAAGTCGGCAGTAGTGCAGATAGCTTGAATATGTCCATCTGCAATCGCGAGAGCACAATCTGTTAATATTTCAAATCCTGTATAAATCGTGCAATCTGTCAACGCAAACATTATTTAACCGATTGTTAAACAGCCAACCAACTCCTCAAGTATCAAGCATGAGTAGACAAATAGCAGTCAACAATTTAGCACCCCTAAGTAGATACGGATAATTGATTCTAGATGGGGATGATGATAGTTGAAGGATTTTAGTTGTTTTCACTTTGGTTTATTTACCTTCAAATTGCTTGGCTCATTGACAAGCTGTCTTTATTTTTAATTCAATTTTCATTAGCTACATCAAAGCAAGACAATAGACAAAGAACAACTTAATCACCAGCTAAGCAATAAAATAGTAACGAAAGAGTTAACATTAATTGGCTAAAGATTAAATATAGACGTCATCAATCTTATTACAAGCAAGACGGTGAATCATTATTAAAAATATGATGACAAACTCAGAGAAATTGTATTCAAAAGTCCCCTCATTGGTTTAATGAAGGGACTTTTGAGAAAGGACCTGGCACCG
>ERZ1740058.246-NODE-246-length-46933-cov-12.194548_pt1 | contig 46933 bp, 40 predicted proteins | sample MGYA00581745_ERZ1740058 | MGnify/ENA primary metagenome ERZ1740058 (study PRJEB43018, sample SAMN04849742) | marine metagenome | isolation source: floating plastic debris | place: Pacific Ocean | collected 2008-08-30 | study: EMG produced TPA metagenomics... | reverse complement strand
TCAAAGGCTTGCCGGCTCTACCTCCCGCCATCTTCTAAACCCGTCGAACTCACGTATTAATACATTGGAAATCCAAGTAATAATGGCCGCTTATCGCAACCTAATAAAATCCTGATTGTCAGCAGGCTGGAGCAACTGGCAGATCCGCAACTCTTGAGAAGCCCGCTTGCCGCAGCCCATTCTGGCAAAGATTGAACTGTGAGTCAGATACTTGCTCTAGCCAGTGTCATACCGGTTCTTTTTTCAAAGCTATGGCGTTTGAAACTGAAGGCATTGAGATAAAAACGGTTTCGATCCACAATCGAACATCCAAAATCGAGCATTGCCATAACAGCTGCCGTAGAACCTGAATTTAAAGCAGTCTTCCCGGTCCAAAATCGACTTTTATAAATCAGTCTTTCAAACTAAAGCTGCTTTCTTTTGGAAGGCTGACAATCGGCCCTTCGTTATCTAATTATTTTTGCTGGTCCACCTGAAATTGAATGACACTCTCGAAAACTGTCTGAGACTGGCAGCAATTTCAGAGATTACCTACTAGGGTATGTGTAAATAAAAAGTTGTTGCTACGAATAATCATCTCTTGGCTGTTCCCGACAATTTAGCTTTATGTCTACCGCTAGCTTGAATTCTCTTCCCGTATATCCGCAGTCATCAACGCAGTCTCAGTGTTCTCCTTGGTTGACTCCGATCGCTTATTTTCTAGGTGAACGGCTAATTGTTCCTGGATATTTTCGCAACATCACGGTTGTTGGCCAGCAAAACATTCCTGACAGCGGCCCTACTATTTTGGCCCCGACCCATCGGTCTCGCTGGGATTCGATTATGCTGCCTTACGCTGCAGGTAGGTCTGTTACCGGACGAGATCTGCACTTTATGGTCACTGCTGACGAAGTACGCGGAGTCCAGGGATGGTTTATTCGTCGTCTCGGGGGCTTTGCGGTAAACGTGCGATCGCCCAGCGTATCTAGCTTACGCCACGGCATCGAACTGCTACAGCAGCAAATGATGATGGTTATTTATCCCGAAGGCGGTATCTTTCGCGATCATCAAATCCATCAGCTCAAGCCTGGCCTGGCTCGCATTGCACTACAGGCCGAAGCCCAGGCCCATGAGTTGGGAGTCAACATCGTTCCGGTTAGCCTGCACTACGATCACCCGATGCCGCACTGGAGGGATTGCGTTGAAATCGCCATTGGTCAGCCTTTAAAAGTGTCAACTTATCTGCCGATTCAAGAAAACCGCCCGCTTACCGCCGAAGAGGCCAAAACCAGCGCCCGGCATTTGACCGAGGACTTGACCGACGCCATGACGCAGTTATCGGCCGAGCAGCAGACCAGATTGGTGAAGTCAGCACCGGTTTAAGAACGTTCAATTGTGGTCTGAATAAAGCCCTGTGAGGTCTTGTTTGTTGGCAACTTCTTCCCGCTGCCGACGACGACGCGTCGCATAAGTAATTTTGATTTTTCAGGGTGTTCCCATCATTAAATCACTCATTAAATCACTCATTTTTCTCAAAGGAACGGCAGAGTAGATAATCGCTATTCAGCGTTAAGTAATTCCGAATGATTGGCTGCAGGCAATCTAACTATGATGCAGCTTTCGAGATTGGGACCAAAGCACCTTGGGGAGTTAGCCCTAGCCACATGGGTTCACCGGGAGCGATCGCCTCTCCGCTAACGCAACAGCGTTCCGCTCGTTCGGCCGTGGCGGGAATGGTTGCCCGAATATCTTGCCGCTGTAAAGTGCCGCTATGGGAGCCGGATTGCTGCTCTATGTAAGCCCAAAGTATTTCCCGAATCAGCGCTTGGTAGCCTCGATTGCCGGCGATCGCTTTCAAACCGTCTTTCAGCTCCTTTTCCAATCGAATGCTGGTCACTTCCATGTCGGTTGTGGATGCGCGGGAAAGTGTGGGCATGAGTGAAGACACCTCCAAGACTCGATAATGTGTGCATAAGCTACCCCCAGTCTAATTACTTCTGTATTACGGGTGTAGTATCTCGACAATAAAATAGCAGATTCTAGGAATTTCAGCGTTTGTGAAACTTAATTTGCGCCCGCCTCCCTCTGCTGTCTGGTCAGTCGGTCCCAAAGCCTCTGAAACCATATCCTGAAAAGGATTTGAGCAGATTATATGGATTGCTTGCGGTTGCCGAAATCCTGACTTATACTTAGGTCTCAAATTCCGAGTGATGTATTGGGAGGTTTCCCATCGCTGAACCATTGACCCTGACTGTAAGTTTGCGAGGCACAAGAGAGGTTAGGGCTAATTGTCAGATATTTCGCCTCACTGGGCTCTTGGATGCTTTCTCAGAACCGACCTTTCGTAAGGTGATGGGAAATTATGCTACCCAAGGTCCCAGCAACCTGATTCTGGATCTATCTGGAATCGATTTTGTCGATAGCTCCGGCTTAGGAGCTTTGGTACAGTTGGTCAAAAAAGCGAAGGATGCGCAAGGCAGTCTGCAATTAATTGCCAATCCTCGCGTGATGCAAACGGTTAAACTTGTGCGCCTAGAAAAGTTTTTGTCGATTCAACCTTCTGTGGATGAGGCTGTGGGCAACTTGAGCTAATTTGGAACAGTTAGCTGTCAGCAAACTGCGGAAAATTCATGGCTCCAGATTTTCGAGAAGCTGCCTCGCAATTTAGCTTGCCGGTATCGCAACTAACTGTCCAGGGCCTATCGGAATCGCAGTTGCGATCGCTCTCGCCCCTCGCTTTTGCCTACGTTGGAGATGCCGTTTATGAGCTGTTTGTGCGCACTCAGCTGCTAATGCCACCTCGACAAATCCGCACTTTTCATCGTGAGGTTGTCGATCAGGTGCGGGCTGAGCAGCAGTCACACTATATAGAGTATTTAAAGCCGCATCTGACGGATGCTGAAACTGATATTTTGCGCCGCGCTCGCAATGCGGTGTCCGGTCGAAAAGTGCGAGCTAATTTGCATGACTATCGACAGGCTACGGCATTGGAGGCATTGCTAGGTTACCTATATCTCACAAATTCGTCTCGTTTAATGGAACTGTTGGCCTTGTTGCCGATCACCGCCGAGCCAGCATCTACACCACCGATTTAAAGGGCAGCTTATTTGTCGCAAGACGCCCCGTTATGGTCGAGGTGGCTGACGCAGCCTGATGAGCGCTTGAGACCATCTTTTTTGACAAACCATTTCTGCTAACTCAGATTTCTGTCACTTTTGCGATTCTTGCCGTCGCACGCTTGATGCCGCTTTATTTTTAATTAGGAAAATTGATGCCATGAGCGATCGCCCAAAACCTGCCAAAAAAGCATCCCGCTCTAAACCAGCGGCTGACCGCCCCTCTAAACGTAGTAGCGGCAAACGGTTTGGCCAGGATCGCTGGGACCGCAAAGGCCGTAGCGATCGCCGCGCCAATAATTTTCGCAAAGGTAATCGCCCTCGCCCTGCCAAGCCCGTTAAGCGCGATCAGGCGACGGCTCCAGTTAGCCATAGCGAAGAAGGCGACGCGGAATCTCCCGACATGATCTTCGGTCGCCATGCGATTCAAGCAGCCCTGGAGGGCGAGCGCACCCTCAACCGGCTATGGATCAACGAGCGTTATCGCTATGACGGTCGTTTCTTGTCGCTAATCAATGAAGCTAAAGCTAATGGCGTTGTGATTGATGAAGTTGATCATCGGCGACTCGCTCAGATTGCCCAAGGCCAAACTCACCAGGGGATCATTGCCCAGGCCGCGCCCTATGACTATTGGGAGCTTGATGCTTTGATCAGTCATGCTAAGAAATCGGCGACTCGGCCCGTTTTGCTGGCCGCTGACAGCATCACTGATCCCCATAACTTGGGAGCGATTATCCGCAGTGCTGAGGCGGTCGGTGCTCAGGGCCTTGTCATTCCCCAACGGCGAGCAGCCGGTGTGACATCAACTGTGGCCAAGGTGGCCTCTGGCGCGATTGAGCATTTGCCCATTGCCCGCGTTGTCAATCTACGCCGAGCTTTAGAGACCCTGAAATCTGAAAATTTTTGGATATACGGTTTGGCCGTTGAAGCGAATCACCCAATACATACAGTGGAATTTAGCGGTGCTACGGTGTTAGTGGTGGGGGCAGAAGGGAATGGCCTCAGCTTGATGGTGCAGCAGAGCTGTGACCAAGTCGTCTCAATTCCCTTGGCGGGTAAAACGGCGAGTTTGAACGCGTCTGTAGCCACAGGCATGGCGCTTTACGAAATTTATCGTCAACAGCGGTTGGGACGACTCAATTTAAATTCTTTGCAAAAAGCAAAGTGACAGAGTATAAACGTCATGGAACTGGATCAGTACCGTTTTTAACACCGTAATAATTTGCAAAGCAGAGTTTGATGGGTACGCACTATGGCGAATGTGTTGAAGCAAATTTTCAGCTTTTTCTTTGATTCTGACCGGCAGTGGTGGCTCGAGATAAAAACGACAGCGCCCGCTTGTACTTATTATTTTGGCCCTTTTGATACTGAGCCTGATGCGCAAGCACAGCAGCAAGGCTATTTAGATGATTTGCAGCAGGAAGGCGCGAAAGTAATAGCGGCTGCAGCGATCGCCTTGGATTCGCCACCGCCACAGCTAACCATTTATGAAGAAGGCATCGACGATCAAGCTCCTGATCCCGCACCGGCTTTTAGCGGTCAGTCTTAAGTTTGGTCAATCAATTACCAATGGGTGAGCGGCAAGCGGTGAGTATTTACTAGCCTTCAGAGATAATTTGAAGCAATATAGGGCAAATTTGTGGGTGCGGAGTAAGGCTTACTTCGCGCCTCGTTTTTGTGGAGCTAACACGATTGCCTATGATCCATAACGTCCCTCTATGTCCGTAGGTAGAATTTCCTATCAACGGGGGGTGGTGGCGGTGCTCCCGAGCGATATACTAAACAAAGTAACAAAATGTTATTGACTGCTGACGCAATGAGGCTTTCGCATGGGCCAGGGAATTGATCTCCAAAGAAGTTTTGTCGAGCTTTTGACTCAGTTGGGGTTGCCGACTGGGGTTGCTAGGGCATTGTGGCTGCCCTTGCCCATGACGTTAATTTTGATTGCCGCTACGGTCAGCATTTTTGTCACTGTTTGGCTAGAGCGCAAAATTTCCGCCGCTGCCCAACAGCGTATCGGCCCTGAGTTTGCGGGGCCGCTGGGAACTTTGCAAGCTGCTGCTGATGGCGTCAAGCTGCTTTTTAAGGAAGATATTGTTCCCGCCAAGGCTGACGAGATTTTGTTTACGGTCGGGCCGGCAATGGTGGTCATCCCGGTTTTTCTGTCCTACCTGATTGTGCCGTTTGGCCAGAATATGGTCATTACCGACCTGGGGGTAGGTATTTTTCTGTGGATTGCGCTTTCCAGCATCACTCCCATTGGGCTATTGATGTCGGGCTACTCTTCCAACAATAAGTATTCTTTGCTGGGAGGACTGCGAGCGGCAGCTCAATCGATTAGTTATGAGATTCCGCTAGCGCTGGCCGTACTGGCAATTGTGCTGATGTCGAACAGTCTGAGCACTATTGACATCGTGGAGCAGCAGGCTGGTTATGGCATTTTGGGCTGGAATGTGTGGCGGCAGCCAGTCGGTTTTATCATCTTCTGGATTGCAGCTTTGGCTGAGTGTGAGCGCCTGCCTTTCGACCTGCCGGAAGCGGAGGAAGAACTGGTGGCGGGATATCAGACCGAATATACCGGAATGAAGTTTGGCCTATTCTATGTGGGGTCTTACGTCAATTTGGTATTGTCGGCGCTGATCTTTTCAGTGTTGTACTTGGGCGGCTGGGAATCACCAATTTCCGTTGACTTTCTGTCAAGTCTCATCGGCATCAGCGAAGCAACTCCTTGGCTACAGTTGATTACTGCTGCGATCGGCATCATGATGACCGTGATCAAAGCCTATTTGCTCGTTTTTCTGGCCGTGCTGCTGCGCTGGACGGTACCACGGGTGCGCATTGACCAATTGCTTGATCTCGGCTGGAAATTCTTATTGCCTGTTTCTTTGGTTAATTTATTGCTGACGGCGGCCCTGAAAATCACTTTCCCCGTCGCTTTTGGCGGCTAGCCCAAGTAGTCACAGGGTTACTGGTTACTTTGAAATCATCACTTTATAAACATCATGTTGAACTTTTTGAAGCAGGTCGGTGATTACGCCAAGGAAAGCGTACAGGCTGCTAAATACATCGGTCAGGGTCTCTCGGTTACTTTTGACCACATGCGACGTCGTCCCGTAACCGTGCAATACCCTTATGAAAAGATCATTCCTTCAGAGCGCTACCGGGGCCGTATTCACTTTGAGTTTGATAAGTGCATTGCCTGCGAAGTTTGCGTGCGGGTATGTCCAATTAATCTACCGGTAGTTGATTGGAGCTTCGACAAAGCTAGTAAGAAGAAAACCCTTGACCACTACAGTATTGATTTTGGCGTCTGCATTTTTTGTGGCAACTGCGTGGAGTACTGTCCCACTAATTGTTTATCGATGACAGAAGAATATGAGATGGCTTCTTACGATCGCCATGAGTTGAACTACGACAACGTCGCGCTAGGCCGCTTGCCTTACAAGGTGACACAGGACCCAATGGTGAAGCCTCTGCGAGAGTTTGCTTATTTGCCTAAGGGTGTCACTCAGTCCCACGATTTACCCGCTGATTCTCGTCGTGCTGGCAAAATGCCCCAAGAAATTTTGGCCGAGGCGGAGCCTGTTGAAGCGACGAGTGAAAGCTAGGTCGCTTTTCCTCTATCATTCCTATGGAATGTTTCACTTGCTGTCCACATGGGAGTCACGATTGTGACACTTGCTGAAGGAGTTCAACTAATAACGTTCGGCCTGCTGGCCACGCTAGTGATTGGTACTGCCCTCGGGGTGGTTTTGCTAGCTAATATTGTTTATTCAGCCTTTTTGTTGGGCGGCGTGTTTCTGAGTATTTCTGGTCTGTATGTATTGCTGAATGCGGGCTTTGTTGCGGCTGCTCAAATTTTGATTTACGTTGGCGCGGTTAATGTCCTAATTCTATTCGGGATCATGTTGGTCAACAAAAATCAGCCCTTTACGCCTGTGCGGCGCGGCTGGATTCGACTACTAGCCACCGGCGGCGTCTGCTTAGGCCTGTTTGCGCTGCTGTCGACTATGATTCTGGGTACTCCCTGGCAGATTTCCACTGATACGCCAATCGGCGATGGAGCAACTGCTTTAATTGGTCAACATTTCTTTTCCGATTTTTTGTTGCCATTTGAATTGGCGTCGGTGTTGCTACTGATGGCAATGGTAGGGGCGATTATTTTGGCCCGTCGTGAGTACATTCCGGATGAGAAACCAGTTGATGCAGTTTCTGAAGCGCTGACGTTACCCGAGCGGCCGCGTGAGTTGGTGCCAGCTGGTCGTGAGTCTAGCGAGACAGTTGAAGGTTAGTTCTTGCAGCCATTTGAAGGCTACAAATTTCTCTTTGTTTTGTTTGGCTTACCGAAATCAACCGTCTTTTTAGCCGATTCTTAAGCTATCGAGCTGACTTTAGCCGCCATATCCCAAAAGATTTCTTGTACCCATGATTCCCTTAGAATTTTACCTTTTGTTAGCCGCCGCCCTATTTTGCATTGGTATCTATGGCTTGGTTACCAGCCGCAATGTAATTCGCGTGCTGATGTCGATTGAACTCCTGCTGAACGCCGTAAATCTCAACTTAATGGCGTTTTCTAACTATCTCGATCCGGCTACTGCAACTGGGCAGGTGTTTGCAGTGTTTGTAATTTCGATCGCTGCTGCTGAAGCTGCTGTTGGATTGGCCATTGTGCTCGCCATCTATCGCAACCGCGACACCGTTGACATGGAAGAGTTCAATTTGCTGAAATGGTGATTTGATTGGAAGCAAACCGGAGCGACATCCTTACAATAGGGAGAAAATTATTTGGAGCGATCGCCCGGCTGTGGAGCTAAATCAGGTCATCATCGCCTACAAAGCGGGAAATCAGTTCAGCAAAAGCCGCGCCGAGCTGTGTGCTGAACAGCTTCATGAATTGGGATGTAAAACTCTGGTGGGGCCCAGCGGCCCCAAAGACAATCCGTATCCAGTTTTTTTAGCCTCCGCAGAGCAAAAAATTGATTTGGCCGTGGTTCTTGGTGGCGACGGCACCGCCCTAGCCGCAGCCCGTAACTTATCAGCCGACAATATTCCCATTTTGGCCATCAACATTGGCGGGCACTTGGGGTTTTTAACCGAATCGCCTGACGAAACTAAATTTGTCGACATTTGGCAGCGGCTGCTGAACGATCGTTTCGCAGTGCAGCGGCGCATGATGCTGCGGGCCCAAGCCTTTGAAGGTGATCGCTCTAACCTAGAACCGGCTAGCGACACCTATTTAGCCCTCAATGAAATGTGCGTTAAGCCGGCCTCACCGGATCGCATGATCACCTCTATTTTAGAGATGGAAATTGATGGTGAAGTGGTCGATCAATATCAGGGAGATGGTCTACTCATCAGCACGCCGACGGGCTCAACTGGCTACACAGTGGCCGCTAATGGCCCTATCGTCCATCCCGGTATGGATGCCCTAATTGTCACCCCAATTTGTCCCCTTAGTCTATCCAGCCGTCCTATTGTCCTGCCGCCAGGGTGTGTCGTCAGCGTATGGCCACTGGCCGACTATGATCACAGCACTAAACTTTGGATGGACGGCGTTATGGCCACCTCAATCTGGCCGGGCCAGCGAGTGGACATTCGCATGGCTCCCGGATGGGCCCAGTTTATTATTTTGGCTAAACGCTATTCTTATTACCGCACCCTACGCAGCAAACTCCAGTGGGCAGGGGCACGCATTCATTATGAAAATGATCACAGAAATTAAAACGAGCAATGAATACGGGGCAGTCCTTAATGGCTAAGAATAAGGAAATAGAACACTAGGTCTAACGAGCAGTTGCGATGACTCTAAGATCAAGTTAACCAGCAATCCACGGATAGAGCTGAAACTGAAAGTGCTGGGATGAAACGGTTTCAAATCTACAATCGAAAATCTAAAGTCGAGAATGGGTACCAGCGATAATTCAATCGTCAAAATCAGCAGGGTCTGAAAATTAGTTAGTCTTTGGTGTCGCTCAGCCAGGATAATAGAAAAGTCACGCTGCCATCAGGAAATTGGCTGGCGTTATGGCTTAGTAATCACGGTTGTTAACCACTAAGCCCTGAATTGTTAACCACGCCCGATGCGCCTAATCGCCAATGAATTATTACATTGCCCCTCGGTTCCTTGATAAACTGGCCGTCCACATCACCAAAAATTATCTCAACCTTGACGGCGTTAAAGTGCCGCTGATTTTGGGAGTTCACGGTCGCAAAGGCGAGGGCAAAACCTTTCAGTGCGAGCTGGTGTATGAGCGCATGGGCATTGAGCTGGTTCACATTTCCGGTGGCGAATTGGAAAGTCCTGATGCTGGCGATCCGGCGCGGCTTATTCGCTTGCGCTACCGCGAAGCCGCCGAATTGGTGAAAGTGCGGGGCGTCATGGCGGTGTTGATGATTAACGATTTAGATGCCGGGGCGGGCCGATTTGACGCCTTGACCCAGTACACCGTCAACACGCAGTTGGTCAACAATACCCTGATGAACATTGCGGATAATCCGACCAATGTGCAACTGCCAGGCAGCTATGATGACCAGCCCATCCAGCGGGTCCCAATTATCGTAACCGGCAATGACTTTGCCACTCTGTATGAGCCGCTGGTGCGCGATGGCCGAATGGAAAAGTTCTACTGGCAGCCCGATCGCAGCGATCGCATTGGCATCGTTGGCGGTATCTTTAAGCCTGACAACTTGGGAGATAGGGCGATCGAGCAATTGGTGGATACGTTTCCGCAACAGGCGATCGACTTTTATGGTGCCCTAAGAGCTCGCATTTATGATGAGCAAGTGCGCGACTTTATCCACTCCGTGGGCATTCAATCGGTTTCCAGCCGGGTCGTAAATCCCGTCAAACCGCTACGGTTTGGCAAGCCGCAATTTTCGCTTAATCACCTGCTGGAAGTCGGACAGCAGATGGTCGAAGAGCAACGCTATCTGCAAGAAATGCGGCTGGCTGATCAATACAACCGGGCCCTGCGAGAACGAGTTTCACCTGGAGAAGGGCTGTCAATGCAGGCGGCTGCGTCCGGCCAGCCATCTGGTCAGCCGTTTTATCGCACCTATGATGCAGAAGAGCAGTCTACACTCTCGGGCGGCAACGGCAACGCGGTTTCCCCACCGTCTGCGTCCGCGGCGACGGCTTCTCCAGCCGCGACCTTACCAATTGACACAGTGCGCCATGTCGAATCGCTGCTAGGTCAGGGATACCGCGTTGGTTTAGAGCATGTTGATGCCCGCCGATTCCGCACGAATGCCTGGCAAAGCTGTTCGACCATAAAAACTCAAAATCCAGGTGAGGCCGTTACGGCCCTGGAGCAGTGCCTGGTCGACTTTCCAAACGAATATGTGCGCCTCATTGGCATTGATCCCAAAAACAAGCGGCGTGTGTTGGAGCAAATTATTCAGCGGCCCTGATCGGAAAATTGCCCTAAAAATATGACTTTAGCCATTTAAGCAGGTGCGCCCAGTAATATGCGGATGTTCAGTCCACAGCAAGATAGCTTGCCGGCCTGGCCTCATGAAAATGGCGACGGCTTCTACTTTGTCAGCCGGGCGTTGCCCTGGTTTACCAAGGCGGCGGGCATTGTGAGCGTTTCTGGACAGCTGACTTCCTGCGGAGAGTTGATGAGTCGGCGGGTTGGTAATCTTACGATCGGATCAGGCAATGAATTTTGCGACAATTCAGCAAGCCGTCAAAAAAGGCGGTAGCCTATTAAAATAGGCAAACTAAGACGCGCTTTAGCGACAGTGGCGGTGAGCCCAGCAATCATGGCGATGTCAGAGTTTGTTTCTAAGATTGGTTTAGCCGCTCTGGACGTGACGCGTGCCCAAGGTTGGGATTATCTATAACGATATGAAGCCAGCAGCTTGTGAGGCTGTTGCGCTTTGGCAAGACAAATTGACTGCTCGCGGTTGTGAGGTTCATGTCGTCAACGGTCTGGGCGGGCTTCTGGGATATTCCAGCCCCGGTCGGCCAATTTGCCACACTCCGATTGATAGCCTTGTTCCACAGCACTTTGATCAGGATATGGCCTTTGCAGTGGTTCTGGGCGGTGATGGCACTGTGCTGTCGGCCTTTCGCCAAGTGGCTCCCATCGGAGTTCCCTTGCTGACGGTTAATACTGGACACATGGGCTTTCTGACTGAAACCTATCTCAATCAGATGCCTAAAGCGATGGAGCGAGTATTAGAGGGGCAATATCGCGTTGAAGAGCGATCAATGATTGTCGTTAAGGTGTGCCACAGCGATGGCCTCGTCTGGGAGGCACTTTGCCTTAATGAAATGGTATTGCACCGCGAACCGCTGACTAGCATGTGCCATTTTGAAGTGTCTGTTGGCAACCACGCGCCCGTGGATATCGCTGCCGACGGCATTATTATTTCTACGCCGACTGGTTCAACGGCCTATTCTCTTTCGGCGGGAGGTCCCGTCATCACGCCCGGCGTTTCGGTAACGCAGCTGATTCCCATTTGTCCCCATTCGCTGGCTTCGCGAGGCATCGTGTTCCCTGATGCTGAGCCAGTGACGATTACGGCGGCCAATACGGAACCGCTGGTAATGGTCGTGGACGGCAACGCTGGTGCCTACGTCACGGCAAAAGATTGGGTCGTTACCGAGCCGTCACCCTATGCGGCCAAATTTATACGCTTAGGCTCACCAGAATTTTTTAGGGTGTTACGGGAAAAGCTGGGCTGGGGGCTGCCCCATATTGCAAAACCGACATCGGTGGAGCTGCCGTAAAATATGCGACCTATGGCCTGTCAGCCGAGACAAACTGCTTACACTGGTGGGAGCTTAGCCCGGCATAGTTCCTAAATCTCGAGTTTCTATGAGGCTTTGATTGGGTTTACTCAACTTACAGATTTATCCTTAGACAAACGTCTGGGACTGATCTTAGTCAACAAAGGGTAATTCTTGACCGATCGCCGCTTGTATCGTTTTCAGTCCATAATGATCTAGCTGTTTTGCAAGCCCCATGAGAATCCGGCGCACCATTTCCGGTCCACCATAAATCCAGCCTGTATAAACCTGCAGTAGGGTTGCACCCGCGTTAATCTTTTCCCAGGCATTTTGGACCGTAAAGATGCCCCCAACGCCCACAATTGGCATTTGTCCTTGACTTTTTTCATGCAGAAAGCGAATTACCTCAGTTGAGCGGGATCGCAGCGGCGCGCCACTCAGCCCGCCGGGCTCTTCGGTGACTCGCTTGCCGGTTTTAGCAATGAGCTGCGTTTTGAGGCCGGTTCGTTGAATTGTGGTGTTAGTAGCAATAATGCCTGCGAGGCCATGCTCATTCGCCAGGGCCAGGACTTCAGCGATCGCGGTCCACTCTAAATCAGGAGCAATTTTGACCAGCAATGGTTTGCGATCGCTATTTTCTAACTGCAGCGCCGCTAAAATCGGACTCAAATTTTCGCTTGCCTGCAGAGACCGTAATCCTGGCGTATTGGGTGATGACACATTGACGACAAAATAATCGCCCTGGTTTTTGAGCAGCCGAAAACTCTGTAGATAATCATCGACAGCTTGGTCCAAAGGAGTGATTTTAGACTTGCCCAAATTAATGCCTATTGGAATCGCTGACGGTTGCTGCTGCCAGTGGCGCTGTAACCGTGCCGCCAGGTGAGCAGCTCCTTGATTATTAAATCCCATACGATTGAGCGCCGCTTGGTCTTGCGGTAAACGAAACAGTCGCGGCGGCGGATTGCCCGGCTGGGCATGGTAAGTCACTGTGCCTAATTCCGCGTAGCCAAAGCCCATAAGAGCCCAGGCAGGTGCCGCCATCCCATCTTTATCAAAGCCGGCGGCCAAACCCAACGGGTTAGCGAAAGACAGTCCCCACAGCAACTGACTGAGACGAGCATCACGATATTGACAGCGATCGCTCAAAACTTGCTGCAGCCAACTGTTAGCTGTTGACTGGATGGGTTTATCAGCCTTGGCCGTGGCTAGCTGATTGAGCACTGCCAGCGTGCGCTGATGCAGCCATTCAGGATCAGCCTGCACGCCTTGAAATAAGAACGGTCTGACAATTTGTTGATACCAATCGACCATAATTCTTCTGCTGGACAGAATGCTTTAACAAGCGACTTTTATTCTGCTCTAGTTTCACGATATCGGCGGCGGCTAACCTGCTAAGGCTGGTGACTAATTACGCGCCCCGCTAAAACTGGAGTGTTCACAATATTACTGTTAAATCTGAAATACTCAGGCTGAAGACCCTGTAAGCGTTCATCGAAGGTTCCGAAAAGACCCCGATCACCGATATTGGAACAGTTTACCCAGAGTTTTAGGGGTCAATATAGACTGAAGAAATCTGTTCATTATCCCGAGGAAACAGATATCGTATTGATCTATGACTTTCTTAAATTTAGATGGATAGTGCGCTGATCACTGTAATTAATTGCTTTGCGGCGATATTATCTACCATATTCGACAGATGGCGATCGCCGTCTTCCTGATCCTGAAAACCACACTTTCGTCATGGTTTCGACTCTACCCAGTCCCAATCCTGAAAGACGTTTAGCAGCATTAGCTAGAATCCTGAAGCTGCTAAGAGAAACCGAGGATCTCGAGCGACTCGTTTCTTCGCTGTTAGAAAATTTGCGGGAAGAGCTGCAATATTCGCTGCTGTGGTTTGGCTCCTATGAACGGGTACAGCATCGGGTCGTTAGTCAAGGCTTTTTGGCTCCCCAACCCCATCGCTCTCTGAAAAGCACCTTTTCGCTGTCGCCTGGAGATTTGATGGAGCAAGTGGTGATTCAGCAGCGCCCCTTGATTATTAACGATCTCCGAGTCGAACCGCGCATCGCTGCCTGGAATGAAATGGCTGAACAGTTTTCCATTCAGGGAGCTTTGATTTTTCCGATTCGGCGGCGAGATGTTTGCTACGGCTTGCTGATCATGGGATCAGACCAGTGGGGGCAAAATATTAGCAATAGCGATCGCACTTTTATTTCCACCATTTGCAGCGCTTTAGCCGATGTGCTGCACAAGCGTGAGCAAGCTTTGCAAACTCAGCAGCGCAAAGACCCAGGAGTCGCGTTAGCCGGCCTGATTGACCAGTTGCAAACAATTGACGATAAAAATGTTCAGCTAACGACGATCGCCCAGTCCATATTTCAATTTGTGATGCCCGATCGCATCCGCGTTTTTTGGCTAGAGCCGACAAAATTTGTCTTCTGGGAACGCCTGGTAATGCGATCTCGTCAAGTCAAGACACCCAAACAGTACACGGTTGAATCTCCCGGCTTAACTGTGCCCGTTAGCGAAGTGCGGGGCATTTATCAGACCCTCAACAAGCATCAGCTGCTGCTGGTTGGCGAGGCCCAAAGCTCCAACGCGGCCACCGTGCCTGACCGCTTCATGAAATTGCTCAAGGCTAATGCCCTAATGGTAGCGCCTATTTTTGAACGGGAGACTCTTTTAGGCTTTATTAGCGTTGAAAGCGCCGACTCGCGAGTGTGGGCTGACAGTAGCCGAAATTATCTGAAAAACGTGGCCAACTTGACCGGTCTGATGATGCCAACCTTGTCGATTGATGAGGTGCGCCAGCAGGCTCGCAGTGAAGTGCAGCTGTTAACGGGAGTGGTGCGCAGTATTCAAAGTGAAGGCGACTGGCACAGAACTCTGAAAATGTGCGCCGACAATATTTGCGAAGCGCTGGAAGCGGAGCAATTTTTGGTTTTACTGCACGATGCCGAACAGGGTGGCTATCAGGTCGTGTTTCAACGCCGGCGGCTAACGCGTAAACGCCTTTCCGCTGCTTGGTCAGCCTTGGATGAAGTCGATTGGCAAATGCTGGAAGAAAGCGAATCAGCGATCGCTATTAACGACTTGACCAATGACTTGAAACTACTCGCTTGGCGCGACAATTTTGAAATGTCAGGATTGGAGAGCGTCCTGGCGTGCAATATTACGCCTGGAGACGCTCCCGAAGGGATTATCTTGGTTGCCAGTCAATCGCCTCGTCAATGGACAGTGGCGGCTGGCGAACTCCTGCAGCAAATTGCTCAGCAAATTAGCTTAATTCTGCGGCAGTGGCAGCTACAGCGCCAAACTAACCAGCAAGAGGATATTTACAGTTCAATCCAGTGGGGCTTGGGAACCCTGCAGCAAACCTTTGAGCTTGATAAGTTAGAAGAGTCAGCGTGCCAGTATCTGATCGATTTACTGGACGCCTCACTGATTGTTCTAGTGACCTGGCAGATTGGTGAACCCCACGCCCAAGTTAGCCGAGTAATCTCCCGCAATATTGATTTTGATGCGGATAAAGACGCCCTAATTTCCCTCAGCTCAGATGCAATTATTAATTGGGCGCAGCAAACGGATGGACCATTGCCCGTCACTTGGGAAGACTTTCCGACAGAAACGCAAGCGTGGATAAAGGGGGCCGCCGGGAGCAAATTTTTGCTGGTGGCGCTGAAAACAACTGATAAGCACGTACCCAACGGCGTTTGGATTGTGGCCGATCGCAGCGATCGCCGGTGGACTAACCATCATTTTAGTCTGATGGCGTTGCTCTCCAATCAACTGGCCTGGTCGCGTCGTCATCTCAGCATTGTCGATCTGCTGCTGTCTCGCCAAGAATCTCTGGAAGCGCTTAACTGGTACAAGCACAAGCGTTTAGATGAGGTGCACCGGCAATTGGAAATCAACCTTGGCCGCCTTAGCGACCCCATCACCCAAGGCAAAGGACTGACGGCACAGCGGCAGCTACAGCTCGTCCGACAGCTCACAACTTTGACTAGCGGCGTGCATAATGTGCTCGACAATGAAGGCTGGGAGTTGCGTAAACATCAGCAAACCACCCCTTTGATCAGCCTGTTGAATCGACTTATGGAGCGCGTTAATCCCCTGATTCAAGCGCACCATCTCTGGGCTAAGGTGCACAATGAAACAAACGTCATCATCTCTGGGGATCTCGAAAAAATTGAGTTAGTTTTATACGAATTGATGGTTTCGGCCTGTCGGCGATCGCCCGAACAGGGTCGTTTAGACATTTGGTGCCGTCCCCTCGACCGCACATTAATGGAGCTAGCGATTACTGATGATGGCAATGTGCCGCGTCAACTGCTTAAAGACTTAAAAAACGGACGTCCAGAAGATATTTTGGTGCCTTCGCCACTAGACGTGCCGCCAGGGTTGCATTTCAGCATTTGTAAGACCCTAATGCAGCAGGTCGGCGGCGAATTTAGTCTGCAAAAACTGGAAGATGGCCGCATTATGAGCCGAGTTGTCCTCACAATTACCAACAAAGGCACAGCTTCCAGAATTGCCTAGTGCTAGCATTCTGCTGCCCATTACAAACCGAATTTTCAGCTTCACTGTCGGTCAGCTTTGAGCGACGATCGCACGTCGAAGGATTCAGGCGATCGCAATTCCTTTTTCCTGTTGTGCGATTACGCCCTGCAGTTGGGGCATTCTATGATTAGCAGTCTCATTAGTAGATGTACTCCTGATTGAAAGGTTCAGCCCCCTTCTGCCGCATATGCAGGAGGGGGTTTTTGCTGTTGGGCATCACACAAAAAGTGATCAAGAACACACTTTTGGCTCGGCAACTTGGCCAGAAGCGCCTGTTTCTATCAGCAACGAACAATACAAGGAGTTTTGCCCCCATGAACAAACCGAATTTTCCTCATCCTATCCGGCGCCAATTTGAAGCTGAAATCACCTCTAGCAGCTTTGACAAGGCGACTAAGCGTCAAGCCCGTCTCAGCGCTAAATGGTTTGTCGATCATAGCGGCAAGCTAATTTGCCAGTGGCGTTAACTCTCAGGCCGCCATTTTAATTTCCCTGACCGATACGACAGAAAACAGCACAAAGTCCCCTTTACCGATGGTGGAGGGGATTTTTCTTTGGGAGCGCGATCGCAATAATGGCTGGGACCAGTGCTGCCAGAACTAAGCGCCGACAAGACAATAACTGGCTTTATCGCCATAGCCAGACAATGTTGCCTCTCGATCGCAAAGAAATTTTCCTCAGTTTTCTCATGAAGTGATTACGTTGAGCTTATTTTTCCGTCAGGGAAGCCTCAGCAGCGAGCGTCACTATAGGAATCAAGATGATTGAGTCGCTCAGTGACAAGGAGCCCCAACTATGAAACGCATCGCTTTTGCCTTAACTGCTTTGACTGCTGTATCCATGGCAATTGCTCCAGCGAGCTATGCCGCCGTTGATTTTGACGAGCTGCGCCGCGAAAATCTTGACAAAGACGCGGTGAACTTCGACGAACTGCGCCGCGAGAATCTTGATAAAGACGCCGTATTTGAAGTAGCGGTCAAAGGCGTTGATTTTGACGAGCTACGCCGCGAAAATCTTGACAAAGATGCGATTAGTGAGCAAGAACAGCGTCGCATCATCGAGAAATAGGTTTCGTCTTTCGATTGATTTCCGTTGTTCCTCAATACCGCCTCCTCATGATGCTGACCTTGAGGGGGCTTTCTTATGAGCGGACGAAAAGAAGCTGACGCAGGATTAAATTTTGCGCGAAAATTAAAAAGCTCATGACCTTGAGAGCGCGATCGCTTTGACTGGCTTACCAATTGTTTATCATCCCGACTATGTAGCGCCACTGCCGCCGAAGCATCGTTTTCCGATGCCCAAGTTTGGTCTACTGCGCGATTTGCTAGTTAAGGATGGCGTGATCTCGACGGCTCAGATTTATCAACCTGGAGCTCCCCCCCAGAGCTGGATTGAGCAAATTCACACCCCGGAGTATGTGCAGGCTTACTGCACTGGTACGCTAGACGTCAAAGCGCAGCGGCGAATTGGTCTGCCCTGGAGTCCCAATCTAGTAAAGCGGACCTGCACGGCTACGGGAGGCACCATTCTCACCGCAAAATTGGCCCTCAGCCACGGGCTAGCCTGCAATACGGCTGGAGGCACCCACCATGCCTTTCCGGAGTATGGCTCAGGGTTTTGCATTTTCAACGATTTGGCGATCGCCGCCCGCCTCCTGCTCGACCAAAATCGGGTCCAGCGTCTGCTAATTTTTGATCTTGACGTGCACCAGGGCGACGCCACCGCCTGGATTTTTCGCGATGAGCCCCGCGTTTTCACCTTCTCCATGCACTGTGGCGTGAACTTTCCGCGGCAGAAGCAGATCAGCGACTGGGATGTACCGCTGGCTGAGGGCATGGGCAATGAAGAATATCTGTCGAAAGTCCGCGCCTATTTGCCACAGGTCCTCAGTCAAGTGCATCCTGATTTGGTGTTTTATGACGCTGGCGCCGATGTGCATCAGCGCGATCGCCTGGGCAAGTTAGCCCTCACCAACACTGGCCTATATGAGCGCGATCGTCTTGTGCTAGAAACCTGTGTTGCGGCGGGCTATCCAGTGGCCTGCGTAATTGGCGGGGGCTATGACAAAAATATGGTTGATTTAGTCTATCGCCACTCGCTATTGCATCGGGCAGCGGTGACGGTTTATCAGCAGTATCGTTTGTAAAATAAAGAGTGGTCTTGGCTGTATGACTCTGATGCAGCGCTGGAGATAAAAGCAATGTCGGTTGTGGTTGCCACCTTTTACAAATTTGTCGCCGTTACCGATTGTGAGTCTTTACAGCGATCACTCCAAACTTGCTGCGATCGCTGGGCTCTCCAGGGCACCATTTTGTTGGCCCCAGAAGGCATTAACGCGACCATTGCCGGCCCACAAGATAGCGTTGAACAATTGCTAGCAAAGCTGCGATCAGATATTCGCTTTGCTGACTTAACGGCTAAGTTTTCCACCGCTGCCGAGCCGCCCTTTGCCCGGATGAAGGTGAAGATTAAACGCGAGATTGTCACTCTGGGACGCCCGGAGGCCGATCCGACTGAACAGGTAGGTACCTATGTCGCGCCTGAACAGTGGAACGACGTGATCAGCGATCCCAACGTGATGGTGGTGGATGCCCGCAACGATTATGAGGTCAATATCGGCACCTTTAAACGGGCGGTTAATCCCCATACGGAGTCATTTCGTCAGCTACCAGAGTACTTGACTACGCATCTTGACCCGCAGCAGCACAAAAAAGTAGCCATGTTTTGCACCGGGGGCATTCGCTGCGAAAAAGCGACTGCCTACCTGCTCAAGCAAGGATTTCAAGAGGTCTATCATTTGGAAGGCGGCATTCTCAAGTATTTGGAACAGGTTCCTGAAGGCGAGAGCCTGTGGCAGGGTGAGTGCTTTGTATTTGATGAGCGAGTGGCCGTTGGTCATGGCCTGCAACCCGGCAGCCATGATCTCTGCTATGCCTGTGGCCAACCGGTGAGCGAACGCGATCGTGCCCATCCACATTACACGCCAGGCATTGCTTGTCCCCATTGCTATGGACAGATGACTCCGGAGAAGCAGGCCAAGCAAATGATGCGCCAACAGCAGCGCGACCAGCAGCGCGAAGCTTCTCAATAGCTTTTTCTCAGTTAAGTATCAGCATTGGATTATGAATTTTTCAGTCGGCTTTTAGCTTGAGCCGTAATCCTTAAAAGTGGCTCTGGATCGGGAACAATCAGTCTGTAATGACTGCACTCAGGAGCATAACGGGTTCTTTAGGCAGCGTTTTCCAAAGCCTCGTGCTGTAACTTACAACGGCGATTGTCCGGCATATACCGTCAGGCCAGTTTCATTCATGCTTAATCTGATATGTTTAATCGACTCAAGCTTGCTCCTAAATTCACGCTGATTTTGCTTCTGATATTTATCTTGGGCAGTTCTGCAGGGGGCTTTGTCCTGTCTCGGGCCCTACAAAATCAGGCGGAAAGTCAAGTTGCCGCTGAGAGCGTCATGCTGATGGAATCGATGCAGGCCATTCGACGATATACCGATCAACAAGTGCGGCCGCTGCTGGAGCGCTATGAAAACAGTGACGAATTTTGGCCGGAGACTGTACCTGCTTATGCCGCAGGGCGCACGTTTGAACTGCTGATGGAAGCCAAACAAGATTTGGGGGGCGCGGCCTCCTACTATAAAGAAGCCGTATTGAATCCGACTAATCCTGACGACTTGGCCGACGAGTTTGAGACCGCCTTAGTGCAAGACTTTTTGAGCTATCCCGAAGTCCCCAATCGTACGGGCTATCGTGATGTACCGGGGCAGGGCCTGATGTTTTACAGTGCATTGCCGATTAGTATCCAAGATGCGTCTTGTCTAGCCTGTCATAGCGTCCCTGAAGCGGCGCCACCGGCGATGGTGGCCCAATATGGTCGCGAGGGCGGCTTCAACTGGCAGCTTGACCAGGTATTCGGCACTCAAATCGTCTATATTCCGGCCCAGGCAGTACTCGACAGCGCCCGTCAAGGATTCTCTTGGGTGATGGGGCTGTTTATCTTGATTTTTGCGATCGCCCTATTCTGCCTCAATACCCTGCTCAAACCACTGGTAGTGCAGCCGGTAGAAGGGCTAGCCAAACTATCCGAAAAGCTCGCCGCTGATGACTTCCGAACAACCGCCGATTTTGATGCGGCAGAATCTCGCAAACTTGCGAAGGTGGTTAGTCGTCAGGATGAGCTAGGCCAACTTGGCCGGATGTTTCAAAACATGATGAATGAGGTAATTACGCGCCAGCAGCGGTTAAAGCAGCAAATTCGAGACCTCAAAATCGAGATTGATCAAACCCGCAAATCCAGAGAAGTCCAAGAAATTGTGGAAACTGATTACTTTCAAAATTTGCAGCAAAAGGCTCAAAGGTTTCGCGATCGTAAAGCTCAAAGTAACTAACGACCAGCGTCATCGGCTGCAGATATCCTGCCGGTCTCAGCCGATTCTAGCCCAAGCAGTCTGCATGTCCGCCAGAGTTATATGGCATGCGGCAAGACTCAGCTTGTTATGTACTCCTGGAATGAATTGCTCTGGCAAACGAGTCCTTCATTTTAGAGGACTTACTATCACTCAGAGATCTGCAGAGACCTCTGTTGCCCTGCTCTGAAATTATTCTGGGTAAGGTCTTGAATAGTTCGTGAACCACTTTAGAGACGGCGCCAAATTTCATGACTGTGATTCGTTGCGTGTCGGTCAACTGGGCAACTAAATTTTGGCAAATATGATCTTACCTGTACACTACCGAATCTGCTAGCTGGTTGAAGTAGCCCATTCTCTATGCTCGGATAGTGCCGGAACTGACAGCCGGAACCGATGCATCAGACGTGGACTGTTGGCAGGCATCGCGCTACGACCGTGCAGGACGCGCTGATTATCCATGATGACAACCTCGCCAGCCTGCATCGCAAAGTGCACTGACTGCTTGGACAGTTCTAAGTAGCGTTCCAATTCATCGAGCGCTTCCCGCAGATTGTTCGACAACGTACACTGCTCTCCCAGCGCGGATTTAATCTGTTGCCGATAATAGCGAATTCGCCAATCGTCGCCTTCACCCTGGAGAATCGGGTACTGCTTCTTGGCGGCGAAGGGAAATAGGGGTTGACACAGGAGGCCGACCAAGTCTTCAGGCAGTTCGTGAACCAGATCCGACGCCGATAACATCACGCTCTCGCCGCCGCCCTGGGGGTCTGGCTGTTCCATCGCAAATGCCACCAGATTAGGCGGGACGGTCTTGTTGCTGCAGTCTGTATGCAGAGGCAGGGCGTCCGCAGTGCGGCTGTAGCGGGTCACATTGCCATTGCGAGCTGACTGTTTTGCATCAACCCGAATTTTTGTCTTTGAAATGCGCGGCAGCTCACCGCCTGTCATCACGTTATGCTGCCCCATGACCGTTAAAACGTTCAGGAGCCCGTCGAGGTCAATCGGATTCTGTTCTGTCACCAAGACCAGCCAGTGCGGCGGTGCCTGCAGCAGGGCAATCAGCTCAGCAGCGATTTTATGGGTCGCTGCGATCGAGAGTTGTCCGTTCGGTGCAACAAATTGGCCCAAGTTTAATCGGATCATTGGCTTAGTGGCGCATTGGTTAAGCATACTGACGTCAAAAACCCAAGAGAGTCGCAATTATTTTGCCCGACGTGGCGGCGATGTGGCGTGACCACCGTCGCCAGGGGAACGCTGATGGGGTCTATGGCGACGTTCTCGCGATCGCCCGCCGTTCGATCATGGCGGCAAAAGCCTCCGAGACGCTTTCGAGATAGGGTCGTGTGTAAGGGAAGTTCTCTGCGTGGTCAAAGTTGTGGCGCATGGCGGCATTGGCCTCGAACAAGATTACGTTACCTTCGGAGTCGAGGGTGAAGTCAATGCCGAAGAAATCCAGATCGATGGTGTCACGGATGGCGTAAAGCGCATCAATCGCCTTTTGACCTAGGTAAGCGGCGGGATCCTGCAAAAAGCGCTGCTCGTCCGCCTGGGTTGAGGGCGTAGACGACATGATGCGATAGCGATCGCCAGAATGGATCTGCCAGCTATCGCTGGCCAGGCTGGCAACGGGAAATAGTTCACCGTCAATGAAGAATACGCGGGACTTGTGGTAATAACCGTCCTGCCAGCGGCAATCGATAAAAGCGGTGACATAGACCTCGGTGCCTGGTGGCTGGGCCGATAGCCATTCCACCAGGGCCGGACGGCTATCAATTCTTTCCACCGTTTTGCCAGTCTGCGTCCCGCGATGGCGCACGATTACCGGATAGCGGAGTCCAGTCGCGTCCACCTGAGCGGCGATCGCCGGTGCCGGCTCTGCCAAGCGAAACAGCTCAGTCGGCGGCATGATGACGTGAGGTAAGGCGCTCAGACGACTGGCGTTTTCGGCGCGGGTGGTGCGGCGCACCTTGTGAGGTGGGTTAATGACGGACAAGTCTGGGAACTGCGCCAGAAAGGTTTCTAGGTTGTCCAGCCCCACCGGATCCAGGTCAGGGCAACTGACGCCGTTTATGAAAACGTCAAAGTCTGGCCACGCATCTAGCTTATCCAGGTTGTCACCGAACACGGTTGCGACGTAAATGTTGAAGCGGTCTTGATCAAGTAGATTTTTGGTGGAAAAGTGGCCGCCCTTCAGCCAGCAGTACCGCAAGCCCGTTTCTCGGTTAGTCTTGATGCCAAAGTAGCTTTTTTCCACCGAGCGCAGACGCAGAATGTGGGGTCGGTCTGGATCGGGATGACTGGGGCCTGCGATCGTGTCAAGTTGTGACATTGCCGCGATGCAGTGCCGCGCCTTTTCAGCATCACCCGCGCGGTGGGACAGCGCAGCCAGGGCCTTGAGCGCTTCAACCCCCAAAGGCCCGTTTTGCGAAGCCTGAGTCAGCACAAAATACGCTGACGCGAACTCGCTCAGTTGGAACAGAACTATGCCGAGCCGTTCGAGGTGCTGCCAATCTGGTGCCGCCTGCTCGGCAGCGATATTAGCGTGTCGTCTTGCCGCCTCCAAATCCCGTTGTTCGGCGTAGGCGATGGCTAACCTCAAATGAGCGTCGACGATTGCCGGCAAGCTGTCCTGCTCATATGCTTCATCATTCAAGTTGGACTCAGTTAATTGAGGGATTACCATTTCAGCCATACTGTCAGTCGAAAACACAGGCAAAGTCCATTACCCAAAACGCCCAACTCCATCACCACAGGCATTCTCCTTCATAGATCTCAGAGGCCTGACCCGAAGCGGGGACTGATAGAGAGGACCTCGCTGGGATGTGTTAAGCAATCAAATCGTATCCGCGATCGCGGCATATCCAGGCAAGCAATATGATGCTCCCCGCGAATATTTTGTTCCTTGATATTGGCCCATTCAGCACTAGCGCTGTCGGGCGATCGCATTCTTCAATAGAGCCACTTGCTTGCTTAAGCGATCGCTGCCCAAAAGCTCTCGGGCTTGGTCGATGCCGTCGGCTAAGCTGCTGACAATGCCGCTGCGCCAGAGATAAAAACCACCGCTCCAAATTAGCGGTGCGTCGAGGCGAGTAGGCTTGCCGGCCAGAGCCATTTGCAGATCTGCTAAATAAATATCCTCTGATTCGAGTGGGGTTTCGCTAGTGGTCCCGAAATCATAGTCGCGAGCGTGCAGGATTAGCCGCTCCTCACCTTTGGGAGTAAAAACGCCGATGATGGCGGCGCGGGCACGAGGCAGGTCAGAACTGCCCTCCAATCCTTTAACCGACATAAAGTTGGGTACCCCAATCGCGCCCAGAGCGCCGCGAGCTAGTCCTTCCGTTGGAGGATGAACGTAGCCAATAACGACTTGACAGTCGCCCGCATAGGGACACCACATCAGCTCTAAGGTGGCTTGAATGGGTCGCTTGCCAATTTGCTCGCGATAGGGCACCAGGGACTGAGCAGGGAGAAAATGGTCGGGTAAATGCAGATAGCCCAGCATGGTTTCCTGCAGAATGGTCTGCACGGCAGCTAAGGACAAACCTGACCACTCCACCCCTAAGGCGCGCCAGATATTAATCAAGGGAATGCCGTATTTGGTGGGCATGCGATCGCCCCCGTGTAGCACGACTGGACAGCCCGCCGCGGCCAGCATCAGCGCCACCAGCGGCTGCACCGGCGCTGTGCGCGAACGGCCATCGTAGGGGAGACCAAAAATCACTGCTGGATAGGCGGCTTCAACAGGTTGTAATATCGGTCCCAGTTCGGCGTAGGCGTCTAAAAAACCAGCAAGCTCTTGCGCCTGCGGTCGTTTGATCCGGTGGGCAATCATAAAAGCGCCAATTTGCGCCGGCGTGGCTTCTCCCGTCAGCATTAATTGTGCTGCATGACAGGCTTCCTGGCGACTCAGGTTCTCAGATGTGTGCTGACCACTGCCAACTTTCTTCAACAGGGTTCGAAAGACATCGCTCATAGCAATTAGGGTTTTTCCGCCGAAATTAGTTCAGGAATGGGCGATTGGGGCAGCAAAATGGCCCCGCGCTCCAAAACCAATTGACAGAAAGTTCGAATAATCGGAATCAATAGGCGATCGCCAGTCGTCACCAGCACCACCTTGCGGGTCAGGTTAGGAGCCTCGGTGGGACGAATCGCCAAAGTTGGGTCGTTGCGGCTTTCGCTGAGCGCCGCTTGCGGCAGCAGCGCCGTGAGGTTGCCCTGGCGCACGACACCGCGAAACGCATCCAGCGTATTAAGTTCTAGCGCCGCCTGCAGCTCTCCCCCACTGCGAGTAAACTGCGCGTGCACTAGGCGCTGCATGCCATAGCCGTCCTTGAACACCACCTGCGGATACCGCGATAATTCAGCCCAAGGAACGCGCTCAAAATGGGTCAGCGGATGATTCGCCGCCATCAATACTTCCACGGGCTCTTCATACAGCGGCTGCACATTCATCTCAGGGCTAGTGGTCAGGCGTTCGTTGTCCATCACGATCGCCACATCGACTAACCCATCCCGCAGTACCTTGAGGGAGCGATCGCTCCCTAACGCCGTTACCCGCAGCTGCACGTGGGGATGATCTTGGCAAAACTGCTGCAGAACTGGCGGCAGCAGATGAGAGCAGACGGATTGAATCGCGGCAATGCACAACTCTGGCTGTCGACCGGCCATCAAATCGGCAATGTCGCGGGTGGCCTGTCGCCAATCCTGACACATGCGCCGAGCTTTGGGCAGCAAAGCCTCGCCAGCGACGGTTAATTTAACCTGAGCGCCCCGATGCAATAGTGGAGCATCAAGCTCGGCTTCCAAAGCCTGAATCTGACGGCTAATCGTTGACTGCGTGACGCCACACTTCTTGGCAGCCTGTTGAAAGCTTCCAGTTTCTGAAACGAATAAAAATGCTTCGAGCTGCTCTATACGCATGCTGAGTCCGATGGGGCTGAAACGCTTTCCAAACTATTGGATCAAACTATAGTAATCAGTTATCAGATACCGGGGCACTGCTTGGTAACAATCATTGCTAAACCGTTTGGAAGTCCCATGATTCTTGGAAAAAGCCAGATGCCATGATCATGGCTTGCCGGGCCCAGCCGTGGTTCTGCCGGTGGGATGCCGGCGAATGAACGGCCCCTCTCACTGCCCAATGGATATCACTGCATAACGCGAAGCTGTTCACCGCGCCGCATCAGGCTTTCGCACAGCAGCTCGACAATGTGGCGCTGCAGGGCCTCGACCACATCGGGCTCGGCAGTTTGCAGCTTTTGATAAGTCGCTGAGGTCAGGGCAAATAGACGGCAGGGAGTTTTGGTGACCACGGAGTTGGACAGCGGCACTTTATTGTAAAACCGCATTTCTCCTAAAAGTTGGCCGCTGGCGCAGGTTTGCAGCCGCTTGGTGCGCCCATCGTCAAGGTGCAGCAACACATCCACTTCCCCCGACTCAATGAAATAGAGGTCGGTGGGCTGCCCGTCGCCATAGAGGGAATGAGCGGCAGGAAACGTGCGCGCTTCTAAATAGTCGCAAAAGAGGGTGGCTTGGGCCGGAGTTAGAAAGCGATCGCTCAGTAAGTCTGGCAGCACGCCAGATTGCGATGGAAGGGCTGGGACCGGGATCAAAATTTGCTGTTCGCACCACTCTAGCCCTCGGTCCAAGTCGGGCAACACTTGACAGCGATCGCTGTCAAAGTCCAGTCCTCGACCGCGCTCTAACGCTTTTTCGCAGACTGGTAGGAGGTTAGTCAGCACGAGGATAAAGTCTTGCCGCTGGGCCAGCTTGAGGATTTTATTGAAAGTCAGCACCGCTGAGGAATCGAGGCCCGTGACCTGGCGAAAATCGATGATTACGTAGCGCAAAGGTTCCACCGTCGACGAGTTCGGCGCTCGGGCAGATTGCGCTGTGCTATCAGCAGATTGCGCCACGCGATCGCGAACTTTGCTCAGCAAATAATGGGCGGTGCCAAAGAACAAAAATCCCTGGAGTTCCAGCGCGTAAATTTGGCTACCGCGTTGGGCCAGCAGACTCTCCTGTTCTGGAGTACGGCTGAGAGTATTGCTGCGGGCTGTAGCGCCAGAAAAGACCTGTTTGGCCACATCCACCTGACTGTAGCCCACCATAAACAGCACCACAGTCAGCACGAATCCCACAACAATGCCGGGTAAAAAGCCGACTCGATCAATCAGCACCAGCGTGACCAGTACCGTCAAGTAATCGCCCAGCGGCAGCTTAAAGTAGGCGTCGTAGAGCCACTGCCACAGCAGCGACAGGCCCAAATATAAAATTAAGCTGCCGAGCACGGCTTTAGGCAGATAGGACAAGAAACTGGACCCCAAAGTCAGCACGGCTACGCTGGGCAACACAGCAATCAATCCGGTTAGTCGGTAGTTGGCGGCGAGGTCATTGACCAACAGGGTACTGGGCATCGCCTGGCTCCCGGGCATGCCGCTGCCGAACCCAGAAATAAGATTGGCCAGTCCCACTGACTGCATTTCACGATTGAGGTCAAGCTCCTTACCGACGACTAATTCAATACTGCTGTTGCTCAGCAGCAGCGACAGTAAACTGACGAAGACGACGGTGAACAGGGTATCCGTCTGCGCCGCGATCGCGCTCCATTTCACCTGCTGAAAATCTTGCCAAGTTAAAGGCTGCCAGAGCTGTTCTCCCTCTGGGAACGGCCCCAACAGCCAACCAGCAGCGCGGGCATCGGCTAAAGAAATATCGGCCACCTGCAAGACCGCAAAAAAGCTGGCTGTACACAGCAGCAGCACCGCCGGCATTACCCAAAATCGCTGCCAGAGACGAGTCGCCGTCAGTAACGCGATCGCGAATACAAAACCGGGCAGCCAGCACCACAGCACTTCGGGCTGAGTCAACTCCTGCAGCAAATTGATGTCGAAAGGGCGACCGGTGGCGACTTGCATAAATCCTTTAGTTAACAGCCAGCCGGTGCCGGCCATAAAGCCACCGATGACGGGATAGGGCACAAACCGAATGCGATCGCCCTGCCGGAGCCACGCCAAAACCAGCAGCAGAGCACCAATCAGCAGCGTGCTGACCGCAATCGCCATCAGTACAGTAACCAGCACAGCGGTATCTGACGCGTCTGGGAGGTCATTGGCGATGTCGGTTGCCAAGATGGCAATGACGGCAGTGGGAGCCGCCAGCGGCGTCGCGATCATGCCCGGCCAGCCACTGGTTAGACTGACGAGCAAAAGCGTTGTCAGCGTGCTAAACACGGTCATGCCGAGCCCCCTCGGCAACTGTAGGGCCAACGTTCCCGAAAAGATTAGACTGGCGTAGGAAATTGCCCGAATTACCGCGATCGTGCCGGTCACCAGCCCCGCCGACGTACTCGAAATCAGGATTTGAGGCTGGGTCCACTGCTGCAGCTTCTGCCAAAGCGGCGAAAAAACGGGGCGGTTGGCAAACAACTGCATAGTGTTAGCAAGTTTGAGAAGTTACATCAAAACCGGCAGGCGAGGAGTGCCTACTTCATTGACTACCGTACAACTCATTGTGGGCAATGTAGTCGACCTTACACTTTGAGGCCGGGAATACCTGGGTTGGCGATCGCTCAGCTAAATACCCCTCGGAAAAACGTAATAATTTCTTGCCAAGCCGCATCCGTTACTGCGGGATCGTACCGATAGCCGTCATCGCGCATAAAGGTGTGGTTGGCTTCATACAGCAGCGTCTGGTGGAAGATGGCAGTGTCGGCGATCGCGGCTAAAATTTGCTCTCGACTAGCCGGCGGCACATGGGGATCAAGGCTGCCAAAAATAGTCAAAAGCGATCCGGTTACTTCTCCGATTCGCTGCAGCGTATCTGCCGTGCCCCGGCCCAATTTGCCGTTTTGCAGTCCAGTGGGATAGCAGCAGGCCGCCCCTTTGATCGCTGGCGAAAGTGCCGCCCGCAGCGCCAGATGTCCGCCAATGCAAAATCCCAGCGTTCCCAACTGACCATTCGCAACTGCAGAATTGACGCTCAGCCAGTTCAAAGCCGCCTTGGCGTCAGCGTCATATTCCGCGATCGCTGTTCGTCGAGCATTATCATTGCCCCGCAGCCGCCCCAAATCATTGGGCTCGATGACGGTGCCGATAGGCTCTAGGCGATGGAAAATTTCCGGCGCCGCGACAACGTAGCCGTAGCCCGCCAGGCGATCAGCCAGCAGCGTCATGGGCCGCCCCAGCTGATAAATATCGGAGTAAAACAAGATGCCGGGATATCGCCCCTCTGGCACCGGACTCGCGACATAGAGCCGCATCAAGCTGTCATCGACGGTCAGGCCCACGGTTTGCTTTTGAATTTGCATAAAGAAAGGTTCAACTTTCCCAAAAGTCTCTCATAGCCAGCCCCGCAGGCGATAGACCAGCAGGCCAATATATTCTTTCATCGCGCGGCTGATGCTTTCGAGATGGCTGGCATCGGGCAGTAGACTGAGCAGCACCGCCTGGCGAGTGCCGCTCACTTCGACGATTTCTCGCTCTGAAATCAGAAAATCAGTGGGCGCCGCGATCGCCTCAATACCCTGCTTGCGAAAAATTGCCAACGATCGCGGCATGTGCATGGCGGACGTTACCAGCAAGATGCGGTTAATGCCCTCCCGCTCCAAAATAGCTTTGACATTGACCGCATTTTGGTAGGTATTTAGCGAGGTCGGGTCGGCCAAAATGTCGGCTTTCGGCACGCCTATTTCCATGGCGATTTGAGTCATATCGTCTGACTCGGGGGGGCCACCACCGCGCCAGGGAATGCGCCCGCCGCTCAGAATTAGCTTGGGAGCTTTGCCGGCTTTGTAAAGTCGAGCGCCGTGGAGGGTGCGATCGCCCGCCTCCATCACATCCACCCAGGGCCGCGGATAGTCGGCTGGTCGAGTGCTGCCGCCAAGGACCACAATGGCCTCCGCCACTGGCACGGGGTCCGGTGGCAGATTTTGCCATTCCAATGACTGTACTAAGCGCGTGGCGACCCAAGCATTGCTGCCGGCCCAAAGGACTATGAAGGCCGCGATCGTGCCGAGCATGGCCAGTCGCCGCCGCCGCCGCCAAATTGCCCACAGCGTCAACAACAGCAGGAGTGTTGCCAAGCCCAAGGGATATACCAGCAGGGGCAACAGCTTCGACAGAAATAGAAACATGGACTTATCAACACCACAGCCCTCCAATTCTGGCAGGTCGAGGCGGAGTTATCTCCAGACAGCTAGCCACTTTCTATTACACCGATCGCGCGAGCCACTCGTATCCAGTCAATTTTCGGATTGATGATAAAGGGAGAACAAAACCAAAAGCGATTACTTTCACCCAAGTCATCCGACAATTGATTCTGGAGCATTGGGCAGCAGCTGTCCTCGCTCGCTCACATGTCTGAGGCCATGTTGACCTGTAACTGCCAGGCCATACTGCCGATGTCGGCAGAGTTTAGCCAAATTTTTCGCTGGGTAGAGGCTCTAAATCAAACAGCGTATGCAGGGTTGCCATGGCCTGCTGGCGAGCTTCAATATCTCGCTGGGCTCGCAGTTGTACCATTGGGTCATGCAAAATCTTGTTGACAATACCGCGCGTCAGAGCTTCGATGACTTCCCGCTGCTTTTTGCTACCGAATTCCTCGCCTAAACGAGATAGCGCTTTTTCAAGTTCCTGTTCGCGGATTGATTCAACTTTGCTGCGCAGGCTACTAATGGTGAACACCGTGTCGAGCGATCGCCACCATTCCATAAAGACGTCTAACTCCTCTTCAAGCAGGGCCTCTGCTTCCATTGCCATGCGGCGGCGGCTGGCTTGATTTTGCGCCACCACTGCCTTCAAATCGTCGACGTTAAAGGCATGCACATTGGCCAATTCATTGACATCGGTGTGCACGTTGCGTGGCACAGAGATATCAAACAGCATCAGCGTTTGAGTAGAAAGTAGCGCTGTCGATAGTCGGGCTTTGTCCAGAAGCGGTTCAGTGGAAGACGTGCAGGTAAAGACGATATCAGAGCTGCTGACAGTCTCCATCATGCAGTCAAGGGTACCGGTCTGAATGCCCGCGCCGTTAAACTGGGCGGCCAACTCGTCAGCCCGCTCAATAGTCCGGTTGAGAACCGTAATTTGATAGGACCCTTTGGACAGCAAATGCTGGACTAGCAATCGAGACATTTTGCCTGCACCCAAAATGCTAATGCGACAGCTTTCCAGGTCAGGCCTCTTCATTTTGGCAAGTTCCGCCGCTGCCGAACTGATGGAGACCGCTCCGGTGCCAATGCTCGTTTCAGTGCGGACCCGCTTACCGACCGTAATCGCTTGCTTCAGCAGACGATTGAGAATGCGGCTCACCCCTTTGTGCTGTTGTCCCAGCTTGTGAGCATGTTTCACCTGCGCCAGAATTTGGCCTTCTCCCAGCACTAAACTATCTAGCCCCGCTGCCACCCGAAACAGGTGCATCACCGCGTCTTGATGCAGCAGAATAAATAGATGCTCGCGTAGCTCAGCCAGATTAACTTTGCCATAATCAGCGAGAAATTGAATCACTTCTCGAATCCCTTGATCAGCCTGTTCCGTAGCAATGTGAATCTCCAAACGGTTGCAAGTGCTGAGAATCGAGACTTCTTCGATGTGGGGATAGCTGAGGAGCTGGGCGATCGCCTCACCCGCTTGAGGAGTCGGAATGCTGAGTTTTTCCCGAACTTCAACAGGGGCAGTTTTATGGCTCAAGCCCACGACAGCAATATTCATGCGTCCTCCCAACGAAATAGATATGTTATGCAACAGTAAAAAAGAATGGCTGATCTTGCCAACGCTGGACACAAAAGTGTTTGACACAATTGACCAGCATTTTTGAAAGTAAAGAATAATCGTCCCCCAACTCAAGGAAACTCAACAAAAATCCATTAAATTCAAGCTTCCGACAGCAAACAGGGTCCGATACTTCAGTCAAACTCGACTCTCGTCAAACTTGATGATGGCATCCTGATCGCGCTCCTAAAGGAAACGGCGCTGACGGGCTAGGAAGATCTGCTGTGGCCGATGGTTGGCAAGCGGAACGGTTTTGTACGTTGATGCCATGTCGTTTGAGGGCGAAGCCAATGGTATGGAGTAGATGCCCTTTAACTCGATTCTTCTTTCTGGGGCTACGGAGGCTGAAGCTGAAGGCGTTGGCATGAAAACGGTTTCGAAGGTCCAAAGGCAATCTAGCTGGGCGTCTCGGGTACCCATTCAACGGTGCCAGTGCGGCCATCGATGCGGACAATTTGGCCATCGGTGAACTTTTGGGTGGCCTGGGCAATATTCATGACCGCCGGAATTTTGTATTCGCGGGCAACGATCGCCCCATGGGATAAGCTGCCTCCCACCTCGGCCACAAGCCCCGCTGCCTGCGCCAAAACCGGTGCCCACCCCGCATCGGTGTAGGGCACGACGAGTATCGTATTGGGAGCCAGCCGCTCCGACAGCTGCACAGAAGTCAGAACTTTGACGGGACCTTGCACCTGGCCGGCACTTGCACCAATGCCCTGCAGAGCGCCCGCTGGTGAGGATGGGATATTTACTGAGGCCGCTGGGCTGGCGGGGGGATTGTCGCCATACACCACAAACGGCACCGCAGCGAGGGTCCGATGCTGGGTCAATTGCGATCGCCGCTCTGCTACCAGCGCCTGCATCGACTGACGCTTCACCAGTCCCGTTTTAAGGTCTCCATAGGTCAAGAAAAAGGCGTCGCCAGGCTGGTCAATTAAGGATTGAGCGATCGCCGCTTGCTCCAGGGCCAGACAGCTCCAGCGCAGTTCTGCCAACAATTTTAGGTATACTTCAGCAACTCGCCCCTTTAAATCCAGCCGCTGCTGCACTTGCCGCCATCGCCATCCTCTCGACTCGATGGTGGCGTCGACGTCTACGGTAGACTCTGGTGGCGGATTGAGCAAAAACTGAATAAACAAGTCCTGCACCGGCTGCGGATTTTCGTCCCAAGTGGGAACAGCGATATCAGTGCCCACTTCGCTGAGATAGCCGTAGCGGCTAATAATGTCTTTGAGCTGCGGCAGTACGGCTTTTTCCTGAAAGTCGTCAGCAAAGCGATACCAAAGGCTGGCGCTATCGGTCTGCGCCGCCGCTTGCAGAGCTGTGACTAGGGTAGGGTGCTGCTGCCATACTGCTTTTGCGAACGCCTTAACCGCTTGCACAGAAGCCACTTCGGGCTGTCGCTGTTGGTCAAGCGCCGTTTCGGGAACTTTTAACAGGCTGCGGCGTAGAGCAAATCCCAGCGGCGCCAGGATGTTGTAATAGGTTGCTTTCTCAAGCTGCTGCAGGATCAATTGAACGCGCTCAAATAGTTCATCAGCAGTCAAGGAAGTTGCAGGCCGCCGACTGAGACTACCTAGTGTCGGCGTGAATGACATGCGATCGTCCTGGGCAAAATTTTGTGCCAGCGACCATTCCCGGCGCAGCAGCCGCAGCAGTCCCGGCAAATTTCTGAGGGTGCTGGCAATGGGAGGCTTGCTGAACTTTGCCCCCATGGTCAGAAACTCTAGGCTTTCGGGGGGCAAACCCATGCGGCGAAAGGTTTGCCCTAGCAGTGTGGCGTTAAAGTAGGCGCGAGCATAATGCAGGGTGGCTGTGTCTTCAAAGTTCAGGCCCTGGGCGCGATCGCCCAGCACAATGGTGAAAATCTGCCCCCAGACGCCGCAGGTGAGGGGACGATTGATTGACCAGGTAAGGGGACAAATAACGCCGGGAATTACCTCGGCGGCAATTTTGCGGGTCCAAATGGGCAGCAGCGTGGTAATCGGGCGCGCCTGCAGCAGCCAGAGCGTTTCGCCATCATAGCTCCACTCCACGTCTTGCGGTATGCCGTGGTAATAGCGCTCCAAGTGCCGCGCCAGGAGAGCCACTCGCTGAATCAAGGCGGCGGGAATAGTGCCGTCGTCCTGATTCAGCGATCGCGGCTCATCGAACTTCGCTAGATCAGCCGGCGAAAACTGGTTGAGCTCCAACTCATCAACTGCCACTGGAAACTGCTGCGGTGTGACCTGTCCCGACACGACCGCCGTCGCGGCCCCCGCCAGCGCCTCAACCAAAACCGCATCACCCTGCATCACCGGGTCGCGGCTGAAGGCAACGCCAGAAAACACGCCTTTGATTTGCTTTTGCGCTAGCAAGGCCAGCCCCGATTGCTCTGCCAGTCCGCGATCGCGACGATATTGAGTGGCAGCTTCTTGGCGATAAGCGGCCCGACAGTGTTCGACTGCCTGGGTCAACTCGGCAGCATTATGAATGTCCGCGATTGACTCGTATTGACCGGCTCCCGAAGCGTCTAAGCTGTCTTCATCCAGGGCAGATGAGCGCACAATCCACGGACTTTGCCAGGGACTAGCTGCAGCCTTTTCGAGATGCTGGATTAGCGATCGCGCTGGCGTGCCCACGGGTAACACCCAACCCATCGGTACGGCATAGCCGGCCTGCTTAAGCTGTGCCAGGGTGGCAGCCTTGCCGCCCATTTGCGCCAGCTGCGGCTTGTCGTTCAGCGAACCAATCACATCTTGTCCTCGCAGGTATTGAAACATCTTACGAGAACTCTCATCGGGCTGCTGGGCGGCCAGCGCCAAATCATCGGGAGTTTGTTGATAAATCCAGGCAATCAGCAGGCTGAGGAGGGCAGCGGCGGCGATCGCCCCTGGCTGCTCAGGACGGCGGATAATCTCCAGCAGCGGAATCAGCGCCAGCACCGCCAAACGGGCCAACTGCCGCCGCCGCACCACCGTAAATAAAGCCCCGGACAGGACAAAAATGCTGACCGCAATTACCCAGTCGTGGGCGACATAGCCCCAAACGACATTGGTAGTGCCCGCTCCCCGACCCAGGGTAAACCGACCCAGCACTAAGGCAATTAGAGCGATAATCTCCCAGACGCTGCTCTCTGGAAAGAGCGATCGCGCCAGCAGCACCACGGCAATTCCTTTCAGCGCCTCTGACAGGACTGCCAGCAGGCCAATCCGCGTGCCCCCGTGATAAAACGCCGCTGACACACTGATATTGCCGGTGCCCAAATCGGCCAAACGCTTCTGGGTTAATCCCTGAACCAGCCAGGCGATCAGAGGCAATCCCCCCAAAACAAAGGCGATCGCGCATAGGACAACGGCAACGGCAATGTCAGAAAGCGTCATGGTTCACCCGCCGGATGTGCAACCGTATCTTAGAGGTAGCCAGACCGAACGCGGCAAGATTTCGATGGAGAAACATAGGTAAAGAGTTGATCGCCTGCAACTGCTGGCGCAGCGTAGCGCCTCATAGTCTTGATATTTCTCCTTCCACAAATGTCCCTATCCAAATACCCCTATCCATCCAAGCAGAGCCGCGAGATTCATGGGAGAACAGTAGATAGAGCGCCCCTAAAAGCTTTCTAAAATGCGCTGCACAATCTGCATTCCCGTAACCGCTTCCCAGCCGAACAGACCGACCATAATCACATTCAGCGTAATGTGAGCTGACCGGGCCACCTCATTGCCCTTCTGCATAAAAGGCACCAGCGAAGCAGAGGTTGCAATAATCCCCGTCATGCCCAAGCCGACTAACAAATGCGGCCCCACAAAAAGCTTGCCGTTATTGATGTAAGTTACCGCCATGCCGCCAATGGAACCCAACACCATGGTTGACAGTAACGCCGCTCCCCACTGGTGATGGCGAACTCTGAACTTGCCTTTAGCAATCTTTTTTTTCTCCTCTTTAGTCGCCGATCGCATCTGGCGGATTTTGAACCCTGAATACGTTGCATAAATGCTCAAGGCAAATAGCGCCCACATCAGCACCGGATGGAAAAAATTCAGGTAAGGCTTAATCGGCTCCAGTACCCCAAGATCCATATTTTGTTCACTTTCTCTCTCTCGTACATAAAAATTATAAATTGCTCGCTCGTCGAGAGCTACCTGAGAGAAATTTAGAGTACGGCGTATGGCAGGCGAAATCAATCACAATAGTTAAGGCACCAAAACAATATCATGAGCGCCTCGCACAACATCTAGTTTGTAATCGGTGCGCTTTAGGTGCGGAGGGTCGTCCGAAGTCACCTGCCAAAACTCGATCGCCCCGCTTGTTGGACTAGGTTCACGATAGTTATAGATCACGACTGCTAGTGCACCGCCAGTGGCATCGAAGGCTGCTTGCTCAGGTAACAGTCCTTCAAAACCGTATTCTTCCACCTCTGTCAGTTGCCCTGAAGCCGGATCAAACTTGACCAAAGACAGCGAGCTAAAAGGCTTACCGCGCCAAGCAGGAATGAAACTAGGTAGGTACGTACGTCTCATATTTACGGTAGCAATTAGGGTGTTGTCGGGGCTCAAGGCAAACCCTTCAGGACTCAGCCCCACCTCAACTCTGGACACAATTTCAGGCGCTTCTCCTGAAGCTGGGTCAAAGCGAACTGCGACCATTTCACCTTGTGGATTCAACAAGAAGTTGATTGTTGGATTGTCATACCGGCTCCATTTCAAATCTGGCACCAGTAAAAAGCGGCCATCAGCGGTAAATCGAGGATTACTGAGGTGATTGCCTAAATCGAGCGGTTCACCAACTCGCGTAACTGTGACTTCGTCCCCGTCTGTTTGCACCTGATAGAACCCGACTCGGCGATTGCGATCCTGAGTCATTGCCAAATATTCACCAGATGGATGCCAAATAGCGGCACGATTATCCTGACGAGTGCCATCAATTTCTAAAGGGAAATACCACCGCTGCCCCAGTCGGCCATTTGCTTCCAGTTGAACAATCAATAGCTCTCGTCCGGGATCTTCTAAGTTAATCGCCAAAAATCGGCCATCGGGGCTAATGCTGACATGTTCTGGATTGCGCCCGACATCAACCGACTCGATGATTTCAGGCTGCAGCGGATTGGCAATATCGACCACGGTAACGGTTTTTCCAGCCGGCATTTGGTCGATATTGTCAAACTTTTGAATGCCATCAGCCGGACGCGATCGCACTTCCACAACATAGGCTCGTTGCCCATCCGGTGACACTGCAATAATTTGCGGCCACGACATCACTGAATTGGAGACTGGAATCGCCGCCATTTCTGGGTTAGCCGGATCGAGCGGTAAGTTGACTATGGTTAGGGCATCTTCAACGCCGGGAACGCGATCGAGTTGGGCATCTCCATAGGCAGTTGCCACCATATCGGCATCAGACGCTACCAACAGCGATCGCCCAGCAAATTGAAACGGCAATTGAGCGGAAACTGGCGCAATGGCTATTGGCTCAATTAGCTGCAGCAATCCATAGCTCATTAGCGCCAGCAACAGACCAGACAGTGCCAAAATGAATCGCCATAACCACTTTGATTGCAGCCACCTCATCGCTAATTTGCCTCAATTAAAGTTTTAAGGTCTATCTGAAATTGCTAAGGTGCGTCATCAATTAATGTCAGGAACCTAGTGAGATCAGCATTATTGCGCCTGCCCTAACTTTCCAGTGAAGCGCTGAACTGCTTGCTGCTAAAGCACTAAGAACCGACGTAGTGACAGCCCCTAAACTCAGGCTAAGCTGGAGCGATAGTGATTGTCCAAGTCATTTTTTGCATCAAACTAATAACTTTAGGTTCTTAAATGGAACTTCGTCAGCTTCGCTATTTCGTTACGGTTGCTGAAGAGCTTCACTTTGGGCGAGCGGCCGATCGCCTACAGATCACTCAGCCAGCTCTGAGTAAGCAGGTTGCCAGCTTAGAAAAAGCGCTAAGCATACCGCTACTGCTACGCACCAAACGGACGGTGCAGTTGACCCATGCCGGACAAGTCTTTTTAGAACAGGCCCGCCAACTACTCAACCAAGCCGAAGCCGCTATTCAACTCGCCAGACGAGCCGACCAGGGAGAAATTGGGCAGTTAACTATTGGCTTTACCGAGACAGCTGCACATACCGTTTTACCCCAATGGGTGCGCACCTTTCGACAGCGTCATCCCGGCGTCAAAATCACCATGCTCGAACTCGCTACAGAAGCCCAAGTAGCAGCTCTACGCCAGGGCCAAATCGACCTGGCTTTCTTGCATCCGCCCATCGACGAACGAGGATTACAGCTGCACTCCATCCTGGAAGAAAGCTTTGTGGCAGTGCTCCCTGAGCGACATCCCTTGCAGAAATATGAAAGTATTCCAATCGCCGCTTTGGCTGATGAAGCTTTGATTATTCATCCTCGCTCAGAAGGCCCAGCACTCTATGATGCCTTTATCCAAGTTTGCCATGAGGCAGGCTTTCAGCCCAAAATTGTGCAGGAGTCAATATCTTTACAAGCTAGAGTTTGCCTAGCTGCTGCCGGCATTGGAATTACGTTTACTTCTGACCGTTTGCAATGCCTGGTTGGCAACAATGTAGCGTGCAGGCCACTCGCAAATTGCCCCATTCGACTCAAGTTTGCTGCTGTTTGGCCGCAAAAGTCTATCAATCCTAAGCTCAACGCTTTCTTGAAAGTCTGTCAAGAAAAACTTTGAGAGCATCATTATACTGAAACGCCCTAACTCTAATTTCCTATGTTTAAATAGATTTTTTCGCAATCAGAATACTATGCCAAAGCAGATTTTGTTGTGCTAGAAAAACTCAAAAATAGATAACAACCTCTGAGAGGCTTTTGACAACGAAAGATAACTGATATCAACTTCATAAAACAGATTTGCAAAGTTACTGAGATCGCCAAACTGGCTAAGCAATCGCAGTCGAGCAGTCATTTGCTCGGGGATTGTAGAGAAAAAAGCGACAGTATGTCTACAAAATATCATATTGTCTTTTTTTAGGGTCGGACTCATAATAAATGATGTCTTTGATATTGAACGCACCGAGCCTGTCTAAATTGATTCCGCTTGCCTATAACCTTAGGAAAAACATTTCTAAGATTTTCAATAGTTGTTCAATTAATTTCAATTTTCTGTTGCAGAAATGCGGCAGATATTGAGTATTTATTGAGCATTGATTGAACATTAAGGATTCGTTTTTCTAGGCGTTATATGCCCTTTATCGCTTTAGTAAAAATCTGAATTACCGAAGGAGTAAGTAACATGTCATCTGAAATACCTGCCTCTTTGACCCTAAAAGAGGCTATTGAACAGCGACGGGCAGCGCGGGCTTTTCGCCCCGACCCGATTCCCCAAGCAGTATTGGCAGAAATTTTACAATTGGGAGTGCGATCGCCCTCTGGCTATAATCTCCAGCCCTGGCGATTTGTTGTAGTACAAGAACCTGCCAACAAAGAAAAGCTGAGGGCCTGTGCTTTCGACCAAAGCCAGATTACCGAAGCCCCCGTTGTGTTGATTTGCTGTGGCGATCGCCGCGTTAATCAAACAGACTATATCGAATCGGTCATCAACATAGGCAAAGCAGCTGGCGGCGTCAACGATGCCTTCGCGGACTATATGCGGCAAGCGATTCCTCAGCTGTTCGAATATAAACCCTGCTTCGATTCAATGGAAGCTTGGACAAATCGTCATGTGATGCTCGCAGTGGCCCATCTGATGATCGCGGCAAAAAGTTTTGGCGTCGATACCTGCCCGATGGAAGGATTTGTTTCTGCCCAAGTTAAAGAAGCTTTCAACCTGCCATCTGAAGTTGATGTTTGCTGTATCTTACCGATGGGCTACGCTGCTGAACCGTTTAAACAATACGGGGGCCGATTTGCGATTGAGCAGGTGTTTTACGGCGAAAGCTTTGGCCAATCTTTTCAACCGTAAGGGGGTGCGTTCGTGAAGCGTAACGCATCTTAAAATTCCGACTCCACCACCAAAGCCGCTTCGATCGCCGCCGCCGCATGAAGGGCAGTGGTGTCAAATAGCGGCAGAGTCAGGTCGGCTTGGGTAACGAGCAGGGTGATTTCGGTGCAGCCAGCGATCATCGCTTCTGCCCCCTGCTGCTGTAGCTGATGAATGATATCGAGATAGGCAGCACGAGAGGCCGGCGCGATTTTACCCAAGCAGAGTTCATCGTAGATAACGCGATGAATAACGGCGCGATCGCCTGCCTCTGGCACCAGCACGTTCAACCCATGCTTTTCAACGAGCCGATCTCTATAAAATGCCTGCTCCATCGTGAATTGCGTGCCGAGTAGACCGACGGTATGATGGCCCTGCGCTTTAATCGCTGCAGCAGTGGCGTCCGCAATATGCAAAATGGGGATAGCAATTTCGGCAGCGATCGTGGGCACAACTTTATGCATCGTATTTGTGCAAATTACCAGAAAATCGGCTCCGGCGGCCTGCAGTGATCGCCCGGCCTCGGCCAGCGCGGCCCCGGCAGCCTCCCAGTCGCCCCGCTGCTGTAGCGCCTCAATCTCATGAAAATCGACGCTGTACAGCACAATTTTGGCGGAGTGCAGGCCACCCAACCGGGACTTTATCCCTTCGTTGATCAGCCGGTAATACGTTTCCGTACTTTCCCAACTCATGCCGCCCAACAGTCCAATCGTTTTCATCGATAGGCTCCTGTATCGTCAATGGCGTTAACTTCTGTCTAAAGCCTACTGTTGGCAGGAGGAAAAGTCTGCAAAATTGCGGCAGGATGAAGAAGCAGCTGTGTAGGTGAGCGATGAAGGGAGCGGAAAAGTTTGGAAACAGTGGTTGGGCCCTAGCGATCGCCACGCCCATCGCCATCATCGGCACTCTGGTCGTCAACACCCTGTCGAACTTTTACCCGCCTGGCGGCAAGAACGTTGGCGAAATTGCCAATACCACTTTGGCCGGGGTGCTGATTACTCCAGCCAACTATGCTTTTGCCATTTGGGGATTGATTTACCTCGGGCTGATTGCCTACGGCATTTACCAGTTGGGGGCAAACCAACGCCGAGATCCCATTATCCGACCCGTCAATCGGCTGCTGATTATAGCCTGCGTGATTCAAATGGGGTGGATTTTTCTGTTTACGCTGCAGTATTTCACCGGCTCAACCGTGGCGATGTTAGGCATTTTGCTGTCGCTGATGGGGGCGTATGGCGTACTGCGGATGGACCGCATTGATCGCCGTCGCCGCTGGCTAGCGGTCTATCCCATCAGCATTTATTTGGCATGGATTTCCGTGGCGACCATTATTAATGTGGCTTCAGCGCTTTATGATGCGGGCTGGCGCGGCGGCCTGACCGGCGTCGCGTGGACGGTAATTATGATTTGGGTTAGCGTGGCGATCGCTCTCTTCGTCATTTTTACCCGGCAGGATATTCCTTTTACGCTGGTGTACGTGTGGGCCTATGTGGCAATCGCCGTACGCCATGCCGACACGCCCGCCATCTTGGTCACCAGCATTGCCGCCTCAGTGCTGCTAGTCGGCATGCTGGCCCTGGTACGGTTGGGAAAATTGCCGTTCAAAACAGGCTAAGCTGAGCTGCTGGCTGCTCTAGCGTATCCCACGGCAGCGGCGGCAAATCTGGATAAGCCTTCTTTAAGGTGTCGCAAAAATAGCGGGCAATGGTGGGCGATCGCGCTTCATCGGGGCAGTGGATAAACAGGTAAACGGTCTTGCCCTGCTGCAGCCATTTCACTAATTGCGGCACCCACTTGAGAATGTAGGGCTCATTGAAATTTAAGTTGGGATGGCCGATGTAGCGCACCAGGGTAAAGTCGGCAGTCAGGGTGGGCTGTAGGGGTACCTTGGGTTTGCGCCGCTCTGATGCCAACTGCGGATCGGGCAGGCCATCGACTTGGCCGTCATACATCGTGCGCGTGTCTAGCAACACTCGCCCTACGCCCAGACGGGTCAGCAGCGCGTTTAACTGCTCAGCGCGATCGCGCTCAAACCAGGCCAGATGACGCACCTCAACTGCGATGGGCGCGGTGTTACGGGGCCACTGCGTCAAAAACTGGGTCAAATCGACCAGCCGCTCAGGGCTGTAGCTGGGGGGCAGCTGTAAAAACACTGGACCCAATCGTGACCCTAGTCGCTGCATCATTGTGAGAAAAGCCAGCGCGTCGGACAAATGAGGCATTAATTCGCCGTCATGGGAATAGCGACGAGGAATTTTGGGGCAAAAGCGGAAGGTCTCTGGCGTTTGCGCGACCCAGCGCTCCACCGTGGCGACATCGGGAATGGAGTAAAACGTGGTGTTACCCTCGACGGTGGTGAGGCGATCGCCATACAGCTGCAAAAAGCTGCTCGCCCGCGCTCCAGTGGGATAAAAGTCTCCCACCCAATCTTTAAAAGCCCACACCGCACAGCCCAAATAAAACATTCAGAAGTCACACCCTCAAGAACTACGATTAAAAACAAGATGGCCAACTCCCTCTGGCTGGGAGCCAAACGTCCCCACCTCACCGGACATACCCGCTTAAACGGAAAAATCGCTGAGTGACTCGTAAGTCGATCTCAGCGATTAAACCTTAGTACCTCTGGAACTAGATAGGGGTTGAACTTCTAACGATTCATTCCAGCTAGCGCCGGCTCTTGCTGCGGCTTAACGCTAACGTTGCCATCATCGTCCAGATCCAGCAGTACCGCATCGCCGTCTTGGATTGTTCCGGCCAAAATAGCCTCAGCCAGGGAATCTTCCACTAAGCGAGCGATCGCTCGACGCATCGGACGAGCGCCATACCGCTGGTCATAACCTTCATTGATTAGCCGATCTTCAAAGGCTTTTGACAAAGCAACAGTGATTTCACGCTCAGCCAGGCGACCATTAACCCCGGCCAGCATCAGTTCAGCAATTTCGCTCACTTCAGGCTTGGTGAGCTGACGGAAGACGATAATCTCGTCAATCCGGTTCAGCAACTCTGGACGGAAGTATTGCTTCATTTCTTCCTGCACCAGACTGCGAATGTTGTTGTACCGCGTTGTGGCTTCATCGTTAACGGGACCAGCATCAAAACCAATGCCGCTGCCACCTTTTTCGATCACCCGTGAACCAATGTTTGAGGTCATCACAATCAGGGTGTTCTTAAAGCTAACCGAACGACCTTTAGAATCCGTCAAACGGCCATCATCCAAAATCTGCAGCAGAATGTTGAAAACGTCAGGATGCGCTTTCTCCACCTCATCCAACAGGATGACCGTGTAAGGCTTACGCCGTACCGCTTCAGTGAGTTGCCCCCCTTCGTCATAGCCGACAAATCCGGGCGGTGAGCCCACGAGCTTAGAAACCGTGTAGCTCTCCATAAACTCAGACATGTCGAGACGGATCATGGCCTCTTCTGAGCCGAACAGAGCCGCCGCCAGCGCCTTGGTCAATTCCGTCTTACCGACGCCCGTGGGGCCCGAGAAAAACAGGCTGGCAATGGGTCGATCAGGGCTAGAAAGCTTAACGCGAGAGCGACGGATTGCTCGCGCTGCCGCTGTCACGGCTTCATGTTGACCAATCACGCGCTCATGCAGAGTATCTTCCAGATGCAAAATCTGTCTGGCCTCTGACTCAGTCATGCGAGTTACTGGCACGCCGGTCCAAGAAGCCACAATTTCGGCAATGTCATCAGCCACCACGACCGGTTGAGCCATCGGCGGCGCTTCAGCAGCTTCCGGCTGCGGCCCCTGAATTTCTGCTAGCAGTTCGCGCTTGCGATTGCGTAACTCCAGCGCTTGAGCAAATTCCTGAGAGCGAACTGCCTGCTCTAGATCCCGATTAACCTGACGCAGCTCTTGCTTAATCTCAGCCGACGGATAACTTACCTGATGGCGCAGCTTGATGCGCGAGCCGGCTTCGTCAATTAGATCAATAGCCTTGTCGGGCAGGTGGCGATCGCTAATGTAACGATCAGACAATTCTGCAGCTGCTTTTAGTGCTTCGTCTGACAGCAGCACATTATGAAACTGCTCGTAACGACTGCGAATGCCCTGCAAAATCTCGATAGTGTCCAGCACCGTGGGCGGCTCCACCATCACCGGTTGAAAACGTCTTTCCAGAGCCGCGTCCCGCTCAATATGCTTACGATACTCGTCTAATGTGGTAGCTCCAATGCACTGCAGTTCTCCTCTCGCTAGTGCGGGTTTCAACATGTTGGCGGCGTCCATGCCACCTTCTAGTGAGCCCGCACCGACTAATGTGTGAATCTCGTCAATGACCAATACCGCATCCTGGTCGCTGCGCACTTCATCCAGCAGCTGAGTCAAGCGCTCTTCGAAGTCGCCTCGAAAGCGCGTGCCCGAAACCAACATGCCCATATCGATGGCGTAAACCTTTTTGTCCAGCAGAGTCTCCGGCACGTCTTGGTTCACAATACGCTGAGCCAAGCCTTCAGCGATCGCAGTTTTACCGACACCCGGCTCGCCGACAAGCACTGGATTGTTTTTTGTCCGTCGGCCCAAGATTTGCACGACGCGCTCAATTTCTTTGGCCCGACCAATGACTGGGTCTAATAGCCCTTCGGCAGCCTTTTGTGTCAGGTCAGTGCTGAACTCTGCCAGCACGCTGCTCTTGCGACGGCGATCGCCCCCGCGACGTTCTGATGACTGTTTGCCAGCCGGTACCGCAGCGGCCTCGCCCAACTCTTTAATTAAGCGAGTTCTGACTTTACTGGGAGAAACCCCAAGATTTTCCATTACCCGATAAGCGACGCTTTCGCGGTTTTGAGTCAGGCTCAACAGCAGGTGCTCAGGCTCAATGTAGGAAGCATCAAGCTTGCGAGCTTCCTGAAAAGCACTCTCAAAAACCTGCTTTACTTTGGGAGTAAAAGGCACCTCTGAGGGTGGATTGCCGCTGCCGCGACCAATGATGGCCTCAACTTCATTACGAGCATCCGACAGGCTAACCCCAAACTCCGTTAAAACGGCTGCGGCCAAGCTGGAATTTTCTCGCAGCAGCCCTAAAAGCAACTGCTCAGTGCCGACAAAATTATGCTGCAATCGCCGGGCCTCTTCCTGGGCCTTCATAATGACGGCGATCGCGGTATTGGTAAAGTGCTCAAACATAGCCCCGTGATGTATTTATGTGCAAGGAAGCGAGCGGCTTAAAAATGGCTGCTTTGGAAGGCGGCTGCAGCCTAATAGAGACTGCTTTACCTCTGTAAAGAAACTGTACAAAGAAACATTACTAAACGGCAGTAGGGAGAGCCGTATTCGGCCCTTAAAGCCTCTCAAAGCGGTTCAAGATAAGGAAATTTCGCATATAAAAATTCTGCGAATACTCTCTAGCCAGAATTTACCCTGAAGAGTTATTCACATAATTTAACAAATTATGGCGCAATATAAATGGTTTTTAACGAAGAAATGGGTATAAAATCCCAATCTGAAAATTCGTTGATTAAAAAATTTAAGGTTACAAGGTTCAGATGTTTCAACCGACCCATTGGCTAGTGTCGCGCTCTCGCAAAGTTCCCGTTGCGGTCGAGCCACGTGGAGAAAAGACGCTGGTCTTCACAGAACCGGAGTGGAATCGTACCGATCCCCCCGCGTTTGAACTGCATGTGCGGATGGGCATGTATTGTCGGGGCGTGCAAGTTTTGGGCTACAAGCTGGAGCCCATGTCAGTGGCCACTGAGGCTGTGGAGGCATGACGGGAATTGACGAGATTGACAGAACATAGGAACTGAGCAGCGTACAGCTGATGGAACGGTAGCCCTGCTTTACAGAAGTTGCTTTGCTTTAGAGACTCGGTGTAAAACCAGAATGATTTAAGAAGCCGTATTGCCGCGATCGCTCTGCCCAATCAGCCAGGGGCTGCTCCACGTTTTCCATAACACTGATTTCCCATCATCTTGCGCGCCACTAAATGATGACAATCCTTACCAAGCAGTTGCGATTGAACCGGCGCTAGCGATCGCCCTACCGCATCCATCTTTAAAACCCACGCTACGGCAAAATGGTGAAGGAAAAACCAGGTAGGATATGGAAACATTTTGTCCGTTCTGTATATCCAACTACCCAATGTTGACAGCATGAGTGAATACAGCATTTTTACTTCGGAATCAGTGTCAGCGGGCCATCCCGACAAAATGGCAGACCAGATTTCTGACGCGATTTTGGATGCCATTCTTAAAGATGATGCTCATGCGCGCGTAGCTGTCGAAACGCTCGTCAAAACGGGCATGGCGGTGATTGCCGGAGAAGTTCGCACCAGCACCTACGTCGATCTTGAAGATGTGGTGCGAAACGTCATTTTAGATATTGGTTACAACAGCTCTGACGTCGGCTTTGATGGGGCTTCCTGTGCGGTATTGAACGCCATTGGCAAGCAGTCTTCCGACATTGCCATGGGCGTCGATGAGGCCGCCGAAAAAGATCTGGGAGCGGGCGACCAGGGCCTGATGTTTGGGTATGCCACTAATGAAACTGATGTGTTGATGCCCGCTCCCATTTACTATGCGCATCGTTTAGTGGAGCGCCAGGCTCAACTGCGGCAAGCCCAAACGCTCCCTTGGCTGCGTCCAGACGCCAAGAGTCAAATTACTTTGCGCTATGCCAATGGCAAGCCGGTGGCAGTGGATGCGGTGGTGCTCTCGACCCAGCATGAACCCGATGTGGCCCTCAGCGATATTCGCGAGGCGGTGATGGAGGAAATTATTAAGCCGGTGCTGCCCCAAGAATGGTTCCACGTAGAAACGCAGTATCACATCAATCCCACGGGCCAATTTATTATTGGTGGGCCGGTAGGCGACTGTGGCCTAACGGGTCGCAAAATTATTGTGGATACCTACGGAGGCATGGCCCGGCACGGCGGCGGGGCTTTTTCTGGCAAAGACCCGTCTAAGGTCGATCGCTCCGCCGCCTATGCGGGTCGCTATGTGGCAAAAAATATTGTCGCGGCGGGGCTGGCCGAACGCTGCGAGATTCAAGTTTCCTATGCCATCGGGGTGTCGGAACCCACCTCGATTTCCATCAATACATTCGGCACTGGAAAAGTTTCTGAGGAGCAGATTATCAAGTTAGTGCGCCAGCATTTTGATCTGCGCCCCCAGGGATTAATCGATATGCTAGATCTGCGTCGTCCAATTTATCGTCAAACCGCAGCTTATGGCCACTTTGGTCGCGAGCTGCCTGGTATGACTTGGGAGCAGACGGACAAAGCGGAATTGCTAAGGGCCGCCCTTTAGTTCGCACCCCATACTATTAAATCACTGTAATCACACACCCTAAAGGATTCAATGACTGCACAAGTTCTGAAGCAAGACTACAAAGTTGCCGATATTTCATTGGCTGATTGGGGGCGCAAGGAAATTGCGATCGCCGAAAGCGAAATGCCTGCCCTGATCAAAATCCGCGAAAAGTATCG
>ERZ1740058.245-NODE-245-length-46952-cov-7.673049_pt1 | contig 46952 bp, 46 predicted proteins | sample MGYA00581745_ERZ1740058 | MGnify/ENA primary metagenome ERZ1740058 (study PRJEB43018, sample SAMN04849742) | marine metagenome | isolation source: floating plastic debris | place: Pacific Ocean | collected 2008-08-30 | study: EMG produced TPA metagenomics assembly... | reverse complement strand
GGCGCGACTCTGCGTCGGCCGCGATGGGTGTTGGGCTGAGTCCCTTGCCTCGGCCGGCGGGCCGATCTGGCTGGGTCACAACCGCGAGCACCTCGTGCCGCTCGGCTAACGCACGGAGTGTCGGCACGCCGAACGCCCCAGAGCCGAAGTACACAACTCGCATGCCTGGGCCTCCCTGCCCGAGTTCGTGGGATTAGCGAGCCTTGCGCTCCAGCCGACGTACCGCCGACCGCGTCCGCAGCCGGTCGAGCTGCCCGAACTTGTCGATGATCAACACGCCGTCTAGGTGGTCCACCTCGTGCTGGATGCACCGAGCCAGCAGGCCCGCGGCCTGCACGGTGTATCGCTGGCCGTCGAGCGCCGTCGCCTCCATCGCGACGAGCGTCGGGCGATTGACCTGCCCGCGGATGTCCGGCAGGCTGAGGCAGCCCTCCTCGAATGGCTCCAGATCGCCGGCGGGCTTCAGCACCGGATCCACGCACACCAGCGGCTTCCCGTCCGTATCGGACACGAAACCATCCAGCCCCGGCCCAACGGAGGCATCCGCGGAGGGATCCGCCGGCAACCGGCACACGAACATCCGCCAAGGCAGTCCCACTTGCGGGGCCGCCAGCCCGATGCCTTCCTCTAGGTGCATGATCTCGAGCATCCGTTGGGCAACTTCACGGACGTTGTCGGTGATCGTCCCAACTGGCTCGGCCTTTACCCGCAAGATGGTGTCAGGGTGCAGCCGAAGGAAGAGCCCGGACGGATCGACCGCATCGGGGCCGCTTGGTTGGTGGCTGGTGCTCTGGGCGTGCTCGGGCATCGCCCGAATGATATTGTGCTCGCGTCGGGCAAGGCTCGATGCCACCGCTAGAATCTCGGCCGCGGTCCTTCCAGCGGTGTTTCCACCAGACGGGAGCAGGAACTTTGGCGATCTTTGGCGGCAAGAAGAAGAAGGAAGCCCAGGGGACTCCCGAGTCCAACGGTGCCAAGGAGCCCGATCCGAAGCCCAACGACAACGGGCCGAAGGACGACGCCGGCAAGGGCAAGAAGGGCAAGGGCGGCTCGGCCAAAGATGGCACCGGGAAGGACGGCGCTGGTAAGGGTGGTGGCAAAGGCGGCGGCAAGGGCGCCGAACCCGGCCCGAGCTTCAACCCCGAAGGTGCCGCACGCTTCTTCGAGCACGCGCGCACCGCGCACGAGACGACCAACTACGAGTACGCGATGAACCTCTGGCTGAGCGGCTTGCGCCTCGACGCCAGCAGCATGACCGGGCTGGAGGCCTTCTTTACGTCCGCCCAGGCGTTCAACGCGGCCAACCCCAAGAAAAAGCCCAAGGTCGACCTCCAGGTCAAGACCCCCGTGGACAAGTACCTCGCGGCGCTGCTGAACTGGGGCGGCAAGCTGACCGACGCCGACGCCGCACTGCGTGCTGGCGAGGCAGCCAGCAACGCCGGACTCGACGAGCCCGCGTACTGGTGCCTTGAGCGCGCGATGGGCCTCGCCAAGCAGGCCAAGCGTCCCAGCCACCTTACGTTCAAGAAGCTCATGAAGCTCTTCGGCGATGTCGGCGCGTACAACGACGCCGTGGAATGCGGCACGATCGCCGTCCAACTCAACCCCGCCGACTCCGACCTTGCCAACCTCGTCAAGAACTTCTCAGCGCAGGCGACGATGAGCCAGGGCGGCTACGACGACGTCGGCCAAGAAGGCGGATTCCGCAAGAACATCCGCGACGCTGCAAAGCAGAAGCAACTCCAGGACGAAGAGGCCATCTCAAAGGACGAGGGCACGATCGAGCGTCTCATCGAGCGCGCCCGGGCCGACCTCGAGGAGCGACCAGAAGACCCACCCACCATCAACGCGCTCGCCAAGCGCCTCCTCGAGCGCGGCACCCCTCGCGACGAGAAGGAGGCCTACGAGCACTACAAGAAGGCCTACCAGCTCACCCAGGAGTTCCGCTTCCGCCAAGCGGCTGACGACATCAAGATGCGTGCGTGGCGCCGCAAACTCATGGCCCTCGAGAAGAAGGCGGCCGACAACCCAGCCGACGCGAACGCCCAGCAAGAACTCGAGAGCGCTCGCAAGGACGTGCTCGAGGCCGAGACCAAGGTCTACGCCGCCCGCGTCGAGGCCTATCCAACCGACAACCAGCTCAAGTACGAACTGGGCCGCCGGTACTTCGACCAGGGGCAGTACGAGGACGCCATCGCGAACCTCCAGCAGGCGCAGGGGGAGCCCAAGCTCCGCGTTAGGACGCTCCACATGCTGGCCCAGTCATTCCTCGCGATGCAATGGGGCGATGAGGCCGTCACGACGTTCCGCCAGGCCCTCGACGCCCACGGCCGCGACAGCGACGACACCGGCATGGAGATCAACTACGGCCTCATGGACGCGCTGCTGACCAAGGCAACCGACCACCGCGAACTCGACGCCGTCGTCGAGGCCGACAAGATCGCCTCAAGCATCGCCATCAAGAACATCAGCTTCAAAGAGATCCGCCAGAAGCGTGACGCGATCAAGAAGCTGATCGCCGAGCTTCGGCAGAGCTGACCGGTGAAGGGTCTACCAAAGGCCATCGCCATCATCCCCGCCCGCATGGGCTCCACGCGCTTCCCCGGCAAGCCCCTCGCCAGCGACACCGGCAAGCCCATGGTCGTCCACGTGTGCGAGCAGGCGAAGAAGGCTGAACTCGTATCCAACGTGGTGGTCGCAACCGATAGCCACGACGTTCGCAAGGCCGTTGAAGACCACGGTTTTGACGCCGTCATGACGAGCGCCGAGCACGAGAACGGCACGAGCCGCCTAGCCGAAGCCGCCCAAAACTTGAGGCTCAAAGATCGGCACTACATCATCAATGTCCAGGGAGACGAGCCGGAGATCGAGCCCGAGACGATCGACAGTGCCTTGATCGCGCTCTTCTCGCTCGCGACAAAGGAACTCTCCGAGCTCTCGGGCTTTGGTCACGAGCGAAGGCTTGGCACAGTAGCGACGCCCTTCATCGATGACGAAGACGTCGCCGATCCCAATCTCGTCAAGGTCGTCACAGGCCTCATGCAGTTTATCGCAGACCTCACGCAACCAAGCCTCAGCATCGGGCGTGCGTTGTATTTTTCGAGGGCCTCGATTCCGTTCGATAGAGACTCCGCCAACGAAACGGCGCGCTTTAGGCATGTCGGGATCTACGCGTACACCGCGTACTCGCTCCGCGAGTATGCCAAGCTCCCACCAACCCCCCTCGAAGAGTGCGAGAAGCTCGAGCAACTCCGCTGGCTCGAGCACGGCCTGCCCATCGCCGTCGCCGTTCGGCGCTGCTCGCACCAGGGCATCGACACGCCCGAGCAATATGCGGCGTTCGTCGAGCGCTTCAAGGACGATAGGGCCCGCGCCTGACCCAACGCCAAAAGTCGGCCTATCCTCTCTGGTGCCCGACCAACGAATCTCGAAGCACGCCCACGACGCATCATCAGAAGACTGGCCCATGCCGGTAGGAGGCCCTGACTCCCCGGCTGGTGGTCCTGTGCCTGATCGCTCGATGGGTGAGGACGCCCGCCGCCGCCGCGCCGATGAGCTCTTGGTCCAGGCCGCCGAGGGCTCGCTGACCACCGAGTTCTACTCGCCCGTCCCCCCCGGATATCGCCGCGGCCGCACCAAGTACGTCGCGGTGCTGGGCACCGTCATGAGCGGATTGGGCAAGGGCATCTTCGCGGCCAGCGGCGCGAAGCTGCTCAAGGACAAGGGCCTCACCGTCGCCCCCATCAAGATGGAGGGCTACCTGAACATCGACTCGGGCACGCTGAACCCCTACCGCCACGGCGAGGTGTTCGTTCTCGACGACGGCACCGAGTGTGACATGGACCTGGGGACCTACGAGCGCATGCTCGCCCAGAACCTCAGCCGCCGAAACTTCACGACCTCGGGCCGCATCTTCAGCGAGGTACTCGAGCGTGAGCGCTTGGGCGATTACCTCGGCCGCGACGTCCAGATGATCCCACACGTCACCGGCGAGGTGAAGCGCAAGCTCCGAGAACTCGCCATGTACGGCGACGGCCAGGGTCGCCCGGCAGACGTCGTGTTCGTCGAGGTCGGTGGCACCGTGGGCGACTACGAGAACGGCTTCTACATCGAGGCCCTCCGCGAACTCGCCTTTGAAGAAGGCCCGCGCTCGGTTTGTTTCGTGGCACTGACCTATGTCATCGAGGCCAAGGTCCTCGGCGAACAGAAGTCAAAGGCCGCCCAGCTCGGCATCCAGCGCCTCATGGAAGCGGGCATCCAGCCGCACATGATCGCCTGCCGCTGCGACAACCCGGTGACCGGCCAGGCGATGCAGAAGATCGCCATGTACTCGAATGTGCCGCTTCGGCGTGTCTTCAGCATGCACGATCGCGAAAGCATCTACCTCATCCCCGAGGAGATGCGTCGGGACGGGCTCGACCGTGAGATCCTCTCCGTGCTCGACCTGCACGACCGCGTCGACATGGGCCAGGAAGATCGCGAACGCGAACGCTGGACCTCGTTCGTCGGCGGCCTCACCAGCCCACCCCAGCACGCCATTCGGGTCGGGCTCGCCGGTAAGTACACCGACTTGGGCGACGCCTACGCCTCGATCGACAAGACCATCGAACACTGCGCGGCCAACCTCAACGCCCGCATCACCGTCGAGCGCTTCGACACAACCGACCTCACCGAGGAGCGTGTCGCAGCGGAATTGGCCGACATCGACGCGGTGATCGTGCCCGGCGGCTTCGGCGCCCGCGGCGTCGACGGCAAACTCGCCGTCGTCAAGCACTGCCGAGAGAACGGCCTGCCCTACTTGGGCATCTGCCTGGGCTTCCAGGTCGCCGTCATCGAGTACGCCCGCAACGTGCTGGGGCTGGGCGACGCTGCCTCGACCGAATTCGACCCCGACTCGGCAAACACCGTCATCAGCGAGCTGCCCGAGCAGAAGAAGATCGAGGGCCTCGGCGGATCGATGCGACTTGGTGCCCAGGACGTGACGCTTACGCCCGACTCGCTGGCGAGCTTCCTCTTCTCGGGACACGCGAGCATCCGCGAACGCTTCCGCCACCGCTACGAAGTGGAGCCCGAATTTATCGATCGGCTGACCGACGCCGGCTTGGTCTTCAGCGGGCGTCACCCGACGCAGCCCATCATGCAGATGCTCGAGCTGACCCAACCCGGAGGCGATGACGAGGCCTCAGAGCCGACCCACCCCTTCTTCCTCGCGGCCCAGTTCCACCCCGAGCTCACGAGCCGGCCGCTCACGCCCCAGCCGATGTTCATGGGGCTTTGCGCCGCCGCCATCGCGCGACGCGTCGCCCTCGGCCCGCGCCCGGACGAGACCGACGCGCCCAAGGAAGTTTCAAACATCGTCAAGCGCTGGATCCGCAGCCCACGAAAGCGCACCCAGCCGGCCTGATCCGGTCAGCGATCCGCAGCTTCGAGCGAGCGCAGCGAAGCCAAGAGCACGAGATTCGCGAACCGCCCAGGCCGGCCCGTTCCGACTTGGCAGTTGTGGACCAGTGTTTGTGCGTAGAGCTCGGCCTCGATGTCTCCGCCGCCCGCGAGCGTCGCGAAGACGTTGACCCCCCACGGGTGAGCCGTCGCATTGTCGGGCTGCAACTCCTCTACGCACCACCGCGCCGCCAGCTCGGCCCGATCACACCAAGCTCGCTTGCCACGCTCGACACCCAGCGTCCATAGCGCCTGGATCGCCGACAGCTCGCGCTCCGTCCAGACCTCGATAGCAACTTCACCCCGGCTAGGCGCTTCGGCGTCCTGCAAAGGGCCGTGTTCGGCCCAGTCCGCACTGACATCGCCACTGCCTCGCGCAAGCACAGACCAGAGCGCGAGGTCGATACTCAGCGGCGCATCGAGTTCGAACCGCTGGCCGACCAACCACGCAATGAGTGGCACATCGACGGCCCGCCGATTGCCGCTCTCATCCGTGAACCCATGGGGCTCCAACCCTTCCAGGGCCGAGGCATCCACCACGGCCCTCAGCCGGGCGATCCAGGGCGGCATGCTCACATTCATCTCGTCGTGCGTCCTGTAACCAAACCGTTGAGACCGAAAATCTCCACCGACCTCGCGAGGCGTCGCCGACTGGCCGATGCACGATACATGGCCGATTCGCCCACACAGCACGCCAGCCAGGGGGATCCGTTCGCCTGGATCGATCCCGGCGTGAGCGTATGGGACCAGTGGGGCGCCGTCCCGCCTCCGCCGAAGGTCAAGCCCACGACGGCTATGCCGACCGAGGCGGGCCAGCCGGCGATCACTCCTGAACCGGCGCCCGCGCCGGCACCCCTATCCGACCCCGAGCCACTCCCCGAGCCCTCCTCAGACTTCGACCCCCCACCGCCCGCCGGCGAGGGTGTCGACGAGCAGGCGCCCCCCACCTTCCACCACTTCGATGCCGAACTCGACGTTGCAGAGCTCGACGAGCGTTTGCGACCCGTGACGACCTGGTCGGCCCGGGCGACGTCCGTCAACCGCTCGAGCATGAGCATCCGCACCCGCCGCATGTGCTACGCGAAGACCATCCTGCTGGTCGCCGTCCACCTCATCGACGACAAGCCGATCATCCTCGCCGGCCGGGTCATCTCGTGCGACTATGCCGAAGAGGGCCTGTACCTCGTCGATATCGAGCTGATGCCCAAGCCCGACAGTGCCGAGATCCGCGACTGGGAATCCAATCGCTAGGTAGGCAAACCGCTTGACTGCGAGTGCTAGCCGCCGAACGCTGCGCCATGCGGCTCATTCAATCGGCCCAAGAACTCCGAGACTACCAGGCCGAAATCGGGACACATCCCGGCGGCGTCCTCGTGCCCACCATGGGCGCACTCCACACGGGCCACGAGGCGCTGATCCATCAGGCCGCCCATGAGGCATCCGCCCGAGACCTTGCCGCCGGCTGCGTCGTCACCGTGTTCGTGAATCCCACCCAATTCGACGAGGCCCACGACTTCGAGCGCTACCCCCGCGTGCTCGAAGACGACGCCGCCAAGTGCAGAGCCGCAGGTGCGAGGGCCGTCATCGCCCCCACCGTCGATATGGTCTACCCGCAAGGCCTCGATGCGCCGGGCCCGCCGGTCCCCGACGTCGCGCACGACAAGGGACTTGAGGACGAGTACCGGCCCGGCCACTTCGTCGGCGTCACCAAGGTGCTCGACCGCCTGTTTGACCTCACGAAGCCCGCCGCCGCCGTCTTCGGCGAGAAGGACTGGCAGCAGCTCCAGCTCGCCCGCGCACTCGCAAAGCAGACTCACTCCGGCATCGAGATCATCGGTGGCCCGACCGTGCGCGACACGGACGGACTTGCGCTCAGCAGCCGAAACCGATTCCTCAGCAAGGCCGAACGCACCGCCGCCCGCTCGATCCCCCGCGCGCTCCTTGCCGCATCCTCGGCGGCCACCGCGGGCGAAGCAGAGGCCGCCATGCGCGACACACTCTCGGGCCTCGACATCGAGTACGCCACGATCCGCGATGCTCGCACGCTCCATCGCATCGACCCGGCTTCCACGCCCGCCGACGGCCAATGGCGCGCGGTTATCACATGCCGCCTCGGCCAGACCCGGCTGCTGGACAACGCCCCCTGGCCGCTGCCTGCCGATTCCCCCCTGCGTGGGCTGTAGCCGGCGGTCACGGTCGCTATCCTTGGGCCCTCGAACGCGAACCAGCCGCGTCGGAGAGCCCCGAAGGAGGCCAGCCGTGCTCAAGACCCCGCTCCACAAGCTCCACCTCGAACATGGCGGCAAGATGGTCGACTTCGCCGGCTGGGACATGCCCATCAGCTATGGCTCCATCCAGGACGAGCACACGCAGGTCCGCACGAGCGGCGGCATGTTCGATGTCTCGCACATGGGTCGCCTGAAGGTCACCGGCCGCCACGCGCGCCGCCTGCTCGGCCGCGTGTGCACGCGCCGCATCAGCGACATGCAGCAGGGCCAGTGCCGTTACGGCCTGGTCTGCAACGAGAATGGCGGCGTGAAGGACGACGTGCTCGTCTACCGCCAGGACGACACCGACTTCCTCGTCGTCGTCAACGCGTCGAACCGAGAGAAGATCGTCGAGCACTTCAAGAGCGTCATCGCCGCCGAAGACCTGGTCGTCAAGCTCGAAGACCAAACGATGAAGACCGCGATGGTCGCGATCCAGGGTCCCAAGGTCATGGATCTCGTGGGCCGCATCAGCACCGAGGTGCCCACGCTCAAGCGGTACCGCTTCACGATGAAGAACCTGCTGATCGCGAAGCTGCTGGTCTCGCGCACCGGTTACACGGGCGAGGACGGCGTCGAGGTCATCCTTCCATCAAGCATCATCGACATGGCGTTGAAGCTCTTGTTCAAGGACGTCGATCTCAAGGCCGAGCAGAGCGACGTGAAGCTCGCGGGCCTGGGTGCTCGCGACACCCTGCGCCTCGAGGCCGGCATGCCGCTGTATGGGCACGAGCTTGGCGAGGAAATCAACGCGCTTGGCTGCGGCATCGATTTCGCGATCAAGCTCGACAAGGACGAGGGCGACATGCCCGAGCCCTTCATCGGGCAGGAAGCCCTCAAGCGCACACGCGACGAGGGCGGGCCGCCGCGCACGCTCGCGGCCTTCGTCATCGAGGGCAAGCGCACGCCCCGCCAGGGCATGCCCATCAAGGCCGACGGCAACGAGGTGGGCATCATCACGAGCGGCTGCACGAGCCCCACGCTCGGCATGCCAATCGCCATGGGCTTCATCGACCGCGCCCTGAACGAGTCGGGCACGAAGGTCACGATCGACTCGGGCCGGGCCGAGCTCGACGCCGAGGTGCGTCCGAACCCGCTCTATAAGAAGCCGAAGTAACGGACGAGCCCCTCGCGCAAGCGAGGGGAACAGACAGACGCACGCCAAATCCCCGCGCTTGCGCGAGGGGCTCGTTTAGGTGATCACACGTTCGCCGATGAGCACGCCCACCCCCACCGCGGCAAGCCCAAGCACAAGGTGCAGCGCGACATAGCCGATCGCGATCGTGCCGCGGCCTTCACGCCAGAGCGCGATCGCCTCGAAGCCGAACGCGCTGTACGTCGTGAGCCCGCCGAGTAATCCAACAACCAGCAACAGCCGCAGATGGCCGGCCGCGCCGTCGGCTTCCCGCGCAAGCAGCCAGGGCAACACCGCCCCGATCGCGAAGCATCCAATGACGTTTACCAGCAGAGTGGCGGCCGGCAAGGCGAGCGAGTGCTCCCGGAGCGACGCGTGCAACGCCCGGCCTGCGCCGTAACGAAGCGACGCACCGATCGCGCCGCCGAGCCCTACCGCCGCGATCTCGATCAACAAACGCACCGCTAACGTGGCTGCCGGGCCGGGCTCCGATCACCCGAATCCACCGATGCCCCGCTTGGTGCCACCAACGCATCCGCATCGCGTAGTGGTGGGAAGAACCCGCTCGGGACCTCGGCCTCCTCGAATCGCAGCCACTCGACGCCAACATCGCCCTCGACCTCAACAGCCAAGAACGGCGGGTGATCGAACGGTCCCCGCTCCAGCCGATCGGGATTATGCCGGATGCTCGGCACGATCCTGACGTGCGCCGTCCAGCCGACGTTCGGGCCCGCCTCGGCCATGCGTCGACCCACGCGGCTGGGTACGCCGACCTGCATCGGCATGGACAGCGGAGCCCCTGACGCAGCGTCGAAAAGCTGCAATTCGGCGCGAGCCCGCGCCGCGGCCGAGCCGCTCGTCGGCAGGTCCACCCGTATCGCACGCACGAGCCACTGGCGCTCGCCGCGCAAGCCGTCGTTCATGGTCTGCACCCAGGCCTTCGCAGCCCGCTGGTAGGCCTGCCGCGCTTCCGCCGTGTCGCGGGCCAGCGGCTTGAGCTCGAGCCTCGCGCGCTGCCTGAGCGTTCGCATCGCCGCGAGAGGCGACGCCATCGGATCGCTCGGCTCGGCCAGCACGGGCTCGGGCGCTGCATACCCGAGGTTGCGGAGTATCTCGATCGCTTCGGCTAGTCGCACACGCAAGGCATCGCGCTCTTTGCGTAAGGCCTCGACCTCGGCTTCCAACTCGGTGATCCGATCACTGGCAGTCGGAGCGTCACCTTGGGCGAGCGTTGCCGCTGCGCACCCGAGCAACACCACAAGGGCCAGCATCGAGCGCATCACGAATCGAGCCTCGCACCAGCGGCCGGCGCACCGGCCGAAGCGGCGCCGTTCGCGTGTCCATTCGTGGTCGCGTCAGGCGCGGGCGCGTCGATCCACGACGCCGGGTAGGCGTGGTCGTCCATGCCGAGCGCCGCCTTGGTCGGGTACATCGGTCGGAACGTGTCGCACATGACCGCGAGCTCGTCCGTCCACTTTGCGCCCAGGCTCTTCTCGACGGTGCCAGGGTGCGGCCCGTGCGGGATGCCCTGGGGGTGCAGCGTGATCGAGCCCTGCTCGATGCCGCGCCGGGCCTTGTAGTTGCCCTCGACGTAGTACAGGATCTCGTCGCTGTCCAGGTTGCTGTGGTTGTACGGCACAGGGATCGCCTCGGGATGGAAGTCCAGGGCGCGCGGGCAGAACGAGCAGATCACGAAGTTGTGCCCCTCGAACGTCTGATGGATCGGCGGGGGCATGTGCAGCTGCCCGGTGATCGGCGCGAAGTCGTCGATGTTGAAGATGTAGGGGTAGTAGCAGCCGTCCCAACCGACGATGTCGCATGGGTGGTAGCTGTAGACGTACGAATGCACGGTGTCGCGCGCCTTGATGCGGACTTCGTATTCGCCGAGCTCATCGGTGTACAGCGGGTGCTCGTCGTTGGCGACAGGGATCACGAGGTCACGCTCGCAGTACGGCGCGTGCTCGAGGAACTGGCTCGTCTGCTTGGACATGTATCGCGGCGGGGGCAAGATGTGGCTGCCGTTGGCGGTCTCGAAGCCGACGTACTTGCCAAAGGGCATCTCGGCCTTGCTGTGCCCACCGAAGCTGTCCTCATCTCCACCGGCCTCAGGACGCTCGTCCCATTCCATGTGGTAGATGATGCCCTTGGGGATCACGATGTAGTCCTTGGGGCCGAACTTCAGCGTGCCCATGAATGTGCGCACGGTCCCGCTGCCGAAGTGCACGAACAGGCACTCGTCGCCCTGGCCGTTCTTGAAGTGGTACCCCATCTGCTCGGCGGGGTTGCACACGCTCATCTCGACGTCGCCGTTGCCGAAGAGCACGATGCGTCCGGTGACGCTGTCGCCCTTGGGCGGCGTGTGCGCGCCGGCGGTGCGCAGGTGCCGCATCCGCATCGTGTCGACCTCGACGTACTCGGGCTTGGTCGAGTAGAGGTTCTTCCAGCCCGTCACCTGGGTAGGCGGGTGGATGTGGTACATCGTGCTCGTCGGGCCGACGAACCCCTCGGTGCCGAAGAGCTCTTCGGAGTACAGCTTGCCATCGGGGCGACGGAACTGGGTGTGCCGCTTCTTGGGCAGACTACCGAGCTTGGTGTAGTAGGGCATCGTTCGGTCTCCTCTTCGGGTCTCCACAATCCTATACGACGCACACCGCCCGGCCGGATCACCCCGATCCGGTTCGGGCCGCAGTCAGCAAGCCGCCGGCGTCCTCCACGCTTCCCAGCACACGCCCCCGTTGCTCTGCCGATGGAACCCGGCACGACTCGCGCCGTCCGAACATCCGGTAACGGTGCCTTGCGAACAACCGATACGCCCAGTCCCGGATCGGCGTCGGCACCACCCAGAACACCATCGCCAGCGACCATGGCAGGCCCAGCCGCCGCGTGATGCCCAGCGCCGCCGCGCTGTGTACGAGGGCTCGGCCGCGGTCGACAAGCACCACCGAGTCCACCGAGTCGGGCACGCCGTAGGCCTGGATCAACGCACGGCCGGCATCAGACTGCAACGGCGCGTACCTCAGCACACCCCGCCGGTCGATCTTCATCAGTAGCCGCATGGAGCCATCGCAGAAGACGCACAGCCCATCGAACAGCACGCCCGGCCCAGCGTCATCGGCCGCCCGGCTCGCGGTATCGCTCGTTGGGTCAGGTGTGGCCTGTGCGGTCGTTTGCATCAGCGCAGGAGCTGCGCCACGCCCGCGCAGCCAGGGCATCCCAAAAAGCCGCCTGTCGGACTCGAACCGACGACCTGCGGTTTACAAAACCGCTGCTCTACCAACTGAGCTAAGGCGGCGAGCCTTCCCAACCAAACAGCCTCCCACCGAAATCCAGGGGCCACCCGTTGGCATGCGGCTTGAGTGTATCCGAGCGCGGGCCTTCGGAGCGCCCGCACGGAGGCAGTCCATGCGCTATCAGAGCCCCGCGGCACCCACCAGCCACCTCGTGCGACGCGTCGCCCAAGGCGCGAGCACGCGGGAGATGATGCGTCGCGGCGAGATCGCCGGCCAGGCCCTGGGCCTGCTCCAGCTGGTCGCGGCTCACGACCAAGCGCCCCAGCCATTCGCCGATGAATGGGTGAGCCTTCGGCCCAACCCAGGGGAGGCCAACTGAATGCAGCAGGGCATGCGCATCGCCGCCTCGGGCGCCATGGTCGCCATGTACCGCACCGACGTGCTGGCCGCCAACCTGGCCAACGTGAACACCGTGGGCTTCAAGCCCGACAGCGCCACGACCCAGAGCCGCCTGCCCGTTCGCCAGGAGGACAACCTGGGCTTCATGCCCAGCGACCCGCTGCTCGAGCAGCTCGGCGCGGGCGTGCTGGCGGGCCCCAAGCGAATCAGCTTCAACCAGGGCCCGCTTGAGTCCACCGGCAACGACCTCGACCTCGCCATCGAAGGCGACGGCTTCTTCATGATCAGCGTGCAAACGGCCAAGGGTGCCGAGACGCGTCTCTCGCGTGACGGCCGCCTGACGCGCGATGACCTCGGCCGCCTCGTTCAGAGCGTGAGCGGGCTGCCCGTACTCAGCCCGGGCGGCTCACCCATCCAGCTGCCGCCCGGGCCCGTCACCATCGACCACCAGGGCGCGATGTACGACGTGGATGGCAACCAGCTCGCCCAGATCGCCGTCGCCTCACTCCCAAGCACCGACCAACTCCAGAAGCTGGGCGAGGGGCTCTACGCCGCGCCGCCGCAGCTGCTCGCCGAGGCCAACACCCAGCCGCTGGCCACCGGCGTCCGCGTGCACCAGGGCATGGTCGAAGGCTCGGCCGTCGATCCCATCCGCGCCATGATGGACGTCACTCGTGCGGGGCAGTCCGTCAATGGCAACTCCCGCATGATGCGATACCACGACCAGCTCCTCGATCAAGCCATCAACACCTTCGCCCGAGTCGGCTAAGCGACCACGTTCCACGAAGCCCCAAGCTAAAGAGAGACCACCGGCATGGCCGCTATCGCACTCCAATCCGCCGCCTCGGGCCTTAGCGCCCTCTCCACCAAGCTCGATGTCGTGGCCAACAACCTGGCCAACGTGAACACCGAGGGCTTCAAGGCCAGCCGCGCCAACTTCCAGGACCTGCTCTACGTCGAACGCGAGCAGCCCGGCGTCGAGACCGCAACCGGAGACCAGCGCCCCACCGGCCTCTACGTCGGCCTGGGCGTCAAGGTCAGCGGCACCCAGGTCAGCTTCGCCCAGGGCGCCCCCGTCACAACGGGCAACGACCTGGACTTCTTCATCGAGGGCGACGGCTTCTTCAAGGTCTCCGTCGAGGACAGCGTCGCACCGGGCGGCGTGGCCTACACCCGCGCCGGCAACTTCGCCTTGAACGCCGACGGCGACATCGTCCTTGCCAACAGCGAGGGCCGTCGTCTCGAGCCGTCGATCACGATCCCGACCGATGCCATCCGCCCGATCCAGGTGTCCGCCGACGGCCAGGTGCTCGTCCGCCAGCCGGGCTCAGAGACCCTCACGCCCGTCGGCCAGCTGGAGCTGGCCAACTTCATCAACCCCGCTGGCCTCAAGCAGCTGGGCGCCAACCTCTTCGCTGAGACCGTCGCCAGCGGCACGCCCCAGGAGGGCAACCCGTTGGAGGACAACCGCGGCGGCATCCGCCAGAACATGCTCGAGTCGAGCAACGTCGATCCCACGCGCGAGCTCATCGAGCTCATCCGAACGCAGCGCGCCTTCGAGATGAACAGCCAGTCCATCCGGACCGCCGACGAGGCGCTGTCCACCATCGCCCAGCTCCGCCGGTAAGCGCAGGTCTAACAGGAGCGCGAAGCTGGCTCGCCATCCGTTTGGCACGCCAGTTGAGGATGGTCCGCCGGAGGTTCCCCGTGCGCACCATCGAGACCATCCTGGCAACCCTCGTCTGCGCCACCGTCGCGCTCGGCTCCGGCGAGACCGCCACCATCACGCTGCGCTCGACGATCCTCGCCCAGGCTGGCCAAGAACTCACCCTCGGCGATATTGCGCACCTCAAGGGCGAAGAGGCCGAACGCTTGGCCGAAACGCCGATCGACACCTCGGCAGCACGGCCCGACCCCGCCGGCTGGCGCAAGATCGACGCGCAGGCCGTGCGCACCGCGCTCGAATCGGCGAACCCCATGTGGGGCGCCATCCAGCTCCGCGGCGGTCCGGCATACGTTCGCACCCTCTCCGAGACACCAACTGCGGACGCGACCGAAAGCCCCAAACGCGTGCTCGACGCACCGGCCACCCCGGGCACCGTTCGCGAGCTAGCCGAGCACCACATCGCGCGCCGCTTCAAGGTTGCCCCGCGAGACATCGAGGTCCGCTGGGTCGAAGCATCCGAAGGCCTGCTCGACCATCCTACGGCCGGCCTCCTCCCACACCTCGACGACGCCGGCCGCTCCGACCGTATGTGGCTCACCATCACGCTTTATGACGACCGGGCCAATGCCGTCGTTGAAGGCCAGGCCCGCGCCGTCGTACGCATCCGCCGAGACGTCGCGGTGCTCACGCGAGACGTTCCCCGTCGCCGCATCGTCAACGAGGGCGACTTCCGCACCGAACGGCAGTGGACCGACGCCACCGACACGCCCGCCGACCCCACTTCCATACTCGGCCGCGAGGCCGCGATGACGCTGAAGGCCGGGAGCATCGTCCGCGACGCCGACGTCCACTCGAGCATCGCCGTCAAGCGTGGCGACCGGGTGCAGGTCCGCATCATCACCCCCACGGTCACCGCCTCGCTGCTGGCCCGGGCCCTCAAGGACGGCCGCGTCGGCGAGACCATCGAATTCGAGTCCGTGGCCCCAAGCCGACGCGACCGCCTGCGCTTCGATGCGCGCATCGAGAGTGCGGGCAGCGCCGTCGCCATCGCCGGAGCCCCTACCCGATGAAGACCCTCTTCGCGATCGCTACGGCCTTCACACTGCTCATCGTGCCCGCGCACGCCCAGCTCTCGCGCCAGCCCAACCCGGCCCCCACCGACGCCGACCCGGCCGAAACCCTCTATGGCGTCTCACTCTTCGCCGTACGCCCGCCCGAGCCGCGCACCTACCAACGCCACGACCTGATCACGATCATCGTCAACGAGAGCTCCACCCAAGAGTCCGAGCAAACGCTCGAGACCACGAAGGAAGCCGACGGCTCCGCGACGCTCGGCGCCACACTGAGCATCGAGGAACTCCTCGACCTGCGGCTCGAAAACAGCAGCATCAGCGACCTCGAACTGCTGCGGTACGCCGCCGAGCGCGAATTCTCCGGCGAGGGCGAATACGAGCGCACCGATCGCATCATCGATCGCATCACCGCCACCGTCATCGATGTGAAGCCCAACGGCGTCCTCGTGCTCGAGGCACGGCGCTTCACCTCCACCGACGAGGAAACCAAGACGTTCATCCTCAGCGGCATGTGCCGCACCGAGGACGTGACCGAGCAGAACACCATCCAGAGCAACCAGCTCGCCGACCTAAGGCTCATCGTCGAGCACACCGGCGACGTCAGTGAAGCCGCAACCAAGGGCCCGCTGACGCGCTTCGTCGAATGGCTCCTGCCCTTCTAGTCCAGAGCAAGCACCAGAACACCATGCGATCGACTACACTCGCCATCCTGTGCCTCATACTGCTTGCCTCGCCTGCGCTCGCGCAGGTGTTCGACGGCTCGACCGGCCGGGGTCTGCAACGCCGAGCCGAGCTCGACATCCGTGAGATGGTCGACTTCGCCAACGCGACGACTTCCCGCCTCATCGGCGTCGGCCTGGTTACGGGCCTCAATGGCACCGGCGACGAAGCCGGCCTCAGCGCTACGACCGAGCCGCTTGTCGCCGCCCTGCGCAACCAGGGCATCCCGATCAGCGATCCCGCCCAGCTCGAACAGTCTCGTAGCGCCGCACTCGTCTGGGTCACCGCCGAGATTCCGAATACCGGCGGGCGCGTCGGTGACCGCTTCGACGCACAAATCACACCCGCCCTCGCCGCCTCGAGCCTTGAGGGCGGCCGCCTGCTCATCGCGCCCATCCGCGGCCACCTGCCCGGGGACGGCGTGCACGCGTTCGCCGAGGGCGCCGTCGTCATCGATGACGCCACCTCGCCACAGGTCGGGCGCGTGCCCGGCGGGCTCGAGCTCGTACGCGACATCATCACCCAGGACGTCGGCCCGGTATTCGAGCTCAAAGTTCGCACGCGCTACGCCGGACACGCCGCCACCGACCTTGTCGCATCCACGCTGAACGAGGCGTACTACAACACCGACCAGCCCGACCTGCCACCCGTCGCCGAGGCGCTCGACGATCGAATCGTGCGCATCACCGTACCCGAGGCCGACCGCGGCTCGATGGTCGCGTTCGTCAAGTTCATCCTCTCGCGCCGCGTGCGAGACCCCGACCTGCTCAGCCTCCCCGCACGCGTGATCGTGAATCGGCGTACCGGCGCCATCGTCGCGACGGCCGATGTCGACATCAGCCCGGTGGGCGTCTCCCACGAGCGACTGCAGTTCACCGTAACGCAGCCGGCACTGCCCGCGACGCCAGAGAACCCCGTCACGACCCAAGAACGCTGGGCAGACATCGCCTCCACCGTCTCCGCCAGCGAGCAAGCCAAGCTCAGCGATCTGCTGGCCGCCTTGCGCGCGCTCGACGTGCCTGTACGAGACCAGATCGACTTACTCGCCATGATGCACAAGACCGGCTCGCTCCACGCCGACTTCATCGAGGAGCAATAGGCAAGTGAACGCCATCGCCACCACAACCAGCCTCGCATCGCCGACCATGCTCCAGCGCCAGCGGGACTTCTCTTCGGTCATCGCGCGAGATCAGGGGCGAGACCCGAGCACGGCGTCCGCACGCAAGGCCGCGGAGGACTTCGTTTCTATGGCCTTCGTCCAGCCGCTGCTGGCACAGCTCCGCGAGACCAACAACGCGGCAGAGCCCTTCGCACCCGGGCCAGCCGAGCGTCAGTTCGGCGAGCTCATGGACCAGGTCCTTAGCAAGCAGATCGTCCGCGCGTCGAGCTTCCCGCTTGTCGAACGCATCGAGTCCGATCTCTCCGAACGCAGCGCACAGCTCGAGGCCATGCGATCCGCCGGATCGGGCCGAACCGTTTCGGCCCAAGCGACCGCGACTCGTACCCAGGGAGTGCTGGCATGACCGAGCGCAACTCCGCCGCCGACGGCCTCACCGCCGCACTTACAGACATCGCCGAAGCGAACACCAGCCTCGGCACGCTCGCCCGTGAGCAACGCAAGGCCATCGGCATGATGGCGACCGAAGCCGTCGCCGGTATCACCGCACAGCAACGCGACGCAGGCCGCGCGCTCGCCGATGCCGAACTCGCGCGCCGCCAGCACGCCACCGCGCTGGCCCAGACGCTCGGCCTGCCGGGCTCGGCGTCGCTCTCGGACATCACCAAGGCGCTCTCCGCACACGACACGAATCGTGGCGATGCGTTGCGCGACGCCGCGGACGCGGCACGCCACGCCATACTCGCCTGCCAGCGCGAGCAACGCGTCGTCCATACCGCCGCCGCCGGCGTCATGGCCCACCTCGACGGCCTTGCCCGCCAGGTCATGGCCAAGCTCAACCATGCCGGTCTATACGCCGCCTCCGGTTCGCTCGCGACCGGCCAGTCGCCACGGGGGGTCGACCTTGTCTCCTGAGCACACGACACACGCAAGGAGCCAGCCATGGGCCTGACCAGCGCTCTCCGCATCGGCCAGTCTGCCTTGACCGCCAGCCAGCTCGGCGTGCAGGTCACCGGCAACAACATGGCCAACGTCGCCACGCCCGGATACGCCCGGCGATCGCTCCTGCTCAGCCCGCTGGAGAGCGCCGATCCGTCCGCGCGTTTCCAGCCGGGCAATGGGGTAGGCCCCGAGTCGCTCTCGCGCGTCATCGACGAGGCCGTGGTCGCGCGACTGCGCGGACAGATCGCACGCGAGCGCGAGGCCAACCAGACGCTCCAGTCGCTCAGCAACCTGGAGGCAACCCTCGGCGAGCTCTCGGACACCGGGCTGACCACGCAACTGACCAGCTTCTTCGGCGCCTGGAGCGATCGCTCCACGCTCGTCGCCAACGACGGCGTCGTTGTCCAACAGGCGCAGACGCTGGTCAGCTCGATCCAACGCATGCGCGACGACCTCGTGCAGCAGCGCGTGCAAACCGAGGCCCTGCTGGACGACCTCGTGCCCCGCGTCGACGACCTGCTCGAGCAGGTCGCGTCCATCAACCAGAACGTCACCCGCGCCCAGGTCGCCGGCGGCGACACCGCGAGCCTGCAAGACCAGCGAGACCGGGTGCTCGAAGAGCTCGCCGGCCTGATCGACATCGACACCGTCGAGCGCGCCTCGGGGGCCACCGACATCTATGTCGGCAGCACGCCGATGGTCCTCGCCGGCCAGAGTCGTGGCATCGAACTCAACCGCCAATCGGTCGACGGCCGCGTCGAGATCGCCCTGCGAGTCCGCGCCGATGGCACGCAGCTGCCGGTACGCTCGGGCCAGGGCGGCGCGCTGATCGCCGCCCGCGACAACGCCGTCGGTGGCACCATCGATCAACTGGATCAGCTCGCCGCCGAGCTCATCTTCCAAGCCAACAAGATCCATGCGACCGCTACGGGTCCCGACGGCCTCCGCGAGGCGACCAGCCAGCTGCGCATGCCGCCCGACGATCGCCTTCTGCCCATCAACAGCCCCACCAACCCCAGCACGGCCGACCTGCCCTTCGAGATCACCAACGGCTCATTCCTGGTGCACGTGCAGGCGCCGGGATCGACCACCAACGAGGCCACGCGCATCACCGTCGACCTCGACGGCCTCGCCGACGACGGCAGCGCCGGCACGCTCAACGACACCTCGCTCGAAGCCATCCGCCAGGCGCTCGACTCGGTTGAAGGGCTGAACGCCGACTTCACGCCCGACGGCCGCCTCCGCGTCCGCGGCGAGGGCGGTGCGAGCTTCTCCTTCAGCGAGGATTCCAGCGGCCTGCTCGGCGCCATCGGCATGAACGCGTTCTTCGAGGGCTCGAGCGCCGACGACATCGCCGTCCGCGCCGACCTGGCGGCCGACCCCAGCCTGCTTCAGGTCGGCCGCATCGGCGTTGACGGTGAGTTCCGCGAGAACGCCGCCGCACTCGATATGGCCAACCTGCAAGACCTCGGCTTCGAGGCCCTGGGCGGTCGCGGCTTCAACACGTTCTGGACCTCCGTCGCCGGCAACATCGGCGCGCAGACCGACGCCGCGATCACGAACGCCGAGGCCTCCGCCGTCGTCCGCGAATCGATCGAGGCCCAGCGCGCCGCCGTCAGCGGAGTCAGCCTCGACGAGGAAGCGATCAACCTCGTGACATACCAGCAGGCCTACCAGGGCGCCGCCCGGTTCATCGCCACCGTCGACCAGCTCCAGCAGGAACTCCTGGCCATCTTCTAAGCCGTCCCGCGTCGAGACCAGCCTGGCCGAAGGAGACCACGACATGACCAGCATCCCAGCCGGACTCTCCAGAGCACCCAATCTCTTCTTGGCACAGGTCCAGCTCGACCGCATCAACCGCGGCAATGTCTCGCTGTTCGAGGTCCAGAACCGCCTGGCCACCGGCCGAGATATCAACCGTGTCAGCGACGATCCCGTTCGCGCATCGGCCATATCCACGATCAATCAGTCACTCGAGCGCTCCGGCCAGTGGCTCCGCAACTTCAACACCGCCACCACCGCGCTTGACTCGCTCGATGGAGCACTCGGCGACGCCCAGGACGCGGCGCTACAGGCCAAGAGCATCGCGCTCGAGTACATCAACTCCACGTTTAATGCCGACGACCGCGCCGCGGCCTCCGTCACCGTCGACAGCCTGATCGCCAAGGCGTTCGAGGCCGCGAACCGCAAGAGCAACGTCGGCCACATGTTCGGCGGCGATAGCCCGAGCATCCAGCCCGTCACCGAGATGCTCGGCGGGTACAGCTTCGGCGCCGATGGCGGAGGCCTACGCATCGACCTCGGCCCGGGCGTCGACGTCCCACTCACGCTCGGTCCGGGCAGCCCGCTCGGCGGCACATCGGCCCGCGTGCGCGGATTCGCCGAGATCCGCCCGCCCGTGACCGATGACACGCCGATTTCCGACCTCCGCGGCGCCCGCGGCCAGGGCATCGAGCTGGGCGATCTCTTGCTCAACATCGACGGCGAGACCGAAACCGTCAGCCTTTCTGGCTCCGACACCGCCGGCGACATCGCCGACGCCATCGAGGCTGGCATCCGACGCATCGAAGACCGGACCGAGCGGACATATCTCGGCCCGCAGGGCGTGCGCTTCGAGGCGCGGTCCCTGCGCATCGACCTGCTCGCGGCCGATCAGGACGGTCCGATCCCCGGCCTCACCATCGCCGACATCGCCCAGGGCACCACCGCAACAGACCTCGGCCTGGCCGACGTTGCCGGGTTCACCGCCACGAACGGCGATGGTGCCGACCTCAACCCCCGGCTTTCCTGGCTCAGCCCCATCGCCGACATGGACGACCTCCCGTTGGGCCAGATCCGCATCCGAAACGGTGGCCAGACCGAGCTCGTCGATCTCAGCCAGGCTGAAACGCTGCAAGACGTACGCAACGCCGTCGAGGCCACCGGCCTGGCCGTTCGCGTCGAGCTCGATCCCGAAACGGGAACGATCGACCTCATCAGCGATCTCGCCGTCGCCGTCGGCAACGGTCTGAGCGTCGAGGAAGTCCAGGGCAACTTCCAGACCGCCCAGCGGCTCGGCATCCGCAGCTTTGCCGCCGAAACACCGGTCGAGAGCCTCAACGACGGCCGTGGCGTACGCATCGTCGACGGCCAGGCCGACCCTGTCACCGGCGAGGTCACCACCGACCGCAACACCGACTTTCGCATCACGCTTGGAGACGGCCGAACCTTCGACGTCGATCTGCGACCCGAGGACCTGACCACTACCGCGGCAATCGCGACGCGCATCAACCAAGCGGCGGCCGACGCGGGCATCGATGTGCCCGGCGAGTTCCGATCTGGTGTCGTCGAGTTCGGGCCCGGCGGGCTGAGCCTCCAGCAAGGCGGCGCGGTCGGCGGCATCATGCAGGTCGAGCAACTCAACTCTTCGCCGGCGCTGCGAGACCTTGGGCTCAGCGAGTCCACCTTCGACCCCGCCGGCGGCACGATCATCGGTGAGGACGTCGCGCAGGTGCGCGTGCGCAATATCTTCAGCGATCTGCTGGATCTGCGCCAAGCGCTCCTCAACGACGACGAAACTGGCATCGGCTTTGCGGGGGAGGGAGTGGAAGCCCGGCTGAGCGAGATCGCACAAACCCGGGCCATCGTGGGCGGCAACGCACAGCGTGTGCAAGACGCCGCCGATCTGCGGGAGGACATCGTGCTTCTAGACGAGGCAACACGCAGCCAGCTCCAGGACACCGACTTCGCCGAAGCGGCCGTCCAACTCAGCCAGCTGCAGGTCCAGCTCCAGGCGGCTCTCCAGGTCACCGCGACCAGCCGCCAGCAATCACTGCTCGACTTCCTGGGGTAAGCGCCCTGGGGTGATCGGATTCAACGACTCATACCCAACGACTCAGACTCGAAGATTCGCACACAGGGTTCACATACGGGACACACGCGGGCGAAAGCCCGGCCGGAGGATTACGGCATGCAAGTCAAGACGACCAGATTCGGCGTGGTGGATATCGCCGACGACAAGGTCATCACCTTTCCCCAGGGCCTGCTGGGCTTCCCAGACCACAGGCGATACTGCCTGCTCGAGCCCGGGGACGAGGCCTGCTTCTTCTGGCTCCAATCCCTCGATGAACCCGCGCTCGCCTTCGTCGTGACCGATCCGGCGCGCTTCTTCAAGGATTACGAAGTGCCGATCCGCGCCGAGCAGGCCGAGAGCCTGAACATCGACAAGATCGAGGACGCCCAGGTCTTCGTGATCGTGAACAAGGTCGGCGAGATGCTCACCGCCAACCTCCAGGGCCCTTTGCTCATCAACACGCTCAACCTGTCTGGACAGCAACTCGTGCTCGCCGACAAGCGGTGGTCCACACGCCACACGCTGATGCAGGTCGGCATCGAGGAGAAGCAGGCCGCGACGGCCTGACCGCATGTGGCGATGAACGGACACAGCCACAAGGGCGACCCCCGCGGGGGTTTCACGGAGCGCACGGATGCTGGTGCTGTCAAGGCAACGCGACGAAACGATCATGATCGGCGATGCGGTGGAAATCACCATCGTCGATATCCGGGGCGACAAGGTCCGACTCGGGATCAACGCCCCACCACAAGTAGCCGTACACCGCAAGGAGGTGTACGACGCCATCAAGGCCGAGAACCGCAAGGCCGCCGAGACCCAGGGCACGGAGTTCAACGCCCTCAATTCGGCGATCAGGCCCGGACGCAAGGCGGGGCTCAGCCCAGCCGGGCGCATCAACGGTGCGGCCACACCAACCACGGACAACGGACAGGCCGCCAGCGAACGCGCACCGCGCACGCCGCTGAACGGCAACAACGCACGCAGAAGGGCTTCGACCTGATTAGGGCGCGAAAGCCCGGCGCCGCACGAAAGGGCGCTTCGAGTAGTTCCACCAGGCCGCGACGGAGTGCGGCTTCGGCTCACGGAGGATCGCGATGACTCGCATCAATACCAACGTGCCCAGCATGATCGCTCGATCGAATCTCACGAAGACCAATCGTGAACTCGATGTCCGGCTGGAACGGCTCTCGACCGGCCTGCGCATCAACCGAGGCAAGGACGATCCCGCCGGCCTCATTATCTCCGAGCGCCTGCGCTCGAACATCCGCGGCGCAGAGCAAGGCATCAAGAACGCCGAGCGCGCTTCGGCGGTCATCGCGACCACGGAAGGCTCGCTGACCGAGATCAACGAGCTGCTCAACTCCATCAAGGCACTCGTTGTCGAGGCGGCGAACACCGGTGCCTTCTCCGACGAGGAGATCGCGGCCAACCAGGCCCAGATCGACTCGGCCATCGATTCGATCACTCGAATCGCCGACACCGCGTCCTTCGGCGACCTGAAGCTGCTCGACGGTTCGCTCGGATACCAGACCTCGGGCATCGCGCTCTCGGCGATCGCCAAGACCAACGTCCGTGCGGCGAGCTTCTCACAAGACGACGCGCTCGACGTCAACGTCGAGATCCTCAACTCCGCGCAGCAGGGTGGCCTCTACGTGCGTGGCGATCTTCCCACCCCGGGCGATCCCCTCAACGGCACCATCCTCTCGACCGTCGTCCTCGAGGTTCGCGGCCCCGACGGCGTGGTCAGCCTCGAGTTCACGAGCGGCCAGACGTTCAACGATGTCGTCGATGCCGTCAATCGACTCACGCCCTCGACCGGCGTTGTCGCAGAACTCATCAATGGCGCGGCGACCAGCGGCCTCGTGTTCCGCAGCGAGGGGTACGGCTCACGCTCATTCGTCTCCGTAGAACGACTGGCCGCTCCGCCGACCGGTGGCGTCTGGGAGACCTACAAGTTCGAGGACAGCCTGCCGATCGATATCAACGACCCGTTCCCGTGGGGCAGTGTCGGCACCGATCTGCTCACAGCCGTACGCGACGGCGGCCGCGACGTCGAAGCGATCATCAACGGTGCACTCGCAAGCGGCGACGGCCTCAACGTCTCGACCGCGAGCACCCAGCTCTCGCTCGAGATGACCCTCACCGCGGACTTTGCCACCAGTGCCGGCACGACGTCGACCTTCAACATCACCGGCGGCGGCTCGCTCTTCCAGCTCGGCTCGGAAGTGGTCGCCCAGCAGCAGGTGAACATCGGCGTCAATTCGGTGGCGGCCACCCGACTGGGTGGCACGATCGTCGAGGGGTCGCTCGAGTTCCTCGAGTCGCTCAAGACCGGCCGAGAGAACAGCCTCGCCGCGAGCAAGGACCGCGGCAACTTCACCGCGGCCAGCCGGATCGCGGACACCTCGATCGACGAGATCACCATCGTGCGAGGCCGCCTGGGCGCCTTCGAGCGAAACACCCTCCAGACCAACATCCGTTCGCTCTCACTGGCCGTTGAGAACCTCACCGCCAGCGAGTCGATCATCCGGGACGCCGACTTCGCCGCCGAGACCAGCCTCCTGACCAGGGCCCAGATCCTGGCCAGCTCGGGCACAACCGTCCTCAGCCTGGCCAACCAGCAGTCCCAGAACGTCCTCCAGCTCCTCGGCTAAACCAGACCGCCCCGACGACTTGGGGCGAAAAACCTAACAAAATTCGATCACGAGCTCGGTCAAAACCGGGCTCGTGGTCGTCTGCGCTCGATTTTCTCCAGATTGCCAAGTTGGACTAAATCGCCCCTCCGGTTCCGTCGATCCCCCCACCAAGCACGAGCGAGGCCCTGGTATGGACGCCAGCGCCACTCGGGCGAACGAGGCGGGGACGCTTGACCCCCGCGGTTGGACGCCGGACACAACCCACGGAGTCCGGGTTCACGGAGGATCTCGCAAATGAGTCGCATCAACACCAACGTGCAGTCGCTTCTCGCCCAGCGTGTGCTCGGCCTGAACAACACCAACCTGAGCCAGTCGCTCGAGCGTCTGTCGACCGGTACCCGCATCAACCGCGGTAAGGACGACCCGGCCGGCCTCATCGCTTCGGAGAACCTCCGGGCCGAGGCCACCGCCCTGACCGCCGCCATCGGCAACGCCGAGCGCGCCGACCAGGTCGTGAACATCGCCGAGGGTGGTCTCCAGGAAGTTTCCAACCTCCTCAACGAGCTCCAGGGTCTGCTGACCACGACCGCCAACCAGGCCGGTCTGAGCGAGCAGGAAAAGTCGGCCAACCAGCAGCAGGTTGACTCGATCCTCCAGACCATCGACCGCATCGCGTCGGCCACCAGCTTCCAGGGCACCAAGCTCCTCAACGGCAGCTTCGACTACCGCGCCCAGAACGTTGCCAGCGAGGTCACCGACTTCAAGGTCAACGGTGCGAAGTTCGAGAGCGCGACGCTCGATGTCGACGTTCTCGTCACCCAGTCCGCCCAGCAGGCCGGTTTCTTCCTGTCCACCGGCGCCACCCTCGATCTCGGTGGCAGCGGCGATGACTTCCGTATCGAGGTGGCCGGCCGCCTCGGCAGCCGTGAGTTCAGCTTCAGCTCCACCACGGCCGTTGCCGATGTCGCAGGCGCCATCAACCAGTTCAGTGATGTCACCGGCGTGACCGCCACGGTCTCGGGCACCGGTATCGTGCTGGCCAGCGAGGACTTCGGTTCGGACGAGTTCGTCTCCGTCCGCGTGCTCGACGACGCCGGCATCACCGGTACGGGCATCGGTATCTTCGATCTGGAAGCCGACGATTTCGGCACCGCCGAGACCACCGCGACGAGCACCTTCGCCGCCGCCACCAACGAGATCCGCGACCTCGGCCAGGACGTCGCCGGCACCATCAACGGTGTCCGCGCGGTTGCCGACGGCAAGGACCTTCGGATCAACACCGACTTCCTCGATGTTGAGCTGACCCTCGCGACCGCCGCCTCGCAGACCCTCGGCGCCGTCGAGGCCAGCGCCGGCCAGCCGACCCTCCAGGTCACCGGCGGTGGTGCCGACTTCCAGCTCGCTGGTCAGGTCGACATCGCCGGCAAGGTCTCGTTGGGCATCTCCAACGTCGCCGTCCGCAACCTGGGTAACTCCGACAACGGCTTCCTGGGCGACCTCGCCTCGGGCAAGAGCCTGAACCTGGCCGACGGCGATGACCTGTCGGGTGCCCAGGATGTTGTCTCCGAGGCCATCGAGCAGGTCTCGAGCCTCCGCGGCCGCCTCGGTGCCTTCCAGAAGAACACCGTTGGCGCCACCATCCGAAGCCTGGCCATCTCGGTTGAGAACACCCGAGCGGCCGACTCGGTCATCCGTGACACCGACTTCGCCGCCGAGACCGCTGCCCTGACCCGCAGCCAGATCCTGGTCTCGTCGTCGACGAACATCCTCTCGCTGGCCAACAGCCAGCCCCAGTCCGTCCTCCAGCTTCTGGGCTAAGGCCCCCCAGCTGACGACACCGGCTAGCGATACCAGCTAGCCGGGACTGGTGAAAGCACCTTCAAGGCCCGCCCCAATCTCGGGGCGGGCCTTTTGCTATGCGCACGGCCAACCCTGCCGATACCTGCACAGTGCCGCAATCCCCGCACGACATCCCGGGCCTGGACGAGCTGCCCGACGCCCACCAGCGTCAGCTGCGCGCGTTCCTCACGTTCCTCCGCGTGGAGTGTGGCCTGAGCCACAACACACGCCTCGCCTACGCCCGAGACCTGCGCGACCTCGCCCAAGACCTCACCGCACACGGCATCGCCGACCCGAGCACCATCGAGCCGCGCAGCCTGGCAGACCACCTCGGACGGCTCACCAGTGAGCGCGGCGTGAACCACGCCAGCCTCGCACGCCACCTCGCCGCGATCCGCGCATACTGCCGCTGGCTCAATGCGCGCGGTGCGCTCGAAGAAGACCCAACCGAGCCATTGCTGCGCCCGGCGCGCTGGCGACGACTGCCCAAGACGCTCTCGCCGTCCCAGATCCAGTCGCTCATCGAGGCCCCACACGCCCCGGCCCACGCCAAGGGCCCGCCACTCTGGCTGCGCGACCGCGCCATGCTCGAGCTCATGTACGCCTGCGGCGTGCGCGCCTCGGAAGTCTGCGACCTCGCCGACGACGACCCCGTTCGGGACGTCGCAATCCTGCGCGTCCGCGGCAAGGGCAACAAGGAACGCGTCGTGCCCATGGGCATGCCAGCCGTCCACTGGATCGCACGCTACCGCACCGAGTGCCGGCCCGAGCTCGCGCGCAAGGCCAACCACCACCAGGGCCGCCTCTTCCTCTCGCGCACCGGCCGGCCGCTCGAGCGCACGGCGGTCTGGGTCATCGTCCGGCGCTGGGCGACGAGCGCGGGGCTCAAGGGCATCCACCCCCACATGCTCCGGCACAGCTTCGCCACGCACCTGATGACCGGCGGCGCCGACCTCCGCGTCGTCCAGGAGATGCTGGGCCACGCCAGCCTTGCGACAACAGAGATCTTCACCCACCTCGACGGCGAGCGACTGCACGAGACGGTCGCCAAGCATCTGCCGCTTGGCTGAACTTAGGCTTCCTCGACGCCCCACCCCGTCCACGCCTCATACCGGGCCTGAAGGTCGGCTGCTACCTCCCCGGCTGGCACCAAACGCTCATAGGCGATCACGGGCATGATCCGGATCGTCGGCCGACTGCGCCGCAACAGCGCGCCCCACGCGGTCGGGGCCATGGCCGCGCCCTCGATCACGATCGGCAGCACGCGCGCCCCGCTCCGGCGCACCAGCAAACCGACACCCGGCTGGAACGGCTTGAGCGTTTGCGGCCGGCGCTCGATCCCGCCCTCGGGAAACAACCCGAGCACACCGCCATCGCCAAGGTGGCGGATCGCGTCTCGCACGCCCACCGGGTCGCGACTGCTCCGATCGACGAAGATGATCTTGCCAAACCGCCACAACCACTCGCCCAGCGGATGCCGCATGTCGATCGCCATCATCCACCGCGGCTCGAACGGCAGCACCGCCTGGATCAGCAGCGGATCGACCCCTGACGCGTGGTTCGCCACCACGATCAGCGGCCCATCATCGGCATCGGCGAGATGCTCGGATCCCGAAATCACCGGCGTGTGCCGCAGCCGGACGTACAGCCGGATTGTGCGGTATGCCGCATTCCCCACGACATCATCCCCCCGCGGCCCCTCCAGCAGCAGGTCGGCGAGCAACGCCAACCCCAGCCAGAGCAGCAGGGCGAGGATGATCCAGGGAAGCCATTCGGGCATGAGGGCTACAGGTTAGCACCCATTAGGTTCGCGTTCGACCACGAGTACGCCTTTTGGCGCACAGGCGACCTCCTCGTACCATCGGCAATGAGCAACCTGTTCGGTGCAGAACGCGAGAAGCGACGCCGGCGGGCCGAGCCGTTGGCGGCTCGGATGCGCCCCCGGTCCATCGACGAGGTCGTCGGCCAGTCGCACATCCTTGCCCCCGGCAAACTGCTCCGGCGCATGCTCGAGGCCGACACGCTGACGAGCCTGATCCTGCATGGGCCGCCCGGCACTGGCAAGACCACGCTAGCGGGTCTCATTGCCGGCTTCAGCAACAGGCACTTCGAGGCCGCCAACGCCGCGTCGATCGGCGTGAAGCGCATCCGAGAGATCGCCGAGGTCGCGCGTGCCAGGCTCGAAGACGGCGGTCCCGGCACGGTGCTCTTCCTCGATGAGGTCCACCGCTTTTCGCGCAGCCAGCAGGACGTACTGCTGGAAGATGTCGAGCAGGGCGTGCTCACGCTTATCGGCGCGACCACGGAGAACCCGCTGTTTGCCTGCAACGCCGCGCTGGTGAGCCGCAGCACGCTGTTCCGGCTCGAGCCACTGACCGAGGACGAGATCACGACCGTCCTTCGGCGCGCGATTACGGACGACGAGCGCGGCTTTGGCAAGGTGCGCATCGAGGCGCAAGATGACGCGCTGGGCGTATGGGCCGCCAAGTGCGATGGTGACGCCCGTCGCGCGCTGACCGCGCTCGAGGTCGCCGTGCTCAGTTCGGAGTCGGCCGACCAGCCCATCGTGATCGATCGCCAGACTGCTGAGGATTCCATCCAGCAGAAGGCGGCGGTCTACGGCGATGACGAGCACTACGACTCGGCCTCGGCGATGATCAAGAGCATCCGCGGCAGCGACCCAGACGCCGCATGCTACTGGATCGCGCGCATGCTCGAGGGCGGCGAGGACCCACGGTTCATTGCGCGCAGGCTGGCGATCCTGGCGAGCGAGGACATCGGCAACGCGGACCCACGCGCGATCACGGTCGCCGCCTCGGCGTGGGAACTTGTCGAACGCATCGGCATGCCCGAGGCGCGCATCACGCTGGGCCACTGCGCGTGCTACCTTGCGCTCGCACCCAAGAGCAACCGTTCATATGTTGCGATCGACTCGGCGCTCAAGGACGTGCGCGAGGGCCGGACCGTTCCGGTGCCGGTGTATCTTCGTGATCCGAACAGCTCGCCGCTCACGACCGACACCGCCACCGGTGTGCGCACGAAGAAGGCCGGTGGCGAGTCGTACGAGTACAGCCACAACGCCGAGGGCGGAGTAACCGGCCAGGACTACCTGGGCGTGGAGAAGCGGTACTACGAGCCCGGCGATACCGGCGAAGAGGGAGCAATGGCGAAGAGGCTGGCGGAGATCCGCGCGATGCGGCGGAAGCGGCGGTCGTAGTTACTGCGCTGGCACAATGGTCGTGAACTCGATCTCGTGCTTCGTAGGTACGAGGACGAGGCCTGCCTCTTGGCGGAGCATCTTGGAAAGCTCGCCCTTGTCTCTGGGCAATTCGAGATCGAGGAAGAGGAAGCCCTCGTGATCGGTGCGGTTGAGGACGGGAGCGCCCACATTGCTCGAGATGAAGGCGGCGAGGGTGGCCATCTTGCCACTCGAGCTGATGATGGTGGTCGCCGACTCGGTCGTCTGCGAGCTGATGCCCATCTGCCGCCCCATCCCCGAGTCCTGCAGCTTCAGGCCCGTTTCGGCGACGCGCAGCTCGTAGGCATCAACCTCGCGATTCTCTGTCTCGAGCCGCACGCCGAGACCAACCAGGATGAGCTCGCGCACGGAGGACATGAGCGCAGGGTACTGCTCGCGCGGGATGCGATAGATGACGTCATACTTCTGGTCGGGGACCGCGGGGTCGACCTCCATGGCATATCCACTCAGTGTGTGGGTCATGCGCACGATGTTGGCTACGTCGGCACCCAACGCCGTCATTGCCATGCCGCTGGACGTGGTTGTCGAGTAGTCGCCGGCGGGCCTCACGATGACCTGGACGGCGGGCTGGTCCTCAATCGGTGTGAACGGATCGATGCCCGGCCTCACGCCGCCGGAGATGACCGGCCGTCCGTCGGCGCCGAGGTCCTTCTCTGCTTCGGTCTCCGCCGCGGGCTTGGGCTGCAGTGGATCGGGCCGACCCTCGACGAGCGCCGCGAGCCGGTCCTTTGAGAGCTGGTTGGGGTGCGTCCGCGCAACGATCACACCATCGCGCACGACGAAGGTCGTGGGCCAGCTTCGGACGCCGTAGTCCTCCACCATCGACCGGTCCATGTCGTGGCCGATCCAGGTGTGGAGCTTCTTGCGCTCCTGGAACGTGTCGGTGATCGCGGGTTCCTCGAAGGTGACACTGAGGAAGTTGACGCCCTTGGGGGCGAAGTAATCGTGTAATTCATTGAGGTGTGGGATAGCGGCGACGCACGGTGCGCACCACGTGCCCCAGAACTCGATCACGGTCGTCCCCTCGGCCCACGCGCGCCAGTTTGCTTGGTCCCCAAGCGAGGCGTTGGTCAAGGCATCGATGGAGATCGGCGGCGCGGCATCGCCGCGACCCGGAGCGGGCTGGGCAGTCGCGACCGCCGAAATGCAGGCAACGAGGGCGGTGGAGAGAACCACTGCGTGAATACGGAGCCGGCTGGCGTGCATTGTGAGAACCCCCAAGTGCTGTCACGGGCATGTAGTGCTGTCGTCGTCTCACATACACTACACCGTGCGCCGCGGTTTCACGCTCATCGAAGTCTTGGTGGTTATCGCGATTATCGCGGTCTTGCTCGGGGTGCTGCTGCCGGTGCTCGCGGGCGCTCGGGACGCGGGTCGGTCGGCGGTGTGCCTGTCGAACCTCCGCCAGGCGCACCTGATCTGCTCGCAATATGCCGACACGTATGACGGTTTCGGACCGGCGATCGGCCAGCCCTATGGCAGCGCGCCGAATTGGGCGCTCGTCGTTCAGACCGAGGCCAAGGGCGGTGCCGATCGTGCGGGCTCGAACCCCGGCGAGATCTACGAGGAAGACAGCGTACTTGTGTGCCCGGCGTGCCAGGCGCAAACGAGCGAGCGCATGCGGCGGACATACGCGATGAATGCGACGGGGCTGGCAGGACTCGATGGGGACCGCGGCGACTACGACGCACGGCCGACGTTTATGCGTTTCGACTTTGTTGAGCTTCCTTCGGAGATGCCGCTTCTCGTGGACTCTGCGCCGACACCACGCGGGCCCGATCTGCCGCCGGCGACACGGACGGCGAGCGTGATCGACTTCCGGCAGACCGATCACGTCGCGCAGCGCCTGGGGTTTTGGCACGGCGGTCGCGCGCGCGGGCGCTGCCACGCGGTGATGTTCGATGGATCGGCGCGGGCGTTTGAGGGGGTGGAGGATGCGTGGCTAGGGACGCTTCGATAGCGTCCAAGTTGCTGGCCGCAGTCCGCCCCGAGTAGGTGTGGGGCATCGCCTAAGCCGAGGAACTCGCGGACTGCGGCGGGGGGCTTTGCCGTTTGAAAACCGAAGGTAAGCTGATTGCGTATACCCTCCGTACATCGAAAGGGGGCTCGATATGCGAGTCTGGGCATCCGTGGCTGTGATCCTGGGGCTATCGGTGATCGATGCTCCGGCAGGAGCGCAATGCGATCCGGAGTTTGATTCTGTCCGGGGCCTGGCCGGCACCGCAGGTATCGTGTGGACATCAACGTATTGGGATCCGGACGGTCCAGGGCCACTCGGCGAGCAACTGATCGTCGGCGGTAGTTTCATTGCCGCGGGAGACGACTTGGCCGCGAACGTTGCCCGATGGGATGGTGACCAGTGGCACCCAATGGGCAACGGCATTGATGTCGGCCGCCCACGCTTTGACGAAGAACGGGTCGTCTCTCTGGTCGAGTTTGGCGGCACCTTGTATGCCTCCGCTAAGGTCTTTGATCGTGAAGTTGCCGTGCACGCGTGGAACGGCAGCAACTGGATCCCGGTGGCTGGTGGCGCTTTTCCAGCTGGCCCACTTGTTGTGCATCAGGGACAACTCATCGTTGCTGGTGGTTGGGGGCCGGCCCCGGGCCCCGCCGTGGATTTTCTGAACACGTCGGCTCTCGTTGATGGACGCTGGCAGCCGCTGGGTGACGCGTTTCTTGCCTCATCCGAGTTCGTGGTGAGCGATGGCGAGTTGCTGTACGCGTATGGCATCTTCAGATTGGAGGACGGCGATCCGGTATCGCGCATGGCAACATGGGACGGTCTTGAATGGACCATCTTCCCCAACGCGCCAGACTGGTCTTCGGTGCGCGCCATGGTCCTGCACGATGGCGAGTTGTATCTCGGAGGCGAAGGACGCGATAGCCAAGGAGCACTAGCCGTCTTTCGGGATGGTGCGTGGAACGAGATCGCTTTGCCGCCTGGCGACCGCGTGTACGCGCTTGCGAGCATCGATGGCCGGCTCGTGGTGGCGCGATTGTTCGCAACAGATAGTGACGCGATCATCGAGTTGGATGGCGGATCCTGGCGGCGATTTCGCAACATCGAGGCCGACAGCGGATTCCACTTGCACTCGGCCGGCGGCCGCGTTGTTGTAGGAGGATCTTCGCTCATCCACCAACAGCAGCCGGGCGACAACGTGATGGTGCATCGTGAGGATACGTGGCACGTGCTAGGCACAAAGAGTGTTCCCGGCGGCATCTTGCATCTTGGTGTTGATGGAGACGCCCTACTGATCGGCAGTTTTGGCTTGTTTCCTGATGTCGGAAGGGTCTCGCTGGTCGCTCGTTACGACGGAACCACCTTCTCGCCCGTCGTCGACGACGGATCGGCAGATGTGCTCTTGAGCCAGGTGTACACCACCCTGGCCGAGGGCGATCGGCTCTACATCGGCGGCCGGTTCGTTGGCGATGGCGACCGATGGTCCACGTGCGTGACGATGGTTGAGGATGGCCGGTGGGTGCCGATGGATCGTGGGCTGAACAACAACGTGAACCGGATCCTGAGATACGGGGACGATCTCCTTGCGGTCGGCGCGTTCAGCAGCAACTATGACGAACCCGTGGTGACCGTCGCTCGCTGGAACGGCACGAACTGGGAGCAATTCGGCGACGGTCGATTGTCGGGAACGGCGACAGATGCCATCGTCTTCGAGGATCGCCTGGTGTTATGCGGGACGACGCTTGAGGGCGACTATCCGGACGGAGGTATCCACCGGATCGCCTACTGGGACGAGTCGGTGGGACGTTGGCGGGAGCTTGGAACGGACGGCCTTGACCACTCGCCGTTAGAGATCGCCGAACGCGATGGGAGCCTATACGTCCTTGCCAGCAACCCGAGCCGGGGGACCAAACGAGTGATGCGCCTCGAAGACAACCGCTGGGAGTACTTCACGGATCCGATCGACGGCCGATGGGGCACGTTTGCGTGGTACAAAGGCCAAGTGTACGTCGGAAGCTGGGGCGGTGGAAGCTCCGGGCTTTCGCGATGGGAAGGGGACCGGTGGTTCGAATTCGGTGATCGTTTCCTGAGTACCTCACTAGATGTTCGTGAGATACAAGTCGCCAATGGCGAACTGTGGATCGCAGGAGGATTCACCGGCGTTGATGATATCGTCTCGCCGAACCTCATCCGGCTGCGTTGCGGGTGCGAGGCCGACTTCGATGCCGATGGAGAACTTACAATCTTCGACTACCTGGCATTCTTCAATGCACTCGAGATGGGCGAGACCGCAGCGGACCTTGACGGCGATGGTGCATTCACGGTGCTCGATTTCCAGGCGTTCCAGCAAGCCTTCGTTGCCGGCTGTCCTTAGTGCGGCGTGGGCAGCGACGATCGAAAGACAGTGCATCACGATCAGTGCCTTGACGACCTTCGCGGCTCGGCAAGAGGAGCAGCCCAATGCCTGCTCGGCTGGTTCCTGTGTAGGCGGTTGAGTGGCGGTGACGTGCTTCGCGGCCGGATCGTGGAGACCGAGGCGTATGCGGGCGTTGAGGATGCGGCGAGCCATTCGTTTGGGGGGCGGCGAACGGCGCGGAACGAGTCGATGTATGCGCGCGCGGGGACGGCGTACGTGTACTTCACGTATGGCATGCATTGGTGCATGAACGTCTCGTGCGCTAATGAGGGCGATCCGCAGGCGGTGCTACTGCGGGCGATCGAGCCGATCGAGGGTGTGGAGCGGATGGAATCGCTGCGACTCTCAAACGCGAAGGCGGCGCGCACACTGGCGGAAGCCAAGATCGGCGCGGGGCCAGCGCGCTTGTGCGCGGCCATGGGATTGGACAGGGCGTGGGATGGGGTCGATCTGCTCACGCGAGCGAAGCGTGGCGAGGACCTTTGGCTGGAGCCCGGGGATGGGCCTGACGAGGTGCTGGTCGGCCCGCGGATCGGGATCGATCGCGCGGGTGAGCCCTGGGTTAGCGCACCACTGCGGTTTGGTGTGGAGGGGAGCGCGAGCCTAAGCAAGCCGTTTCCGCGGGCTGTCTGAGGCGACTTTGATGCGAAAAGCCGCAAGATCGGAACGTGTTTGGTATTGTCGGGATTGCGTGCGGGTAGCCGATATCCTCGGCAGTGCCGAATAGCATTTGCTCCGCGTCAGTTCCGTGCGGCGGTTGTCGCGGGGCAGGAGCCGCCGAAGGGCGGGTGAAGAAGGCCATGACCGACACGAGCGCTTGGGAGAAGATGCGGGCCTCGGCGCCGTTTGCGCCCGAGGCGTTTCGCTTTGTGCAAGAGGGCCTGCGGCACACCATTGAGCAGTTGGAAGCCAGCGCGGTGATCCACCGGGATGAGTCCCCGAGCGAAGAGCACCCGGGTTCGATGGCCTCTGAGCTGATCGGATCGCTGTTTGACATGGACTCGCACGTCGACGACGAGGTCGAGACACCCGAGATGGTCGGCCACCACGTGAGCGGTCAGCAATTGTGCATGGGTCTTCGCTCGCTGGCCATGGAGAAGTACGGCCTTCTGGCGCCGACCGTCTTGCGAGGATGGGGCGTGCGCAGCACCGAGGACTTTGGCAAGATCGTGTACGCCATGGTCGATGCGGGTCTTCTACGCACCAGCGAGAACGACTCGATGGACGACTTCCGCGGCGTATACGACTTCGACGAGGCGTTCGATCGGCCCACGGACAGCCTCGCGGACTGCGGCGGCGGCTCGGACCAGAGCGGGAACGGTGAGCTTGGCTGACGACGCTCGTGGGGACGAGGCCGGCGACGCTCAATCGTCGGGCCGCCAGCCGTGGTACGGGCGGCACCTTTGGCAGATCCTACCGATCCGCGATGTGCTGCTATTGCTCGCGGTGTTTGGGCTGCTGTACCTGGGGTACGTGCTCCGAACGGTGACGGTGCCACTGTTGCTGGCGCTTCTGCTCGCGTATCTGCTCGAGCCTGTTGTGCAGCGTGTCGAGCGGAGTAAGCACTTCACGCGGCAGGGTGCTGTAGCGGGCATCCTTGCGGCCGTGGTGTTCCTCGTCGTGGTGCCCGTGACACTGGCGACGGCGTTCGCGGTCGTGCAGGCGGTGGGCATCGCTGATACGACCAAGGCGCAGATCGATCGCTTCTCGATCGTGACGGGCTACGCACGAGACAACGCCGGTTCGGTCGTTCCGCACTTCGACCTCGATCGAGCCGTAGATGGTGAAGCGGAGCCACCGAGCTACACCCTCCAGTTCTACGAGCGAGTCGAGGGCGACACGACGGCATCGGAACCCGATGGAACGGTTAGCGTCGGTGAGCCGATCGACGATGGCGTGGGCGAACTCGCCGATGTCGGAGAGGAGCTCGATCCGAATCCGCTGCCGTCTGGCGAGCGCGTGGTCACGTCGCAAGCGAATGCCGCATCGGTGGCGTTCGAGGGCTTGCCCGACGTGCTCAAGCCCATCGTGCACGAGTACCTGCGTCGCCTGACGCTCGACCTCGATCCATCAGAGGCCTCGGCGAGCTCGGCGGTCCAGCTCGTGGACTGGGTCCTAGGCATCGTACGCGGCAATGCGGCGGCGATGACCGAGGCGGCGGTCCAGAGCGGACGCATCACCATCGCCACCGGGCTCGCGACTGTCACCTCGATCGGCATGCTGCTGTTCGGCTTGTTCCTGACCGGCTTCTTCTTCTTCTTCCTCTCGACCGGCTACGCGAAGGTGCGCGGCTTCGGCTTCGAGGTCTTACCGCATGAACACCGAGATCGGATCGTCGACTTGCTCAAGCAGATGGATGCGGTGGTCGCCGGGTTCGTGCGCGGCCGAATCACGATCGCGATCATCCAGAGCGTGATCTTCACGATCCTGTACTGGATCATCGGTGTGCCGGCGCCGCTTATCTTCGGGCCGCTCGTGGGCATCCTGAGCATCGTGCCGTATGTGGCGCTGCTCGGTATCCCAGTGACGATCATCGCGCTGGCGATCGACAACAGCGGGTGGTTCGCGTTTCAGGGCTCGTGGTGGTGGACCCTCGGCGCTCCCGTGGCCGTGTATTTCCTAGGCCAAGCGGTCGACGACTATCTCCTCACCCCGGCCATTCAGGGCAAGGCGACCAACATGGACACACCCACGATCCTGTTCGCCTCGCTGGCGGGCGGCATTTTGGCAGGGATTTACGGCCTCTTGCTGGCGATCCCGGTGGCGGCGTGCGTCAAGCTCCTGCTTCGCGAGTTCTTCTGGCCGCGATTCCACGCGTGGCTGAAGGGCGAGGAGAAGGACTTCCTGCCCTTGAAGCGGTAGGGTTGGCAGATCGGCAACCCGGCCGGCAGTGGTTCGTGGGGGTTTTTGATGAACAAGCCGAATGGCGTGGCGATCCCGATGCTCGTATCGGGGATCTTCAATCTGATCTATGCGGCGAGCGCCACGTTCTCGGCGCTCGTGCTAGGTATCGCAACGCTTGGGATCGGGTGCGCGTGCCTGATCATCCCTGTGCCGGCGATCATCCTGGGCATCTTCGAGCTCAAGATGTACAACAGGCTCTCGGGGCCGGGGCCCTACGCGATGCACAAGTCCAACGCGCACACGATCGCGATCATCCAGGTGATCTCGATTATCTTCGGCAACGTCGTGAGTTTCGTGTGCGGCATCATCGCGCTGGTCAACATGAACCAGCTCGACGACGCCGGCGGCTAACGGCGGCGGCGATTGGCGATCAGGCCGAGGGCCAGCACGGTCACGCTCGCCGGCGCTGGGATGACGCGAATGGTGGCGCTGCCCTCGACCAGGCCGGGCAGGAGATCGCGGGTTTCCTGCGTGCCGCGTTCGACATAGACCTCGAACAGGCTGGTCTCGGTCGTCAGGTCGACGTCGAACGGCGCGATGACGTCATCGGGCGCGGTGTAGGTGGCCCGCCAGAAAGGTTGCGGGTTGGGAGGGGGCGGGAACGAGCCGGGAGGGAAGTTGAGCTGGCCGGCGATGATGTCGTCGACGCCGAGGGGCGCGAGCATGCCCTCGCTGGTGCCGGGGCCGTCCATCGGCGCGATCAGGGCCAGGTCGCTCCAGCCGGCGTCGCCCGTCGAGGCGACCAGATCGGTGAAGACACAGCACATGGCGTAGTCGGTCCATTGGGCCGAGAGCGTGACGGTGGTGCTCTGGCCTGGCAGGAGCGTGTCGTCGTCGACCTCGATGATGACGGCCCCCTGCGCGAGTGCAAGCGCGGGGAAGGCGAACAGTGCGGCGGCAAGGGGCTTCATGGGTGGTCCCTCTGGCTAGCCCGATCGGCGGCGGGTGGTGATGGCGGGCAGGCCCACGAGCACGAGCGCGCTCGCCGGCGCGGGGATGACGCGGATCACGGCGCTGCCCTCGACCAGGTCGTCCAGGCGGGATCGGCCAACCGGGTCGTCGCGCGAGATGTACACCTCGTAGCGGCTGGTCAGCGTTGACAGCGTCACGTCGAACGGGGCGGCCACGTCCGTTGGTGCGGTGTAGGTCGCCGTCCAGAACGGGATGGGGTTGGGCTGTGGCTCCCAGTGCCCCGCGGGCGGGAAGTTGAGCTGGCCGGCGAGGATGCCGTCGACGCCGGTGGCGCTGAGCGCGCCGGGCGTGGTGCCCGGTCCGTCCAGCGGCGCGATCAGGGCCCAGTCGCTCAGGCCGTCGCTTCCGGTGGAGGCGACCAATTCTGTGGCGACCGTGGCCAGTGCCCAGTTGCTGCCGTAGGCGGCGGCGAGTGTGATGGAGGTGCTCTGGCCGGGCAGGAGCGTGTCGTCCTGGATATCGAAGCGCAGGGCGTACTGGTCCTGGGCGAGGGCCTGGATCCCGAGCGCAAGGCTGAGCATGGCGGTGGTCGGTGGGCGCATGGGGTCCTCTCCTCTGGCGGCCAGTATACCCGGATCGTCCAGATCCACACAACTTATGTACGTGCGGACTCGGGGATGGGCGTCGCGCGATCAGATTCTGTTTGGAGTCTCACGCCCGAGGTCCGGGAGTTTGATGCTCTGAGAATCTAGGAAAATCGGCTTGTGATCGGGTTGTGCTTCCATTAGAATGGCCCGGACCAAGCACGCAATGGAGGCCGACCATGACCACTCCGTTTCGCCGCCCCGCCCTTGATGCACGGCCCACGGGTGCCGCCGCTGCCGGCATGGGCCTGCTCGTGGCCGCCTCGCTGGCGCACGGGCAGGTCCGACTGTCGCACCACGATGCGGGCGTGGTGGTCTCCGGTACTGGAGTCGTGTGCGCTACGGGAACGATTCAGACTTCGGCCGACAATCGTTGGTACCGTGCTTTCACGCTCTCAGACTTTGGTGTGCTCGATGACCTCGAGATTCACACCGTCGAGTTCGGCGTGGAGTTCGTAGTGTTGGTCACGCTTCCCGAGGCTGACATCACGATCAGCCTGTACCAGATCCCAGCGGACAGTCCACCGATCGCGCCCCGGTCGCCCGACAGTGAGTTTCTTAGCTCGACCACGATCACGCTTCGCCAACCGAGCCTCCCCTCGTTCGAGATCGTCCCAGTCCCAATTTCCGGAGTCGTCGGAGCGGGGGCATCGCGGATGGATGAGGTATCGGCACCGGACTTCAGACAGCTAGCCGGCGGGGAGTTCGGCGATTTCTTCCAGCTTGGAGGTGCCCAGCCACCAGCGTTCCCAGGCTTTTCCGTCGCATCCGATGCGTGCGGGCTGTCTGATCCGGTCGGTAGCGATGACCTCTGCGCTTTCGGCTGGCCTTGCGACGCGATCATCATGGCCGAAGGACGGGTGGTCACCGCGTGCTCGGCCGACCTCGATGGCGACGGCGAGTTGACACTCTTCGACTTCCTCGAGTTCCAGCAGCTGTTCGCCGATGGCGATGCCCGAGCGGACTTCGACGGCGATGGTGATCTGACGCTGTTCGACTTCCTGTCGTTCCAGAGCGCGTTTGACTCGGGTTGCCCGTAGGAGGAACGAGCAGGCCAAAGTCACTTCCGCTTCTTGCGCTGCTTGAAGCCCTTTGGCTTGCCCGACTTCGTCGGCTTTCGGCGCGTCAGCCCGGGCATCATGTCCGCCGCGGCGCCGCCACCCCCACCGCCCGCGCTCGCGGCCATGTTCGTCATCTTGGACATCTTGCCGCGGGCACTCATATCAGCCATGCCTTTGGTGAGCTGGTTGATGGTGTTGAACTGCTTGACCAGCTTGTTGACGGTGGGCTGGTCGACGCCCGAGCCCTTTGCGATGCGGCGCTTGCGCGCGTTATCGATGAGCTTGGGCTTCTTCCGCTCGTCGGGCGTCATCGACTGGATCTGGGCCTCGACGCGGTCGAGCTCCTTGTCCTCGATGTTCACGTCCTTGAGCATGGACCCGACGCCGGGCAGCATGCCCAGAACCTGCTTCATCGGGCCGAGCTTGCGGATGGTCTTGAGCTGCTTGAGGAAGTCGTCCATGCCCATCTCGCCGCGCATCATCTTGTTCTGCAGCTTCTCGGCTTCTTCCTCGGAGACCTCTTCCTGGGCCTTCTCGACGAGCGAGACGACGTCGCCCATGCCCAGGATTCGGCCGGCAAAGCGCTCGGGATGGAAGGGCTCAAGGGCTTCGAGCTTCTCGCCCATGCCGACGAATCGGACGGGCGCGCCGGTGACCTGACGCACGCTGAGCGCTGCGCCTCCGCGGGTATCGCTGTCGAACTTGGTGAGGATGACACCGTCGATGCCCAGCTGCTCGTGGAAGGATTTGGCAGAACGCACGGCGTCCTGGCCGGTCATGGAATCGACGACCAAGAAGATGTAGTGCGGGTTGCACGCCGCTTTGACCTTCTTGAGCTCGCCCATGAGCTCGTCGTTGACGTGCAGGCGGCCAGCCGTATCGAGGATGGCGACGTCGCTGCCGTTCTGCTTGGCGGCTTTCAAGCCGCGCTTGCACACGTCGACGGCAACGCCCACACGCTCGCCATACGCGCCGATTTGGTCGAGCTCGCCGTGGAACTGCACGGGGGAGCTGCCCGGCATCGCGTTGGCCTGCGACGCCACGGTCTGGAGCTGTTCAACGGCGGCGGGACGCTGGAGGTCGGCGGCGACGAGCGTGCTGGACAGGTCCTTCTTGCGCAGCCACGCGGCGATCTTGCCGCAGGTGGTCGTCTTGCCGCTGCCTTGCAGTCCGCACATCATGATGACGGTTGGGCCGGGGCTGACGGGGTGGATGCCTGGGTCGGTCGCCTTGCCCGGCTCGCCGCCGAGCAGGACCACGAGCCGGTCGTGGACGATCTTGATCATCTCCTCGCCGGGCTTCACGCTCTCGGTGACCTTCTGGCCTAGCGCATCCTGGACGACCTCATCACAGAACTGCTCAACGACCTCGAGGGCGACGTCGGCCTCGAGCAGGCTCTCTCGGACCTCGGCCATCGCGTCGCGGACGTTCTTCTCGGAGATGGCGCCCTGGCCCGAGAGGTTGCGGAGGGCGGATTGGAAGCCTTCGGTGAGTCGTTCGAGCATGGTGGTCCTTGGGGCATTCGGGACGGTTGGCTGCCATTGTATGGGGGTTGCGCGACGTGCTACCGTTTTGGCGGATGGATAGCTCCCCCACTCCCCAGAGCATGCAGCCCGAGAACGCGAAGCCGGATGTCGAGCGCCCGCTGCGTTTGGCCGCCATCGACGTGGGCACCAACTCGATCCGCCTGCTGATCGCCGAGCGGGACGACGAGGGCGGGTATCGCGTGCTCGACGAGGAGAAGGTCACGCCGCGGCTGGGGCACGGCATGGCCGAGACCGGGCTGATCGCGCCCGATCGGATGGAGTCGGCCATCGACGCCGTGGGGCGGATGAAGCAGCTCGCGCTGGGCTATGGCGTGGCCGAGATCCGGGTCATCGCCACGAGCGCCGTGCGCGAGGCGTCCAATGGCTCGGAGTTCGTGCAGGGCGTGAAACGCACCAGCAACCTCGCCGTCCAGGTCATCGGCCATGACGACGAGGGCCGGCTGGCGCACACCAGCGTCGCGGCGGCGTTCGACATCGAGGGGCTGGCGTTCGCGGTCGCGGACATCGGCGGCGGCTCGACCGAGGTCGTGTTCAGCGATGGTGGCGTGGTCGAGAGGGTCGTGGGCCTGAAGCTGGGCGCGGTGCGCGTGGCCGACATGTTCGGCGGGAAGGGCGTGACCGAAACCAAGGCCTTCGACGAGATGCGGCAGTTTCTCAGGGGCGAGATCGAGTCGGCGGTCGCCGGCGTTGCGGTCGAGCCGACAGTGCTCTTTGGTACCGGCGGCACGTACGCGGCCTTGGCTTCGATCCAGCTCGCCAAGGAGGGCCAGGCCTTCGATAGCGTGCAGGGCCAGCGGCTGACGCGCGAGCAGGTGACGCGGACGCTGAAGGACTTGCGTTCGTCGCTGGCGAAGGGCGGCGGCGTGGCGGGGCTCAACAAGGATCGCCAGGACATCATCGTGCCCGGCGCGGCGATCGTCGAAGCGTTGATGAAGACGCTGAAGATCGACGAGCTGGTCGTGCACGATCGTGGCATCCGCGACGGGCTCATGCTGACCATGATGGACGCGCAGACGGAGGGCGCGATCGCGTCGCTGGTGCCGCCGGAGGCGAGTGCGCCCAGAGCCGCGACCGGCGGGCGGTCCGAGGCCATCCGCCGGTTCGCCCGGCAGTGCCGGTACCACGCGGCCCACAGCGAGCACGTCACACGGCTGTCGCTGGAGATCTTTGACCAGCTTGCCGAGCGTTTGCCCGAGCTCGCCGGGGCACTGGCGAAGACGAGCCCGACGCACCCGCTGGTGCTCGACGCCGCGACGGCGATGGACGGCGAGGCGCGGGCGATCCTCGAAGCCGCGGGCGTGCTGCACGACATCGGCTACCTCGTGAACCACAGCAAGCACCACAAGCACAGCTACTACATCATCGCCAACGGCGACCTCGACGGGTTCACGCCGCGCGAGCGCGAGCTGATCGCCAATGTGGCGCGGTACCACCGGCGGAGCCATCCCAAGGGCAGCCACGAGGCGTACCGGGCGCTCGACCCGCACGACCGCAAGATCGTGCGGCGGCTGGCCGGCGTGCTGCGCGTGGCCGACGGCCTAGACCGCACGCACACGCAGGTGGTCGAGCGCGTGACGGTGGACATCGAGACGCGTGCCCCCCACGAACACAACGCCGACCATCCGAACACCGCGGTCTTCCGCATCGACGCGCCCGACGACGTGAGCACCGACATCTGGGGCGCCCAGCGCAAGGCCGAGCTGTTCGCGCTGGCGTTCGGGCTGCGGTGCGCGTTCGAGGTGGTCTGAGTGTTGGTCGTCGAACCGAGCGTGCGCGACGCCATGCTGGAAGCCGACCTGGCCATGCTGCCCGAGGCCGTGCGCGGGTGGCGGCCGATGGACGAGGTGCGGGCTGCGCGGGCGAAGTGGATCGACGAGCAGCTGGCGTGGTGTGAGGATCGCATGGTTGCTGGCAATCGGGCGGCGAGCATGATGGTGGGCGCGCCGCGTGACTTCCTGAATGTTGTGCTCGATGTCGCGGACTCAAAGACGCTCTGCGGCATCCGGCACTATGGGGGCGATGGCAACCGGCCGTTCGTCGATCTCGTGGCGACGACGGACGCGGCGGCGTGGTCGGGCGATCGGCTGGCCGAGATCGCGCGTGCGGCGATGGCGGCGTATCCGGCGTTCGCACCGCCGATGGTGCGCATCCCGGTCGCGGGATCGGACGCCCCACCGCTGCCATCGGGGTGGCGGGCGGCGGTCGATCAGGCCCTCGTCGGCGCGACGCTCGGCGAGATGGTGGAACGCCCCCCGGAGGTCGAGCTGCCAGCGGTGTCGCTGCGAGCCGCGACGGTCGACGACGCCCTGCTGTTCGAGGCCGACTGCTACGACGCCTTCCAGGACCGCGACGCGGCGCTGCAACGCGACGTCCGCCCGTCGGGCCGCGACGAGATCGAGGACTGCGCGAAGGACGGCCGCGTGCTGTTCTGGTCCCTGGAAGATGAGCCGGAGAAACCGGCCGGCCTGCTGTGTGTGCAGCGTCTGGACTTCCAGGCGATGGACGGCTGGCTCGTCGTCGAGGAGTGCGTGGCCGGCTGGGCCTCGGGCCGTCGCTCGGCCGCGGCGGCGCAGCGGGAGCTGGCGCGCACGCTGGTGGCCGGAGACGCGGCCAACGCCGCGCTCCCCATGTTCGGCACGATCCTGGGCGGGAACGCGCCCAGCCTCGCGACGGCGCGACGGGCAGGGCGTCAGGTGATCGGGGCGGTGTGGTTCGTCACGCGGCTCACGTAGACTCGGCGTGCAGCCTCCGATGGGCAGCCGTATCATGGCTCGGTCGATCCTGCCTCGTTCCCAGGCTTGCTCCGGGGGTGGCGTCGGATGCTTGGCACGCGTTGCATTTCATTGGTGTTGCTGGCCTGCCTCCTGGCCACGGCCTCCGCCTGCACGTACCGGGGCGCCCCGAGCTGGAGGGAGCAATCGCGGATCGCGCGAGGCGAGGCCGCCGTCGTGCTCTATCGGTACACCAAGGGCGACGAGCGCGTGCCGAGCCGGTTCGGTCTTGCCTTCTGGAGCCCCGCGGACCGATTCAAGGTGCACGGCTCGCGACCCTTCCCGCGGTCCTTCCATAGGGCGCTCTCAGCGCAAGGCTGGTACTACCAGGTGCTCGAGCCGGGGCGGCATGTCAGCCTCGTCGAGCACAAGAGCTTCTTTGACAACGATCCTCAGCTGGACGCACCACGGATCGAGTTCGGCGTGCCCGAGGGAGCCAGCATCGTCTACGTGGGCAGCATCCACGTGGACACCCAGACCGGCGAGCCCACGCTGACCGACGAGAGCACGCACGCCCGGGCGATCATCGAGGCCGAGCGAGCCGAGGGCGGCAAGCTCGCGCGTGTGCCCGGGACGGTCGCGTTCTCGCCGACTCGCCGATACGACCGCCCGCTCCCTTCGCACGAGCGAATCGACCCGGGGGCGTCGGTGTTCGCGTTTGTCGACGACGCGCCTGTGCCGCGGGGCGGCGCGCTGCGCGGCATGGTGGGCGGCATGATGGTCGGCGACTCGCCCGGTCTGCAGATCATGGGCGCCAGCATGGAAGCGGGCGGTGGGCATCCTCTCGGCACGATCTTCATTACCATGCCGGGCGTTGTGGTGGGCGCGTTCGTCACCGGCGTCGGCTCGGTGATCGGTGCGATCACCGGCTCGGACGGGGCCGAGCGCGAGCGCATCCGCGAACTCGAAGAGGCCGTCGCCCAGGCGCAGATCGGGCTCCGTCTGGCCGAACGCGTCGCCCAGGGTGTGAGCGGGCACGTGGTGACCGAGGGCGCAGCGGATGTCAGCGCGTGGATCACGCGAATGGACTTCCCGCGCGTGGGCCAGCAGCGCTGCATCGAGATCGCCTTCCGCGTGCGCGCCCAGGATGAGCTGGGCGTGGTGTTCTTCGATCGGATCTACGTGTCGCGGCACCCCGACGCCAGGCGTTCGAGCCTCGCCGCGCTGCACGAGCTTCCACTCGAACGCGAGCCGGTGCTGCGACCGAGGACCGAGTGGCGGGGCGAAGCGGGGCCGGATCTGCTGATTGACGAGCTGGCAGCGGTGATCGCCGCGCTGGGCGAGCGCGTGCGGCTCGACCTCGGCCCGTGAGCGGGCCTGGGGAGCCGGGCGCACGGCGCTCGGCGCGGCGTGATGGGCGCGCACGACAACGCGGCGGCCGGGCGCTCCCGCCCCGCCGCCGCGTGATGTGAGGCGTGATGTGGGGTTCGGTGGTGGCTTACGCGGCCTTCAGGTCGCCCGTGCCCCCGGCGCCGTCGGTCGTCGGCGGAGCGCTCTCCGCGCTGGCCGGCTCGCCGGTGACCTGGTTCCCGGCCCCGAACTGCACGGCGTACTGCCCGGGGTTGCCGAAGCGGGTGGCCGTCTGGGCGGTAACGCGGTAGGCGACCTGGCTGGTGCCCAGCGGGATGGTCGCGTCGGTGAAGCGGCGCTCCAGGGCGCTCATGAGGAACTCAAAGTCGCCCTGCGCACCCAGGCGACGCTCGACGATGTAGTTGGCCACGGTGACGCGCGGCGGGTTGGGGCAGTCGAAGGTGACCTCGATGGCCCCGTTCTGCAGCAGCGACACCTGGAAGGCCTCGGGCGTGCCGGGGGCGGGCGTCGGCGAGCGGTCGGCGGGGGCGGGGATGCCGGCGTCCTCGTAGACGGTGGCCGGCTCGGCGGCTCCGCGGGCGAAGGTGCGGATGCGCTGGACCTGGAGCGAGGCAAACTCGCGCATCGCGTCGGCCGAGCTGTTGAACGAGTTCGTCGCCCCGCGTGCCGCATCGCGGGTGTTGTTGCGCGTCTGCTGGCGCGTCTGTGCCGTGGAAGCGAGCGCCGCTAGCTCCGTCACGGAGCTGGCATCGAGGCCGATGGCCTCGGGATCGGCGGTCCACTGGGCGACGTGGTCGATGACCCAGGTCAGGGCGTCGTCGTTGCTCTGGGGGATAGTGCTCATTGGTCCGCTCCGGTCTGCATGGTGGTACTTACATTGGCGTGCCAGACGAGCCGGGCCGCCGACGGCTGCGAACGAAGGTCGTGCATGTGGTGCACTCCTGCGTTACGGCCGGTCGCCGGCGGAACAGCATGCGAGCGGTCGGCCTGGATGGACTCGACCGGGGCCAACGGCGGCCCGGTCCGATCATGCATCGGGGTGATCCGGGGGCCGCTTTATTGGAAGTTGGATGGCGGCGTGGAGTTTTGGGCCCGGCCGAACGACGCCCGAGCGCCAGCGCTGCGTCCGGGAACAGGCCGATCGGCCCTCACGGGCTATCAGCGGGGGCGCTTGGTCCAATATGTCTGCACGAGAGTCGTTTACTTCATGAAGGAAATAGTCTTCGTGGGGAAGGAAACGCCCCCCGTCATCAAAGGAATCGCGCAGGTGGCCAAAGAAATTGCTGCGATGGTGACGCGCATCGTCTTGATATGGAAAGCGGCGGCCAAGATGCGGAAGGCGACGACCGTGGTTCGGGCAAAAATCGCCGTGTTATTCTGCAAGGCCGGCACAACGCGGAACGCGGCCGTCGTGCCTCTCTTCAGCAAGGCCCATGTAAATTGCTGCTAGCCCACAACCGACATGCTTAATAGCACTACCGTATCACCACTATGAGCGATACACCCAAGAAGCCAGCGGCCTCCGTTCTAGTGCCCGAGACAACCGCCGTACAGCAGTCTGGCAAGCCATCGCCCGAGCTGTTGGACAGTATCACTAAACACCTCGAGTCCAATTACGTCATCCTGCCGCGACGAGCGGTCAAGTTTGCGAGCGCTGTGATCGTGATCGCTCTTGTGCTGGGCTTTGGTACAACCGCACTCGGCCTCCGAAATCTCGCAAAACAGGTCGCTGAATCGCAGGCTAAAACTACGGCGGGCGAAATCGCCGAGGAGACCGTCGAGCTCGTCATGTTGAGCGCCGCGGAGGAAGCAGAGCGGAGTGCGACGAAGACTGCCGAGCATGTTGCTCAAACCGTAGCGACAGAAACAGCC
>ERZ1740058.244-NODE-244-length-46954-cov-6.194951_pt1 | contig 46954 bp, 46 predicted proteins | sample MGYA00581745_ERZ1740058 | MGnify/ENA primary metagenome ERZ1740058 (study PRJEB43018, sample SAMN04849742) | marine metagenome | isolation source: floating plastic debris | place: Pacific Ocean | collected 2008-08-30 | study: EMG produced TPA metagenomics assembly... | reverse complement strand
GACGATAGGTTTGGTAAACAGACCCAGACGCATCAGGGACATCGCTACTAGTACCTCTTCCAGCGTGCCGCAACCGCCCGCCAGTGAAATCAGCCCATCCACTCCGTCCAAAAAGCGTTTCTTACGCTCATGCATATCGCCTACAAAATGAAAGCGGGCTACTTTTTTGTGGTGCAGTTCTACGTCCCGCATAAACTGAGGCATAATACCGATCACCTCACCCCCTTGCTCCAGCACCGTATCCGCGAGTTTTCCCATGAGGCCCACTGCTCCACCACCGTATACAACCTCTACCTGGTTTTCTACCAATTGCTTACCCAGTCGCTCAGTGGCATCAAAGTATTTCCGATCAATTTTTGCACTGGAAGCGCAGTACACACACACTCGTTTAATATCTGCCATAGCTGTAGTATCTAGCAGGCAAATTACAAATTATCTCTGGTGAACTAGGATAGTTTAGCAAATAAAAGGCGCAGCCGGTGAAGACTGCGCCATAAGTGAGGGTGAATGTTGTTTTTGGTCAAGGCTAGCGGTTGTTCAGCAGATAGGACGTAAAGCTGCGTCCGTCTACTTTGGTATATTTAAAATCTTCGTTGCCGTTAAAGGATACGTTATCCATATTAAGCGGGGTGCGGAACTTAGCGTATTTAAAGTTAGCTAGATCGTTGAAAACGGCCTCTTCGAAGGAGGCTCCCTTCGGAAACTCCGCGTACTTAAAGTCAGCTTCGTCGTCAAAAACTACTGCGGTAAAATTGGTCTCTTCCGGAAACTCAGAATACTTAAAATTGGCGGCATCCTCAAAAACGGCGGTGGCAAACGAAGGAGCCTCGGAAAATTCTGCATATTTAAAGTTGGCTTCTTCTTCAAATACTGAGCCGGAGAAATCAGCATCTTCAGAGAACTCCGAGTACTTGAACTCACTCGCTTCGCGGAAGGTGCACTTACGGAATACGGCGTCTCCTTCAAAGTGAGCGATGAAGGTATCTTCTTCTTTATCGTCGCGGTAGTAGGCAATCACATCGCCTAGGAAGGTACAGTTCACGAAGCTGACGGGAGCTTCCACGGTGCTTTCGTAAGTATCGTTGCTGCTACCGAACCAGCCTCCGGAAGACTCGGTCTGGCGACGGTTGTCTAGATTAGTAAAATCCAGATCGCCGGAGATCTCTACATTTTCGTAAGATACGGCTTGTCCCTGATTAATCTGACGAATAACTTCCTGAGCATCAACTCGCTGCTGGGCGAAACTTGCCGAAGCAAAAAATAACAAAATGGCCGGAATGAAAAGTAGTCGCATAGTATGAATGAATTTTGGTAATACAGAGATATATGTCTTACTGAATTCAATCAGTATGCCAAGCCCAGAAAACGCCCTGAGCGGACATTCTGGGCATTTACTCCCTAAAAGTTTGTTCGCAAACGGGCATAATTGTACGGAAGTGAACAGTAGAATGAATAAATTTCTAGAGCGTCATTGCGATGAGTGAAGCGAAGAAGCAATCTTTTTCAATTGTGGGAGATAGCTTCACTACGCTCTGCTTCGTTCGCTATGACGGGTTTATTAATTCATTATCTGAAAATACCTAATTGCTTGGTTTCTTTTTCATATGAATAGGTTTCGGCGGTAGTGGAATTCCGGGATGGCTTGGCTCTTTGTTTTTGACAAAGCTATCTATTCGATGTAGTGTGCGAAAATCCTGATATAATAGTAGCTTTAGCTTTTCCCGAAAATCTCTAACTTGCTCGAGCTGTTCTGCACCAATTCTCAACAATTGGCTGTCGTAGTCAGCATTCTCATCTATCCGATGATCAATGCTTTGGAGTAGGAATGCATTGAATTCCGTCAATAGTCTTCCTGTTCCGCTACTAAGCCAAGTAGAGTTGTTAATTGAAGAGTAAAGATCAAATACAAAACGCCAAAAATATTCCTGACCAGATGCACAAATTTTAGGACAGAGTCTGCCGTCCTCAATTTGTACCTGACCATAAAGTTGTTCAACTATACCTTCAACGGCTTCATAAGCCTTAATCCTCTTATCTAAAAGCTTTTTATAGTATTCGCGCTTGTAGTTTTGTTTTTGAAGGCGCCAATTGATAAAACCAGTTAGACCTGCTGCAAGTAGCGAACTTGATAATACTGCCAGTATGATTGAGTAGTCCAAAGCTTGTGTAATTCTTTACAAATTCTGTCGGTTCATTTCTTGGGTAGCGTGATCTACCGCCCGGGCGGTAAGTGCCATAAACGTGAGGGAAGGGTTCTGATTACCTACCGAAGTCATGCAGGCACCGTCGGTGACGAACACATTTTTACAGGCGTGCAATTGATTCCATTTGTTGAGCAGCGAGGTCTTAGGGTCGTAGCCCATGCGGACTCCGCCCATCTCGTGAATGTCTAGTCCCGGAGCTTGTCCGCTATCCATAGTACGAATGTTTTTACAACCGGATTTTTCCAGCATCTCGCTTCCCTGCTCCAGAAAATCCTGCAAAACCAGTTCGTCATTATCGGTGTAGCCTACCGACACTACCAGTTGCGGAATACCCCAGGCATCTTTCTCGGTATCGCTGAGGCGAACGTGATTTTCTTCTCGGGGTACGGTTTCGCCCTGCATCATCATATACACCTGCCAGGGGCCGGGTTCGCGTAGCCCTTCCTTCCAGTCGGCTCCGAAGCCCTCCTGAATCATGCCGCGCTGCCAACTCTGACGGGAGGCACTGAAGGCCACCATATAACCCCGCAGAAAATCCGTATCCTGCTGAAATACATTGCGGAAAGAAGGCATAAAAGCGGTAGTGGGCCGCCGCCCGTAGTAGTACTGATCCTCAAACCCGTCGTAATCAGCCAGCATACTGCCCCGGTAATTATGAAAGGCGACGTAGCGACCCAGCAGCCCACTGTCGTTTCCTAACCCATTCGGGAAACGTGACGAGGTAGAGTTTAACAGCAGCAGATTGGTATTCAGTGCGGCAGCGTTGACGAAGATAATTCGGGCAAAGTACTCAATACTCTCGTTGGTTTCGGTATCAACTATCCGTACGCCGGTGGCTTTTCCCTGTTGCTCATCGTAAATGATAGAGTGTACTACCGAGTGGGGCCGCAGGGTCATATTCCCGGTTTTGGCCGCCCAGGGCAGGGTAGACGAATTAGAACTAAAGTAGGCTCCGTAGGGGCAACCCCGGTAGCAGTAGTGCCGGGCCTGACACTTACCGCGTCCCTGCTGAATATGTATTTCCTGTGGCTTGGTAAGGTGCGCACAGCGTCCAATGATTACGTGACGATCGTCGTAATTTTCTTTTACTCTTTGCTGAATATGTTTTTCCAGACAATTCAGTTCAAAGGGCGGTAGCACCTCACTATCGGGCAGGTTCTTGATACCGTCTCGGTTGCCACTGATGCCTACAAACTTCTCCACGTACGAATACCAGGAGGCTAAGTCTTTATGCCGAATCGGCCAGTCCACCGCAAAGCCATCACGGGCGGGAGCCTCAAACTCGTAGTCGCTCCAGCGTTGGGTTTGTCGGGCCCAGATCAGTGATTTCCCGCCGGTTTGGTAGCCCCGAATCCAGTCGAAGGGTTTCTCCTGCACGTAGGGATGCTCTTCATCCTTCACAAAGAAGTGCTCGGTGTACTGATCGTAGGCGTAGCAGCGGTTCACAATGGGGTTAGCTTCTTCCACCTCCTCGGGTAGTCGGCCGCGGTAGGGCATATCCCAGGGGCGTTTGGTAGCGGTAGGGTAGTCTTGCAGATGCTTCACTTCCCGCCCCCGTTCCAGTACCAGGGTTTTCAGCCCTTTATCGCAAAGTTCTTTAGCCGCCCAGCCTCCGCTGATGCCGGAGCCAATAACGATGGCGTCGTAGGTATTTTGACCTTGGGCAGTGGTGTTCAGATTGGCCATAATTGAAGTGGGAGGTATACGTAGATTTTTTGTAAGCGGAAGATAGGTAGGAAATGAGTAGTAAACAACCGAGGAAGAATGGTGCAGTAAAGCCATATTATTTCTACATTAACATGTAAATGATATAGTATGAATCGTTCGTGTGTCTTTTTACTACTATACTCCCTAACCGCCTGCACGTCAACACCGCGTAGCGAGAGCGAGAACAATGAGTTTTACAGCCTTGATGATTTCGGCCAGGTGGAAAAGGTAGATACCCACGTCCATATCCGCACCGAGCGGGATGCGTTTGTAGAGCAGGCCCGGAAAGATAATTTCAAACTGGTCACCATTGTGGTTGATCATTCCGATGGCCGAGAGGATGTAAGAGAACAGTTTAATTACTGTATGCAACAGGCAAATGATCACTCCGATGCTATCGCCTGCATCACCGCCTTTTCGGCTAAAGAGTGGGATGAACCCGACTGGGCGCAGCAATCTTTGCAGTGGCTGGACAGTTGCTTTGCAGCTGGAGCCATTGGCATAAAGGTCTGGAAGAATATTGGAATGGTACAGCGCGATCAGGCCGGTGAACTAGTGATAGTGGACGATCCAAAGTTAGATACTATTTTTGCCGTACTGGCCAACCGAGAAATTCCGGTTATCGGCCATTTGGGCGAGCCTAAAAACTGCTGGTTGCCGGTAGAGGAGATGACGACCAACAACGACAAAGGCTACTTCACCAATAATCCGCAGTATCATATGTATAAGCATCCGGAAATGCCCTCGTATGAGGAGCAGATTGCTGCCCGCGACCGTATGCTAGAAAAGAACCCGGAACTGACATTCATCGGAGCGCATATGGGAAGTTTGGAATGGAGCGTAGACGAATTGGCAAAACGGCTGGATCAATTCGCTAACATGTCGGTAGACCTATCCGCCCGTATGGGCCAGATATTTTACCAAACTCGGGAAAACCGCGAGAAGGTAAGAGACTTCTTCATCCAGTACCAGGACCGCTTGCTGTATGGTACCGATATGGGCGACGATGGCGATGGCAGTAAAGAAGCTCTGCAGCAGGGTATGCACAGTACCTGGCTACGCGACTGGAAGTACTTTGTTACGGACGAAACCATGACCAGCGATCTGATCGAGGGTGAGTTTCAGGGGCTACAATTACCGCGGGAAGTAATAGATAAAATCTACCACAAAAACGCCCAGATCTGGTTCGGTATATTCAAATAGAAGAATGTAATTACTACGATACTACGCACTATTCGTAGCGTAGACTCACCACTGGGTTGCGACGGGCTGCTTTCACTGAGTGAAAGCTCATGGTGGCGAAAGCAATCACCAAAGCGGCTACGCTGGCTAGTACAAATAGTAGCATGTTTATATCAGTACGGTAGGCGAAATCCTGTAGCCAGCGATCCATCAGCCAATAAGCAATAGGTGCCGCAATGAGCGAGGCTACTACCACCAGCAGCATCACATCTTTAAAGAGCAGGTATACAATCTGAGAGACGGAAGCACCCAGCACTTTGCGTACTCCTACTTCTTTGGTACGCTGCTCTGCCGTAAAGGCCGACAGCCCCAGCACTCCGAGTAAAGAGATAAACAGGCAAATACCGGACAGCACCGAGATCAGCGAGCTTTGCTGCTCGTCGGCCCGGTAGAGTTCATCAAAACTTTCGTCTAGAAACCTATACTCAAACGGATGGTTGGGGTCGTAGGTGGCCCACCTCTCCTCAATAAAGTCCATCGTCTGCGGCAGATTCTCTCCCTTGAGTCGGGCGTAGAAAACCCCGCCGGGTTCATTAGCCGGAATAATAATCGTAGGTTCAATTGCATTGTGTAACGAGCTGACATTAAAATCCTGGACAATGCCTACCACATTACCTAATTCTTCCCCGTGAAAAAATTTGAGGCGGCTATTGAGGGCATCTTCCAGTTTGGCTCCTTCCTGGTTGGGGTTATACCAACCCAGTTCTCGAGCCGCAGCCTCGTTAATAATAAATGATTTGCCGTCGGTATCGCCCGCCAGGTTTTCGTGAAAATCCCGCCCAGCCAGCAACGAAATGTCCATCGTCTCCAGGTAGTTATCTCCCACAAAAAAAGTTCGGAACGACTGAGTGGTTAGGTTAGAATCAATCTCCACTTGAAATACTGAGTTACCCACCCACAGTCCTGGCACATTGTACGAAACCGTAGTGCCCATCACTCCACTGTACTGTTCCAGTTCGTTTTTAATGTAAGGAAGCTGATTACGTACTAGCGTGTCCTGCAACGGAACAAGCATTAGATGTTCGCGGTTAAAGCCGAGCTCTTGGTTACGAACGTAGCTGATTTGATCCTGCATCAACAGGGTGCAGATAACCACCGCAATTGAGATCGTAAACTGAAGAATTACCAAAGTTTTGCGCAGCACGATTCCGGAAGAAGAGGACTTAAAGGCGCCCTTCATCGATTGCACCGTGGAGATAGCGGGTAGGTAGAAAGCCGGGTACAGACCCGACACAATACCCATAAGTAGACTAATACTAAGGGCCCCGATCATCAGGGTAGGATTATCCAACAGGTTTAGCGACAGGTCTTTTTCAACCAAATCATTAAACGGAGTGGCGTACAGCACAATGGCTACCAATGCCAATGCAATCAGCAGGGCCAGCACCGACAGCAGAACCGACTCGCCTAAAAAAGACAGAACCAGGGCCCGCCGACTGGAGCCCATCACTTTACGCATACCAATTTCCTTCATCCGGTTGCCGGAGCGGGCTGTGGCCAGATTCATATAATTGATGCAGGCCAGCAATAGAATAAACAGGCCGATTCCCCCGAAGGCGTACACGTAGGCAATATTTCCCTGAGGCTCGTCACCGCCTTGCTGAGAGGTGAAATGTACGTCGGCTAAAGGTTCCAGGTAAAACCATAGTTCACTACTCACCTGGTCGCCGAAGGGCTTAATGTACTTATCGTGAAAGGGCGGAAGCTTCTCGAAGAAATCAGCAGTGTCATATCCTTCGGGAAACAGCAGATAGGTAAACACATCGGGGTTCCAGATGGCTTCCGAGTTAAACTCACCGTCCTGCATGGCCCATTCTCGGGGCTCGATAAAGGAGATAAGGGCATCAAACTTCATATGAGAGTTGTCCGGCAAATCTTCTATCACGCCAGTGACGGTGAAGTTCTCCTTCTCCTCGTACAACAGTAGGGTTTTCCCCAAAGCTTCTTCCTCACCGAAGTACTTGCGGGCCAGGGTCTCGGTCAGCACCACACTATTTTTTTCTTTTAGTGCCGTCACCGGATTTCCATCCAGAAAAGGATGAGTAAATACGTTGAATATAGTAGAGTCGGCTCGCCCCCATTCTTCTTCGTTATACATACTCTCTTCTCCCTGCTTTGATACATCTCCGGGAACAGTCACCAGCGTGCGGCCCATTTCATCCAGCCGAGTAAAGGTGAGCACCTCCGGAAAATCCTCAGCTAGCATTGGGGCTACTTCCCGAGCAGCGCCCGCCGTATGAAATTCTACTCCCGGTCCTTTCACATTGGTCACCAGCCGGTAAATTTGCTCGTGCTTCACGTGATGCTTATCGTAGGTAAGATCATTCTGCAGGTAGAGCAAAATAATGATGCTTACGGCAATACCAATGGCTAGTCCAATAATATTGAGTAACGTATAAAACTTATCTTTCCAGAAAGTACGAATAGCGAACTTGAAGTAGGTGCGAAGCATAACGTCAGGTGAGGGTGAATATGTCGTCTAAAGATAACGATTGTCCACAATTTACATTACACCGGGATGATTAGAAATACAGGTTGGCCAGATGGTTGCAGCAAGAATAAGGGATACGATTTGATTCAGCCTTATTCCTCTTTTGCGTAAGCGTTGAGAAGCTGCCAGTAGGCTTCGGTACCTATTTCCTTATCAGCGTCCAGAATCTGGTATACTTTTCCTTCCGGATCTAACACCATAATAGGATGGTGGTTTTCGGGGTCAATCTTCTGGAAAGACCACCTTCGGTAACGAGTAATGTACTGGCTGCTTAGCAGCGTAGCTAAGGCATTACCATCTCCATCTCGCTGCAATACTTCCTGGCTGGGGTGGCGCTTATCGATCATCCATTGGGTAAAAGTATTTAGGGGAAGCACTTCTTTCAGACGGTCTTTTGGTACCGAAGGCATTTGCAGAAAGGCCTGGCCGAAATCACCATTATCCTCTCTGAACTTAAACGATACTATTTTCAATTTAGCGAGAATGATGGTCCAGGCCCAGGCATCCAGATTAGCGTTGTAATCGATCTTAGGTGCCCCAAATAGTCCCAGTACAATGACTCGGTCGGCAATGGTGCTATCCATAAGGTAGGCATTGGCTACTGAAGTGAGTTGCCCACCGGTCAGGATAGCCAATGGTAATTCCGAAGATGCTTTTTTTGCCTCAGACACGATAAAGCGACTACCATCAATATCTAAGGGTCGAGTATCTTCTATTTTTCTGGATGATGGAACCGCCAGGGTTTTGTTGGTTCCGGAGAATAGCGCGTAGTCAACTTGTAATCCGGCCTGTTTCGCTTTTTGCTGTATCTCTTCCCGGCCTTTAACAAATTCAGGATACTCACTGTGCTGGTAGGTGGTAATAATCGCTTTCAAGTCCAGAACCCCCAAATGTTCCGCTATCATCAGCATTTCCTCAGTGTAGGTGTCCCGGTGATCATCGTTATCGAATACTACTCCTGAATAGTTAATAGTTAGCGATTGGGCCCAAACAGATACGCAGGGGGTAACGCTAACTAACAAGAGGCAGAATACTAACAGGTTAAGTTTATTCATTTTGCTGAAGTTATAGCAAACTGGGTTAGGGAACAATTATTCCTGACTAACTGATAAAAAACGAAGCCCAATCAGATGATCGGGCTTCGTTATCCGTAGAAAATAGAATTACGCTATACTCCAGCCATCGCGGTACTCGCGGTGGAGGTGGCGGTTCACCTCTTGGTTGTTGGTGAATTCCATTTTCTTGCCGTCGTAGCGTAGTATCTCACCTGGTGCGTGCAGGGCTACTACTCCCAGCAGCATAGTTTCATTTAGCGGAGCGGCGTACTCAAAGGGGCAGGATACTTTTTCTTCACCCTTAATGGCACGTATCCAGTTCATCTCGTGAGCATCGCGGCCGCCTTCAATACGCTCGTAGGTTTGCGGCATATCAGCATACTGTTCCATTAGCGATTGCGGGTACATCTGCGGGTCAGAACCGTAGGTCTTGTGGTACAGAATACCTTTCTCGCCCTGGAAGATTACTCCGCCGCCGCGATCCAGTTCTACATCGTCGGGCAGTTCGGCGGGTCGCTTAGGCATCATTCCTCCGTCGTACCAGTGCATAGTTACTTCGGGTAGCATACCCCGCGCAGGGAAAGTGTAGTGAACTGTCGTAGATAATGGATAGGTTGCCCGATCTTCTTCGTTACCGCCCCAGGGGGTTGAAGTTCCTTGCACGGTATCAGGGTACTCCAGTCCTAATGCCCAGTATGGGTGATCTACTAAATGGGCTCCCATATCGCCTAGCGCTCCTACGCCCCAGTCAACCCAGCCCCGCCAGTTGAACGGATGGTAGATAGGGTGGTATTCGCGATACGGAGCGGGCCCTAAGAACAGGTCCCAGTCTAAATCTTTTGGTACTTTGTATTTGCCGTTCATGGCCTTGACCATACGCTTCTCCAGACCGCCCCGGTTCCATCGCATATCATCACTATCTACTTCAGCTGTAGGGCGAGGTACGCCCTGCGGCCAGATAGGACGATTGGTCCAGACGTGCACTTCCCGTACCGGGCCAATGGCTCCGGCCTGCACCCATTCATTCAGGCGGCGGGCATCGTCGCTGGAATGGCCCTGATTACCCATCTGGGTGACTACGCCGGTTTCTTGGGCCAGTCGCTTCAGTTCGCGGGCTTCCTTCACCGAGTAAGTTAGGGGTTTCTGCACGTACACGTGTTTACCCATCTGCATAGCCGCACTGGCCGCTACGGTGTGAAAGTGGTCAGGGGTTGCCACTACTACGGCATCAATATCCTTTTGCTCTTCCATCATTTTGCGGAAGTCTTTGTACCAGGTGGCTTTGTCGTAAGCGGCCCGTAGTTCAGCCCGGTTATCGCGGCTTACCGATTCTTTTACCCGGTTATAGTCTACATCAGCCAACGCCACAATATTCTGACTGGTAAGCTTACTCATATTGGAGGCACCCATACCTCCAGCACCGATGGCCGCTACGTTTACAGTATCGCTAGGTGCCTGATAACCCGTGCCGCCCAGTACGTGGCGGGGTACAATCATGAACGAAGCAGCTGAGGTAGCAGCCCCCTTCAGGAAATTACGGCGAGGTAGAGCATTCTTTTTGTTAGGTGTTTTTTTCATTATGCAGTATCTTCTAGTAATAAAAAATGAAACAAGGTAGTTTGCGAACGTTCAATTTAATACAAAACCAACGCTTAAGGAAGTTCGGTGGGGCAAAATCTAAAAAACGACATGTATTCTCAGCTTCGTAAATATGTTTCTCAATTAGCTCCCCTCACCCCAGCCGAACTGACGTTTCTGGAAGAGCAGTGCGTGTACCGGGAGGTACCTAAGAAGTTTGCACTGGTAAGTGAAGGAAAGGTAGCCCAAGAGATTTACTTCATTAACAAAGGATGTCTGCGCCTTTTTTATCCTAAAGAGGGCGAAGAAATTACCGCTTTTATTTTTCTGGAGAACCTGTTTGCTACCTCATTGGAAAGCCTGTTGCAACAAGTGCCGAGCCAGCAATGTCTAGAGACATTAGAAGACAGTGAATTGCTAGTAATCAGCCATGAGAATCTAATGAAAGCCTATAATTACTCGGTCAATTTTCAAATAATGGCACGCCGTGTTGCCGAGCAACGCTTTATTAATGCCCAACGTATTTTGTCATCTTACATCCTTGACTCGCCTGAAGAGCGCTACCAGAAACTGCTGGCCGCCCAGCCCGAGTGGTTTCAGCGGGTACCCCAGCACTACATTGCTTCCTTTTTGGGCATTACTCCCGTTTCCCTAAGCCGTATTCGTAAGCGAATTAGCAGTTAGCAAAAACGTTACTCATCAATCTGAACCTCCCGAATGGTTGCTTCCTCTATTACATCGGGGTTGTGGGAGCAAACGAATACCCCAAGGCATATCTCATCCGGCAAGCGGTCTATCGTATGAGAGCCTACCAATTGCAGCGGCTTACCTTCGTTGGCTACCCGCATGGTGATCACTGCTCCTTTACGTTCCAGTTGTAATATGGCCAGGTGTTTTTCGGGGAAGAATATTTCGTCTTCGGGATCGCGCATAGAGGCGCCAGGTTCAGGACGCCACTGAAGCACCGTAAGTCCATCGCCGTGAGCTACGGCACTGATATGAACCGCCGTATCAGCGAGTGACTCCCGAATCATCCAGCCGGTTTTGCGGTGCAGATCAACTCCTTCGCCTATGAACTCAAAGTGAGCGGTAGCAACAAAATCGCCTCGCTGTTTTTGGTATACATAATGAAACTCATCCCGCTTAAACCAGATATTGTAACCCGCCCCGCGAACTGTGTAGGTTTGGGTAGCTGCATCGTATTCTGCTGAACCGGAAAGTTTGGGGCTACCCACATCTGCGCTTTCTTCAAATATTTCAAGCTTCTCTGATTGAGCCAGAACGTTGACTGATAGCATTAGGTAGCAAGATATGAGAATGATTAATTGAGAGAAAGTAGTTAGAAGCGGTAGGTGCATAGTCATACTTATTTGAACAGATGAATATAGCAAAACTTAACTAAGATACTTTCTTAACAAAAGATAACGTTACTTACCACTTGGCTTGGCTACCTTTGGAAAGATGGTAGATGGTGAAGGGCAGAAGGTTGAAGGTACGTGCCGGAAAACCTCTTAAAGGTATACCCTTGATCATCCACCCGCGCCGCGTAGGCCTCAACCTTTAACCCCTTAAAAGTTATGAAAGAATTAACCACTGAGATTATCATAAACGCTAGTGCCGAGCAAGTGTGGCAGGTACTGACTGATTTTGCGGCTTACCATGAGTGGAATCCCTTTATCGTAGGCTCATCGGGCAATGCCATAGCCGGAACCCGCCTTACCAATCAAATGAAGCAGGGTGATAAAACCATGACCTTTAAGCCTAAGCTCGTGAAAGTAGAAGAAAATCGCCGACTGGAGTGGTTAGGCCACCTGTGGATTCCCGGTTTATTTGACGGACACCATATCTTTATTATTGAAGCGTTAGCCCCTCAGCAGGTAAAGCTCATTCAGAAAGAGAACTTTAGCGGCCTATTACGAAGCCTGGTGATGAAGCAGATTGCCGAAACTACTCGGGCTGGATTTATCGCCATGAACCGGGCCCTAAAAGAACGAGCCGAACACCAAACTATCCCGGTTTCTTCTTCGTAGAATAAGGCGAGTATTTGTAAAAACAAGCCTTTTTTGCGATGAATTTTGAACAAGACGTTATTGCCCGTAGCGAGCAAGTACCCGTAGTAGTAGATTTTTGGGCACCCTGGTGTGGCCCCTGCCAGTTTCTCGGTCCGGTGATAGAGCAACTAGCCGAAGAGGCATCAGGTAGCTGGGAATTAGTAAAAGTAAATACTGATGAAAATCAGGAGCTTTCTGTGAAGTACGGCATCCGGGGTATCCCGGCTGTTAAGATGTTTCACCAGGGTGAAGTAGTAGCTGAGTTTACTGGTGCATTACCCAAACCTCAGATTCAAAAGTGGTTGGAAGAAAATCTGCCTGACGAGCGAAAGGAGCAGTTGGAAGCATACCGTAAGCAATTGTTTACTGATCAGCATACTGATGCCGTAGCCCAACTAGAGCAGTTTGTGGAGGAAAATAATGATATGGAAGAAGCTGAACTATGGCTAGCAGCCGCCACAGTAGGGCAGCACCCGGAGCGAGCTCGCGAGGCAGTTCACCATACCCACCGTAGTTTTGAACTAGGCGAAGATGTGCGTAGCCTGGCGGATCTGATGGTCTGCGAGCAAGACGGACATCCAAAGGTAGAAGAACAAATCCGACTAGCGCAGGATGCTATGAAGGAAGATAAGTTTGAATCGGCCCTTCAAGCCCTTATTCAGGCAACGATGCTGGATAAAACCTATTGCAACGAACTACCTCGCCGGGCGGCTATTGCCCTATTCCGACTGATGGGTGCCGACCATCCGCTTACCAAGCAGTACCGCAAGCAGTTCGATATGGCTCTGTACTAAATTAGGTGGGTCATTCTATTACACTTATCGGATGAGCCAACACTAACAGATAAGAATATTTTATATTATCTTATCTACTATGAGCGATACCCCCGAAAGAGTCTGGGCGAATGAACATACCCGAGGTAGGATTGAGGAAGATCCGGGCCCTACCTTTTGGCTTTGGAACTTTGCCATTGAAGATGATCAACCTAGGCGTGAACACATTGCGTTCCTGGCGCAGGCCCAATTTGTTAACTTCCTGATCCGGCAGTTCCGGATGGGCCATCGGATTGAAGTTACTGGGTTAGCTAGCTCAAGCGGGGGCAACCGGTATAATCTTAACCTCTCACAAAGAAGAGCAGAAAATATACGGCAGATTATTTTGCGGGTACTTCAAGTTTTGCGAAGTCGCCAACTGATAGACCCCAACCTGACTAATGCTCAACTAAACCGTTCGGTTACTGCCTCTGGTGCAGGACGTTCGTCAATCTTTCTATATCGAGCAGATGACGCCATCCCAGTTCCCATTCATGAAGAAGGCGGGCAATATGCTAATAACCGCGGAGTTCGCATTAGACCGAGCCAAGTAGGTCTATTAGCCGACGATCAGGTAGAAGTAATAGGTCGAGCATATTTGCGGCGAAGAATTCCTAGTCTATCCCAGAATTTCCGGTTCTGGGAGATGTGGACGCCTACCAGTGACGTTATTGCCCAGATAGTGCCACGCACACTGAGCGAATCTAATCCGCGCCGAGGAAGTCGGGTACCTCCCAACCGTCCCTGGGGCAATCTCCGTCCTGGCTCGCGGGCTATGACCGAAGCTGGTTTTGTTATGGGAGAGTTTATCACCCTACGTTGGCAGTTGCGAAACTTCCAGTACAATGAACGTGAGGTGCGCCGTCAGATTGATTCTTTTATCAGTACTGCTGAGTCAGCCCGAAACCGGAACCAACAACTGGAACAAACTATTTCTCGATGGCTAGATCGGACTGCTGCTGCCGGAGGTGGTTCAGCCATTATTCCTGATATGCGGCGTTATCTAGCTTTTAGAAACCCGGTCTTTTTAGGCGACCAAACCTGCATGCTAAAATTCAATGGTTTTCGCCCTGTGCAATTCCGGTTACCACCTCCGAGCTAACTGAATGTAATGATGGTCTAGGCTTCTTCGATTATAGATCACTGTTTCTTTAATGATAATCATTTCGTTACAAAAATAGCTACCAACAAGGCTAGGTATTTTAACATCTTTTGGATAAATTAAATAGTATGGTAGAAGAAAAAACCAGGTAAATATACCAGCCATTAGTGGGCTGCTGACGGGTCTCTTTCTATTGGTTGGAGGCGAATGTATCGGTCAACACTCCGATCTGAAAGTTGGCATCTATAACAGCTTCTTCAATTTCCTTCATAATCGCCCCATCCCCGCCCAAGTCTTCATCTACTATAGCCCTACCGATTCTATTGACCCTCTGTATCATACCTATACCGGGGGCGTACTTGACTTGGAGGAAGATCGTTACTATGTCTTCGCCAATAATATCAGCATTGACTGGGAGATTCCCGTTAAGCGTCGGCAGGAAGTGCGACGCAATATGTGGGGGTTCTACGACGGTAAGCACGTATATATTAGTTCCCGAAACTACATTAGCTTACCAATTGTACTCTACAGTCGAATCTTAGGATACGGCCGATATAGCTACTTTCTGGGCGCTGGAGATACCTATAAGAAAACTGCCAATGCAGTCGGTGGCTTAGCCGGTGCTTTTCCGCTGGCCACCTACTTTTTACTGGATTTAGAGACCGGCAATATCCATAAAGTAGATTCACTATCGGTTACCAACATACTAGAGGAATATCCGGATCTACTTCAGCAGTTTGAAGACGACAAAAAGGATAAGGAAACGCTCTTAAAATACATCCACGCCTACAACGCTCGTTACGCTCAAGAACTAGATAGAGCTTCGTCTCACTAGAAATCATTTATTTCGCCATTACCCTGTATTAGATTCCCGACGGACGGTTACAGTCACTGCTAATTTCCATTTTATTCCTGTAATCGCTTAGTTTCGCATAACGCAAAAAAGTAGTAAATTAAATCGCTTTATACGATTCTACCTAACAATGATGCAAACGAAGACGATGACAAAGCTAATGAAGCGGTGGCTACCGCTGTGGATGATGGTTTTTTCCGTGGCTGGCGGATGGCAGTGTTCTTCTCCCGAATCGGAAACTACCGTAGATTACGAGTCGCTGACGGATGAAGAGAAACGATCAGTAGAGTATGCCCTGGCCGGACTGGAAGTGGCGGATGGCCTGAAGGCTACCCTTTTCGCCGCTGAGCCAATGGTAGTTAACCCTACCAACATGGATATTGACCACCGGGGCCGGGTGTGGGTATGCGAAGGTTATAATTACCGCCCTAAGCTTAACCCTGATAATCCTACTAAAGCCGAAGGCGACCGAATACTAATTCTAGAAGATCAGAACGGCGATGGGAAAGCCGACAAGAGTACGGTCTTTTACCAAGGTAATGATGTGAACGCCGCCCTTGGCATCTGGGTGATGGACAACAAAGCCATCGTATCCTGTAGTCCTAATATATTTATTCTGACCGATACCGACGGAGATGATAAAGCTGACGAGAAGGAAATTTTGTTTACTGGCTTTGGCGGCGAACAGCACGACCACGCTATCCACGCGGTGGTGTTTGGTCCCGATGGCAAACTCTACTTCAACTTTGGCAACGCCGGAGAGAAAATTTTGGATAAGAACGGCAATCCTATTGCCGAACAAGCCGGGATTCCGGTATCCGCTGAAGGTGACCCCTACCGGGAAGGTATGGTGTTTCGCTGCGATCCTGACGGAAGCAACTTTGAGGTGCTAGGCCATAACTTTAGAAACAATTACGAGGTGGCGGTAGACTCTTACGGAACCCTCTGGCAATCGGATAATGACGATGACGGGAATAAAGGGGTGCGTATCAATTACGTGATGGAATACGGTAACTACGGCTATCGCGATGAAATGAGCGGTGAGAACTGGCGGAGCTATCGTACCGGCATGCACGATGAAATCCCTAACCGCCACTGGCACCTGAACGATCCGGGGGTGGTACCCAACCTGCTACAAACCGGAGCTGGTTCGCCTACTGGTATTTTGGTGTACGAAGGCGATCTGCTACCTGAACGCTACCATAATCAGGTAATTCATTCCGATGCCGGACCAAATGTGGTGCGAGCGTATCCGGTAGAAAAGAGCGGGGCGGGTTATTCGGCCAGCATGGATAATATTTTAAAAGGAAAGGATCAGTGGTTCCGGCCGGCCGATGTGTGTGTAGCTCCCGATGGTTCACTATTCGTAGCCGACTGGTACGATCCTGGTGTGGGCGGGCACCAAGTAGGCGATTTGCAGCAAGGACGAATCTACCGGGTTGCTCCTAACAAAAAATACAAAGTTCCGGAAGCAAACCTCTCTTCGGTGAAAGGAGCGATTGAAGGTCTGAAGAGTCCTAATTTATCGGTACGCTATCTGGCCTGGAAAAGTCTGCACGAAATGGGAAGTGAAGCGGAAGCTGATCTAGCCGAACTGGCTAATTCCGAGAACCCTCGTTATCAGGCCCGTGCTCTATGGCTGCTTTCCAAGTTAGAAAACGGTAGAGATAAGTACGTGGAGCAGGCACTAAACAGCGAAAATCCCGATATTCGGATTGCTGGTATCCGAATGGCTCGCCAGCAGGGTGGGGGCATAATGCCAGCACTACAGAAGCTAGTAAAGGATGATTCGCCTCAAGTGCGCCGAGAAGTGGCCCTTGCCTTGCGTTACCTTGATTCACCCGAAGCCGACGAACTGTGGGCTACATTAGCTACCCAGCATGATGGCAAGGATCGATGGTACCTGGAAGCTCTGGGTATTGGGGCCGATCTTCACGCGGAAGCTCGCTTTACCGCCTGGATGAATGAAATTGGGGAAGACTGGAACACTCCGGTAGGCCGCGATATTATTTGGCGAATGCGCAGTAAAGAAACCATCCCACTGTTAGCTAAGCTCATTCAGGAGTCGGAAGCCAACACCTATCCTGATCGGTTGCGTTACTTCCGAGCCTTTGATTTTCATCAAGATGAGTCGAAGCAGGAAGTGCTAGCCAACCTGGCCGTACAACAACACCCTAACCAGGAAGAAATCACCATTTTAGCGCTAAATCATATTGATACGGAGCGCGTGAAGCGGTCGCCTCAACTGAAAAGCGCTTTGCAAACCTCACTAGACAAAGTGAAAGGCAGTGATACCTACATTGAACTGGTGAAGCGTTACGAACTGAAAGAATATCAGCCAGCACTATTGGCTTTAGCGATGGAGAAACCCGAAGAAACGGTAGGAGTTGAAGCGGCTAAATTGTTGCTTGATTTTGAAGGAGAACCTCTCATGCGGAATATGTTAGCCGAAGGCAGTACCGAAGAGCGGATTGCACTAATTCAGGCACTGAAAAGGGTGAATAACGGTAATTCTATTGATATGCTGCAAAGCATTATCGCCGATCAGAACCAGCCACTATCGCTACAGAAGGAGGCAGTGATGGCCTTCGCCGGTAGCTGGGGAGGAGAAAACCGATTGTTAGATATGGTGCGTAGCGGCGATTTACATTCCGACCTGGATTCAGCAGCAGCTAAAGTATTCTCCATGGCGATGCGTAATTCCATTTATGAAGAAGGAGCCCTACTGTTAGGTATCGATCAGGAGTCCACTGACTTGCCACCTATTAAAGATTTAGTAACAATAGAAGGCGATGTGGCTCAAGGCCAAACGGTGTTTGCCCAATATTGTCAAAACTGCCATATCGTAAACGGACAGGGTATTGACTACGGTCCGGCACTATCGGAGATTGGGGATAAATTAACCAAAGACGCGATGTACGTAGCAATACTGGAACCTAGCCGGGGTATCAGTTTTGGCTACGAAGGCTACAATATGAAACTGAACGATGGTAGTCAGGTAACCGGCTACGTACTGAGCAAAACCGAAGACGAGGTACAATTGCGAATGTACGGTGGACGAACGGAGACTTACACGCGGGATCAGATTACTTCGCTAGAAAAAATGGAGCAGTCACTGATGTTTGATAACTTGGAGCGTAGCATGAGTCAGGAAGATTTAGTCTCTTTGGTAGAGTATCTTACTACACTGAAGAAAGGTGGAACAGCCATCAGTATGAATAAGTGATAGCTAAGTCTAAGGGTTCTATTCGCTTTAGAGGTATGATTACTCACATTTTTCGTACAAAGATTCTTTGCGAAATCGCTTTTTTATATATGTCTAACCAAACTTGACTGTACAACTATGGTAGCTATTCTTGTATGGGCACTTTTAGGGCTTATTGCTGGTGCCTTGGCCAAATTCTTAATGCCCGGTAAAGATCCGGGAGGTTTTGTTGTAACCATCCTTATTGGTATTGCTGGTGCTCTAGTAGGAGGATTTTTAGCTAGAGAACTATTTAACATTGAGACTAGTGGTCTTACTCTAGCAAATATACTCGTTGCCACCGGAGGAGCCGTACTATTGCTTTTTGTTTACCGGCTTATAAAAAGATAGCTGTAACATAACTATAGAGTAAAGCCAACTAATTCGGGTTGGCTTTTTTAGTATATGCCCAATAATTTGATACTATGAGGCTGCTAGACTTTTTCAGAAAGAGTCCAGAACCCGCTGAAAAACAAGAGAAATTTTTTCCCTAAGACTAATTGGTGAACTGATAGGGACAAGGAATAGTCCAGAAAGTGTAGCTTAATGATACACCAATGAAGTAGTACCAATCATCATTGTAGGCATTGCCGTATTCGTAGTTCTTCACAAAGGAATTGCTATCTGACACATTATCGATGTAATCGAAGAAAGTCTTTCTCGCCCCAGCTTCAAACGAGAGCGAAAACTCTGGAGTAAGAATGTACTTGAATCCCAACCCCAGCGGTATCACCGGTTGCACCCGGCCGTAAGACTGCTCAGGTCCTGGGGCAGCAGTAAAGTAAGCTGCGCCTGCTCCTATAAAAAAGTACGGCGACCAACGGAGCAGATTGATATTCCTCTTATAGTCTAGGAAGTGGTACTCAATTAGGGCAGAAAACTCCAGTACCGAATTAGTAAAAGCGGTATCTCTTTGTTGTGCTAGCGCATCAAAAGGTGGATTATCTGAGCCAGCTAGCCCACCGAAGAGTAAGTTTCCGCGCAGGCTCAGGTAATCATTAAAGTTACGGCGGTACAGCAAGAACCCGGCAGGCCGGGTATTTTTTATTCCAAACGCCCGCACTACATCTCCGGTATAGTTTGTGCCACCCAAGCCAACTCCTATCTCGTTATGTTGGGCAGACAATTCGTTACTAAATAACCAAAAAGTAAGGATAATAATACAGTGAATGCCAAATTGCTTCATACTCAGTTCTAGCCAGCAATACTCTTTTTCAATCCTATCTATAACTGTTTTAAACCCAGTTTTGGTATATAAAACGGGCTAAATATGTTTTGGAATGATAGACTGTAGCCTAACGAGGGCGGAATCCGCTGGAGGAAAATGGGCTTCGGCCTAGCATAAACACAACTCGAACGGTAGTAGTCAGAAATACATCGTTGTCGTTAGGACTTCCTCTTTTGGCTCCTTCCTGTCCGTAGCCAGCTAAGTGAACGTACTCTACACCATCGGCACCAATGTAGGTCGCTAGATTAGGGTTTATTCCGTTTCCATCTCTGAAAAGGTCATCTCGGGGTTCGCCAGACAATACATCAGTTGGTTCTAAAGATCGATCCGACATTATCTTAGCTAGATCACTATCTAGGGTGCCTTTATCAACATAATTAGTACTGACGTCATCCAGATAATCCGTAAAAAGGAAACGATAGCTGACCTCCGCTTCAATATCAATGAGTTGGTTGATTCTAAAACGCACTCCAGCTCCAACCGGAACACTAAAGGCGATACTTCCGTAGCTTCTTCCTTCTGTTTGTAAGGGACGAAGTGCCACCCACTCACCCGATTGAGGAATCTGCTCGGCAGTAAGGGTATCATTGGGATATAGCAATGCCTGGGAAGGCACTAACCCCCGAGGGCTATGATGAAAAACTGATATTCCAGCTAGCACGTAGGGTGTGAATGATTGGCGAAGAGAAACAGTATAGGGGTTAGGGAAGATATCATATACTGCTACTAAAGACAAATCCTTGATATTGTTTCTGAACTGAAGATTGCGGGCATATCGATAGATATCGTCCCTATTATTCGGATCAGCCACTTCGTAGTCGCTGCTACTAAGCTGCCCCCACATAAAACCCAACCGGGCCGAAAGCGACTTCCCAAAGCGAACATCAGTGGTAATGCCAATACCCGGTCGCGTGAATGAGATATCGGTACTGACAGCACCAGACTGAGGGGCAATATCGCCGAAGTAGTTTAATGCATTGAGGGATACTCCTAACGTGATATATTGCTTAGCATTAGCAAAGCCCAGGCGTTTACCAGAGAACTGAGCTACGCGGGTACTCTGATTGCGGTATGATCTTTTGCGTTTCCGGTTTTGTGCCTCACTGTCCGATGGATTAGCAAGAACCAGGATAGAGATGATACAAAAGAAGCTAAGAATACGAGAATAATAGCGTTTGGTTAGCATAAAAAAATGATAAGGTGCTGACAGTCAGAACAATTTTACTGCGATTAAAATAGTGAAACAAGTATTTAAGAACTAATTTCTTACATCTAGACCCCAATTTAGCTTCTGTCGTAGGGTTTCTAAGAAATCATCCCCCTCAAACTTCACTAATTTTACCCTAAATGGCGCTTTCTTAATCTGAAAAGATCCTTCAGTAGAAACGCCATAGGATCGCGAATCAAGCGCCAATAAGTAGCTGTCGCTACGGCTCTCAACGCGAATAGTAATTATACTATCATCAGATACAACTAACGGACGCACCGTAAGGTTATGCGGACTAATAGGAGTAATAATCAAATTACTGGATTGAGGGGATACTACGGGTCCTCCGCAACTCAATGAATAACCGGTAGAACCAGTGGGGGTAGAAATGATCAATCCATCGGCCCAGTACGAATTTAGATAACGATCATCAAGGTACGCATGGGCTACAATCATAGTAGACGAGTCTTTCTTAATGACAGTAAGTTCGTTCAATGCGAAGTTCAGCTCCTCCGGAATATCACTGATATGATGAGTTTCTAATAGAGTACGGTGATCTATCGTAAAGGCCTTTTGATAAAGAGCCTCAATAGCAGAAGCAATTTGGTCTTGGGATACCGTAGCCAAAAAACCCAAGCGCCCAATGTTGATTCCCAAAATTGGAATTTCCTTCTTTCTAACGTGAGTTACCGTCTCTAACAGGGTGCCATCACCGCCAATACTGATGACGATGTCTTCGTCAAGTATTCCTTTCTGTGAAGGGTAGATAGATTCCGGAACATGCTTTACAGAAGACTCTCGGAGTAGAGAATGAAGCGTATCTGAGATGCTTACGTAGGCTCCTCGCTGATCTAGTTCGGAGAGCAAATGTTGAATACAGGCTAAACTGTTTTCATCAACCTTTCTTCCGTGAATCGCATACCTCATTCATGGTAGGTTAAATATCTTAGTAGCGCATTAGTGCGTCTAAACGCTCCTTCTCGTACGAAGCTACAGAAGCTTCCTGAAAGAGAGAAATAACCTTATAATTAAATCTTTCTAACGTAGCCACCGCTCGCGATGCATCTTTACGATCTAGCTTAAACGTTACCTGCAACAGACTTGGATCGTTTGCATCGTTCTGTAGAAAGCATCCCATGATCTTAACACCGTCGGCTTCAATCAGTCGGGTGATCTCAGCTAGCGAATAGTCAATTTGCTTTACTGAGATCTCAATAATGCTTCCGGGTGACTGTACTGCTGTAGTTTGTGCAAATTTGTTCAGTAAATCCTGAGCTTTGAAGGCACCAACGTATTCCTGATTTTCATCAATCACGGCCAGCATACCCTGCTCACAGTCTGAAAACGCTTTCACCACCTCATAAAAATGCTGGCTCGATTGCACCATACACTTTTCGGGGTTTAGCTGATAGTCACCCACATTGGTATGATCAAACAAATCATCAAAGAGCATATCAGTGTTAATAAACCCTTTAAATTGACTACCGTCTACCACTGGCAACTGATCTACACTTAAGTCATCGAGCAGTGCAGTAGCCTTGGCAATATTATCACTTGCTTTAAGCGTAGGAATTAATGAGTTAATAAAGTCGAGTGCAATCATACAAGTGAAGGTTCCTCCAAGAACTCTGCTAAAATATCATTAAATTTCTCAGGCTGCTCCATCATAGGGGCGTGGCAGCAGTGATCGATAAAGCGTAGCGTTGTATTAGGAATCAGGCGATGGAAGTCGTGGGCTACAATGGGAGGGGTAATGGTATCATTCAATCCCCAGACTAATAACGTAGGTACTTTGATAAGGTGAAGTTCATCAGCCATGTTATGTCGCTGAGCCGATTTAGCAATGGCCACAATAGACATACATTTGGGAATGCTACTTACCGTTTCAAAAATTTCGTCAATATATTCTTTGCTAATGGTAGCCGGATCGTAAAATGTGTACTCTACCCGTTCTTTAATGTACTCGTAGTTACCCCGCTTGGGAAAAGAGCCCCCCATAGAGTTTTCGAAAAGCCCAGAACTTCCGGTTAGAATTAGTTGCTTCACTAAGTGTTGATCAGATATAGTGTAAATAAGTCCGACATGTCCGCCTAAGGAGTTTCCCATCACAGTAATTTCTTTTAACCCCATGTCGTCCACAAACCTCTTGACAAATGCGTGGAGTCCATCGAGCCCGGCTTTTCGGACCGGCATCTCGTAGACGGGTAGCATCGGAATCAAAATTCGGTACTGATGTTTGAAACGTTCAATAACTCCTTCCCAATTACTCAAAGCACCAAACAGTCCATGAAGCAACATCATTACTTCTCCCTCACCCTCATCTACGTAGCGATACCCGTTTCTTTCTTTTATTTGATAATTCATAAGAATATGATCAGTATCGTTCAAATAGTAAACACAAAGTTTAATCCAATAGGTTTATAATGGTCAGTGCTGTGTACCGTAATGTAATGATTAAGACTGTTTTTCTCCGAAAAAGTTGTCAATTGTTTCTACCATTTCCTCCATAGCCGGAAACCAAAGAATAATCTGGTCAATCACTAAAGAAGAAAACGGGCGGATATACGAATACAGATACCCTTGGGATAATGTATCAATTTCGACCTCAGCCCAATCTAGTGCGGCTAATAATAGGCTAATAACAAACGCCCACTTTACTACACCCAGTGCCGCTCCCAGCAACTCGTCAGCAAACCCTAATGGAGTAAGGTGAATTACACTCTTAAGCAATCGCCCTGCCATAGTAAATACTACTACTACCACAATAAAAGTTAAGATAAAGGCTGCAACCGGCAGTAAATTACTTTCCGAATCGAATTGACTCATCAGCCAGGCCGTAGACTGGGGTAGTAAATGAAGTGCAGCAATAATTGCCACTACAAATCCCACCAAGGCTACAACCTCTAATAAAATACCTTTTTTATAGCCTCGATAAGCCCCAAAAAAAAGTATAACTGCTATGGCTAAATCCCAACCATTCACGATTACTGAGCTAGAAGTTGTCGGGTAATTGTTGACATGGTTTTACCATCGGCCCGTCCGGCTAGCTCCTGTGATGCTCGGCCCATCACTTTTCCCATATCCTTCATACTTTGGGCATTTTCCTCTTCAATAATTCGCTGAATGACCTCTTTTATTTCTGCTTCGGTCATGGGTTGGGGTAGGTAACGGTTAATAACGTCCAGTTCTGAACGTTCTTTGGCTGCCAAATCCTCACGTTCCTGTTGTTCAAAAGTCTCTAGCGACTCTTTTCGTTGTTTGGCTGCTTTGGTTAATAACTGCATTTCAGTAGCCTCCGTCAGTTCTCCTTCGGCACCTTTTTCGGTTTCAGCGAGTAGTATCATGGACTTGATGCCACGCAGTGCCCGTAGCGTATCTTGGTCTTTAGCACGCATCGCTTCCTTTATGTCAGCTTCCACTTGTTGTTTAAGACTCATATTTTCTGTTGCTAAGTTGTGAAACTTATTCAATATTGAATATTTAGCGAGTAGTGGCCAATAAGTGAGTGTCTGGTATGAAAATGAGCTATATTTGCCACTACTAATTAGTTTTCAAGTATACGCAAATTTGAAGTAATGACGAAGTTAAGTGTGAACATCAATAAGATTGCTACTCTTCGGAATGCTCGGGGTGGCAACAATCCTGATGTAGTTCAGATAGCCCAGGATGCTGAACGGTTCGGCGCGCAGGGAATTACGGTACACCCTCGTCCCGATGAGCGTCACATTCGTTACAGCGATGTAATGCAGCTAAAGGATGTAGTGACCACTGAATTTAATATAGAAGGATATCCTAATGAGCGTTATCTGCAAATTATCGAAGAAGTTCGGCCCGCCCAAGCTACATTGGTGCCTGATCTGCCTGACGTACTTACCTCAAATGCTGGTTGGAACACCGTAGAGCAAGCTGATCTTTTGAAGAAAATTATTGCCAAAATCAAGGGTTGGGGAGTTCGAACGTCAATCTTTGTCGATCCAAATACCGAGATGGTGGAAGGAGCCGCAACGGTAGGTACCGACCGGATCGAGTTATACACTGAACCTTACGCCCAGGATTATCCTAATGATCGCGAAAAAGCAGTAGCCGCCTACGTTCAGGCAGCTCAAAAAGCTAGAGATTTGAATTTAGGCATTAATGCTGGTCACGATCTGGATTTGAATAACCTGCGCTTCCTGAAAGAACAAATTCCTTATTTGGATGAAGTGTCTATCGGGCATGCCCTCATTTGCGATGCCCTCTACTACGGTTTGGAGAATACTATACAACTTTACCGTAAACAACTCACTTAATGGGATAATCTTTCTCTTCCTGTTCTACCTGTTTCTTAAAGTATTCGTAGGTTACTTTTAATCCCTCGGCTCGGGATACAGTAGGCTCCCAACCTAGTATTTCCTTCGCTCGTAAGATATCTGGTTTCCGCTGCATAGGATCATCCTTAGGTAGAGGCTTATAAACAATCTTCTGATCGGTTCCGGTTAGTTTGATTATCTCCTCGGCAAAATCTTTAATACTAATTTCGTCTGGATTACCAATATTGACCGGGTGGGGATAATCGCTTAGCAGTAGTCGGTATATTCCTTCCACTAAGTCATCTACGTAGCAGAAAGAGCGGGTTTGAGAACCGTCACCGAACACAGTTATATCCTGACCACGCAGAGCTTGTCCTAAGAAAGCTGGCAACGCACGCCCATCATCCAAGCGCATACGGGGACCATAGGTATTGAAAATACGAATAATTCGCGTTTCTAATTTGTGATAGGTATGATATGCCATAGTGATAGCTTCCTGAAAGCGCTTGGCTTCATCATACACTCCCCGAGGTCCTATTGGATTCACATTACCCCAATACGTTTCCGGTTGGGGGTGGACTATAGGGTCACCGTAAACTTCGGAGGTAGATGCCACCAGGATACGTGCATTTTTAGCCCGGGCTAACCCCAAGCAGTTGTGAGTACCCAATGAGCCTACTTTAAGGGTTTGTATAGGCATCTGTAGGTAATCAATTGGGCTGGCGGGAGAAGCAAAGTGTAGAATATAATCTAAGTCGCCCGATACGTGCACGTAATTAGATACATCGCTGTGGTAGTACTCAAAATCGGAGCGATGCATCAGGTGTTCAATATTCTTGATGTTTCCAGTGATCAGGTTATCCATCGCAAGGACGTAGTAACCCTCTTTCAAAAAACGTTCACAAAGATGGGAGCCGAGAAACCCGGCTCCCCCCGTAATCAATATTCGTTTTTTACTCATGAATATCTTTTCTTCCGATACTATAATAAACAAAACCTTGTTCCTTCATGGCTTCAGACTCATAAAGGTTTCGGCCGTCAAATATAACTTTTCCTTTCAGAATTGACGAAAGTTTATCAAAATCGGGTGTACGGAAAATTGGCCATTCGGTCATGATAAAGATCGCATCGGCTTGCTCGGCAGCATGGTACTCGTCTACACAATATTCAATTTTATCCCCAATCACTTCGCGTACGTTCTTCATCGCTTCAGGATCGTAGGCTTTCACTCTCGCACCGGCCTCAACCAACTCTTCTATGTTATATAGTGCTGGTGCTTCCCGAATATCATCGGTATAGGGTTTAAAAGCTAATCCCCATACAGCAAAGGTCTTTCCACTCAGATCATTGCCATAGTGTTGTTTGGCTTTTTCAATCAACCGTGTCTTTTGACCTCGGTTAATATCCATGACCGAATTCAGAATCTTAAAATCGTAGTCGGCGTCTTTTGCTGATTTTGCTAGAGCCTGTACATCTTTAGGAAAACAACTTCCGCCGTATCCAATACCCGCAAATAAGAATCGCTTACCAATACGGGTGTCAGTACCAATACCTCGGCGAACCATATCAACATCAGCTCCGAGTAGTTCACATAGATTAGCAATCTCGTTCATAAAAGTGATTTTGGTAGCTAAGAACGAGTTGGCAGCGTATTTGGTAAGTTCGGCAGAGGCTTCATCCATGAATATAACCGGATTACCCTGACGCACCATTGGAGCGTAGAGCTTATCCATAATTTCACGCGCTTTTGGTGAATTTGTACCAACCACAACTCGGTCAGGTTTCATGAAATCTTCTACTGCCACTCCCTCGCGTAGAAACTCAGGGTTGGAAACTACGTCGAAATCAACTTTAGCTCCTTCGGCTACTTTAGCCCGAACCTTCTCAGCAGTACCAACCGGAACAGTACTTTTATCCACCAAAACGGTATAATCTTCCAGAATCGGCCCCAGGTCTTTCGCTACTCTCAGTACGTATTGTAGGTCAGCTGACCCATCTTCACCGGGAGGTGTTGGAAGAGCTAAGAATATTACTTTAGCCCCTTCAATACCCTCTTTAAGGTCAGTAGTGAAATGAAGACGGCCTTGTTTAATATTCCGATCAAAAAGAGCATCAAGGCCGGGTTCGTAAATAGGAATCTCCCCATTCTTCAGTTTGGCCACTTTTCTTTCGTCGATGTCTACGCAGGTGACTGTATTTCCGGTTTCAGCAAAACAGGTTCCGGTAACCAATCCGACGTATCCCGTTCCAACTACTGCTAATTTCATAAGCTTTCAGTAATTAATTGTAATCAATAACAATGAGAAATGAATCTATTGCAAATGTAATAAAATTAACTTTTTAAAAGAAAAAATTAAAACTAAATAAGTTAAAAGTGTAGTAAGCGAACGATCTAGTAAAGGTGTAGAACTCAGTAGGTAAATAAAGCGTTCTAATAGCTAAGCAAAATTCGGACTAATTTGAAGAATAAAGAGATTGTTCCAGTTAAAAATATTTATTAATTTTGCAGACTTGAATTAGAACCACGAAAATAAAAAAATATTTTATGATTACAGTAAACGTAAAAGAAAACGAGTCAATTGACCGAGCACTAAAAAGATTTAAGAAAAAATTTGAGAAGACGGGTACACTGCGTGAGCTTCGCTCTCGAACCCACTACGAAAAGCCTTCGGTAGCGCGGCGTACCGAGCGGATTAAAGCGGCTTACCGTCAGCGTATGCAGTCTAAGGAAAACAGCTAGGGTTTAGCTGTCTTCCTTAGTTTTTTTAGTATCTTGGGGGCATTAGCCCTATTTTTATGATTGATACTTTCATCAAGTTTTTGACCTACGAAAAGCGAGCAAGTCCTCATACCATTACATCCTACCATACTGACTTGCTTCAGTTCCATTCGTTTCTAAAACACCATGCACCGGGATTGCCTATCGTTAAAGCTGATCATCAGGAAATTCGGGCTTGGGTAGTCGATTTAGCCAATAAGCAAAATACTGCTCGTTCGATCAACCGAAAGATTAGTACGTTACGATCTTTTTATAAATTTCTGCAACAGCGGGAGTATATTAAACAGAATCCTACTCACAAAGTGAGAGCTCTGAAGGCAAACTATCCCCTTCCCCATTTTGTGCAGAACAACGATTTGTTTGAATTACTGGATCGTTGTGAGTTCAGTAAAGATTTTCCGGGGTATCGTGATCGATTGATTTTGGAGCTCTTTTACGGAGCAGGTATCCGATTATCCGAATTGATTAACCTAGAGACTTCGCTGGTAAACTTAACCGAGGCAACCCTGAGGGTGCACGGTAAAGGTGCTAAAGAACGTATTATTCCGTTCCCTAAAAGTTTAGATACGTTTATTGAGCGATACCTGGCTATGAAGAATTCTTATTTTGGTGACAACGGTGTGGTTAATCATTTTTTGCTAGTAACTAACAAAGGAGATCAACTCTATCCCATGATGGTGTACCGAACGGTACGCAAGTACTTAGACCAATATACCACTATTGATAAACGTAGTCCGCACGTAATGCGGCATACATTTGCCACCCACCTCCTAAACAACGGCGCTGATTTACACGCTATTAAAGATCTATTAGGGCATGCTACCTTAGCTGCTACTCAAGTCTATACACATAACACCACCGAAGAGCTAAAGAAAATTTTTAAGCAGGCTCATCCGAAGGCGTAGCTAAAAAAATTACCTTTCAATTAGTATTAAAATAAAGTTTTATTCATTTAACTCGATTAGATATGAAGTTACAGATGCACGCCGTCCATTTTGATGCTGACCCTAAGTTGATTGATTTCATTCAGCGCAAAACTGATAAGCTGGAAGCGATTTACGAACGCATTGTAGACGGAGAGGTATTTCTAAAGCTGGAAAACGGCGAAGCTACCGATAATAAGATCGTTGAGATTAAGATAAATCTTCCGGGCAATCAGCTTTTTGCGAAAGAACAGAATGAATCCTTTGAAGCGGCTACCGATAGTGCAATAGATGCTCTAAAACGCCAGCTAAAAAAATATAAGGAAAAGCAGTCGGCCAGATAAAAAACAAAAGGATTCGGGGCTTCCGAATCCTTTTTCGTTTATAGCTTAAAAGCTTCTTTAATTTTATCAACGTAGTCTAGCCTCTCCCAACCGAAGAAACTCACCTTCTTTTTTATCTTAGTGTTGACCGTGCGGTTTACGTTGCCTTCTTGCTGAACTTCAATTACTTCAATAGCTACTTCGCCTTCGTATGGTTCACGTCCCATGTGCCCGTAGGCGGCCGTAGGTGAGAAAATTGGCTGCTTCAGCCCAAATCGCTCCACAATAGCCTTAGGGCGCATATCAAACAAATCCCGAACGATCTCGGCAATTTCAGCATCGGATTTATCTACTTGAGCAGAACCGTAGGTGTCTACCAGTAGCGATACCGGATCAGTTACGCCAATAGCGTAAGCTACTTGTACGAGCACTTCATCAGCAACTCTGGCAGCTACTAGGTTCTTGGCTATATGTCGGGCAGCGTAAGCGGCACTTCGGGCTACTTTGCTGGCATCCTTACCCGAAAATGCTCCACCTCCGTGGGCACCTCGCCCACCGTAGGTATCTACAATGATTTTGCGTCCGGTAAGGCCGGCATCACCGTGCGGACCGCCGATTACAAAGTTCCCGGTAGGATTAATATGATAGATCGTATCCTGAAGCAGTTCTTCCGGAATGACTTTTTTAATTACGTGGGCGATAACATCTTCCCGGATGCGAGACAGCATCTGCTTTTCGGCTGTATCTTTAGCCGCTGAAGTATCCTCTTCTGGTTGGATGAAGTCATCGTGCTGAGTAGAAACTACCACAGTATGTACCCGAAGTGGTTTCTTGTCGTCATCGTACTCGATAGTGACCTGAGCTTTGGCATCGGGTCGTAAGTAGGGGATCAAGTCAGGCTGATCGTGGCGGATACGAGCAAGCTCCTGCACCAGTCGGTGAGAGAAGGCCAATGCCATAGGCATATACTCCGGGGTTTCTTTAGTGGCATAGCCAAACATCATCCCTTGGTCTCCCGCTCCTTGTTCTTTTCCTTCTCCCTCATCTACCCCTCGGGCAATATCCGGCGATTGACTGTGTAATGTGACTACTACTCCGCAAGACTCGGAATCGAACATATAATTTCCTTTATCGTAGCCAATTTTGTGGATCGTACGACGTACAATGTCAGGAATTTCAACGTATGCAGTAGTAGTTACCTCGCCACCTACTACTACCAAACCCGTGGTAACAAAAGTTTCGCAGGCTACGCGAGAATTAGGGTCCTGGGTGAGCATAGCATCCAGGATGGCGTCGGAGATTTGATCAGCAACTTTATCGGGGTGCCCCTCGGATACTGACTCGGACGTAAAGAGATATGACATAAAATTATGATTATTTAATGGCTGGCGCAAAGTTAACGAAATGTCATTAAAGTCAAACCAGGTTAACTGTCTTAGTCTTTAGTAGAAAATAGGAGAAATACTGTTGGCACTTTGTGAAGCTCTAGTTTCTCTTTTCTCCAAGCGTACACAGGCTGGGTTTTAATATACTCTTCTGTTCCACTAATATTCTTAGCCACGCAAATTAGTGTTTTGGGATGACAGTGCTTGATAACATCACTGAATAGATGGTTATTACGGTAGGGTGTCTCCATAAATATCTGAGTCTGCTGATGTTGTTGAGACTGTTTTTCCAACGACTTAATAGCTCGAATCCGTTTGTTTTTATCAATAGGCAAGTAACCGTGAAACGTAAATGATTGGCCGTTGAACCCTGAAGCCATTAAAGCAAGTAAAATAGAAGAAGGACCAACCAAAGGTACTACCCGTAGGTTCTTACGGTGAGCATAACTCACTGCCAGTGCCCCTGGGTCGGCTACGCCCGGGCATCCGGCTTCCGACATAATACCTATATTGTGACCGGCGAAGGCTGGCTGCATTAGCACTGGTAATTCTTCGGGAGAAGTTTTTTTGTTGAGCAGTTCAAACTGAAGCTGGTCAATAGGGGTTTTGATAGGAATAGCGCTTAGAAATCGGCGAGCCGTACGGATATTTTCTACTAAATAATAATTAGTGGAGTTAACCACGTCTCGAATTTGAGGCGACAGTACCTTTTGGTGGGTATCGGGAGCAATAACGGTAGGAATCAGGAAGACCGTGCCGTTCTGAACAGAGTCACTCATAACTACATGCGCGATCAGCGAAAAAATATGGGATTAATACTTATCACGGTAGGAGTCATTATCGTCATTGTGGGCTTGCTGGTGTATTTTTCGGACCGAATTCCGCTGATCGGGCGTTTACCGGGCGATATTCGTATCCAGCGGGAGAATTTTACCTTCTATTTTCCACTGGCTACTAGTATCATTCTAAGCATTCTTGTTTCGCTTATTCTTTATTTGATCCGTCAGTTTAGCTAGGCTGCAAAAATTGTATCAGTGCTTCGTAAAGTGTCTGGGGTTGTTCAGCGTGCACCCAATGTCCGGCTTTTTCAATGGTAACTATCCGGGCTTCCGGAAAAATTTCGTGAATAAGTGATTCATCCTCAGATGGTATATAATCCGACTTCTCGCCCCGTACGAATAAGGTTGGCTTATGTACTGGTTCAGAGGCTTCTACTGCTACCCCTACATTCTCAATATTCTCTTGAATTGCTGGCAGGTTGAGCTTCCAGGAGAAGGTATTATTCTCTTCCCGCTTTAAATTCTTCATAATGAATTGCCGCACTCCCCAGTCCGACAAATGAGATTTGAGCTGATCTTCTACATCTCCCCGGCTCGCTACGGATGATAAGTCCACTGAACCCATAGCGTCCAGAATATGCTGATGATGCACCGGATAGCTACGAGGAGCAATATCCACAACTACTAGTTTACTAAACTTATCAGGATACTTTATTGCGTAGAACATAGCCACCTTACCACCCATGGAATGACCCAGTATAATCGGAGTGCCCAATTGATGCTGCTGGATAAATTGTTGTAGATCCTCCGCCATTGATGGATAATCAAATGTATCACTATGGGGAGAAAGGCCGTGGTTTCGCTGATCAATCAGAAATACCTGGTAGTCGCTAGCTAACTGTTTACCGAAGGTTTGCCAGTTATCAGAAGTGCCAAAAATACCGTGAAGAATGATGAGCGGTGGCCCCTCGCCCAGCGTGCGGTAGTGCAGTTTCATATTATCGGTTAACGGAGGTGTTAATATTTTCTTGAGGCTGAGAAGAAGTACTGGTGTACTGACGTAACACTCGAATTCGCTTAATACGCTTATTGTCTACGGCTACCACAGTGAACACGTACTTATCGTACTGAATTTTCTCCCCAGCTCGGGGTAGATTAGCGTGAATTTCGAGCAGTAATCCCCCCAACGATTCACTTTCCCCTTTCACGCTATCGAACAACGAAATGTCTTCGTCCAGCACTTTGCAGAAATCGTTGAGCGAAGTTTTACCTTCAAAGATGAAAGTGTTTTCGTCCAATTTATTGTAGTGAATATCATTTTCGTCAAACTCATCATTAATCTCACCCACAATCTCCTCAATAATATCTTCTAGCGTGATAAGTCCCGAGGTACCACCGTACTCATCTACTACGATCGCCATATGTACCCGCTTTTCCTGAAAATCTTTCAGCAGCGCGTCAATCTTCTTGCTCTCCGGTACGAAAAACCCCTTATGTAGCAGATTTTGCCAGGCAAAAGTATCTTCCTGATCCAGGTAGGGTAACAGGTCTTTAACGTATAATATACCCTCAATGCTATCAACGGTTTCACGGTAAATGGGTAGGCGGGAATAACCGGTCTTGTTAATAATATCCATCAATTCGTGAAAATCAATCTCGATATCGATAGCGGTTATGTCAATACGCGAACGCATTACCTGCTTTACTGAGAGAGTGCCAAAATTCACAATGCCTTTCAGAATACCTTTTTCTTCTTCTGTAGCTTCCTTATCGTTACGAGTCGTAATTTCCAATGCCTGATTCAGTTCGTCTATTGAGACCTGGTAACCCTTTTTGCTCAATTGTTTCTCAACAACATTACTGAATGACATTAGCGCAATAGAGAATGGTTTACAGAAACGAGCGGCAGTATTAAGTGCTCCCGCCGTACGTTTGGCAAACAACAAGGAATAATGCACTGCGTATTGCTTGGGCAGAATTTCCCCGAAGAACAAAATTGCAATAGTCACTGAGGCAGTTAAGGCAGCGATTACTTCTCCGTCAGTTTCCTTTCCGAAGTACTGCCAGGTGGCGTAAGTCGATAGCGTTACAATCGCCACGTTTACTAGATTATTAAGAATAAGGATAGTCGCCAATAAGATTTTGGGCTGATCCAGCAGGTTTGCAATACGACGGGCGGAAGGCTCCTGGCTATCCTGGCATTCAGAAACCTCACGAGGCGAAAGCGAGAAGAACGCTACTTCCGACCCAGAGATCATGGCCGAGCAGAACAGAAGTATAACCAAAAGAAGGCCTATTCCAGCGTAGAACCACAGTGGACTAGTAAATAAATCTGCCAGTAAAAGTACAAATAGTTCCGGGAAAGGCTCGGGGCTAGCCCCGCCATCTATGGAAGATTCCAAGAGATTTTGTTTTGGTGATCAATTAGAACGGAAGGTCATCCATTTCTTCGTTAGATGGCGCTCCGCTGGGAGCATTAGCTGCCGGAGCCGGAGACGTTGTTGGTGCAGGGTTGCTAGACGGGGCCGAAGAACGAGTGGGGGCCGGACTGGCTCCAGTATCTGGGGCTTCGTCGTTTCTTCCACCCACAAAAGTCATATTAGTGGCCCTAATACGTTTATCGTAGCGGGTAATTCCTTCCTTATCCTGATACTCGTTGGTTCTGATTTTACCTTCAATATAAACTGTACGGCCTTTGGAAAGGTACTTCTCGCACAGATCGGCGAGCCGGTCCCACAGTTCCACCCGGTGCCACTCGGTTTGCTCCACTCGTTCTCCGTTACGATTAGTATATGATTCGGATGTAGCGATGCTAATGTTAGCTACTTTAGAGCCACTTTCTAAGTGACGAATTTCTGGGTCAGCGCCTAAATTGCCTACAAGGATTACTTTGTTAACTCCTGCCATAATAGATTATCGTGTACTTAGCTTAATTACCGACAAAAAGGATGATATGTTCCAATACGCGGCAAATTGTGAAAAAATGAATAATAGTCAGCCTTCGGCTTATAACAATTTACTAAAATATTCGGTGCGAGAGGGGCCTTCCCGCAAAAAATTATCAATTAATATTGGCTTAGGTAACTGCTCTACTTCATCCGCCGAATAAAACTGACCGGGCAGTGAGGAACTTTCCTGCGCTACATTATTGGGTAAAGTGAGTGTATAAAAAATCACGTGCAACTGCTGGTGTGACAGTTGATGCTGGTATTTCCTGGATTTTTCTACTGTAGGCGACTGTTGCAGTAATTCCGCCAGGAATGGGTCTTCCAACTGCTCCCAATCCTGAGGTTGACTAGTCTCGATTAAATAAAAGTCATATAAACCAGTCCAGATATCTTTTCCTTGGCGCTGTCTCATTAGTAATCGCCCATCCGTTTTCACTACTAGATAGTGTAGGTAACGGTGTTTAATCTTCGTCTTTTTGATCTTTACGGGTAATTCCTTCTGCTTTCCGTGTTGGTAGGCGTAGCAGGTATCTACTACCGGGCATAGCAAACAAGCCGGAGTAGCTGGGGTACACTGAAGCGCACCAAACTCCATAATAGCCTGGTTGTATACATTCGCTTTCCCGTCAGGTACCAATTGGTCGGCCACCTGCCGAAATTTCTTCTGCCCGCTGGTGGATAAAATATCATCTTTGATTCCGAACACGCGGGAAAGTACCCGATACACGTTACCATCTACTACCGGTACGGTTTCATTAAAAGCAAACGAGGCAATAGCGGCAGCGGTGTATGCGCCTACCCCCTTTAATTTAATTAGTTCCCGATAGCTCTCGGGAAACTTACCATCGTAATTAGCTACGATAGTTTTAGCACAGGCATGTAAGTTGCGGGCCCGGGAATAGTAACCCAGCCCTTGCCACAATCGGAGTACTTCCTGCTCCGAAGCATTCGCTACATCATATACAGTAGGGAAAGCTTCAATAAAACGATTATAGTAAGGTAACCCCTGGGCTACACGCGTTTGCTGTAATATTACTTCTGACAACCAGATACGATAGGGATCGAGGGTATGACGCCACGGCAGATCACGATAATGTGCTTGGTACCACTGAATTATTTTTTGGGAGAAAGTTTGTTCTTCCAAACCAATTGGCTATTAATAAGATAGAATAATGGCTGAGACAGAGAGAGGCATGTATATTTTAATTCAATTATTTTCTAATTTATGATTTACCATTAAATTTACGCTTCCATAAAGCGGGGGTTCCCTGCAATCCGATACTTAACTAAACAAAAAAAACGTGACCAAAGCAGAAGTAGTTCAGCAGATTGCTGACAAGACTGGCATTGATAAAGCGGATGTGTATACTACCGTTGAAGCCTTCTTTAATGTGGTTAAAAACTCAATGGCTGAGGGAGAAAATATATACGTTCGGGGGTTCGGCAGCTTTGTAAACAAAAAAAGAGCCCAAAAAATAGGCAGAAACATTTCTAAGAATACCGCCATCGTTATCGAGGAGCACTATGTTCCTAGCTTCAAGCCGTCCAAGGTGTTTGTTGAAAAAATCAAGAGTAGCGAAAAGCTCAACGAAAAATTAAAGGTCACTGAGCATAGTTAAACTATCTTTCCAGCCCCCGTGTTGCTAATTCAGTAACGACGACCAATCAGCAAAGTATGGTGAAGAAGCAACTCATTATAATAGGGGTGGCACTGGCGGCGGTAGCTGCTTTATTCAGCTTACCCCGTGTAGTAGTTGACAATCAGGATGAGACAGTTGAAGAACAAGCGGGTGTCACAGCTCCGGCCGCTTCTGCCGAAGAAGATGTTCACTTGCCCCCATTAGCCCCCGCACTACGGCAGGAAGCCGACAGCATCCTGTCATTGTACAATGCCAGTGAGAATACCGATAAAAATACTATCTTCGCGAATTATTTGGTGGAACTATTCGCCGAAGCAGGCCGATACGATAGTGCATCGTTCTACGCCGAGGCGTTAGCTTCTCAGACGGGAACAATAGCTGCGCAGCAACAGGCCGGCGAGATGTACTATGAGGCGTTTATGCGGGCACTTAGTACCTCGCAATCGCAACAATTGGGTGAGAAGGTACGCTTTCACCTCGACAAGGTCTTGGATACGCAGCCAGACAATCTGGATGCTAAAACAAAGGTAGCTATGACGTACGTAAGTTCGTCTGTACCCATGCAAGGAATTCAAATGCTGCGCGAGGTGGTAGAAGCTGATGCTAACCATGAACTGGCGACCTACAATTTGGGTTTACTATCCATGCAGTCGGGGCAGTATGAGAAAGCAGTGGAGCGGTTTCAGAAGGTAAAAGAAATCAACCCCGATAATATTCAAGCCCAGTTTTTGCTGGGAGTAAGTTATTTGGAAGCCGGACAGACTGATCAGTCGCGGCAACAGTTTGAGCATATAAAGACTATTAGCAATGATCCGGAGATTATTGCTAACGTAGATAACTACTTAGAAAGAATTTAATCGTACTAGAGTGTGTTAGAATTAAGAGTGCTCAAGTATTTTACATTGGCCTGAGCACACAAATACAATAGAAATTATAAAATTATTTGTTTCACTAAAATATTAAGAATATGCCTTGTGGAAAAAAACGCAAACGACACAAAATTGCCACGCACAAACGTAAAAAGCGTTTAAGAAAGAATCGACACAAAAAGAAATAATACAAGCTATTAAGTTTTGGGTAGATAGGGATGTTCCTAACTTTTCGCATCTGAGCTACCCTTTTTTTGTTTCTTCCTAAGTCTCAGTAGACTCATATTGCGGTGTAGACTCTCTGCCTGTAATATAAAGAGGAAATATATCACTTATAAAATATTAATCCCTTGAGCAATGAATTAGTAATCAATTCAACTCAAGAAGGATGTCGTATAGCACTTTTACGAGATAAAAGCCTTGTAGAATTTCATCAGGAGGTTGATACTAACAAATTCACCGTTGGTGACATCTATCTGGGAACCGTTCGTAAAGTAGTACCTGGCCTAAATGCCGCCTTTATTGATGTTGGGTACGAAAAAGACGCTTTTTTACATTACCTCGATCTGGGTCCTCAAATCCGGACGCTGAACAAGCACATAAAGGGGGTACTAGCTAAGAAGAGCAACGGACAGCCCATCGGAAAAATTGATGCGGAACCTGACATTGATAAGTTAGGAAAGATCAATCAAGTACTTAACCGGAATCAATCTGTACTAGTACAAATTGTAAAGGAACCTATCTCAACCAAAGGGCCACGATTGTCCTGTGAGTTGTCTCTCGCTGGAAGGTATCTTATTTTGGTGCCTTTCTCCAGTGTAGTTAATATATCCAAGAAAATTACGGATAAAGCCGAAAGGAAGCGCTTAAGCCGCTTGGTTTCATCTATCAAACCCGAAGGTTTCGGGGTTATTATCCGAACCGTTGCGTCGGGAAAAGATGTAGCCGAACTGGATCGCGACCTGCGTAACTTGGTGAAGTCTTGGCAAGACGGCATGAAAAAGCTGCAAAATGCTAAGCCCCGCGATAAAATCATCGGGGAGATGGGTAGAGCATCGGCACTATTGCGCGACGTGCTCAATGAGTCGTTTGATAGCATTGTCACCGATGACGATAGCATCTTCTCTGAAGTAAAGTCCTACATTCGGAAAATTGCCCCTAATAAGGAGAAAATAGTAAAGCATTACCACGGAAAGACTAAGCTCTTTGAGAACTACGGCATTGAAAAGCAGCTTAAGTCTCTGTTTGGGCAGTCGGTGAGTGTGCCGGGTGGTGGTTACCTTATTATTGAGCATACCGAGGCATTGCACGTTGTTGATGTCAATAGTGGTAATAAATCAAACTCGGAGAAGGATCAGGAAGCCACTGCATTAAACGTGAACCTACAAGCAGTAAGCGAAATTGCCCGACAATTGCGGCTGCGCGATATGGGTGGAATCATCGTCGTCGACTTTATCGATATGCGTAACTCCGATAATAAAAAAGCGGTGTACCAGAAGATGAAGGAAGTGATGAAAAGCGACCGGGCCAAGCACACCATCCTACCGCTTACCAAATTTGGATTAATGCAGATTACTCGGCAACGAGTTCGGCCCGAACTAAATATCGTCACCAAAGAAATTTGCCCTAGCTGTGGCGGTACCGGAAAGATTACTCCTTCTATTTTGGTAGCTGATCAGATTGAGCGCGACATAGATTACCTGTTAAGTAAGCAAAACGAGAAAGCCTTGACTTTGGCATTGCATCCCTACCTAGAGGCTTACTTTACCAAAGGATTTATCTCCAAACGAATGGACTGGTTCTTTAAATACAAAAAGTGGATTCGTCTGGAAGTAGATTCCTCGTTAGGAATGATGGACTACCATTTTTATAACCGAAACGGAGAACAAATTGAATTACCGAAAGCCTGATGAATTTCAGGCTTTTTTTATTTCTAGCTATCAGGTATACCGAAATATCTGGATGAGAAATAGCCGGACGCCCATGATTTTTTAGTAAATTTTGCCTCAAAACAACAATAACCTACTATGGCATTGCCTGATGAATCATTAATCTTTGGCGACTCCCGCATCCCTAAGTATCAGCAGGTAATTAACCTGATTAAGTCAGATATTGAGCAGGGAATTTTTAAGAAAGGCGAGCGTATACCATCCATTAACGAAACCAGCGAGGACTTCTATCTGTCGCGGGATACGGTAGAAAAGGCTTACAACAAACTACGGGAAGAAGGAGTACTGATATCGGTGCCGGGAAAGGGCTATTACGTAAATACCAATGAGCCCACCGGTCAACTGCGAGTACTATTGGCAATCAATAAAATCAGTGCTCACAAGAAAAAGATTGTCAATGCTTTTGTAGAGGCTTTGGGTGAAGAGGCAGTGGTAGAAACGTTTGTGCATCACTATAGCACCGAAAAGCTAGAGCGTATTATCAACGAAAATCTTGGTAAATTCAATCACTACGCTATCATTCCCTGCTTTAAAGATTTTTCGGAGAGAACTCAGTCTATTATTGAAAAAATTCCGCGTGACAAGCTGTTGTTTCTTGATAAAGACCTGGATAACCTAAGCGGAAAATACCGAGCAGTTTGCGAGAATTACGAGCAGGACACTTACCAAATACTAGCTTCGGCTCAGGATGCAATCAATAAGTACGAAAAATTATACTTCATTTTTCCGGACGGAAACCAGTATCGGCCCGAATTACTGACCAGTTTCAAGCGGTTCTGCGTTGATTACCACTTTGACTATTGCATTACCAATGTGTTTGATCCAGCGGGAGTGCGAGCGAGAGATTTATATTTGTTGATTGAAGATGATGACCTGGTAGAAGTGATCAAGCACTGTAAGAATCATCAATTGAAGATTGGGCAGGAGGTGGGTATACTCTCCTACAATGATACACCCCTGAAGGAGGTACTACACGATGGTATTGCGGTAATCTCAACTGACTTTGAAAAAATGGGGCAAACTGCGGCTCAACTTATTCTGGAAAAGCGCTACGAGAAAATTCATAATCCTTTTTATCTCATTCGTCGTTCTTCCCTCTAAACCCGAATAGAACAGCAAAGTTAAAAGCAACTAAACGCCTCATCTGTTTTATGATGTAAGTTCCGTTAACTTCATCATTTCACTTCCAGTACTAGCACCCAATCGTTTCCGTCTTCGGATTTTCCGGGTGGGTCAAAATATACATCGGGCGAGTTAGTACCGGAAGGAATGTTCATCTGAAACGGTACTTTATTATTACTTTCTCTTCCTTCATAATTCCACTGTCCGGAACGAGGGCTGTACCAGTAAGCATCCGCTTGTCCCTCGGCCAATCGGCTCATCACTACCCGAATGAGGGAGCCGCGGGTGGAATAGACAAATGACCAATCGCCTGGCTCAGAGCGGGTAGCAATCCGTAAATCTGGCGACAGTCCGTTGTCCCGCCCGGTGGTACCGGCGGATACCAGCAACGGATCGGGAATACGAGTTTGGATAGGTTTAGACTCAACTAAAGTTCGCAGGTGCATTAGGTGAGCGGAGCCGGGAGCATTGAGCACTTCGGTAAGTAGAACGCCCGGATTCTCATTAAAATCCTCCATTCGCCATAAGTTCTTATGACCGTAGGTAAAACCAATCCCACCGGCAAATACTGACCAGTAAGCTTGATATCGCTGCTTCCATCCCGGATCCACGCCTAAACCATTGGTTTTGTCCATCCCCGTCCAACGCTTATACAGCGCGTGTTCGTTTTCGTACCAGCCCTCGGCATTGAAGGTAGGCTTGGTAGGAGTTCGGTTCCAGTCAGCCAAAGTAAGCGGTATAATAAAACTGGGAACGGCGTGGCTCTGAATCATATTGAAATCCATCCAGGGTTCGTCGTGAAACTCTTCTGAAGAAGATACAAAGGAGATGGGATGAATGGTGTAGAGATGGTTACTCTTATTCGTATCCCTGATCCCGTCAATGACTTCCACCAGACGGTTACGGTGGCTATCGGTAAGCGGACGCTGATTGTTGGGAAACATCACACTCACTGGCTTATGGTATTCACCCGCACCCACCCAAATAATGTGTGGTTGATTTTGGTAGCGCTCACCCAGCATCCGCCCGAATTCGTAATTGTGCTGGTCGGGGTTGGTAAAGTGCTGGCGGGTAGACTTTTTTTCCTGCCATCCCGGATCGTTAGCATCGGAGCCCCACCAGACGAACATTGCCAGATACAAGCCTTGCTCCTTCGCCTGATTAACGATATAGTCTATATGTTGCCAGTAAGGTTCGTTGGGTTTTACCTTATCCCAGGGACGCTCTCCGTCCAGAAAAGGTAGTTCGCCCGCATAATTTGGCCTGCCCATGTTATTGGTGGTAAATTGAATGACAGTAAACTGTTTTTCCTTACGGTCTTGTAGGTAGCGATCTACGTCGGCGGGAGCGAGGCGAGGAAGCATCCAGGCAGTACAACCCAGCCAGAAAAAGCCGCTACTATCCTCATGTTCTAGAAAATGCCCGTTGTCCGAAACCTGAAGCGCACCGTGGGTCTCCCAGGGTTGGGTGCAACCCAATCTTGCAAAGCAGCATAACAGAACAATTAATTGTATTTTACAATGCATCTGCTAGGAGGTTAGATTGTAGTCCGATTTATTGTCTCGAGATAATACTGTATCTTTTGCTGATAATAAAAATATTTTCTCACAATCTGCCGATAAAGGATTCTTGTTCGAAATCTTTGATTCTTTCTGTAATATGCAACATTTATTCAGCCTTCTGTTCTTCATATTAAGTATTACTAGTCTGGCCCAGCCCATTCAACTCATCGTTCGCAGCGACGATATAGGGTACACCCACGCGGCCAACGAAGCTATTATCGAGACCTACCAAAACGGTATCACTACCTCAGTGGAGGTGATGGTGCCTACGCCTTGGTTTCCCGAGGCGGTCAAAATGTTGAAGGAATATCCTGATCTAGATGTAGGTGTTCACCTGACTCTGACCAGTGAGTGGGAGAACCTGAAGTGGAAACCGCTTACTTCCGCCCCTAGCCTGACGGATGATTTTGGCTACTTCTATCCGATGATCTGGCCGAACGAAAATTATGGTGAAGACCGGGCACTGAAAGCCCAGGATTGGAAACTGGAAGAGATTGAGCAGGAACTACGCGCCCAGATTGAACTAGCTAAACGGGAGATTCCTCAGGTTACGCATGTGACCGGCCACATGGGCTGCACCAATATGGACGAACGAGTGGAAGCTATAGTTAGAAAGCTTACAAAAGAATACGATTTGGCCATCTTTCCTGAAGATTTGGGAGTAAAACGAGCTCGGTACCAAGGGCCTAAAAAGACTAAGGAAGAAAAAATAAGTAGTTTTATTGCTATGCTGGAAAGCCTCACCCCGGGCATCTATCTATTTGTTGACCATCCTGCCTACGACACCCCCGAAATGCAAGCGGTGCATCATGTTGGATATACTGATGTAGCCGCTGATCGTCAAGGAGTTACTGATCTACTGACCAATGAAAAAGTAAAAGAAACCATTAACCAGTTAGGCATCGAACTTATCAGTTACGTTGACCTTATCAAATAGCACTTATCTACTTGGGTGGTTTTTTGGTTGGCAGTATTTACAATAATTTCAGTATGTGATGATTTTAAGGCACTCTTTTTGCCTCATTTTGATTATTAGCAACATTAAATAATCATATCATGCGACCTTACCATATTTTCTATTGGATTATCGGAGCGTTTTTATTGGCAAGCTGTCAGGGTGAACCTGGACTTCCGGGCCCCGTCGGTCCGCGGGGGCCTGAAGGGCCTCCTGGTGTTCCTGGCCCGCTCAGTTTGATGTACGAGATTATCTTTAGCCTGAATGCCGATAATGAATGGCAAGCTATATACGAATTTCCGGCTCAGGATGAAATTTTCTTGGAGGATGTAGTATTAGTGTATCTTCTTTGGGATCAGGTAGAACCTGATGGCGGTGGCGATTTAATTGATGTGTGGAGATTGATGCCAGTGAACTACTTTACTGATAATGGACTACTACAGCTAAACTATGACTTTACGGTAAACGATGTGGCAATCTTCGCCGAAGCGGAGTTTCCGCTTGACCCTGAGCGCGATGCGTTCGAGGATTTCGTGGCCCGCATCGTAGTTGTTCCGGCCGAAGCCTCACCCAACGCCCGCCTCGAGATTAATTACGAAGATTATAATGAAGTAAAAGAGTTGTTGGAATTACCTGACCGGAAAGTAAAGTCTGGTACTCCAGTGCTGAAAGTGCTACGGGCAGACGGTTGATAAAGCCCATTAAAACTAAAACAAAAAAATCCTGATTAACTGAAAAGCCAATCAGGATTTTTTATTTCTAGACGATTTCCGGCGTATCTATCTGCGCAATAGCTTCCTGAATTTCCTGATCGGTGAGCTGATGCTCCTGTAATTTTCCTGATAGATAATCCTCGTAAGCGGCCATATCAAAATTGCCGTGTCCACAAAGGTTAAAGAGAATGGTTTTAGAAGTTCCCTCTTCCTTTGCCCGCTGGGCTTCGGCAATAACTGTAGCAATAGCGTGGTTGGCTTCGGGAGCTGGAATAATGCCTTCGGCTTGAGCAAACTGAATACCGGCTTCAAAGCATTCTAGCTGATGGTGCGCCCGCGCTGCAATCAACTTATCCTTCAATAATTGGCTCACCACCACTCCTGCGCCGTGGTAGCGTAATCCTCCAGCATGAATAGGAGCAGGCACAAAATTATGACCTAATGTATACATGGGTAGCAGGGGTGTCATACCAATGGTATCCCCAAAATCATAGCGGAATACTCCCTTTGTCAGTTTAGGGCAGGAGGCTGGCTCGCTAGCAATACAGCGGATATTCTTTCCCTCTTCCAGATTATAACGCAGAAATGGGAAAGCAATACCCGCAAAGTTTGACCCTCCGCCGAACGGTGAAACCACTACATCAGGAAAATCACCCGCTTTCTCCATCTGAACCGCCGCTTCCTGACCAATTATAGTTTGGTGCATTAGTACATGATTGAGCACACTTCCCAGTGAGTATTTGGTATGCTCGTCGGTAGCTGCTCGCTCCACGGCTTCAGAGATGGCGATACCTAAACTACCTGGTGAGTCGGGGTGCTCAGCCAGTACTTTTTGTCCGGCCTGAGTCTTGTCGCTAGGCGAGGCGATCACACTAGCCCCCCAAGTGTTCATCATAAGCTTACGGTAAGGCTTCTGATTGTAGCTAATCTTTACCATATACACTTCACACTCAATACCAAAATGTTGACAGGCAAAGCTCAACGCACTGCCCCACTGCCCAGCGCCAGTTTCGGTCGTAATGCGTTTTACTCCTTCTTGTTTGTTGTAGTAAGCCTGGGCAATAGCGGTATTGGGCTTATGAGAACCGGAGGGGCTTACTCCTTCGTACTTGTAGTAAATCTTAGCGGGAGTATCTAGTGCTTTTTCTAATCCATAGGCGCGGTAAAGCGGCGTAGGACGCCATAGGGAATTAAGATGTCGAACTTCGTCGGGAATAGTTATCCATTTTTCGGTAGTAACTTCCTGTTGAATTAAACCCATTGGAAATAGTGGCGCTAGCGCCTCGGGACCAATCGGTTCCTGGGTTTGTGGATTAAGTGGGGGAAGAGGTTTGTTAGCCATACTGGCGGTGATATTGTACCACGCCTCAGGCATCTCTGCTTCGGAGAGTAAGAATTTTCTTTGCTTGGTCATGTACTGTAAGAATTTGAAATAATACTTAAGCTTCTAAAATACAAAGTTTTAGAATATTGCTTCAATTCCTGTAACTGAAACCCAAATTATACTAAGTGCTTTTCCAACTGCTCTCTTACCTCGTGGGGTATAGGTATTGATTTTTTGTCTTCGTAGCTGAAATGTACCAGAACTGCCATTCCTCTGGATCTTACTCCACCGTTTTGAGTAATTATCTGCTGAACACGGAATGAGGAATTTCCAATAGCACTCACAGATGTATCTATTGTTACATCTGATTTATAATCTAATTCACCTACGAAATCTATTTCTACTCTAGCTACAATCAACCTCCACTTCTTAGGATCAAGGTCGGGAGTAAATAGTTCAAAAATAGGCCGTCGAGCTTGTTCAAACCATACTGGTACGATAGTATTATTAACATGGCCTAAAGCATCAGTTTCTGAGAAACGAGGAGTAATAATCTCTTGAAACATAGTAGAGATGAGTTTTGACTTTCTTGCGCAATGTACACGTAATTTATTGCTTGATTTAAAAGATTTTCGGAAACTTAATCATAAGGAATGGCGCGGATTATTGCTGATTTAGGCTTCCTTGTACTATCTCGTGAAAAGTATCAAACATTTATTCCGCACATTTTTCGTTATTGCATCAATAAGGGTATTTTGGATTGAAATAACTTCTGCTATAGTGCATTGGTTGTGCTATCAGGCATAGATTCTTTATTCTATGAACCGCTGGAAAGAATATTGGAGTACACTGAAAAAGACGGTAGGTATGCGCTTACTCATCGATACCTACAAGGGCTTTCAGCACGATAATCCCATGCTCTATGGAGCATCCATCGCGTTTTATATGATTTTCTCGCTACCGGCCCTGCTAATCTTTGCGGTGTATATTGCGGGAACTATCTATGAAGAAGCAGCTATCACCGGAACACTGTACTCTCAGATTTCTACTCATGTAGGAGAAGGTATTGCTAAACAAATTCAGAATATTCTACGAAACGCCAATCTTAACGAATCAGGGACAGTAGCTAAGACGATTGGTTTTGCTACGCTGATTTTTAGTGCTACTACCGTATTCGTCAATATCCAGTTAGCATTGAATGAAATTTGGGGGGTGCGAGCCAAGCCCCGCCGAGGTTGGCTCAAATTGATCGTTGACCGACTCTTCTCCTTTATTATTGTAGTGAGCCTGGGGCTAATCCTCATTGCTATGCAAATTATTGATTTGGCCCTAAAAGTATTCGAAGATTTTATATCCGGCTTGCTTTCTGACTATACTGTGTACCTGGTACAGGTGACCTCTTTCTTTATCAGCATTGCTATCGTCACACTGGTTTTTGCGCTGATTTTTAAGTTGTTACCTGATGCTAAGATCCGCTGGCGCGATGTATGGGTGGGTGCTCTGGTGACTACTGTTCTGTTTGTACTGGGAAAAGAGCTAATTGGTGTTTATCTGAGGACTAGCAATCTTTCAACCTCTTACGGAACAGCCGGGTCGCTAGTCATTCTTCTTATTTGGATTTATTATTCATCCGTTATTTTTCTGGTAGGGGCGGAATTCACTAAAGCCTACTCCCACCATATAGGCGATACGATCATTCCTAAAAAGAATGCAGTGCAAGTGATTAAACAGGAAGTTGAGCGAGAAGTAGAAACTGAAAAAATTTCTACGTAGAACGAATAAAATACGCAACTTTTTTTTCGGCTTTACGATTATATGCCTGTTTACATTTTACAATTATGATCACAGTACTTTCATATGCTTTCTTAGCCTTGTATTTAGCCGGAGTGTTATATACAGTAGGTATGTTTTTTCATTTGATGTTGGGGAGGCGCAAAGGCGTAACTACGCCACCTATTAAACATCGTCGGCTGCCAAAGTTTGTTCGAAAAGCAGCCTAACAATAATTATCAGCGGTCTTTTTAAGGCCGCCTTTTTTGTGGTTACAGAGTTTTAGCTAGCTTTACTGTTATAACATTTTTCTTATGTATATCGGTCTTATTCATCTGCACTCTGCACTTCGTTATGTCGTTGTTCTTCTGCTTATTGTGGCCGTTTTAAAGGCATTTGCCGGTTGGTTCGGTAATAAATCCTATACCGAAGGTGACCGAAAATTAGCGCTGTTCACCATGATTTCGGTGCACCTGCAATTGGTTATCGGACTTATCCTGTATTTTATCAGTCCGGTAGTGCAAAGTGCGTTAGCCAATATGGGAGCTGCCATGAAAGACACTGAACTTCGCTTTTGGGCAGTAGAGCATATTGCTACTAATATCATCGGCATTATTCTGATCACTATTGGCTATTCTACCGCTAAACGAGCTTCGGTAGATAAAGCGAAATTTATGCGTACCGCTATATTCTACTTAATCGGCTTCGTCCTGATTATGTCTGCAATTCCTTGGCCCTGGAGCCGGGTAGACCGAGGGTGGTTTTAAGTTAATGACGAATGAATAAAATAATGACTGCGGCCGCCGCCTTTAGGTTTGTGTGGTAGTAAAATTCTAAGAAAGCAGTCGTC